>Ga0209521_10002461_pt1 | contig 15120 bp, 16 predicted proteins | sample Rifsed19ft4_FD_184016 | JGI IMG/M metagenome (GOLD analysis project Ga0209521, IMG submission 184016) | Soil microbial communities from Rifle, Colorado, USA - sediment 19ft 4 (version 2) | ecosystem: Environmental > Terrestrial > Deep subsurface > Rock core/Sediment | place: Rifle, Colorado...
GCAAGCAGCCTGTGAAGACACATTCGCGAGACATGATAATCATACCAGAAATGATCGGGTTGACGGTACACCTCCATGCTGGGAAAGAGTATGTGCCTGTGGAGGTTAAGCCGGAGATGATAGGGCATTTTCTCGGCGAGTTTGCTATTACCAACCAGAAGGTTGTGCATGGTACGCCCGGTATCGGCGCTTCACGTTCGAGCATGTATGTACCGTTAAAGTAGCATTTCTGCTCTTGCAGAAGTGTTATTGTGGACATGTAGCTTCTGGGCTCTGGGCGAGCGCGAGACGCCTGCCTCGAGAGAGCCGGGCTGAGGGAAGACTATGGTCTTCGCGGTGAGGCTTGGGTGTTAGTGTTGCAGGCGACAGCCCTGTAAGGGGCTTTACGCGAAACTCGTCTTTTCCAGCGGGCTCGGCTAGGCTTTTAGCAGGCCGGACTACGCGGTTTTGCCGGAGGAGCGGATGAGCCGAGAGGATCGCCTGAACCTTGTGAATCGTGGGACGGTTGAAGTCATCCAACCATCAGAGATGCGCGAGCTCTTGGCTGGTAAGAAGAGGCCCCGGGCATACTGGGGCTTTGAGCTCTCTGGAAAGCAGGCCGTTGCCTGCCTAGAGTGATGCATATCGGCGCAGGGCTCGTTTGCGGAAACAAGATCAGCGAGATGGTGGAGGCCGGTTTCGACTTCACTGTCTTTCTTGCTGACTGGCATTCCATGGTTAACAACAAGTTCGGAGGCGACTTGGAGAAGATTCGACGAGCCGGCGAGTACTTCAAACACTGTTTCACAGCTCTGGGTCTGCCTGAGGGCAGGGTCCATTTTGTATGGGCCTCGGAGCTCACGGGTCGTTCAGGGTACTGGGAGAGGGTCTTGAGGGTTGGCAAGTCGACGACTGCTCAGAGGATGATGAGGGCTCTTCCGATTATGGGCCGGGAGATGAAGGGGCAGGATACTGAGGCTGCTAGTTTGTTCTATCCTTGTATGCAGGCGGCGGACATTTTTGAGATGGGTTTGGATGTTGCGTGTGCGGGGGTGGACCAGCGTAAGGCGCACGTGTTGGCGCGGGAGGCGGGTGAGAAGCTGGGATGGGGTAAGCCTGTCTGTCTCCATACTCCACTGCTGCCTGGCTTGTCGGGTTTTGGGGATGGTTCGGCTGGTTTTGACGAGGACCCTAAGCTTAGTCGTGTGATTGCTGCGAAGATGTCGAAGAGTAGGCCTGAGAGTAGTGTGTGGGTGCATGATGAGCCGGCCGTCATAGAGGAGAAGTTGCGGAAGGCCTTCTGTCCGCCTAGAGTGGCGGAGGGTAACCCGGTTCTCGAATACTTCAGAATTCTTGTCTTTGGAGGGCCTGGGACGTTCCTGTTAAGACGGGACCCGAAGCACGGCGGGGACCTTGAACTCCAAGACTATTCAGATTTGGAAAGGTTGTATTTGGCCGGTAAGGTTCATCCGCAGGACTTGAAGGGGAATATTGTGCGGTTCTTGTCGGAGAGGCTTTTGCCTGTCCGGGAGTATTTTGCGCGTAGGCCGGAGGTTCTTGCGGACATGGTGAGGCTGGAGTCTGGGAGGGAGTAGGGTGATGGTTGTTCGGGAGCGGCGGCGGAACCCTGCGGTTCTGCGGAGTCCTCGGGTGGCGTATTATGCGGAGAAGCTGCGGGAGGCGGAGAAGGTCTTGTACGGTCTGAGGACTCGGTCGGCGGCTGGTGTTCCGATTGTGGTGGAGGGAAGGCGTGACTTGGAGGCGTTGAGGAGGCTTGGTGTTGATGGGAGGGTGTTTTGTCTGAAGGCTGCTGGCGTGTCGCGGGTTGGGTTCTTGGAGAAGCTTGACGGGTTTGGGGATGTGGTGTTGTTGACGGATTTTGACCGGGAGGGTGGGGAGCTGCGGCTGTGGCTGTATGAGGAGTTGTTGAGGCGTGGTGTGCTGGCTGATGATTTTGCGTGGCGGCGTTTTCGTGCTTTGGCCCGGGTGGAGGTGCGGAGTGTGGAGGAGCTTCCGAGGTTTTTCCGGTCTACGGAGGCTCGGGCGCGTGGTGAAAGGCCCTAGGCTCGGACTCGGGTCTCTTGCGGCGCAAAAGTTTGTAGTCAGACTCCCCTCTTTGTCGAGGGGGGTTTCTGTCCGGGCTTGTTCTGGGCGAGTTCGCTTTTTCTAGGCGCGGAATCTGCCTGGAGCATTTTCGTGACGAGTGTCGACTGGTATAAGGATGGTGGAGGTTGTGCGCGTGGGATGTCGGGGTCTGGAATCTCGGGCTTTGAACCGCTGAAAGGGCGCGTTTTGGGCGTTTTCTAGCGATTAAGGCGCGAAGCCTTCTGAATGAAGGAGGAGGATAGCCAAATCAAGCTTTTCCGGAATCCCCCCATTCACGAATCGGCGACTGTTCAGGGTCCGCGGTGGAAAGGGTCCGGTGCGGCCGGCTGCGGCTAGCCTTTTGCAACGCCCATCGGCGTCATCCGGACTACCTTGGTGCCGATTCCTAGCTGGTGGCTTACTTCAGCAACCCTGTCTACGTCCTTGTACGCGTCAGGCGCTTCTTCCGCGAGGACCTCCATGCTTGCGGCTCTGATGACTATGCCGCGCGCCTCAAGCGTCTTCTTCAAGTCGGCGCCCCACCATTTTCGCCTCGCCGCGGACCGGCTCATGAACCGTCCTGCCCCGTGAGCCGTTGTTCCAAAACTCAGCTCCATGGCCTTAGGCGTACCCAGCAGGACCCAGCTGCTGGTCCCCATGCTGCCGGGGATCAGGACCGGCTGGCCAACATCGCGATATTCAGCGGGAACGTCAGGATGTCCGGGGGGAAAGGATCGAGTAGCGCCCTTCCGGTGAACCATGACTTTCTTCTCACCGCCGTCGACCTGGTGTTTCTCCAGCTTGGCTGCGTTGTGGGCAACATCGTACACGATTCTCATGTCCATCGAGTCCGCCGAGCGCCCGAACACTTTCTCGAATGCCTGGCGGGTCCAGTGCGTTATCATCTGGCGGTTAACCCAGGCAAAATTGCACGCCGCGGACATGGCGGGAAGATAGTCTTCAGCCTCAGGACTCTTGCTCGGACACGCTGCTAGTTCTCTGTCAGGAAGTCGAATGTTGTACTTTTGGACGGCGCGCTCCATCACCCTCAGATAGTCGCTGCATGTCTGGTGGCCATACCCCCTGCTCCCGGTGTGGATTAGGACCAAGACCTGGCCCACGTTTCGGATTCCAAAACGCTCCGCCACTCGAGAATCAAATATCTTGTCAGCACGCTCGATTTCGATGAAATGGTTGCCGCTTCCCAGGCTTCCTAGCTGAGGCGCACCCCGCGACTTTGCGTTGCTCGACACTTTCGACGGATCGGCGGCTTCCATGCACCCTTCTTCCTCGATCGTCTTCGGGTCCTCGGGCCACGCGTACCCCCGGTCCAGAGCCCAATCGAGACCATCCGTGACAGCCTTGTCCAGTTCTACAGTGCTCAGCCTGATCTGGCCACGGCTTCCAAGGCCGGAGGGTACGAGGTTGAAAATTGTGTCGACGAGACTCGGAAGAACCGGCCGAACCTGTTCCTCCGTAAGATTAGTCCGAATCAGTCGGACCCCACAGTTGATGTCATATCCTACTCCACCGGGGCTGATGAGGCCCTCGTCATAGTCGGTTGCAGCTACTCCCCCAATTGGAAAACCATAGCCTTCATGGCCGTCAGGCATCGTAATGGCGTACTTTTGAATCCCGTCCAGGTGTGCGACGTTGACGCACTGCTGAAGGGTCATGTCTGTCTTCATCTTGGCGATTAGGTCTTCGTCCGCGTAGATTCGAGCCGGCACTTTCATCCCAGGCTGGAAGTCCTGCGAGACCTCCCAGATGTTAGGCGCAACCTTGTGAAGCGGAATATGTGCGCTTGACCTTCCGCCCATTCGGACAGCCTGGCTCAAGAGTGGTCGCAGTGACAAGTCCCTGCTACCCCCTATAAGGCTCACTAGAGCCCTCTCGCATCTTCGAACCAGCCGGGTCCGAGCTAGAGGTCTAGGATGAACCGCAAAGTGGTTTTGCCGATGGCTCTGTCCACGCTCATCAAGTGGTACGTCACACCTTTGACTTCGACCTTCCGGGAGTGCCGGACGCGGTCAAAGGTCTCTCCCCAAGCCTTCGAACTTACTTGAAAACCGTTATCCAGATGAGTTACCCTTTCGATTTGGAACCTGCTGAAAGCTAGTTGATCAATCTCGAACCTCAGCAACAATTCTTCAAGCCAGTTGTAGACAAGCTCAAGCTCATCATGGCCGGTGGCGGCTATCTCGACTGAGACTTTGGGCTGGACCTTACCGGTATCGGTTATCGTGTCGAAGAAGGCCAAGCCTGCTTGGGCCAGCGCAGTCTCGAAGGTCTCACCCCATGCTTCGATGAACGCATCAGTTACGTGTTCAAGGAAGCGATAGCCTTCACGGGAACTGGATTCCATTTCTCGTTGGATGTTGAAGTTGGAACCGCTTATTAGGTGACTTATGCACCGTCGCGGCTGGACCTGAAGCGGGAGCGCGCCGGGATAACGCGACAGCGTCCCGTGGGCCGAGTGGATTAACCCGCTAGTGTGGGTCCAGAGGCGCAGATCTCACCAGGAGAGCGTGGGCCTTGAGAGCCTGTGGCCCTTACGGGCCGCGTGGGTTCGAATCCCACTCCCGGCGCCACAATCCAATCCACGTGGCCTAGTTGTGTGCTACATGTTTCTTAGCAGGCAAGACGCTGGAGAACTGGCAATAGAGGTAAGCTAGCCAGCACTGTACTCGGACCCGAGTAACGACATGGTAAGCTCTTCCTAGCTCTGCCAATATACTTTGGATTTGTGACGCAAGGTTCTGAAAGAAGGAGAATGTGCAACCTGAATGGGTTTGGGCCAAGCAGGATTGTGCATCGGTATTACGTTAGACCTGTAAGGCCAGTTTTTTGTAGGCGTAAATGCTAAGTCTTAAGAATGAAACGGTTCCTCGTCTTACGCATGCCCAAGTATCTTGACGCCCATCGTTTCACACCATTTACTGAGAAACAACTGAAGGAGGCTCAGAACGCTCCCAAGGACGAGTTTGGCGTAACCCACCAAAACATCATCTACAATGAAAAGGAGAACAAGCTCTTCTGCCTACTAGACGCCCCAAGCAAAGAGGCTGTCGACAAGCACCACCGGAAGGCAGGCGTCAACTGCGACTGGATACACGAAGTCAAGACGACCAAGTAGAGACCCACTCTTTTCGCGTTTGACTGCAGTTTTCCTAGTGCGTTATCTGCGGTAATAACTGGGGATCTGTTTCCGAGCGAAAGCCCTCGAACCCTTCTTGAAGTCGGGGCTAATAATGGTGCGAAGCAACTGCTCGTAGGCGGTGTCTAGTGCTGACTTTGAAACAGTGTCCCAGAGAATTCGTTTGAAACTTGAGTTGGATACTGGAGAAACATGTGATAGCTTTTCGAGTATGCTTTTGGTCGTAGCCAGTAGTTTTCCTCTAGGGACGGCATAGTTCACGAGCCCGATTTCCCTGGCTTCTTGAGCCGTAATGGGTTCGCCAGTCAGGTTCATTTCTACTACCCTTCTTCCATTGCTAACGAGGGGTCCGACGATGGCCGAGATGCAACAGAGTGCTCCTATCCTTCCGCCCGAAAATGCAAAGGTCGATTCAGTCGATGCGAGTACAATATCAGAGGCTAATGCGATTTCGGCTCCCGCGCCGTAAGCTGCCCCGTTGACCATTGAGATGATTGGTTTCTCGCAGTTGAAGAGGGTGTCCCAGAAGGGTTTCACAAGCCGGTAGACAAAACTTCTCGCCTTTGATTGGGACTCGAAACCGCTGACTTGCTTGATGTCAAGCCCTGCGGAAAAAGCGGTTCCGCGGCCAGATATTACGACAGACCTTGCACGGTCGTCTTCCATGGCTGCTATGAGGCTCTTGCGTAGCCCCCGGAACATTTCTTCGGAGAGAGCGTTGAGAACGCTAGGCCTGTTCATCGTAATCCACGCCGCGTGGTCCTGGATGCCATATTCGACCTGAGGAATTTCCTCTCGCACGTCTTTCACGTTGAGTCGGGGTCCTTTGGAGCTTCCTCTATCCCCGCGGTTCGAGTTTGAGAATGTTTTTGAAGTCCACGGTCTTGATAGGGCCCACTTGGCGTGGCTTTGATTAATCTTCCTTACAACTCAAACCTGAAGCTGAAGACTGTTTTGGATCGGGTAAACAGTCATGAGTTCCTCCAGTCCCTTTGGGACTGCATAAACGTCAACGCCGTGAGGAGACTAGGTCTTTCCGACCACGGACGTGTGCATTTCGCCATTGTATCCAACATTGCATTGAAGATTCTCCGAAACCTACAGGAGGCTAATGTTCAACCGAATATTGTCACAGACCACGCTCTTACGCAGGACGATGCGGAGGTCGTAGTCTTTCTCGGGGCGGTTCTGCACGACCTCGGGATGGCCGCTCACCGTGAAAACCATCAAATCTTCAGCGTGTCCCTCGCCGCACAAATACTCCCAGAGCTTCTGGGTGGAATATACAAGGACCGGGAACGCGCGATTGTAACGGCTGAAACGCTTCATTCCATCTATGCTCACGAGTCGGAGATTCCACAGTTCACCCTCGAAGCAGGAGTCGTGAGAGTTGCTGACGCTCTAGACATGAAGGAGGGACGCGCACGGATTCCATTTACCGAGGGTAAGAAGGATATTCACGCCCTATCGGCCATGTCCATTAGAGATGTGAAGATTCGTAAGACCAAGCTGAAGCCCATCGTTGTCGAGATTAGCATGTATAATGAATCCGGAATCTTTCAAGTAGACCAGTTACTGAAGAAGAAGATAGCCGGAACAAAACTCGAGGGATTCATAGAGGTAGTGGCGCAGGTAGAAAACCAGCAAAGGAAGACCATCCTCTCGAGATACACGCTCAGCCCAACGGGTGAGTCGTCGACCCCGACAGTCACTGTCAAACGATAGACCGCGGGACCCTCTCGGGGGTCACTCGACTTTTGTGAGTTTTCCGTAGCGACCTACGTTCAGCTGCAATTCTCCTCTGAAAGAGTCGACATATCCATTCTCAATCTGTACGCTATCGTTCAGCGAGACTTTTGAGATGAGCTCGTTCCACAATGTTACTTTGACGGTTCCAGAATCGTCCTCTAGCGTCGCAGTTGCCACTTGTCCGGGCCCAAATTTTGTCTGGACATCTCTAGGTTGTTCCACGTTCGTTATCTTACCGGCCACGTTCACTGCCCGCATGCCCGGCTTCAGTTCAGCGATTTTCATGTTTCTCTATTCCCCCCTTACGACTTCTCCTGTGGCGAAGCTGCTGCCTACCGCCGTTATTCTAACCTTTACTTTGTCGCCTGCGTTTGTTCCGGGAACGAAAACCACGAAGTTGTTTATTCGGGCTATGCCGTCTCCCCTCTTTCCCACAGATTCGACCGTAACCTCAACTTCCTGACCTTCCTCAACTGGTGCTGGACCTCTGTCGCGCTCGAAACGGCGACCGCCTCCGCCATAGCCACTGCCGCCGCCCCGGCCTCCTCTTCTGCCATACCCGCGCCCGCCGTAACTCGTCCCCCGCCTCTGCTCGTCTCCGCCTTCATCCCCCAATTGCTATCCTCTCCTCATTCCACGAACTGGGTCAGTTCGGTTGGATTTTGGAAACTCAATGTAGAGCAATGTGTCTGATAACTCACGCAGAGCCATTTCCATCCTTTTCCGGAGCTAGCTCAAACCTTCCTTGTGAAACCCACTGTTTGGCTTGAGCATATTAAAGACTTGAGCTAGCTGACAATCTCCACGTGCATATCCGATTCTCCCCCGGGACCATTCGGAGGAGACTGTTCGAGCGTTAGTTGTTCGGCCCGCAGGGTCCGAGCTATAGTTTCCTGGTTCTCTTTCAAAAGCCTCAAACTTGCTTCGGGAGCGGCAATGACCAGTTTCTTCACTGGGGCACTCAGAGACATTCCGTTTTCCGATTTTCGACGGCGTCCAAGCGCTATGGCCTCAACTAGGATGGTTCCTTCCCGCATCCAGTTATCGTTGAGCACTGAAGGTTCCGGCTTAGGCCAGATGGTCAAGTGCACGCTCTCTGCCAGTTCCTTCTTCGGGAGTATCTGGTAGATTGATTCAGCTATGTGGGGGCAGAAGGGCGCGACCAGCTTGCACACGGTAACGATGGCGTGGTAAAGGCAGTGCCGCGCGGCTTCTCTGCTGGCAAGGTCTGCTTCCGGCTGAAGGCGGTATTTTACCGCTTCGAGATAGTTATCGGCAAGTGAGTGCCAGGTGAAGTTGCGGATAGCTTCAATCGCGACGTTGAATTGGAAGCCGTCGAGAGCCTCTGATACCTCTTCTATCAGTTTCTGGGTTGAGCTAAGAATCCAGCGGTCCACTAGGCTCAGTCCGGCAGGGCTCGTTTCACTGACGGGTGATGGGACGCTAGCTAGTATGAATCTGGCCACGTTCCATAGTTTGGTGAGGAATTTTCTTCCATGCTCTGCGTCGGCCCAGCGGAACGGGATGTCTTGCCCGGTGGAGCCGCCTGCAGCCGCCCACTGTCTGAGGGCGTCAGCGCCGAGCTTCCTGAGCACTTCCTCCGTTTCCACGTAGTTCCCATAGGACTTGTGCATCATCCGGCCGTCAGTGCCGCGCACCATTCCGTTGATCATTAGTGTCTTGTAGGGGGGTATGCCGAAAAGGGCAAGGCTTCTCACAAGCAGGTAATAATCCCAGGTTCTGATTATGTCGAAGCCGTTGGGCTGAAGGTCTGCCGGAAAGAGCCGTTTGAAGTTACTTGACTCGTTTGGCCATCCAGCGTGTACAGCAGATGAAATTGAAGAGTCCATCCACGTATCGAATACGTCGGCTTCGCCCACGAAGTCTTCGGAGCCGCATTTCGGGCATTTCTTGACGGGTGAGGGGTCCTTGCGTGGGTCCACTGGAAGAGCGTCTTCTGAGGGGGTCGCTGTCTCGCCACACTTCTTGCAGTACCACACCGGTATCGGGGTTGCAAACAGCCTTTGACGCGAGACTACCCAGTCCCAGTCCAGGGATTGGGCCCAGTCGATCATTCGCTGACGGGCAAAGGGGGGAATCCAGTGTAATTTCTCGGTCCAGTCTTTTACCGCTGGAGTCATGTTGCGGACTCCCATGAACCACTGGGGGCGGGCTAGAATCTCAACGGGAGTGTGACATCGCCAGCAGGTTCCCACGTTCTGCTGCGACGTTTCCGTCTTGCTCAATCGTCCCTCGTGTTTCAATCGCTCGACGATCTGCTTTCGGGCTTCTTCTAAGCGCAGGCCTTTGAACTGGCCCGCGGCCTCTGTGAGGTGCCCGTTGTCGGAAATCGCCCGGATTACTGGAAGGTTGTGTCTTTTTTGCCAAGTGACATCCATCTTGTCGCCGAACGTGCAGACCATGACGGCTCCGGTGCCGAACGATGAGTCCACATCGCTATCGGAGATTACCTTGACGCGCTGTTGGAAGAGTGGCACAGCGATCTGTTTTCCTACGAGTTTAGTGTAACGGGGGTCCTCGGGGTGAACCGCAATGGCCACGCACGCCGCCAGGAGCTCAGGCCGGGTTGAGGCTAACTCGACGGAGTCTACACCCTCTCCGAACCTTAGATAATGTATGGACCCTTGTCTTTCCTCCCGTTCCACCTCGGCCTCTGCTATAGCGGTCTCACACCTGGGACACCAGTTTACGGGATGCTCTCCGCGGTACATGTGTCCGGTCTTGTATAGTCGGAGGAATGACAGTTGTGTCAGGCGGTAGTAGGAATGGTCCATGGTTTTGTATTCGAGTTCCCAGTCGGAAGATATCCCGAGCCTGATGATGGTCTCCTTCATCTGGGCGATGTATTCTTCTGTGAGTTTCCTGCACATTTCGACGAATTGTGCTAGTGGTACGTCGTTCTTTCTGATCTTGTGTGTCTTCTCAGCCCTGACCTCGGTTGGGAGGCCATTGCAGTCCCAGCCCTGTGGAAAGTGCACGTTGTAGCCTTTCATCCGTTTGTATCGTGCGATGAAATCGAAATAAGACCAGTTCAGAGCGTTCCCGACATGGAACTCTCCGCTCGGGTATGGGGGCGGAGTGTCAATGCTATAGGTGGGGCGAGAGGTGTCACTGGGGTCGAACCGGTGTACTTTTTTGTCCTGCCACCACTGTTGCCACTTAGGCTCTTCAGTCGATGGTTCGTAGCTCTTTGGTAGAGAATAGCTCTGGCCCAGAGCACTTCCGCCCTCAGAATTCTGCCCAGTTTCGGACGGACGCGGTTTCAAAATCGGACCTATTCGACTTGGCGGTGATGCAAGCCCCAGCACTCAGATGAGCGCGATTTTTCCTACGGTATCTTATAAGCTATTTGTGGACGGGGCACCCCATCGTCTTCTGAGGAGCAGATACCTCGCCGCGAGAACTAGCCCGACTACTCCGAGGGCGATAGTGATCAGAGAGACTAAGACTGCTGCTGCGTCAAGTATTCCTCCGATTAGGCTGCTTCCGAGAGCGAAGATTTCGAAGTAGAAGTTGAAGAACCAGTGTAGCAGGACCGAAGCGTATCCGCCATAGACCAGGAACGCGATTCCGAGAACCAAGGCTGAGAGTGTAGCTGTTAAGACCTTACCTGCCTGCCAGCCGCCGCCTGCCAGAACGTGGGCCAAGCCGAATATGAGGGAGGTCATGGCGAGGCCGAGCCATTCGCTCCAGTGAATTCCCCTCCATCCTTTGTCGTAGAGATGTGGAAGCCCAGCCTGGGCCTTAGCTCTATCTGGCAGCACGAAGCTGAGAAGGAACGATGAATGCGGGCCTTTCACAATGACTATTCTTAGCCCTACAACGAGTCCTAGCGGGCTGATTCGAAAAATCCATTCTTCGAGAATTGGAGAATATGTCAGCCAGAACAACAAGAAGTAATCGGGGAATGGCGGAAGTGAGCCTGTTGGGACCCCGAACCTCTCTTGGGCTAGAGTGAGGAGAATTACTACAAGGAGAAGGGCGGAAGAAGCGAGGGGCATCACAACCAGCCAGTTTGGTATTCTTGGGGGCCGGTCTCCTCTGGCGAGGGCCCTGAGGCTGTGGAAGAATCCGCCGTGGGTGATGAAGGCTACCCAGAAACAGGCCGCGTATATGATGATCAGCAGCAAGTAAAGGAATAGGAGGTTGATGCTCGCAGGAGTCCTGAAAGGGAAGAGGAAGAGCCCCAGCACTAGGAGTTCTTGGTTTGACAGTAAGTCTGAACCAAGAGTGGTTAGGGGTAAGAGGATGAGGCCAAGGGCAATGGCCAGTAGATATGTCGCAACTGTTGCTCCTATGGTAACGGTCAGCAGCTTTCTGAGAATGGACCGGACTGTGATTGGTTGGCCTAGCAGACCGGAATCTTTCCCTCTGTAAGACGCTTCGTGAAGTCGTTTATGCTGTTGAGTTCCGATCTGATGATTTCGGTCACGGGTCTCGACACTGATTTGAACTCTACTCCTCTGTCGAGGATGAGTTCAACTCCCGCGACTTTGGGCTGATTAATTGGCCGTCCTATCTGGCTTAGGAGCCATACGTATACCTCCTTAATCCCGGAGACCTTCTGGTACACGTGCTGAGCTATCTCGTAGCTTAGGAGGTTGTAGATTTTTCCGACGTGGCTTACAGGGTTCTTTCCAGCGGCCGCCTCTGAGCAGGTGGGCCGGTTGAGAGGGATTAACCCATTCACTCTGTTTCCCCGTCCGACTTGGCCGCCGTCACCGTCGTCCGCGGAAGTGCCGAGGACGGTGAGGTATATTCCCCCCATTCCCCTTCCCCGCTTGTCTAGCGTATTGATTGACACGTTAAAGCTGTCAAACTTGGCCCTAGACTTTACGAATCGCGTTACGTCCTCGACAACTTCTGCCTTTTGTTTGAAGTAGTGAGCCTCGTTGTCGATTAGCTTGTCTACGAACGCTAGGGCAACGGTCAGGTCGAGGTCTCTGTTCTCTCTGGCGGCCATGACCTTCACATCTTCCCCGGTCTCGGGGAACTGCTTCTTGAAACTCGGAGAGTTGATGTACCGCTCGGTTAGGAGGACCAATCTCTCCGTGTCTGTCATGGGGGCGTAGCCGACGGCTGCTGAAGTGTCGTTGGCTCCGAGGAATTTTCCCTTTCGGCTGAAAATGTCCTGGAGAGCCTCTGATCCCTTCGCCAACTCCACCTGGTAACGTACGTGTCTGTCTGGGTCTACAAAACGGAGGTTTTTCCCGAACCACTTTTTGGCTGTTGAGACAGCGATTTCATCAACTGGAACAGAGTCCCCGTCCACGTCATAGGTTGCCCGGTCTCCGAAGACCATTAGAATTGGACGCTTTACTTCGCCGCCGCCGAACCTTCTGCGCACTTCTCCCGCGGCGAGAAGGCCCTTGTCTATGTTGTGATGAAGGACCATGCCGTAGCGCTTCATGTATTCCCTGGACAGCGCGACTGACACTTCGTTCATTATTGCGTCGCAAATGTGGTCCGGGTGGCCGACTCCCTTTCTCTCAACGATTTCCAGGGCCTGCTCTGCGACCGGTGCCTGTTGTAGCTGGCTTACCCTGATTCCCATGCTTTTCGTTCTCGAACCGAGTTGTGGCTCTGCGGGAAATTTTCGTTATTAACGTTTGTCGGGGATATTCCCAGAAGAATAGATGGCCCTCTACTCTTTCTTTTTCTTGGCCGCAGCCACGATGGAAATCACGTCCCTGTCGCGCAGGACATAGTCTGTCGGGAGATGAAGCCCGTTTCTGGCGTCAATAGCAAACAGCATCTTCAAGGCCAGTTCGGAATGAATCTGCGAAGCTAGGTCTTTGGCCGTCGTCCCGTTGGGGACGAGGAATACGTCTGGTAGGACGTTGCCCTTCTTGTCGGAGAAGGTCTTCGAGTCTTCGACAGGGTACACCGCATTCATTCCAAGCAGCTTGAAGGCGCACGCGTTCAGGGCGAACTGTACTCCCGTTCGCATAAGTTTGGTCATCACCTTTTGCTGGACATATGCCAGCGCCCACGCCTGGTCCTTCGTCAACCGCGACTCGTCCAGGACCTGAAACGCTTCTTCTCCAGGAACGTAGCGGATGAAACCCTTCTCTTGGGCTCTTCTGAGGGCGAGTTCGGCCTCGCTACAGACCGGTATTACGAGTTGAGACTTGAACTCCTTTCGGAGCTTTTCGAAGTTTCTGTCCCCGTATGCCAGGTCCATCTTGTTAGCTATTATGATGGTCGGCCTGGAGATTGTGCGGAGGTGCTGGGAGAAGGTTCGCGAATCATCATCACTCCATTCCTTCGGAAGTTTTTCGCCCAGCTCCGACGCATCTAGGGCAAGGGCTACGTGTTCTTGCTTTACCCCGATGCCTGCCAGGTCTTTGGCAAGGTATTCAAGATACGAGCCTCTTTTTCCCGTCGCCCGCTTTCTGGTTCTCTGCAGCGCTCTGTCTACCGCTACCTTGAACCAGAGAATTATTTCCTCCTCGATGTCGTACACGTCAAGAACCGGGGTGCCCATTCCGGCCCTCGCGATTTTTCCATCAGGGTCTATGCTTCCTGAGGCGTCGACCACGTGGAGCAGCGCGTCCGCCTGCGCGACGACGTTGAGGAATTGTGTTCCTAGCCCTTTTCCGGCGGAGGCTCCTTTGATCAGCCCTGGGAGGTCGAGTATTTCGGCGGGTATGAAGCGCCAGCCGTCGAGGCATCTTGAATTTCTCGGTTTATCCCCAATATGCAGTTCTCGGCACACGCAGAGCGTTTGGACCTCCCCCCGGGCGATGTTTGGCTTCTTTGTAGTGAACGGGTAGTTGGAGACCTCGGCGGTGGAGCCTGTTGCCGCGTTGAAGAAAGTGGTCTTGCCTGTGTTTGTCTTACCGATTATGCCAATCTTGATCAATGGGGGAGACCGGACACTCGTACTGTTTCCGTTTATCGTATTAGAGGTTGCGAAGTGCCTTCGGAGCAGTGATCGGAAAAAGAATCTCGTGTCTTATCAGGGACCCCGGGGTGGAGGGGGGTGATGCCGCCTGTTTTCGGGGTCTGCGGATGTTTTCGCCGTGTCTTTCATGTCTAGGACTGGAATGGGCGATTCGCACATGTGAGATAGCGAGCGTTTTCCGTTTGGGAAGGAGCGCGTTATTCTAATCCGCTGTTTTGCGCCCGTTTTGGGCGATTTCCAGCCCGGTCGGCTTAGACCTGGCGATTCACACAATGGTTTATAGTGAAAGCCGGTACGCGCCATTGTCGACGTCTGATGCCTGCGGAAATTACCAACCTTGAACAGTTCGTCTCTCTCTCGGAGGGCTCTCTGGAGTGCAGGGTGAAACGGTCCAAGGGCGTTGTGAAGCTGAAGCTTAGGACGCCGCGGCAGCTGTATACTTACAAGGTCAAGGTCGACCGGGCAGACGATGTCTTGAAGAGGCTAAAGTGCGAAATCGTCGAGGTCTGAACTATCCGCCGTGCGCCACCGGAATAACCGTCACCAAGGCTCCTTCTTCTAGCCTGGCCTCCAGCCCGCCCAACAGGTTACAGTCCTGGTCATCGACGAGGATTATGACGTTGGGCCGGGGGTCCCCGGTGCCGGAGTCAACGAGGAAGTCGTGAAACTGAGGGTTCCCAAACTTCGTGAGAAGAGACGAAACTAGGTCTGAGATTGTAGGATGCCAGCTCGTTACGAGTTCAAACTCTCGCTGGCCAGCTGCCGATGCCAGGACCCCGATTAGTTTCACCCTGACGATCTGATTCGGAGACGCTGTCACAACTGTCTCGTTCAAATAGGAAAACTTCCTCCTGGTACCTTCTGCTGCCCACCCATGAGCCTTCAGGTTTGCGTACTAGGCGTCTGGAGTGAAGATGTTTGAGAAGCTTTCGCTGAGCCTCCCCTAGGTCGGACTCTCTGAGTAGGGCTAGGGAGACTCCGATTCCAAGAGGCCTTGAAGGGATTATGTGACGGGTGGTTTTCGGCGGGAAGACTCTCCGGCGATTTGAGGCTTCTATGACCTCCGGCTTGTGAATGGCTATTGTTGAAAGGACGAAGCCGTTGGAGTGGGGAAATGTCTTCTTATCTTCGTAGGTGATTTGGAGCCTATCTTTCCGAGCGATCTTCTCGATCTCATAACCCGCGTGTGCTAGGTCCACCGGATCCACGGGCGTTGTTGAAA
>Ga0209521_10002464_pt1 | contig 15107 bp, 10 predicted proteins | sample Rifsed19ft4_FD_184016 | JGI IMG/M metagenome (GOLD analysis project Ga0209521, IMG submission 184016) | Soil microbial communities from Rifle, Colorado, USA - sediment 19ft 4 (version 2) | ecosystem: Environmental > Terrestrial > Deep subsurface > Rock core/Sediment | place: Rifle, Colorado...
CATCAGGTCCACGATCAGCTTCAGCTCGTGGAGACACTCGAAGTAGGCGATCTCCGGCTGGTAGCCCGCCTTGACCAAGGTATCGAAGCCCGACTTCACCAACGCCGAAACGCCGCCGCACAAGACCGTCTGCTCGCCGAAGAGATCCGTCTCCGTTTCCTCCGCGAAGGTGGTCAAGATGACTCCCGCCCGCGTGGCACCTAGCGCCTTTGCATAGGAAAGCGCCTGTTCCCTGGCCTTGCCGCTGGGGTCCTGGTGAACCGCCAATAGGGCGGGTGTCCCTTGGCCGGCCTGGAAGGTCTCGCGCACCCGGTGCCCGGGTGACTTGGGCGCGATCATGCTCACGTCGACGCCGGTGGGGGGCTTGATGGTCTCGAAGCGGATATTGAAACCGTGAGAGAACATGAGTGTTTTGCCATCAGTCAGGTGCGGCTCGATTTCGCTCTTATAGAGTTTCGGCTGGGTGGTATCCGGGGCCAGAATCATGATCACGTCCGCCCAGGAAGAAACGTCGGAGACCTTGTCGACCCGGAGGCCTTGATTTTCCGCCTTGGCCTTGCTCTTGCTGTCCGGCCGCAAGCCCACCCGAACCTCCACACCGCTGTCCCGCAGGTTGAGGGCGTGAGCGTGGCCTTGAGAGCCGTAGCCGATGATCCCAACCTTCTTTCCCTGGATGAGCGAAAGGTCGGCGTCTTTGTCGTAGTAGATGGTTGCCATGGCTTGCTTCTCCTTTTTTCTCAGTGGGGCGATCGCTCTTCGCTCGGTAGATCATCCTCCGGTGATCTGTTGGCGGGGACCTCCGGAACACGGGCGTGCACGAAGTGGGGCTGGATGCTGGGCGCCTCGGCGCCCCGTTTCATGGCGATGGTTCCGGTGCGTGCCATCTCGATGATCCCAAAGGGCCGCAGCACGTCCACCAGGCCGTCGATCTTGTCCTCGCTGCCGCTGATTTCGACAATCAAGGCATCGGTCACTACGTCCACCACCCGGGCTCGGAACACCTTCACGATTTGGAGCACCTGGGCACGACGTTCGGTGTCGGCGCGAACCTTGATGAGGGCCAGATCCCTCAACACCGCATCGCTGTCGGTCAATTCCTCGACCCTTAGCACGTTCACCAGCTTGTAGAGATTCGCCTCCACCAAGCGGGCCGCCGCCTCTTCGGCCTCCATGACGATGGTCATACGGGAAACGCCGCTCCGGTCGGTGTGTCCGACCGAGAGTGATTCGATGTTGAATCCCCGACGACGGAATAGGGACACCACCCGATTCAGAACGCCCGGCTTGTCTTCCACGTAGACAACGAAGGTGTGTGGGATGCTCACCAATCTCTCACTTCTTGACCGGCACGGGTCGGCGGATCATCGCATGGAGATCGGCGCCGGCCGGGACCATCGGGTAGACGGTGTCTTCCTTCTCGACGCGGAAGTCGATGACCACCGTGCCCGATTGCTCCCGGGCGCGCCGCACCGTCTCCTCGATCTGATCTCGGCGCTCGACCCGCAACCCGGCGATCCCGTGAGCGTCCGCCAGCTTGACGAAATCGGGGTTCTGCATGGGGGAAGCGCTGTACCTCCCGCCGTAGAAGAACTCCTGCCATTGGCGCACCAGACCCAGGTAACCATTATTGATGATGGCAACATGGATCTTGAGGTTCTCCTGCACACAGGTGGAAAGCTCGGCGGCGGTCATTTGGAATCCGCCGTCTCCCGCGATCACCCACACCTCTTCGTCGGGCATGGCCATCTTGGCCCCGATCGCCGCCGGAAGAGCGAAACCCATGGTTCCCAGTCCACCCGAAGTGATGAGCTTGCGCGGGTAGTCGTGCTTGTAGTACTGGGTCTCCCACATTTGATGCTGCCCGACGTCGGTGACCACCAGCGCCTTGCCCTCGGTGTAACGCCAGAGATCATTGATGACGTGCGCCGCATAGAGATGTCCGCTGTCCGGCAGGTGCAGGATGTCCCGCACCGCCGAATCGCCTTTGAGCTCCGAGATGTGCGCATGCCACTCGCTGCGATCGCGCCTCTCCACACCCGGCAGTAGAACCTGCAGCGTCTCGCGCAGATCCCCGACGATGCCCACGTCCACCGGGATGTTCTTGTTGATCTCCGACGGATCGATCTCGACGTGGATCTTCTTCGCTTTCAGGGCATAGGTCTTGGGATTACCGATGACGCGATCGTCGAATCGCATCCCGAAGGCGAGGAGCAGATCCGCCTCCTGGATGGCGGTATTGACCCACGACTCGCCGTGCATCCCCATCATTCCCAGACTCAAGGGATGGCTGGCCGGAAAACCGCTCAATCCCAGCAGAGTCATCGCCACCGGGATGCGCGTCTTCTCCACGAAATCCAACAAGACTTGCGAGGCCCCCGACATCAGGACGCCGTGACCGGCAAGAATCATGGGCTTCTTCGCGGCATTGATCAGCTCCACTGCCCTCTCGAACTCCTCGGGCAGGGCCCGGAGGTCGGGGCGATAGCCGGGAAGACGCACCGGCGAGTCGTCCCATTGATACTCGCAGCTACCTTGTTGCGCGTCCTTGGCGATATCCACCAGAACCGGTGCGGGCCGGCCGGATTGGGCGATGTAGAGCGCTTCTTTGAGCGTCGTGGCGATCTCGTCCGTCTTGGTCACCAGATAGCTGTGCTTGGTGATGGGCAACATGACGCCGGTGACGTCGGTCTCTTGGAAGGCGTCCGTGCCGATGGCGTGGCTGGGCACCTGGCCGGTGATGCACAGAACCGGTGACGAGTCCATCATGGCGGTGGCGATTCCGGTGACCAGGTTGGTCGCCCCCGGGCCCGAGGTCGCCATACACACACCGACCTTACCGGAGGCACGAGCATAGCCGTCGGCCATGTGGGCCGCGCCCTGCTCATGGCGGACCAAGACGTGCTTGACGGAGGGGTACTCCGGCAGGGCGTCATAGGCGGGCAGAATGGCCCCGCCGGGATAGCCGAACACGACGTTAACACCTTGCCGTGAAAGTACTTCCCAGATGATTTGAGCGCCAGTTCTTTTCATAGCGAGTTTGGCCGGTTCCCCCTACCGACCGGTCGGTAAGAATACCCCGGATTCCGTGTTGAGGTCAAGGGAGATCCCATGATAGCGCGAGGCCAGCAGAGCCTCCATGAGAGAGGGAGGTCGTCCGGACGAGACTTGTTATGTGCCAGAAACCCAGGGCATGGGCTCTCCGGCAAGTCTTCAGGTTCGAGGAGAACCCGCCTTGACCTCCTCGCGCGCCGCTTTCCATCTCAGCGAGGTGCCACCCTGGTTCCGCAGCGTGCCCTCCATGCGGTCGCTGAGGGCGCGGCCTGCGACCTCCCGCCGGGCGCCGCTCGCATCGATGAAGTGAAAGCCGATCTCCGTGCCCTGCATGCGCGCATCCAACAGGTCGAACAACCCCTCCGGGAGACGAACCACCCCGGTGAGCGTCTGGAAATCCTGCTGGAGCGTGAGCGTCCAGGTTTCCTCGCGGCTTCCCGCGGGAAGGGTGAGGTTCCAGGTGCCGGCCACCTTCGCCGGTACGATCCAGAGGTAGGCGTTGCGGCTCTCGACCGTGATCGTCTGGTCGGGCCGCCACTCCTCCATGCCGAATGCGTGCGACACGATCCTGGTACCGGGGCGGAGCTCGAGGATCTTCGGGCGCAGCTTGATGTTGAGCGCCGGAAGGAGGTACATCGTGATCACCGTCGCCTGGCTGAAATCGGTCTCGAAGATGTCGGCCTCGACGAACTTCACCTTCCCGGTGACGCCGGCCAGCTCGGCGTTGCGGATGGAGAGCGCCACCATGTCCGGGTTGTACTCGATCCCCAGGGCGCGCGCCCCGAACTTTTCTGCCGCCATGATCACCGTGCGGCCGTCTCCCGAGCCGAGGTCGATCACATAGTCTCTTGACCCGACGCTCGCCATCCGCAGCATGCGCTCGACGAGCGCGTCGGGAGTCGGCACCCAGACGACATCTTTCCCCGGCTGGCCGACTTGCGGTGTGTATTGGCTGGATTCAGTCGGTGCCTGCTGGGCGATCACAGTGTGGCTAGCGAGAGAGAGCGCGAGCAAGGTAACGAGCGAACGTAGGGCTGCGATGCTTGAGTTCATCATTTGTCCTTTCGAAACTCCCTCTCTCCTTAATTCCCCGTATACTCGAAGACGAAGAGCCCGGTGCCGACGCAGGCCTCGCCCTGCCCCATGCAGGATGGGGCGGAGCGATCGGAAGCGTACGCCAGGCCCCGGTGGTCGATGTCCACGTCGGTGAGCTGGATGGGCGCCGGTCGGGTCTGTCCCGGTTGGGGGCTGGCATTGGTTTTCGGGATGTAGTACCCGACCTCTTTCAGGCGGTACGGATCTGAGATGTCCACCACCCGCACGCCTGCGTTCAAGTAGGCGATCCAGACCAGCTTGTCCTCGAATCGGTTCAACTGACCGTTGACCGTTTCGGCGTGCTGATGGGGGCCGAAGTTGCCCCCTCTGTCGCAGAAATCGCCGATGGGTACCTGAAAGATGGAGACCGGCATGGGGTGGCTGTCGTGCGAGATGTCGAACATATACGACTTGCTCTTGACCCCCCGCGCGCACTCGTCCCCTAGCTCATCGGTGGCGAACGCATACATCCTGGGCAACTCACCGTCCGCTGCCGTGATGTTGGGCACGGTTTCGTACAGGATGGGCGAGACGGTGTGCGGTCCTCTTCCCGGAGGCGAGGTGTCGTAGGACCAGACCAGCTTCGGGCTCGCCGGGTCGGAGATATCCCAGGCGGCGAGGTGGCCGCTCCCCTCGCGGAATCCGGCGTACATCCGGTTGTTGGGCTCGTCGACCGTGGGATGGTGCACGTACTGCTCCTCGAAGCCGTCCTCCCCCTCCTTCTGGCCGGGCAGCCAGGCTCGACCGACGAACCGCGGGTTCTTCGGGTCCTTGAGATTCCAGATGTGAATCGACGTGGTGCGGAAGCCCGGTTCGTGAGAGGCGCTGTAGTAGAGACCCGACTCCTGAGACCAATGGCCCTTGTGCACCCGCTCGATGAACTTCCCACCACACCCGGGCCCGCAGGAGTTCTCGGGCGTGCCGGTAATCTCGGCCACTAACGAAATCTGTGACGGGTCGGTGCCTCTGGAGGTAATGTCGAAGATTTGAAACTTCCGGTCCTCGCCGGCCTCGGAATTCCGAATGAGATAGTCCCTACCAGGAGGGTTCGATTCGAACTGGTAGTCGTAGACCACCGAGACCGAGCGGGAGTTTGCGCTCGCCTCGTTCGGGATGTGCCAGACGAGCTTGGGATGCGCGGGGTCGGAGATCTCGAGGATGGACGTCCCGTTCCACTCCTTCTGACCGGTGATGGGGTTGAGAGTCGCATCCCCGGTCCGCGTGTTCGGAACGTGGCCGACGTAGACCCAGTTCCCATTGGCCGCGTCCGACTTGGTGGTCACCTGCAGCGCCTGGCGGCCCTGCATGTCGTGGTAGCCCACTAGCCGCACGTCGTGCGCTTCGTCCTCGGTGGTATTCGCGACGGCGGCGGGGCGGGAAGCGCCCACCGACCCATAGGCAGCCACCAAGATAACGAAGAGCAACACCCACAGTGGCTTCGGTGCCCGAGCCATCGCACTGGGAATTCCGCTCCAAGACTTCCTGTCCGTCATGGCAACTACCCCTCGTTGATATTGAGTCAGAACGTCCAGACGAATCCGGTCGTCCGATTCCCGTCCTTCCATTCAGCTCACGGAACGCTACTCCGGCTTCAGGGTCAGGCGATAGGCGACCTGTTCGTCGACCGCCGCACGGCTATAGGCCAACGGAAAGTACTCGTTGTTGGCCCACGGCTCCAGCAGGTTGCCGTAGAAAGGGCTTCCGGGCTGTCCGGACTGGCCGGGGGTGATGCTGAACACCGAACGATCCCAGTCGGCGGTGTCCAGGATCTGACGCAAGCTGACCGAAGTGGCGGCAACCGTTCCGAACCCGCCCGATCGCTCGACGGTGGGAATATCGAACTCGGCCACCAGTTGATGAGGGAACTCACTCTGCTGGACTCGCCCGTATCGCCACTCGGCCCAGTCTGGACCCAGCTCTTTCGTTAAACGGTCCACCGCCTTCCTCAGGCCTTCCTCGACGAGCCGCTGGCGCTGGTCCTTTGGCGTCTGGGGGTCGTACGCTGCCTCATCGGCCTCGTCGCGCCATATGAAGTAGATGGCCGCCGGGGCGCTCTCCTTCGCCAGGACGGCGTCCCAGGTGGCGATCATGTCACGCGCCCGCTCCAGGTCGGGTTCCCCAGACGTCCATCCCTGGAAGAAGGGGATCTCGGCCTCGGCCCGCAAGGAGTACGCGTCCAGTTGGATCTTCTTGAGATCCTCGATCGAGTACTTCTGATCCGACTTCAGGAGCTGCCGTATCCTCGCGATCCGCGAGAATTCCACACCGGTCGATGAATGGAACATCACCGGCCGACCTTGGTAGTCCGGCGGATGGGTGTCGTCGTTCGCCGTCGCGATGAAGCCCCGCTCCGGATTGAGCTCGCGAGGGAGATCGCTGCGGAACCCGCGCCATTGGTACTTCCCGGTACCCGGGACAGGCAGCCGTCCATTCCATCCCTCTCGGTCCGGTGTGAGCGCCGAGGCTTGGAAAGCGATGTTTCCCTCGATGTCTCCGCAGATGAGGTTGTGGGTGGGCACCTTCCAGTACATGGCCCGGTCGAAAAAGTCCTCACAATTCTCCGCCTGATCCATGCGCAGGCCCCCCAGAAAAGCGGCGGTTCCCGGTTCGTGGGCGATCGAGCGCACCGCGTAGGCGCGGCGGTTCTCCGCATCCTCGAAGAAAATCGGACCATGGCGGCTGAACTTCAGCTCGACGGTGCGCGGCGCCTCACCTTTGACGGGGATGTCCTCACGCAGGATGCGGAGCGGCTCCCAATCGTCCTGCCATTTCACCTGATTGGGATCCTCGGGGTGGACCTCCTCGATGAACACGTCGTTCGCGTCGATGCCGGCGAAAGTGAAGCCCCAGGCCATCCGCTCGTTATGACCGACGTTCACTCCCACGAAGGGCGGCTCGCTGGCTCCGATCACGTTCCATCCCGGGGCGTTGAGGTGCACGTAGTACCGCAGGGACGGATTCTCGAGGCGACGATGGGGGTCGTTGGACAGAATGACCTGGCCGGTCGTGGTGAGCTTCCCGCTCACCACCCAGTTGTTGCTGCCCTCCTCGAGGAGGGGCTCCATAGATGGCAACCACGAGGTCCGCGGGGGAGACACCCGATCTCGGTACGGTTCGAGGATTTCCAGCGCCGGCAGCCGTTCTGGCACGAATGGATCGTCGTCGCCGGCGCGCATGCTGTCGAGTATGTCCTCGGGGATGGTCGTGACGTCTAGTCCCTCGGGAACCTTCAGGTCATCCCAGGGAAGGGGAGCATCGCGGCGGTTGGCTTCCTCGACGCCGAGCTCGGCCACTTCGAGGGCCAGCTGGATCTCGTTCATCGCATTGTCGCCGGCGCTCGGGAAACTGAGGTTGGTCCAACGCCGAGCGACCGTCTCGGCCGTCCAGAGGCCGGGCTCGACTCCGGTGAGCTTGAACTCGACCGGCAGGTTGTCCCTATTCTGCTCGATATAGGCGTTGATGCCGTTGGCGTAGGTGGTCAAGATGCGCTTTCCTTCCGGGTGGTAGCTCGTCCACTCGGAGTCGTCCATCGGCCCACGATACATGAGCAGCCGCGTTCGACGGTCATAGTCGAAGGCCTCCGGCCCGTAGATTTCGGACAGCAGTCCCTCACGCCACCGGCGCCACATCTCCAACTGCCAGAGCCGATCCTGGGCCATGACGTACCCCTGCGCGAAGAAGAGGTCGTCGACGTTCTGCGCGTAGATGTGCGGCACGCCCCACCGATCCCGCACCACCTCGACGGGTTGCTGCAGGCCGGCGAGAACCAACTCACCGTCCAGCTGAGCCAGGGACTCACGGGCCAGGGACTGGAGATCCCCGGCGCTGCCCGTCTCATCCGTGAAGCGGTCACAACCGGTGGCGAAAAGCGCCACCATAACGACCGCCAAGCCCGACCCATTTCGTTCATTGACCCGCATGGGAACCTCCCCTGAATCCGGATGGAATCCGAGCGGTGAGCGTACTTTGCAGCGGCGAGTTTTGTCAATCAGACGTAAGCAGGCGCCGTCCGAACAGGAGCTCGCCGGTTCACGCTCCGGCAGTGCTGCGCGTGACCGGCGCATCGGCCTCGGCTGGACGCTCGCCCTCGTTGCCGCTGACAAGCGCCGCGATGACCAAGTCGCCGCTGACGTTCACCGTGGTGCGACACATGTCGAGGAACCGATCGACGCCGAGTATCAGCCCCATGCCCTCGGGGGGGATGCCCACCGACTGCACGACGATCATGATCAGTGGCAGCGACCCGCCGGGCACGCCGGCCGTCCCGATGCCTGCCACGACTGACATCACCATCACTTGTACCTGCTGCGCGGTGGTCAAGTCGATGCCGTACACCTGCGCCAGAAACAGCACGGTGATGCCTTCAAACAAAGCCGTCCCGTTCTGGTTGGCGGTGGAGCCGACCGTCAAGACGAAACGCGAGATGTTCGGCGGCAGCCGCAGCTTCTGCTCGGCCGTTTCGAGCGCCAGGGGCAGCGTCGCGTTGGAAGAGGCCGTCGAGAACGCGTACAGATAGACCTCTCGACATGCGGCAAAAAACTTCGCCGGCGATCGACGCGCAATACCGCGAAGCAAAAGGCTGTACACGACGAACTGCTGGATGAGCAGGCCGGCGACGACCGTCCCCACGTAGAAGAAAAGCGCCGCAAACACCTGGTAGCCGAACTGGAACGCGGTGTTGAAGATGATCGCAAAGACCGCGAGCGGCGCTATCTTCATCGCCAGATCAACGATCTTCATGCATGCCGCGAACACCTGTTCGAGCACGCCGACCAACACAGGCTGTGCCTCGCTCTTTCGGGTGGCGAGGCTCAGCGCCAACCCGAACAGCAGCGCAAAGATCATGAACGGCAGCATCTCGCCGTCGAGCGCCCTGACCGCCGAGTCCAGCGGGTTGCGTGGCACCAGCTCGACGATGATCTGGCTGATCGGCCTGCTCGCGGCCGCGGACGATTCGAGGCTCTTGACGGCGGCCGACTGCTCGGAGATGAGCTGCGCGTCGATCTGCACGCTCCGTCCCGGCCGCAGCAGGTTCACTAGCCCGATGCCAATTGCCACCGAGAGGGCGCTTGTGACGACCGTAAACATCAGCGTCTTGCCCGCCACCCTCCCCAGCCCATGCCCCCGCCCTAGCTCGTAGACCCCCAACACCAGCGCCGAGAAGACCATCGGCACGACGATCATGAAGATCAGCCGCAGGAAGATCTGGCCGATCGGCTGCAGGACGTGCGTGTTGACCGCCATCAGCCAGAGTGCGTCCGGACGGGCATGGAGCGCCGTGCCGGTGGCGATGCCGAGGAGAAGCGCGATGAGAAGCTTGACGTGCAACTTCTTCAGGATGCGTCCGCGGCTGAAGATGGAACTTTCGTTCTCTTGTCTTGCGCAGTCATCCTGCGGAGCGTGCTGTGCTTCCGACTGTACGCGAAATAGATGACCAGACCGACGACCAGCCATCCGGCGAGCCGGTACCAGTTCTCCGTGGGCAGTGAAAACATCAGCAGCAGGCAGCTCAGAATACCCAGGATGGGGACCACCGGGCCGAGCGGCGCGCGGAAGGGGCGATGTGCGTCGGGATGGGTCTTTCGCATGATGAGCACGGCGGCGCAAACGATGGCGAAGGCCAAGAGCGTTCCAATGTTGACGAGCTCGGCCAGGATGCGCAGCGGCAGGAACGCTGCCATGAGCGCCACACAGACGCCGGTCAAGATCGTCGACTTCCACGGAGTCCGATACCGTTCGTGCACCGCGCCGAAGAAGTCGCGCGGCAACAAGCCATCGCGCGCCATAGCGAGGAAGATCCTGGGCTGACTGAGCATCATCACCAGTAGCACCGAGGTGATGCCCGCGACCGCGCCGACAGAAATCAGGAGCTGGGCCCAGGGCAGACCCACCTGTCTGAAGGCGTCGGAGACCGGCGCATCGATATTGATCTGGTGGTAGGGGACCATCCCGGTCAGCACCCCCGCGACCGCGATGTAAAGCAGCGTGCACAGAATGAGCGACACGAGAATCCCGATCGGCACGTCGCGGCTCGGGTTACGCGCCTCTTCAGCGTGCGTCGAGATGGAATCGAACCCGATGTAGGCGAAAAACACGATGGCGGCGCCTGCCAGCATGCCGACCGGCTCTCCCGCTGGTCCGGTTTGGCCGAACAGCGTGTTGCCGAAGAAGCTGACGCCGGTCAGGCCGAAGGGCGCAAACGGCGTCCAATTCGCCGGGTTGATGTACTGCGCGCCCACCACGATCACGAACAACACCACCGCCACCTTCAACACGACGATGGCGGCGTTGAAGGTGGCACTTTCCCTGATGCCTTTGACCAGGATGATGGTCACCAGCGCCGCGATGACGATGGCGGGCAGGTCGAACCATGAACCGGTAGTCGCCAATTGGCCGGACGTTGGATCGAAATCGAACGGAGCGTTCCTGAAGGCCACAGGAAGTCTGATGCCGAAGAAGAGGAGAAAGTCTTGGAAGTAATGTGACCACCCGTGCGCGACGGTGGAAGAAGCCACCGCGTACTCGAGGATGAGGTCCCACCCGATGATCCAGGCAAAAAGCTCGCCAAGCGTTGCGTAGGCATAGGTGTACGCGGATCCCGCAACCGGCACCATCGACGCGAACTCGGCGTAGCAAAGCGCCGCGAAAACGCAGGTGATGCCGGCGGCCACGAACGACAGCATCAGCGCCGGGCCGGTGCGGTCGTGAGCGGCCACCCCGACCAGCACGAAGATACCCGTCCCGATGATGGCGCCGACGCCGAGGCTCGAGAGCTGCACCGGTCCGAGAATGCGGCGGAGGCGTTGTTCGCCTCGAAGCTCCTCGAGCAGCACGCTGAGCGGCTTCTTCTTGAACAGTGGATTCGCCATGCACACCTCCCCCACAGCCGTGGCGCTAGGTTGTGAGGGCCATACCCCCACTTCGGCGCTTGTCGGAGTCGCTGACAGTGGCCGAGCGCTGGCCGCCACACACTACCATGACTCGCGGACCTTCTGAAGGGTCTAAACGGCAACCACGCTATTCGTAGCGCAAAGCTTCTATGGGATCGAGCTGCGCGGCTTTCCGCGCCGGGTAAAAGCCGAAGAATATTCCGATGGCGGCCGCGAAGCCGAACGAGAGCAGAACGGACTGCGTCGAAACGCGGGTCGGCCAATCGAACGATTGCCCGAGGACGCCCGCAATCGCCGCTCCCAGCGCAATGCCGGCGATCCCGCCGAGGGCCGAAAGCGTAATCGCTTCCACCAGGAACTGCCAGAGGATGTCCCTGGCACGGGCGCCGACCGACATGCGAAGACCGATCTCACGCGTACGCTCGGTGACGGAAACCAGCATGATGTTCATGATCCCGATGCCGCCGACCAGAAGGGAGATGGAGGCGATGCTCGCCAGAAGACGCGTCATGGCGTTTGAGGCGCCCACGCGGATCTGCGCCATTTCTTCCTGCGTGCGCACGTTGAAGTCGTCTTCCTCAGGCGGAAGGATCCTGTGGCGCTGGCGCAAGAGTGCGGTGATTTGCTCGGTGGCCTCCGGGATTCGCCGGGGCTCGGCGGCTGAGACCAGAATCTCGGACACGTGCTGGACCCCCATCAACTTCTTCTGGACCGTCGTGTAGGGCGCGAAAATGATGTCGTCCTGATCATTGCCCCAAGAGGTTTGCCCCTTGGAGGCCATGACGCCCACAACCTTGAAAGGCACGTTCTTGACCCGGATGATTTTCCCCAGCGGGTCCTCGTCTCCAAACAAATTCTCGACCACGGCCGTTCCGAGCACCGCGACGCGCGTCGACGCCTGCACGTCCTGCAGTGTGAAGAAGGAGCCTTCTTTGATCTCCCAGCGTCTTACCGCTGGAAAATCCTGGCTGGTACCCTGCACGGAGGCATTCCAGTTCTGGCTGGCATAAACCATCTGAGCGCCGGTGCGAATCATCACTGCGACCTGGCTCACCGCCGCTATTTCGTTCTGGATGGCCTCGGCGTCGTCCGGTGTGAGTGTGGTGCGGCTGCCGCCGCCTTGACGGACGCCTCCGCTGGAAGAGCTGCCGGCGCGAACGGTGATGAGGTTGGTGCCCGCCGCCGCAATCTCTTCCTGGATGGATGCGGCGGCGCCCTCTCCCAGAGACACCATGATGATGACCGCCGCTACGCCGATGATGACGCCCAGCATGGTCAGTAGGCTCCGCATCAGGTTACGGCGGAGCGCCTTGGAGGCAATGCGAATCGACATGAAGAGCTTCTTCATCGGTTGAGCTCCTTCTTCAGGTCGGCGAGATCACCGAGATCGCCCACTTGTTCGATGGGAGGAGGACTGGCGCGCTCTTCCGCCGCGTTCCGGCGATCGGGCACGGCCCGGTCCTGCACGATCCTTCCATCGCGAAATCGAATGAGCCGGGAGGCGAAGGACGCGATGTCGGCTTCGTGCGTTACCAGCAGGAGCGTGATGCCCTGCTCCTGATTCAAGCGCTGAAAGATCTCCATAATCTCGAGACTGGTGTGCGTGTCGAGGTTCCCGGTGGGCTCGTCGGCGAGCAGGAGCGGGGGCCGATTGACGAGTGCCCGCGCGATGGCCACACGCTGCTGTTGTCCCCCCGAGAGCTGGTTCGGGTGATGGCGCTCGCGGCCTTCGAGGCCTACCAGCTTCAGGAGCTCGCGAGCCCTCTGGTGACGATCGCGGGAGGAAGCCCCGTCATAGAGGAGAGGAAGCTCGACGTTCTCGAGCGCGCTGGTACGCGGAAGCAGGTTGAAGTTCTGAAAGACGAACCCGAGCTGGCTGTTTCTTACGCCTGCCAGCTCGTCGCGCGAGAGCGTCGAGGCGTCTCGTCCGCCGAGAAAGTAGCACCCCTTCGTCGGCCGGTCGAGACAGCCCACCACGTTCATGAAGGTCGACTTGCCCGAGCCCGAGGCACCCACGATGGCTACGAACTCGCCGGGCTCCACCGTGACGTCGACGCCACGGAGCGCGTGCACTTGTATGTCCCCAAGAGAGTAGACCTTGTGCAGGTTCTCGGTTCGAATGAGGGGCACGCTCACCGCGCCACCTAACGCCGCCCGAACATGAAGCGCATCGGCGAGGGAGGACCATCCTGGCGCTGCTCCCCCGTTCCAGCCACGTCGCCGGATCCCGTGGCCACCACGTCTCCCTCGCTCACGCCGCCCCAGGCGATTTCGGTGTAGGTTCCATCCGTGAGTCCAATGCGAACCGGCACCGGCCGGAGCATCCCGTCGGACTGAATGAGGTAGAGCGCGTTTCGGCCCGCTGGGCGGCCGGCCATCATCGCTTGCCCTCCCGCCGGTCCCAGTTCTGCGGGGCCGGCGCCGTCGGCGCGGCGCGCCATTCCCTCGCGGCGCCATGCGCCCTCCGCGGGTCTTCCTTGGGCGGCATCGACTTGTCCCCCCTGACTCGCTTCAGCCGGCGCACTCTGGGTCAGCGGAGCGCCCGGTCCGCGCTCGGCCTGTGGCGAGTCCATCGATTCGGGGGACCCCACTTCCGCTCCCGCTTCGGGAATCGCCTTCGGCTCCCGGTCCGCTCCGACTGTAGGCTCCGGCGCCAATAGCTCGGGGCCCGGACGGTACCGAAGGGCGGCGTTCGGAACGCGCAGGACTCCCTGGTGACGCGCGACCTCGAAGGTCACATTGGCGGTCATCCCGGGGCGGAGCTTCAGGTCGTGGTTATCGACGTTCACCAGCGCGTTGTAGGTCACCACGTTCTGAACGATGATGGGCGCCAGCCGCACTTGAGAGACCGTGCCGGAGAAAGTGTCCTCGGGGAAAGCGTCCACCCGAAAGGTGGCCCGTTGTCCAAGATCGAGATTCCCGACGTCCGCTTCGTCCACGCTCGCGATCACTCGCATCTTGCTCAAGTCCTCTGCGATGGTGAAGAGTGTAGGCGCCGAAAGGCTGGCCGACACGGTTTGGCCCACGTCGACGTTCCGCGAGATGACGACGCCGTTGATGGGCGACCGAATCACGGTGTGGCCGAGGTTCACCGTCGCCTGCTCGACCGCCGCGCTCGCCTGCCCGAGCTGAGCCTCCGCTGCCTTGAGCTGAGCCTCCGCGGACTGAAGCGCAAGCTCCGCCACATCGAGCTCGCTTTGCGGCATGAGGTCCTGAGCCCCGAGCTCCTTCGCGCGCACCAGCTTCCGTCGGGCGTCCTCGACCGCAACGCGCGAGCGCTCGCCGTTCGCCCCCGCGCTCGCCAGGTTGGCTCTCGCCTCGGTCAGGCGGCTCTCGAAAAGCGAAGGCTCGAGCCGCGCTACCACCTCGTCTTTTTCGACTTTGGAGTTGAAATCGGCATTGAGGCTCCAAATGGTTCCCGTCACCTGCGTTCCCACCTGAACGGTCGCCACGGCCTCGACGGTTCCGGTCGCACCGACGGTGGCAACGACGTCACCGCGGTCGATGGTTGCGGTGCTGAATGAGACCGGCGCATCGCCGTTTCTCGAGTACGCATAGAGTCCGAGCGCGGTCGATACGAGTACGACCGCGCCGAGAAGGAAGCGCTTTTTCCGAGTCATGAACGTTCTATCTCCTTAAAGGTCCCCGAACGGGCACGGCCCGCCTCCAGGGCGCAGGACTGCAGCTCTAAGAGTAAGGACGCCCACCGGTACCATTCTATTTCAGCCACCGGCGGAGCGGGAGAGCGGGGGGGAAGCCTCGACAGGGGAGCAGGCTAGAGACCGACCAGACGGCTTAGCCCAGGTGGCTGGAGGGGTGCGATTGTGATCTTGGCCTGGGTGTTGTAGCGTTCCTGCCCATATCGACGTGAAAACCACCCTCTTCCTCGCTCTCGGAATCTTCACGGCAAGCTACCTGCTCGCCTGGATCCGAAACGTCAGGCAGGGAGGGAGCACCCGGGGGGTGGAAGATCCGGCCGCGGCCGGGATGCCCACGCCGTTCGAGGCTGGGGTCGGCTTCGTTACCAATTTCTTTGACACCCTGGGTATCGGTTCCTTCGCAACTACCGCC
>Ga0209521_10002471_pt1 | contig 15085 bp, 13 predicted proteins | sample Rifsed19ft4_FD_184016 | JGI IMG/M metagenome (GOLD analysis project Ga0209521, IMG submission 184016) | Soil microbial communities from Rifle, Colorado, USA - sediment 19ft 4 (version 2) | ecosystem: Environmental > Terrestrial > Deep subsurface > Rock core/Sediment | place: Rifle, Colorado...
CCCGTCGGCAGGCGGCTCGCTGCCGCCGTCCTTCGGCCGGAAGCTCTTCATCCCGGCCCAAGCCTTCAACAACGTCCCATCCACCGAGAAGTGATCGCTCGACAAAAGCCGCTTGACCCGCGGCAACGACAGCAAAGTGGCCAGGAACTCCCGCGCCACGTCGGCCTCCAACAGCCGATCACGGTTCTTCGAGAAGGTCGAAGCGTCCCACACTGCATCGTCCATCGACAACCAAACGAATCTGCGGAACGGCAGATTGTAGTCGATCTGCTCCATCAACTGACGCTCCGAGCGCACCGTGAAGAATGCCTGCAGCAGCGTCGCCCGCAGAAGATACTCGGGCGCGATCAAGGGACGCCCGGTGTGCGAATAAAGCTCCTCGAACCGGCCAGACAGCGTCGCAAGCGCCTCGTTCACCAGCACCCGGATGGCGCGCAGCGGGTGATCCGCCGTAATCCGGTCTTCCAGCCGCAGGTACGAAAATAGCCCTTCCGATCCTCGCTGTTCGCCGCGCATCGCAAATCACCTCCGTCGTTGCTCAACAACGGAATCACGATCAAGACTTGTCGTCGAGAGAGTTTTTCAGCAGCCCGCTAGCGCCGCAATCGAAAGAAGCACATAATTACCGGCATTCGTAGGGTTAGGCACCGCGGCGAATCGGCAAACGATTTTGCCTATGCTACCCATTTCCATTGGAGCATCTGATGAATCGCCGATCACTGCTCTCATCCGCCCTGCTCCCGCTGGCCGCGCAGTGGCTTACGCTACCGGCCTGGACGAGCTGCGCCGAGGCACAAGCTGCCACCCCGGCGTGGCGGCACGGCATATCGCCGTTCGGTGAACTGAAATATCCGGCCGGTTTCAAGCAATTCGACTACGTCAACGCGAACGCGCCGAAGGGCGGCTCGGCGCGGCAGCTCGCGCTCGGCACTTACGACAACTTCAACATGGTGGTCGCCGGAGTCAAAGGCTCGCTCGTCTTCGGCATCGATCTCATCTACAATACGCTGTTGGTGCCGGCGCTCGACGAAGTATCGAGCGAATATGGGCTCCTTGCCGAGGCAGTGAGCTACCCGGAAGACTTCTCCTCGGCCTCCTTTCGACTGCGGGCGGAAGCAAAATGGCACGACGGCAAGCCTGTCACGCCGGACGACGTGGTATACTCGTTCAATGCCTTTAAGAAATTAAGTCCGCAGGCTGCCGCCAAGTACCACCACGTCGTCAGGGCCGAAAAAACCGGTGATCGCGAAATCACCTTCACGTTCGATGCGCCCGGCAACCGCGCGCTGCCGCAGGTCATCGGGCAGCTCACCATCCTGCCCAAGGAATGGTGGGAGGGCGCCGACAAGGACGGTAAGAAACGGGCCATCGGCGAAAGCACGCTCGAGCCGCCGCTCGGCAGCGGCCCCTACCGCATCAAGGAGTTCTCGCCCGGCCGCAGCATCGTCTACGAGCGTGTCAAGGACTATTGGGGCAGAAACCTCAACGTCAATATCGGCCGCGATAATTTCGATGAGCTGCGGTTCGAATATTTCCGCGATGCTACGGCCGCCATCGAGGCCTTCAAGGCGGACATTTTCGACTGGCGCACCGAGAACAGCGCCAAAAACTGGGCCACCGCCTACGACTTTGCGGCGGTCAACGCCAAGCGCGTCATCCTCGAGGAGTTTCCCATCAACAATATCGGCATGATGCAGGCCTTCGCCTTCAATATCCGACGCGACAAGTTCAAGGATCCGCGCGTCCGGCTCGCCTTCAACTACGCGTTCGATTTCGAGGGGAACAAGATTTTCTACGGACAGTACAAGCGCATCGCCAGCTATTTCGAAGGCACTGAACTCGCGGCCACTGGTCTGCCGATCGGTCGGGAGCTCGAACTGTTGGACACAGTGCGTGATAAGGTTCCCGCCGAAGTTTTCACGACGGCCTATTCCAATCCGGTCAATGGCAATTCCGCCGCGGTGCGCAACAATCTGCGCCAGGCCGTTCAGCTCTTCAAAGAGGCGGGTTACGAGTGGCGAAACCAGCAACTCGTCAACGGAAAAACGGGTGAGCGTTACGAGGTCGAATTCCTCGGCGATAACGCACTTTTCGAGCGGGTCTTCCTTTTCTACAAGCGCTCGCTCGAGCGCCTCGGCATCTCTGTTTCGGTGCGCACGGTCGACGAGCCGCAGTACGTGAACCGGTTGCGCAGCTGGGATTTCGACATCATAACCAGCGCCTGGGGTGAATCACTCTTGCCCGGAAACGAGCTGCGCAGCTATTGGGGTTCGCAGGCGGCCGATCAGCCTGGCTCGGAAAATGTGATCGGCATCAAGAACCCAGCGGTTGACGCGATGATCGAGCATATCATCTTCGCAAAGAGCCGCGAAGATCTCATCGCTGCCACCAGGGCGCTCGACCGCGTGCTGTTGTGGAACCATTACGTCGTCCCGCAATGGGCCTATAGCAAGTTGCGCACCGCGCGCTGGGACCGCTTCAGCCGTCCCAGTCCGTTGCCAAAATACGGCGTGTCAGCGTTCCCGACGGTGTGGTGGTGGGATGCGGCCAAAGCGGCCAAGGCGGGAAGGCCGTGAATTTCCCTCTCGCGCCGGCGCGTGCTTGCGCTTGCCGGTCGGCGGGAACGAACCCGCTCCGAGCCGACTTGTCGCCGACCCGTGCCGATACCGGGATCGAATCCCACGGCATGTCGGCCTTCGGCAATCTCGGCCGCCTCATTGAATTCGAGCACGTCAAGGATTGGTGGGGCGTCGTTCTGCCGGTCGCCAGCGGGCAGAACGCGCATCTCTTGGCGAGGTCTTGGCCTCGTTAGGTGTTAGTCCGAGCGCATCAGCGCCGCGATCTTCAGGCCCGGAAACGCCGCGCGAGCAGCGGAATGCCCATGCCGTTCCATGTCACCGAGATCATCAGGATGTTGATCGTGGTCCTGCCAAAATCCCAGTTCGTCCGATCGATCGCCAGAACCGACGAAACAAGTTCAGATTAGGCCACTGTCCGCGCTTAGACGCGCTTGGCATGGGATGCCTATTTATGATACCTTTCAACGGCCCGCAAGGATTGAGCCGACGAATTGATCCAAATTGGCTCGATCAAGTGGTTGGTCCGGGTCCAGGGATGACGAGAGAGGATGCGCATATGGCACAGAAACCAATGGAGTCTGCAAACCCGGAGAAAGGCGAAGCAAATACGGAGACAAGTACGACTACGTCAGTCACGCCCGAGATGACGCCCGAGGAACGCGATGAATCGGCTTCGAGGTTGGTTGGCCGATTCGCTGTATGGTCCGGCGTTGCCGGACTTATCCCGGTACCCGTTATTGACACCGTTGCCGTTGGCGGACTCCAGATCCAGATGCTGCGTCGTCTTTCGCAGATCTACGGCGTGGCGTTCTCCGAAAATAGCGGCAAAGCACTGATAGCGACCCTGGCGGGATCGATGATCCCGATGACCAGTGGCATCGGCGCCGCCAGTATGCTCAAGTCCGTCCCAATCTTTGGAACGATCGTAGCTGGATTTGTGATGCCGGCGCTCTCTGCCGGAGCCACCTACGCCATCGGCAAGGCTTTCATTCAACACTTTGCATCCGGTGGGACTCTTCTTGATTTCAACCCTCCGGACTATCGTGAGTTCATTAAGGCCCAAAAGGAGATGTGGGACTCACGGTCTACAGCTTCCAGCCGTGACGCTGCAAGCGCTGGGTCTCCGTCCAGCTCCTCTGGGCGTGCCGCGACTACGGGGGCGGCAGCGACCAACTCTTGACACGCACGGGCGTACGCCAACCGAACGGGGAGTGGTTCCACCCATCGAAGCGCGACAGCTGTCGACCGACGAGACCGAGCCCCATGCTTGAATCCATCGTCTACATAGTTTTCTGCGTTCTCACCGGACTTTGCGGCATCGAACGCCGAATGGGCTTTTTCGGGACATTTCTCCTCGCGGTTGTCACCACTCCGTTGCTGGTGCTGCCTGTGCTGGTAACCACCGGCCCATCATGCCGCGTCGAATGGCGTCACCGAACATAGAGAAACTATTTTATTGGGGTCGGCAAGCGCATCCCTTGCTGGGCCGGCGGTGCCTTGTGGAAATGTAAACGGGCGACATCGCACTTATGTCCTTCTTCCAGCTCGTTCGCCGCGAAATGCACGCCTCGGTGCGGAAGCTGTTGTTCATGTCCGGCCTCGGCGGCATTAGCAACGCTGCGATCCTCGCCGCCATCAATGCCGGTGCGCAAGCTGCGGACGAAAGCGATAATGCCGGTCTGTGGGCGGCAACGCTCTTCCTGATTTCGCTTTTTCTATTCTTTAAGACTCAGGTCTATGTCTCCACCATGATTACTGCTGAAATCGAGGCCATCATACACAGACTCCGCGTGCGCCTCATGGATCAAGTAAGGCACTCGGAACTTCTGGCCATCGAAGGGATCGGGCGTTCGAAGATCGTTGCGGCAATCACCAGCGATGCCGCCGTGCTGACGCAGGCGAGCACTATGCTCAGCTTTTCAGTGCAAGCCCCAGTCCTCATCTTTTTTGTGGCAATTTACGTGGCGTACTTATCGCTAGCGGCATTTGTCTTGAGCATCGTAATCGTCGGTGCGGCGGGAACAATATTCCACTTCAGGAGTCGTCGCCTGACCGCGGAGAAAGCAAAGGCGGCAGAGCAGGAGCGCCAGCTATTCGATCGCCTGGCTGACTTCCTGGAAGGGTTCAAGGAGGTGAGGCTCAACAGTCCGCGGAGCACCGATTTGTTCGACGACGCTGTTGACGTATCGAGAACTGCGACCAACATCAAAATACGCAGCCAGGCCGAAACCTTCAAGCAGATCGTGTCAGCGCAGAGCTACATGTATATATTGCTCGGTGCTGTCGTATTCGTGGCTCCCAGATTCAGCGAATCGTTGGGAGGTGCCTCCATCGCCAAGGTCACGACGGCCCTCCTGTACGTTATTGGGGCGTGTTTTGGTTTGGTGCAGTCGATACCGGTCTTGATGAACGCGAATGCTGCGGCGGATCGAATGGTCCAGTTGGAAGCCGCTCTGCGGGCGACCGTTTCGACAGAGGCAGGCGAGACCAAGGGATCGAAGCGTTTCGACAAGATCGAGATGCACGACATTGTGTTCCGTTACGTTGACAAATTTTCCGACACCGCCTTCCAGATCGGGCCGCTGGACTTCAGCTTGCGATCCGGCGAGCTCGTCTTCATTACAGGCGGTAACGGTTCGGGGAAATCGACGTTATTGAGGGTGCTCGGCGGACTCTATCCCCCTGATTCCGGCGAGCTCACGCTTGACGGGATACGCATCAACGATGCTACGCGCGACGGGTATCGCGAGTTGTTCTCGGCTATTTTCTACGACTATCATCTCTTCCGGCGGCTCTATGGGATACCCGAACCGGATCCAGGCGAGGTCGATCGCCTGCTGACCCAATTCCGATTAGAAGACAAGACTGGTCTTTCGCACGGCGCGTTTCGCACCCTCGATCTTTCTGGCGGCCAACGCAGACGTCTCGCACTGATCGTAAGTTTGCTCGAGAAACGTCCGATCCTTTTGCTGGACGAATGGACGGCCGAACAAGATCCCGAATTTCGGCGCAAATTCTATGACGACCTCCTTCCAGAAATGATGCAAGCCGGCAGGACTGTCGTGGTGATCACGCACGATGACCGCTATCTCGAAGAACTACACTTGCCCGCGCGCAGGATTCGCATGGACGAAGGCCGTATTGTCGAGCAGCGTTCGATGCAGAACGGCTGATGATGGCGTTCGATGGGGAACGGCTGATGGTTACGTATCCAGAGTCCCTTGATGGAAAGCCACCGCCGGAGAAGAAGCGTGGATGGTGGCGGTTTGTCGGACGCCACCTGCTGGGCTTATCGTTCTCGTTGTTGGTGGCCTTTTTCGCAGTCACCGTCCTTTGGCCTTACGTGGTGATTACAGTTCCGAGCGGGCAGGTCGGTGTCCTTTGGAAGCGATTCAACGGTTTTGATTTTTACTGCTGGTGCTTTGTTGGCCGCGGCACAATGCTGAATCCCCGGCAACTGAGGGGGGAAGGTCTCCACTTGATTTGGCCGTGGGACAAGCTGTTCCTTTATAACCTGCGGCTGCAATCCACGCCTCAGACATACAACGCTATCTCCAAAGATGGCGTGAGCGTGAACGCTCAGATCAATATACGGTTTCAACTGCTGCACGACTCCGTCGCCGTGCTCCACAAATTTATCGGTCCGGAATATCTGGCGTCGGTCGTGAGTCCCGAGATCGGCAGCCAAGCGCGTCAGGTCATTTCTCAGTACACGGCCCAAGAGGTTTATACGTCACGCGAAGCGATTCAGGAAAAAATTCGCGAGAATGCGCGAAAAGGCCTGGGCGCCAATCTCAACAAATTGGTACAACCCGAGGCCATGGAACAGCCAGACCCCAAACACTACAACGACTTCCTGCAATACTCGATCCAAATTCTCGATACACTTGTGCTGAGCATCGAATTGCCGCCTGCAATAATTGCGGCCATCAATCGCCAGACGGAGCAGTTCTACCAGATTCAGGAGTTCAAATACCGCGTGGCGCGCGAAGCCGAGGAGTCAAAACGCAAACAGATCGAGGCGAACGGCATAGCCGCTTTCCAGCGGACGGTCAGCGAAGGGATTTCGGACTCGTACCTACGTTGGCGCGGCATCGAGGCCACGCTCCTGCTCGCGCAGTCCCCCAATGCGAAAATCGTCGTCATCGGCAGCGGCAAGGATGGCCTGCCGATCATTCTCGGCAACGTTGATACTCCGGCGGCACTAGGCTCGGCACCAAAACCCGCTGACGGCCGTATGACACCAAACGACAAGACGCCTGCAGCTTCGTCTGCCCCGACCGATAAGATGCCGCCGGGTGCTTCATCAACAATGCCCGGCGCGACGCCGCCCGCCGGCGGATCAACAGGAGGTGAGCCGCCAGGCAGATCATCGAGTGATAGTACCCTGCCGGCGTCCGACAAAATGCCGCTCGCTGATTCGTCTGCCGCTCCCGCGAGCCCGGATAAGCCGCCGAGCTCATTAAGCCCGCTCGATCTCTCCGATATCAAATCCATCCTGTCCCGAATCTCCGGGGCCTTGCGCGCAACGGGATCGGCGCCGGGTTTTGGAACAGGAGCACAACCGAAACAATAGGCGCAGGGGAAAAACTCCGCGCCGAAAAGTGTCGTGGAAGGCGGAGTGCCGGAGTCCGAGCAACGACATGACTCACTTCACTTTTCGAATTGCCTTCCCGTCCACATATCGGCAATGATCGAGACGCGCGCCCGGTGGCCGCGCCGGTGCCATGGGAAGGAATTGGGAAGGAATTGCAAAGTGGCCGAAAGGGCGGGATTGGATCGCATCGCTTGGTCGAGGTCGAGATGAGCCCTCGACTGTACGGCGCCTTGACGACACCACGGGGCCGGTTCCTACTGGTCGCCGCGGGTACGGTCCTCATACTGGGCGTCGCAACTGGGGGCTATATATTGGGCCGGGAATTGCATTATCTCAACATTGTAGCCCGCGATAACACTATCCAGCGACTCCGGTCCGACATCCAGAAGCTCTCGGCGGAAATTACTGACCAAAACGGAAATCTAGCCGCGCTGCAAACCAAGCTCACAACTGTTCAGGCCGCGTTGGCCGCGATCAGGCCTTTGCAGAACACCTATAACGTCAATCCCAATGAGTCGGTGATCGTTGCGGACGGTCATTTGACTATTGGGCTAATCAGTTCTCCGACGAATGAGCGTGTCAACATCAACGTCAACGGCAAGCAGCAGTCGGCGGCTGTGGGTGACGTCATTCATGTGGCGGTCGATCCGTCCATGAACTGTGAGGTGCGAGTCCAGTCCTTTGATATGTTCAAGGCTGTCCTCAACGCATCTTGCGCAGAAGTGAAGCCGCATTAGACTGCGGATTGCGCGATAAAGCCCGGCTATTCCCAGACTATGACGTTGGGAAGAGAACCATCGACCTGACGTAACAAAGTATAGCCCACGCCGGCAAGGCCGCGAAACAAACCCAAATTGAATTGCCTTTTTCCGCTGATCCATCGGTAATCGCCCGTTGCAGCGGCGGTTTGCAGAACCGCCATCAGCCGCCGCGATGCAAGTTCACGAAGATCGCTGCGCCCAAGGGCGCCGCTGGCCTCGCATAAGAATTCGATGCTGCCGAGCGTACCACAGCAGAGCGTATCGACGACGCCAGGCCAGCCTCGCTTGGAGCCCTCAACGGCGTTTTGGATGTCCATTGCCAGCATCCCGGCATCCATTCCTCCCCGTTTGGCCGTGGCAACCCGCGCAAGACCGATGCCGGGCGCTCCGTGACACCATTGGCAGGGCCAAGACGGAGCTGCGCCGACGCGCAAATCGGGCCAGTTGTAGCGCTCTGCGTCGTAGCTGGAATTTTCAAATGCGACGCATTCCGACGCGGCTTGCGCGTACTCTTCGCGCCCCGTCACCGCCGACAACGAAGCGAGCGCATAAGCAAAGCCTGCCGCACCGTGCGACATGCCGTTCAACGCTTGCGGGCCGAACCCTTGTCCGACCCAGCTCCGGCAGCCCTCCGGTCCGAGTCGGCTTTGACCCATCAGGTGTTCGCCGCACTTCGTTGCGCGCCTCAGTACATCAACGGATTGGCTGTCGCGATATAGACGAAGCAGGCCGAGGATTGCACCGGCACTGCCACCGATGACATCCAACTGTTTGTCTGCCGCAATAAGATCGTCAGTGAATAAATCCGCTGCTATATGTGCGTCCGCAAGCAACTCAACGTCATCGAGGCACTTCGACATCACCGTCAGGGCATAGACAATCGAGCCCAATCCGGTGGCGCCGCCAATGCCCAAGGAGCGGGCCAGGCGCGCCGCGTTCCAGCTTTTTAGGTTCTTGCGAAGATGCGCGATGCCGGCGAGCGCAAGTTCGCCTGACGCTGTGCACCGCGTCACCGCTGCATGGGCAGCAAGAAAGACCGCAATGCCGGAAGCGCCATTGTAGAGGTCTGGACCCAGGCACACGAGTTGGAAAACCTCGGCATCTCCCAGCCAGTCGAGACCGATCCACGCGGCGCCCGGCCCCCGGCGAATTGCACGACGAGACAGCTCGCCGGCAATCCTGTCGGCTTCCGCGATGTAAATCTCCCTAGTCGGCGCGACAGCGACGTCGGAACGCGCAGTTGATTTCACTTCAGCCGTAGCTGTCGGCAAGGCAGATCTCGAATTCGCGTTTGTATTCTGCCTGATCACCTCGATCTGCCAAGCAATCTCTTGCTCATCGAAGCTCTGAACACGAGCTCGGGCGCGATCCGTACCCGAGATCGCCTCTGTTCGGATCGAAAAGCCGGTCGCATCGCGTATTTCGTTTCCATCACTGGGCGACACGAAGTGCGGCACATTCAATTCGATGAGGGCAGACCGTTCGGCCCGCTGCAATGGCCAAACAGGATCGGAATGTTTCTCCCAATCCGCGAGCCTAGCGATGAAATCTGCTTGTGCGGACCAGGCCACGCCGTCATCCATGGTCCGATGATTCTTCAGGCGCTGGAGCAGCATGTAGTAGAATCGGGTGGGTCGAATGACCTTGCGAACGGCAAGGCCGTCAAAGCCGTCGAATATCCCTCCCAGCTTTGCGTCCCTGCTCTGATGTAGCAGAAATCTTGCGTAATTCTCGAAGCCAGAAACGAAATCGTCGATATGATCGCCAAACTTGGCGTAACGGCCATCGACGTGCGGTAGGTTCGGATTGGTCTTGCCGCCTTCCTTCGATTTCGCCGGCCGCATCTCGTCGGAATTTATGTTGTTCCACTTGAGTAATGTTTTGGAACTCCAGTCCGCGGTCATTCCGCCGACCGCAAAAACATTGTTATCGGGGGACCGCCCATAGGCGGGAAGCAAGCCGACCATCGTCACCGAATTGGCGAGGGTTTCCATGGCGATGTCATAGGCCTGCGCCACGGGATCTGGGGCTTTGTGCTGCTCAGCGCTTGCCTGAAGGATCGTTTCCATATCAATCGGTACCGGGTGGTCGCCAGCTGCAATCATGTTCTCCTGGTGCATGTCATTAGCAGCGAAGCAGTGGAAGAGCGCAAGCCAGGCGCCGGCACGCCGGAAAAACCGTTTGCAGCCCTCCTGATCGGCGCATCCCGAATGTTCGATGAATTCGCTCCAACCGTAGCCGTCGCGCGCAATCGCGCGCGCCGCCTTCAGTTCGACCGGGGGATCAGCTTTGTTCAAGCGCTCGATTAAATCGTGCCAAACAACGTCGACCTTCAAATCCTTTGGCTTGTATATGACCCGCGATCCATCCACAAAGCTAACGATCTGGACCGAATGGCCGCCATTGTGCGGATCGGAGAGATTGCCTTCGATCTTCGCAACCTGGCTGCCGGCGTTGGAATGGAGAATGTCTCGACGGATTGTCGCCAGATCGGCGCCGAGGTGCGAAACAAATTCGCTCGACGTGTCGATCCACTGCCGCGTCATCGCAGCGGTCAACCGCAAAAGTACCGGCTTGTCTTCGAACAGATGCCGAAAACCACCAGCTTTCATTTCGGCAACGAATTGATCGTAGCGCGATGTGCCGGTGTCGTGCTGCGGCTTCGCTGCATCAGGTGCCGTCCCACTAGCATTCCGCGCGTTGACGAAGCGCTCGTAGATGGCTGGAGCGTAAAGGCTGGACAGCTCCTGGAGAAGCGAATGGCGCAGGCAAGCGCGAGCAGATTCGTTCAGTTTATCGAGGACCCGTGCGTCGACATTGGACCAAAGCAACGCCTCGGCTTGCTCGACCACGGGCGTGAATAGGTGTTCGAACGCACATGGCTCAGTCTGCTCAGGCGCTGCAATTGGCTTGGCGTTTTTAGTTGGGCTTTGTAACGCCGCCTCGATCCAGATCGCGTCACCGATCCACTCAGGCGGAGGAGCGGAAGCTTTGCGCCGAACGGTTGCGAATCTCATCAGTATCTGACCAATCGCCAATCCATCGCGATCCAGCCGCCGGCCAAACAGCGACCAGTCGCCGCTGGCACATGACCGGCACCACGCAGCGAGGCGCCGCGCGGCCAAATCAGCATCGCCTTTCTGGCCAGGCAACGGTTCGAAATCATCGGATAGGAGTTCGTCGATGGTTGCGGCGCTAACGATTAAGCGCTGGTAAAAAGCATCCATGCAGTTTCTCTCCAATCGAGTTTCGCAATCTATACCCGCGCCCGCGGTCATCCTATTGCCGGAGAGCCTAATGTCATGTCCGTCCGGCGCGCTTTCGGCCCGAGCCGAAGAATCTGCGCTGGCGGCGACGGGGCGACTGGCGTCTGTGGCGGGAAATTAGGGGCAAAATCAGGCGGATCTTTTTCGGATCGGGTCTAGGGTATCAAGGGGGCCGCGCTGGCGGAGCAGACCGTGCCGGAGCCGGTCTTGCGGCCCAAAATGATCGAGAAGTTGAGCGGATTATCCCGATAAATCAGCCGCCTGCCGCATTATCAGCCCCTTAGTAATTACGCGGCACAGACTTATTCAAATTGACTTTTTTGAAAGCCAGTGCCAATATTTAAATTGGTAAATTGGAATTTCGGCTGCCTCCTTGACCCCCTCGCGAATGAAAGGATCAATCCTATGAACAACACTTCCGTGGTACTTGACCAGACTGAAGAAGAGATTCTCACCAGCGAAGTTTCCGACTCGGCGCTTGAAGCTGCGGCGGGCAAGGGCAATGAGAACGCGGCGGCCAACACAGTCATCGCTTGCACCGGTCTAATGAACTGCCCTGGGTATTAGACTGGTCCTGGCTTCTTAATTTTATACCTGACCGCCGGACCGACGAGGCGCCGAAAACTACGGCGCCTCGTTACGTCCCTTCTTTAATTTCTCGTCCTGCTTGCTGCTGCGGGCGCCGCTGGCGCACCACCATCGACCTCGACCAGACGACCTCGCCCAGACTTAAAAAGAGATGCTTGTCAACGGGCCGCGGAATCTCCCCACATTTGGGCTTGCAAAATTCCCCACTTTGGCGGGCGTGGTGATCAGCCGTTAGCGTGATCGGTGCCTCCATTCTTGGGTGGCCGGCCGCGGCGTTTGGGCTGCGGCATGGGCGGCGGGGGTTGGATCAGAGCCTTTGACCGAATGTGCTCAGGGAGGAGGTCGGCGTGTTGGCGCAGGCGATAGCTTGAGCCCTCGATCTGGATGACGATGGCGTGGTGAAGGAGCCTGTCCAAGAGGGCTGTGGCGACGACGGGATCCCCAAAAACTTCACCCCATTCTGCAAAACCGCGGTTGGAGGTGAGGATCATGGCGCCTTTTTCGTAGCGGGCGTTGACGAGTTGGAAAAACAGATTGCCGCCGCCCGGAATGACCGGCAGATAGCCGATCTCATCGACGATGAGCAGCGCGAAGCGGCAGAAGAACCGGATTTTCTCGCGCAGGCTGCCCTCGCGTTCGGCCTTGGCCAGGGCACCGACAAGATCGGCGAGGGTGGTGAAGTAGACGCTGCGTCCGGCTTTGATCGCCTCGACGCCGAGCGCCACGCTCAAGTGACTCTTGCCGGTTCCGGGCGGGCCGACGAGATGCAAGACCTCGGCGCGGTCGATGAACTTGAGCTCGGCGAGCGCCATGATGCGGTTCTTGTCGAGCGAGGGCTGGAAGGAGAAGTCGAAGCCGGCGAGCGTCTTGATGGTGGAGAGCCGCGCCATGACGAGCGCCGTCTTGATGCGGCGGTTCTCGCGCAAGGTGAACTCCTCGGCGAGCAGGGCGTCGATCGCTTCGAGCGCGGTCAATTCGCCGTGCTCGAGGCGGCGCACGGTGGCGTCGAGTATCTCGATCGCGCGCGGCATCTTGAGGGCGACCATGGTTTGCTTGATGCGGTCGACCACGGAGGGCACGATCTCGGCGGTCATGGCGCGCCTCCCTGACCGGCGAGGCGACGAGCGACCGCCTGATAGAAGTCGAGCGAGCGGCGGGCGACCTGGTCGCCGGCGCGACGGATGAGGATGGGCGCGTTATCGCTCGATCGTCGGCGCAATGAGGCCGAAGCCTGCCGATGCGCCGGGTCGACGCGGGTCTGATCGCGGCCTTCGAGAGGAGCGTGGACGGCAACCACCGCGCCGTTCTCGAGGATTCGGATCTCGTCGGCGAAGACGTGGACGTCGAGGATGCGCCGGCGGGTGGTATCCGGCACGCTGTAGAGATTGCCGGCAACGCTCACCATCCCCTCATGCGAGACGCGCCGTTCGAGCTTGAGAACCGCCCGATAGGGCGCGAGCGGCAACGATTTGAGATGCGGCTTTTCCTCGGCGAACGCGTCATTGACGACGCGCTGCGTGGTCGCGTGGGCCCGGGGATTGGCGACCGTATCGAGCCAGAGCCGGAGCTGAGCGTTGAGATCGTCGAGATTGCGGAACGCGCCGCCGAGGAAGAAGTCCTCGCGGATGTAGCGGAACGGCCGCTCCACTTTGCCCTTGGTCTTGGCCCGATAGGGCCGGCAGGCTTTGGGCTGGAAGCTATAATGTCGTGCGAGATCGAGGAGACTGCGGTTGTAAATCACCAGGCCATCGGCATCCTCGCCGATCACCGCGGTCTTCATCCGGTCGTAGAGAATCTCGCGTGGCACCCCGCCGATCGCTTCCAGCGCGGCGATATGGCAGCGGAGCACGCTCTGCAGGTCCTGGTCGACGACAAAGCGCGCCCAGATCAAACGCGAATGGCCGAGCACCATCGAGAACAGCCAGACGATGCGTATGACGCCGGGCTCGTCAGCGAACTCGACCTCGAAGCGGGCGAGGTCGACCTGGGCTTGCACGCCAGGCGGCGTCTCGAAGCGCACCTCGAAGGGTTTGACCGGCTCCGGCCTGATCTCGCGCACGGTGCGCTTCACGGCTGTATAGCCGCCAGCGTAACCCCGATCGCGTAGCTCGCGCCACAGCCGCACGGCGGTGAGCTCGGGATAGGCCGTAACCCGCTCGAGCAGATACGGAAGGAATGGATCGGTGCTCCTCGGTTGAGGCGGCCGAGGGCCGTAGGTGGGCGGTTCCAGGCCTCGCTCGATGTATCGGCGCACGGTCTTGCGATCCATGCCGAGCTGGCGGGCAATGGCCGAGACGGTCAGTCCCTGCCGGTGAAGTTCCAGAATCATCACGAGTTCTCCGAGTGTGATCACCGTGCCGCTCCCTCCCGCCAAGGGGAGAAGCATCGGCGCCGATTCGCGCCGGCTGACCTCCCGGGGCATGCCCCGGGAGGTCAGCCGCCACGATGAAACTGGGGAAAATTCGCGGCCCATAAATGGGGAGAATTCAACGCCCGCTCACATGTGCCACTCGCTAGTCTTGCCATCCGGTGTTTCCAGCCGCGCTCGCGGCACGGTGATCTCGGTCTTTCCGAAGGTGCCCATCAGCGAGCGCGTCCGGCTCCCGTGCCGGTGGCCGGCGACCCCTGCGGGGCTACCGCTGCCGTCGACCCGCTTTGCCAACCGCCCATAGCGCGGGCGCGCCAGCACTCCATCGAGCTCGCCGTGGATCAGCTCTTCGATGACCTCTCGGACCCGTTCGCGGACGGCGGTTTCGATCGGATCAAACCAGTCGTCGAACAGTTGGACAGCCGTCTCACCTTTCGGCTGCGAGGAACCAGGCTTCGTGATAATGCTCGTCATGGCGTGGTCTCCAGTCCGACGCTCTAACGCCGGATGATTCGAGGTTGAACTCCCCGGAGACTACGCTACCCTCAATTCCAACCACTCCAGCGACGGCACCACAACTGGTTCCATTCCGATCGAGACCGAAGTGCGGGCTCGGGCACGTGAGTTCATCGAAGAGCTGATCCGCGGCGAGCTTGACGCTGTGCTGGCACGTCCGCGTTACGGGCGAAGCCAGATGGCCAGCAATGAAGAAAGAGCGGGCGTTGCGGGCCATCGCCACGGCAGCCGGACGCGTTCGCTGACAGGCACGTTCGGGCCGATCGAGATCGCGGTGCCGCGCGCCCGGCTGAACACCCCCGAGGGCAAGACAGCGGAATGGAAGAGCCAGGCACTGCGGGCCTATCAGCGCCGCACGCTGGCCGCCGACGCGCTGATCGCGAGCAGCTATCTGGCCCGTACCAACACGC
>Ga0209521_10002473_pt1 | contig 15081 bp, 8 predicted proteins | sample Rifsed19ft4_FD_184016 | JGI IMG/M metagenome (GOLD analysis project Ga0209521, IMG submission 184016) | Soil microbial communities from Rifle, Colorado, USA - sediment 19ft 4 (version 2) | ecosystem: Environmental > Terrestrial > Deep subsurface > Rock core/Sediment | place: Rifle, Colorado...
GCACCCACACGGCCTACGTCGAAGTGCGGCTAAAGGGGCGGGATCGGACGGCCCGCACGGCAGACATGGGCTTCGAGCTCCAGGCGGCGGCCCAGCCGGCGGCCCGGGGCCGAGGTGGCCCTTGACGGACTGGCCTTGACGCCCCCAATTAGGGTGGGTTTGGTCGTATACAAGCATGCATTCTGGCAGTTGGGGGCCGCGCCTCCACGCGGCAGCCACCCCTGTGTTTGCCAATTTGATTCCTTTGAGAGGGGAGGTTCGTGTATGACGTGCGATAGTCGTCGGAATGGGGCCTGGGCGCTCAGCCTGACCTTGGGTCTGCTGCTCGCCAACGCCCCGCCTTTGTGGTCGCAGGCGACTGGGACCATCGAGGGCACGGTAACGGCGGAGGTCACGGAGCAGCCGGTTGCCTTCGCCCGGATCTACCTGGTGGCGAACCCCAGGGTGGAAGCGACCACTGGCCAGGACGGGCGGTACAGCCTCCGAGGGCTTCCCGCGGGCACGCAGTTGATACGCGTGTCGATGCTGGGATTCTCGCGGGTGGAGGCTTCGGTCGCGGTGGCCCCGGGCCAAACCGCCAGCATCAACGTGACGCTCAGGCGCGCGGTGATCTCGCTGGACGAGGTGGTGGTCACGGGAACGGCCGGCGCGCAGGAGCGGCGAACCATCGGCAACGCCGTGGGTGCCATCAGCGTCGCCGAGATCGAGGCCGCCCCGGTCGCCAACGCCATCGAGGCTCTGACGGCGCGCGTGCCCGGGCTCACGCTCATGGCCAACAGCGGCCAGGTTGGGGCGTCCTCCAACATCCGCATTCGCGGCGCCGGCTCGTTGAGCGCCGGCTACCAACCGGTCTTTTACGTGGATGGCATCCGGATCGAGAGCGGCCTGATCGAATCGGCCAGCACGTACCAAGGAGGTACCGCGCTCGACTTCCTCAATCCGGACGACATCGAGAGCATCGAGGTCATCAAGGGCCCGGCGGCGGCGACCCTGTATGGCGCGGAGGCGGCCAACGGCGTCATCCAGGTCATCACCAAGAAGGGACGCCGGGGCACGCAGTCCACGCGGTGGAGCGCCAGCCTCGAAATGGGCCAGAACGAGTGGACCAAGGACGTCGGGTCGAATGAAACGTATTGGCGCTGCACCGGCGCGACGGCACTGCCGTATTTGGGCACTCCCGCAAACCAGCAGACTAACACGGCCGGATACCCGGGTTGCGCCGCCGCGGCCGGCAACTTCCCCGCGGACTCGGTGCAGTGGTGGGGCAAGGACGCCAACGGCGACGCCCAGCTGTTCAGCGGCATCCCGGCCGAGGACATCATTGACGCCGGTGACGGGACGTTCGTGCTGCACGACGATCCCATGTTCCGGCACCCGGCCACTCTGCGGGTGGGCAATGTCGCGGACTTCAACGCGTCGGTCCGGGGCGGCTCCGAGAACATGGGGTACTTCCTGTCGTTCAATCGGTTGTCCGAGGACGGAGTATTCTTCAACAACATGCAGCGTCGCATAGGGGGTCGGGGCAATTTCGACGCCCAGCTGTCCCCCACGATCGACGTCTCCACCCAGTTCAGCTACACCCGGACCCATCTCCAGCAGCCGCTCAGCAACAACGCCTCCAACAGCATCAACCGGAACGCGATGCGCGGCAAGGCACGGGCCACCCGGGATCCCTGGGAGCCGGGCTACTTAGGCTTCAACCCGTGGCTGAGCAACGAGTTCAACAACCAGAACCGGCTGGAGCGGATGACCATTGGGCTCACCACCAACTGGGTGCCGGCGGACTGGTTCCGTCATCGCCTCACCCTGGGGCTCGATAGACAGAGCTACCGGGAGACGGGGTTCCAGCAGCAGGACACCACCGGCCGCGCGCCGTGGGGCACGATCGCGGCGACCGGGACGATTTCGCACGAGCTCGCCACCATCCATCGGTGGACCTCTGACTACACTGGCTCCCTGGACTTCGACGTGAGCCCGTCCCTCAACTCGGTGTTTTCGGCCGGCATGCAGCTCAACGCCAGGACGCGACGCGAGTACCTCGCCTCGGGACAGGGGCTGGTAGCGAACAACCTGAACCTGGTCGGCGCGGCGGCGTCGCGTAATGCGGACGAGGACGTGGTGGAGCAGACGTCGCTGGGCTTCTTCTTCGAGGAGCGTTTGGGCTGGCGGGACCGTGTCTTTCTCACCGGCGCCGTTCGGGTAGACGACAACTCGGCCTTCGGCTCTGATTTCTCGCTGGTGGTCTATCCCAAGGCGTCACTCTCGTGGCTCGTGTCCGACGAGAATTTCTTTAGTGGCCTCGGGTTCGTGGACCAGCTCAAACTCAGGTTCGCCTGGGGCGAAGCTGGAAATGCCCCGAATCCCTTCGAGGCGGATCGAACCTACACCAGCGGACAGGGAGTGGACGCCAATGTCCTGATCAACACGCTGGTGACCTCGTCGTACGGCAACACCAACCTCAAGGCCGAGACCGGGAGGGAGTGGGAGACCGGGTTTGACGCTTCGCTGCTGAACCAGCGGGCCGGCCTGGAGTTCACCTATTACAACAAGAAAACGGTGGACGCGCTGGTGACCATTCCGGATCCGCGATCTACTGGCTTCGGGGGCAATCACCTGATCAACATCGGTGAGATCTCCAACTCGGGGATCGAGCTGCTGCTGACCGCGACGCCGGTGTACAGCTCCGGCTTTGACTGGGAAGCGGCGCTGTCGTTCTCGACCAACAACAACAATCTGATCTCCTTTAACGGCGCGCGGGAGGAGATTATCCTCGGGGCATTCGCGGACGTGCAACGACACCGCGAGGGGTATCCGTTGGGCGGTTTCTGGGCCGTGGACGTGGAGCGCGATGCCGCCGGCGAGCCGGTCCTTCGGGACGGCGCCGGGACCATCCAGACCGATCCGGCCCTGGGGAACCCCACGGTGTTGAGCAGCTGCCGGTGGGCGCCCAGCGACCCAACCTGGGATCAGGCGGCCGAGTGCGATGACATCTACATGGGGCCGTCCCGGCCCACGCGCGAAGCGGCGCTGACCAACACGTTCACGCTGTTACGGAACTTCCGCATCTCCACCCTGTTCGATTATCGGGGTGGCCATTATCAGTGGTGCGCCATCTGCTCCATCAACAGCCGGATCGACTTGAATACCTGGGACGTCAACACCGGCGGCACCTCGTTGAACCCGGACGTGTCGGCCGCCGACGTCGAGGTCCTGCGGTCGCTCCAGACCAAGAGCCACATCACCCAGGCGGACAACATCAAGTTCCGTGAGTTGTCCGTGACGTACAACCTCCCGGAGAACTGGACCCGGTTCGTTCCGGGCAGCCGGTGGTCCCTCACCGTGGCCGGCCGCAACCTCAAGATCTGGACCAAGTACAAGGGCCGGGGCGACCCCGAGGTGCAGTTCGATCCGGGCAGCACGTTCCAAATGCTCGACTACGCTTCGACGCCGCAGACCCGTCGTCTGTCGGCTTCGATGCGAGTGACCTTCTAAGCGAGAGGCGCGCCATGAGAAAGTCGACTGCTTTCCTGGGGATGGGCGCCGCTGGCCTGATCCTGATGTTGGCCGCCGGGTGCAACCCCGATGAGCTCCTGACCGTGGAGAACCCTGAGGAGATTGTTCTGGACAACCTGAACGACGTCAAGCTGATGAGGGTGCAGTTGAACGGCGTGGTGGACCAGCTCCATGATACCTACGCGAGCCCGGTTATCGAGTTCGCTAACTACCTGACGGACGAGATTCTGACCGGACGCAACTGGGAAGACTATGCTCGGGCCAGTCAGCGGATTGCGAGCTACCTGGAGGGCCCCACCAACAACATCTTCGAGGAGCTGAGCCAGGGGCTCCGGATGGGACATGATCTGTCCGAGCGCATTCGGGTTTGGGCCGCGGAGGATCCCAGCACCAACTTCGACCACGAGCTGGCGACCGCCCTGGTATTCGCCGGCTTCAGCACCGTAGTGATGGCGGAGAACATGTGCCAGGCGGTGATTTCCCCGGATCCCAACAACCCCAGCGGGACCATCCTGTCGCAGCTGGAGACCTTCGCGGCCGCGGTGCCGTACCTCACCGAAGGGCTCACCTTGGCCCTGGCCTCTCCGCCGCGCATCGACTTCCGGGCCGGGCGTCGCCCGGCCGACGTCGCCAACCTAGCACGCGTCGGACTGGCGCGGGCCTACTTGGGACAGGGAGATTGGGCCAACGCCGCGACCTACGCGAACCAGGTCCCTGCCAGCTGGACGGGGACGGCGGCATGGTGGATCGATTTCGTGGACATCTCCGGCGGACGGAACCCGCTTCAGGGCACCGCCAACGGGGGGAACTTCAGCAACGGCATCCATCCATGGTTCACCGGGGTTCACCCGAGCTTCAACGGCACGGGGTTTGTTTTCACCAATGACAACGTGATCGCGCCGCAGCGGGATCCGCGGATCCAGCACGATCCCACGGACCGCACCGGTCACAACGCGCTGACCCGGCTGTACAAGCTGGTCCAGGGCCTGCGGTATAGCCAGTACACCGGGAGGACCATCGCCCCGGCCTCCGCCGCGTGCCCGGCCTGCACCGGAACGCCATTCGCGCAGATGCCGCTACTCACCGGCTTCGACACCGATGTGCTGCTGGCGGACTACCTGGAGGCGCGGCACCACTACTTCGAGGCGCTGGCCATGCAGGACATCGTGGCCAACCAGGCGGCGATTCAAACGTTCGTCAACCAGCGGCGCGCAGTGGGGAACCAGGCTGCTGTCGCGCTTTCGGGGCAGGCGCTGCGACAGGAGCTCCGGAACCAGCGGGCACGGGACCTGTTCATGGGCGGGTTCCGGCTGCCGGACCTGCGGCGCTGGACCCGCTTCGACGCCGGCAACGGACCGTTCGCCAGTGGGGGTTACTTCCCCACCGGAACGCACCCCAATGCGCAGTGGGGCGAGTACGGGCCGTGGACCTGTTTTCCGATTCCTCTGCAGGAGTATGAGGGGAATCCGAACCTGACCAAGCCGGCCGACCCGACGGTGCCTCCGGGCATCTAGGCATGGCCAGCTAAGTCCAGACGGGAAGAAGAACAAGGGTGGACGGCCGAAACCGTCCACCCTTTCCTGCTGCTGAGGGTATGACTGGGGCCCGTCGTTACACGATCCCGCACGTCGCGCTCGCGACGGCGCTGCTCTTGTCTGTGGCCGCCCAGGCCGCGAGCGCCCAGCGTGTGCGCGGACGGCTGCTGGAACTCGCCTCGGACGAGCCCATCCCGGCAGGGATCGTAACCCTGCTCTCGGCTTCCGGCGCTGCCATCGTGACCGGCGTCAGCGATCGCGAGGGTTATTGGGTGCTCGAGGTTCCGGGGCCCGGGTCCTACTACGTGGCGGCGGCGCGCATCGGCTATCAGCGGTGGGTCTCGGGGCCGGTCGCACTCCAAGCAGGAGACGACTGGAACTCGCTGTTTCGCCTCCGGCGCCTGCCCGTGATGCTGGAGCCCGTGGTGGTGTCGGCGCGCGCGACGCGGCAGTACCTGGACCGGGCGGGGTTCTACCAGCGTCAGGTGGCCAATTTCGGGCACTTCATGAGTCCGGAGGATATCGAGAAGCGGCGCGCCACGACGGTCACCGATCTCCTGACCGGCCTGCCAGGCGTCACGTTGGCGGTGATGCAAGGTGGCGGCTCCGTCGGCGTTCGGGCGGTCGAGCTCCGGGGCAGCAACCTCTCTCACGGGGGCGTGTGCCGGCCTCGGGTGTTCGTGGACGGGCTGATGTACGCCCGCGGAGACTCACGTCCCCGGCGACGGGACGATGCGCTCGATGTCGAAGCGCGTCTGGATGATCTCGCTCAGCGCGCTGATCAGGCCGTGAGCCTGGACGACATCGGCCACCCTTCTACCATCGCCGCCATCGAGATCTACCGCAGCGCCACCCAGGTCCCGGTGCAGTTTGGGGGCGCCAGCGTCGAGACCCTGTGCGGCGTCATCGTGATCTGGACCCGCACCGGGCGCCTCACGGCCGACCGGCGCTAGTCGATCACTTCGAGGAACTCAGCAATCACCCTGCTGGTCGCGACCGGCTGCTCCAGCGGGCAGAGGTGCCCCGCGTCCGGAATCAGGGTGAACTGCGCACCTGGGATCGCATCGGCGAGCTGGCGCGACGCGGCGGGCGGAATGAGCTGATCGTCCGGTCCGGCGATCACCAGCGTCGGCACCCGAATCTCCCCGAGGAGCGGCCGGGCGTCGGCGCGATCCCGCATGGCGCGCAACGCGCCCACGACGCCTTTGACCGGGCTCCCGGCGATCATGGTCCGGAGATGCTGGGCAACGTGGGGCATCGCCGCGAGGTTGGTTGGGGCGAGCAGCTGCGGGAGGAGCACATCCGCCAGCGCGGCCGGACCCTCGCGCTCCACCAGGGCGATCATGTCACCCCGCCGCCGCTTGCCAGCCTCGTCGTCCGCGTCCGCGCGGGTGTTGGCGAGAATCAAGGCGCGCACCCGGTCCGGGTGGCGGCGCACCAGCTCGAACGCCACGTACCCGCCCATCGAGAGCCCACACACCACCGCCCGTGGGATGTGGAGCGCGTCCAGCAATGCCCCGAGGTCGTCGGCATACTCGGCCATGGAGTAGCTCTCGGGCACGTCACTCACGCCCAGACCGCGCAGGTCCGGCGCGATCCTGCGCCACCCCGTGAGGGTCGCCATGACCTGGCGCCACATGGTCCGGTCAAAGGGAAAGCCGTGGATGAAGAGGATGGGGAGACCGTCCCCTTGCATGTCCAGGGCCAGGGCCAGGCCACGCACGGCCAGGTGCTGCGTTTCGCTGGCCCGGACCGAGGGCCGGCGGCCGAAGAACTCCTGGATCTCCGGCGGCACGGCGGTGGGCTCGCCAGCCCCGTTTACACAGACCAACACGAAGTCGGCGTCCGCCACCACGCCGACGCCTTCCTTGCGCACGACTTGATGGAACGAGAAGCTGGTCCGTCCGGAGTGCGTCAACGACGTCTCGAAGCGAAGCCGGTCACCCACGCCTACCGGGGCCTGGAACTCAAGGTTGGCCTTGCGCACCACCGGCCGGGAGCCGTGGCGGGCGAACCGGTCCATGCCGGGGCCGCGGGCGATCTGCTCCCAGCGCGCCGTTTCGAACAACCGGACGAAGGCGGATTCGGTGATCCGGCCCTGGGCGTCGCAGTCGCTGGGGCTGACCGTCAGGTCGATCGGCGGGACCGTGCTCACGAGGCCTCGCGGTAAGGGCGCGCCAGAAACTTACCCGCGCCATCGGACCGGCACCAACGTGAGGGCACCGTTTCGAATCGAACGGTCTTGACACGGGTGTTGCCAAGGTCAATACTCCTATGGTGAAGAGGTTGTATACAAAGAGGTAACCCGGCGTCTCTCCACCCTCCGTGGCTCACCGCCGCGACCCGATGCGGTCGCGGTGCTCAGTGAGCCCAGAGACGTCGGCCAGTGGGGCAGCCGTTGGCGACGGTGTGGGTCGGCTGTCCCGGAGGTAGCTGCTTATGTCATCGTCGGGATGGTCCGGGATGTGATCGGTCAACGGAGGCGCGGCATGCGAGTGTGCTCCAGCCAGGCTGCCCTCGTGGGGGCGGCAATAATCGGCTGCGCGGCAGCTGCTTGCGCCGGTGCCCGGACCGGCGGCACGAGCGTACGCAACCCGAATGTGATTTCCCTGACCGAGATCGAGCAGGCGCGCGAGGACGGCGTCCGCGACCTCTATGAGCTGATCGACCGGATCCGGCCCCGTTGGCTCCAGGGCCGGAATCCCCGCAGCCTCCTGCTGCAAACGGTCATCGCGGTCTACCACCACGAGACGCTGCTGGGGGGCATTGACGTGCTGCGCGGGTACCCCCTCATCTCCGTCACGTCGGTCCGCTACCTCGATGCGGCGCAGGCCATGCTGCTGCCCGGCGCCGGCTCCGCGCACGTCGAAGGCGCCATCGTGATCTCCACCGCAATCGTCCCCAACGGCGGGGCCGGCCCGGTGCCGCCCCGCTTACAACCAGGAGGTGTGTGATGTCCAGAAAACGTTGGCTCACAGCAGTGCTGGGAGCGGGAGGCATGTTGGTCTTCCTGGCCGGTGCGGCCCGCCCGCTCCCGGGGCAGACGACCGGCACCATTCGCGGCACGGTCCGCAACGCCGATGACAACGCGCCCATCGGCGGCGCGCGAGTGACCGTTGAGGCGGCGCGGATGGCCGCGCTCACCAACGCGGACGGGCGGTACGAGCTGCGGAACGTCCCCGCCGGGCCGCAGTCCCTGACGGTGCGGTTCATCGGTTTCAGGCTGGAGCTGCGCGAGGTCCTGGCCACGCCCGGCCAGACCGTGGTGGCCGATTTCCAGATGCGGCCGCAGGCGCTCATGATGTCGGAGATCGTGGTCACGGGCGTGAGCGAAGCCACCAGCCGGGCCAAGCTCCCGTTCACGGTGGCGAAGGTGAGCGCCGAGGCCATTCCGGTCCCGCCCGGGGTGGCGCTGCAAGCGATCAAGGGCAAGGTCGCGGGCGTGAGCCTGATCACCGATGCGCAGCCGGGTGCGGGCAGCAGCATCCTGCTGCGCTCACCGACCAGCGTCTTCAAGTCCACTTCCCCCCTGATCGTGGTGGACGGCGCCATCCTCACCGAGTCGTCGGTGGACATCTCGTCGCTGGACATCGAGAGCGTCGAGGTGGTCAAGGGCGCCGCGGCCTCCTCCCTGTACGGCGCGCAGGCCGGTTCGGGCGTGATTCAGATTCGGACCAACCGCGGTTCGCAGATTCAGGAAGGGCGAACCCGCTTGATCCTGCGCAGTGAATACGGCACCAACGAGATCATGAAGCCGATCGAGTGGGCCCGGTTCCACAATCTGCGCATGAACGCCACGCAAACGGCGTACCAGACCGCGGCCGGGGTGGATACGCTAGACCGGCAGTACGCGGCGCCCGCGCAGTTCCTGTTCCAGGACCAGCCGTACCCGACGCCCACCTACGATCACATCGCGGCTTTGTTCGACCCCGGACAGTACTTGACCAATTCGCTGTCCATCGGGCACAACAGCGGGACCACCAGTTGGCTGGCCACTGCCAGCCAGCATAAGACGGCGGGCGTGGTGAAGGAGAACGACGGCTACGGCCGCTACGACTTCAAGCTCAACCTCGACCACCGGGTAACCAACGACCTGAGCGTCTCCATGAGCGCCTTGCACATGGCGAGCAAGCAGGAGGATCCGGGCGGTGATCCCTTCTTCGATTTCATTCACCAATCGCCGGACGTGAACCTGCTCGAGCCGGATCCGGACGGCACGCCGTACAGATTCCAGCCCGACCCGATCGGGATTCGGGCGAACCCGTTGTACCGGATGGCGACGCAAGAGCACTGGGACTACCGCGGGCGCACCCTGGGGAGCCTGGACCTGCGGTTCAACCCGTGGCCCTGGCTGGGTGTTCAGGCCACCGGCAGCTACGATCGGTCCGACCGGCGTTCGGAGGATTACATTCCGCGCGGCGCGAAGACGCCCGAAAGCCCAACCGGCGGCGTCGGCTCCTCCAACCTGTTCACCGGGGTGACCGAAGGCCTCTACGCCTCGAGCGGCGTGACCGTGACCCGCGCGTTCGGCCAGCTGCAAACCAAGACGTCGGCGCGGATGCTGATCGAGCGCCAGGATGAGCATCTCGTCACCGCGAACGCCGACGTGGCGGCGGTGGGCGGGATTCCCGACCTGGACGCGTTCACCACCCTCGAGAACACGTCTACCGAGGAGGAGATCCGCTCACGGGGCTACTATCTCACCACCGATCTCGACTACGGGGAGCGCTACATCGTGAGCGCCCTGGCGCGGCGGGACGGCAGCTCGCTGTTCGGCAGCGAGCAGCGCTGGCATTGGTACTATCGCGCCAGCGGGGCCTGGCGAGCGAGCGCCGAGACCTGGTGGCCGTTCCCGTCCACGCTGAACGAGTTCAAGCTGCGCTATTCCCGCGGCACGGCCGGCGGCCGTCCGGAATTCGCGGACCGCTTCGAGGTCTTCGGTCTCGGCACCTCGGGGATCACCCTCGGCACGCTGGGCAACGTGTACCTCAAGCCGGAAAAGACCACGGAGCAGGAGTTCGGGCTCGATGCCGTTGCCTTGGAGCGCATCTCCCTGAACCTGACGTACGCCAAGCAGCGCACCGTGGACGAGCTGATCGAGGTGCCGTTGCCCGCCATCTACGGGTTTGCGGAACAGTGGCAGAACGCGGGCACCGTCACGGGGCACACCTACGAGGGTACGCTCGAGGCGCGCCTGGTAGAAAGCAACAAGGTGCGCTGGGGCCTGACGTTCATCGCGGACCGCTCGCGCAACCAACTGGTCGAGTATGACCGGCCCTGTCACGCCGACGGGCTCGCCAAGCGGTGCGCGGGCGAGGTGTTGGGGCAGATGTACGGGCAAAGGCTGTGGCACACCGTCCAGGACCTGCCCGCCATCCACGCCAATTCGCAGGACGCGTTCGACGTCAACGACGACGGACTGCTGGTGCCGGTGGGCGTGGGCAACACCTATCGAGACGGTGTGGCCAAGGCGCTCTGGGGCACCAACGTGGTGATCGACGGGGTCACCTATCTGTGGGGCCTGCCGAATCGCCTGCTAGACTCACTAAGCCAGCCCCAGCTGGTGTTGATCGGCGATGCCAACCCCGACCTGAACTGGGGGATCTCCAGTCAACTACGGTGGGGCCAGTTGAACGTCTACGCCCTGGTGGGCGGGCAAGTCGGCGGCGACGTCTACAACGCCACCAAACAGCGCATGTACCAGTACACGCGCAACCGCGAGGTGGACCAGGAAGGCAGGCCGGACGAGCTGAAGAAACCAAGCACCTACTACAGCGAACGACTCTACAACGGCAACATCAACTCCGAGTGGTTCGTCGAGAACGCTAGCTACACCAAGCTGCGGGAGGTGTCGGTGCGGTTTGCCCTGACCCCCCGGCAGTTGCCGGTGATGCGCCGGATCGGCATGGAGCGGGTGTTGCTCTCGCTCATCGGACGGAACTTGTTCGAATGGACCAACTACAGCGGGTACGACGCCGAGATTGGCGGCGTCCTGGAACGGGAGGACGCCTTCGATTTCCCGACCTATCGGACCTTCACATTCAGCCTCGAGATCGAGTTCTAGGACGACCGGAGGGAGGAATGAAGACCATGAAAACTGCCAAGCTGATGTTGGTCTCCCTGCTGGTCGCCACCATCGCGTGTGACGACCTCGAGGTGACCAACCCGAACAACCCCAACCGCGAGACGGTGATCGCAAACTCGCAAGACGTGCTCGCGTTGATCTCCAACGGCCTGCTCCAGTGGTTCAACCGGTCCGCGGGCACTTCTCCGGCCATCGCGTTCACCGTGATGGCGGATGAATTCAGCACCGGGTTCCTGGACTTCGGTGGACAACTGCTGTCCCGAGAGCCGCGGGAGGCCATCGATAACGGCATCCCGGTGGCGAACGCGCCACCCCATCACGCCGCCTGGCCGGACTACTACAACAACATCGCCGCGCTCAACACCGCGCTTCTGGCGGCCGCGGAACGGGACACGCTGCTCGATGCGGCTGGTAAGGACGTGACCACCGAGGCGCTGGCGTTCGCCAAGTTCGTGCAGGGCTTGAATCACGGCTACGTGGCCCTGATGTTCGACCAGGCGTACGTCTACAGCGAGACGTTTGACGTCACCACGCTTCCGGCGGATCAAGACGAGGCGGCTGCCATAGTCAAGGGCCTGATTCGCCCCTACCGCGAGGTCATGGACACCGCGCTGGCCGAGCTGAACGCGGCGCTCACGCTGGCCAACTCGAAAACGTTCACCTACCTCGCCTCGGTACCCACCGAGTGGTTCCTGGGATACGCCAGGACCAACCTGGACCTGGCCCGCCTCATCCACACCTATATGGCGCGGCTCATGGTGTACGTGGCGCGCAACCCGGCGGAGCGACAGGCGGTGGACTGGAACGCCGTGATCTCGCACATCGACCAAGCTATCACCAGCGACTTCGCGGTGACGGGCGTGGTCGATATCGTCCAAAGCAGTTACAAGAACCGCACGGCGCGCCAGCGTACCACCACGCCCGGCGACTTCATGCGGGTGGACTACCGGGTGGTGGGCCCCGCGGACCAGGGGTCCGGGTTCATGAACTGGTATGCCCAGCCGTGGGCGAGCCGGAATCCGTTCCGGATGACCACGGTACGGGACCGGCGGATTGATGGGCTGACCACGCGCCCCGCGACCTGCCAGCTCGCGCCATCATCCGCCAGCTGCGGGCTGTACATGGGCTACCACAACAGCACCGTGTTCGCCATCGGCCGCGGGACCGGCCAGCGGTCGTTCTACTTCTTCCATCGCTATGGCCAGGGCACGTCGTGGCAGAGCGGTCCCATCCCCCTGGTGAACGTGGCGGAGATGCAGCTCCTCAAGGCCGAGGGCCTGATCCGGCTCAACCGGGCGGCGGAGGCGGTGCCGATCATCAACCAATACCGGGTGACGAACGGACAGCTCCCGGCGGTGGACGTCAACGGCGTCCCCGGCACCGCGCCCAATTGCACGCCGCGCAAGCAGAGCGGCGCCTGCGGGAGCTTGTGGGACGCGCTGCGATATGAAAAGCGGATCGAGACGCTGGGTCTGGAAGGCGGGCCCGCCTATTACGACGCCCGTGCCTGGGACTTCCTGGTCCAGAACACCCCCATCCACTTCCCGATTCCGCGGAACGACCTGGAGTTGCTGAAGCTCGATATCTACAGCTTCGGCGGCCCGGGTGGCGCGGGCGGCGCGCCCGGCGCGGGCAGCGGGGCCGCACCGGCGTGGGAAACCTGCCCGGTTGCGTTGCCGAACTGCCCGTGACGCGACCGAGCCGCAGACCGGCTCGTCTCTGAGTCAAGGCATAAATCCTGGCCGCGTCCTCCGGGGCGCGGCCAGCATCTCTTGGCTGGGCGTTCGGTAGGGCCGGACCTCGGGCTTTTGCTGCACACACCTCAATCCGCATCAGGCCGATGTCAATTTGCAGTGGGGTGATGTGAATTCACATCAGCCGATGTCAATTCACATGGGGCCGATGTCAATTTGCAATCGGGTGATGTCAACTGACATCAGGCTGGTGTCAGTTTGCAGAGGGGTGATGTCAATTCACTCGAGCCGATGTCAATTTGCAGTGGGCGATGTCAATTCACATCAGACCGATGTCAGTTTGCAGAGCGGTGATGTCAATTCACATCAGGCCGATGTCAATTTGCAGACGGTCGATGTCAATTCACATTGGGTGATGCAAATTGACATCAGGGTGCTGCAAAACGGTGTTTGACGTCCGCAAGGCCCCTCTCGGCAAGGACTTAGGCCAACGTACCTACAGGAAGGACTCATCCAGGAAGGCCCTCATTCTGGCCCGCCACGTCCCCGGCCGCACTCCATGGCGGCATGCCCGCCCAGGCTCCAGATTCCCCGCTATTCTCCCCCGAAGGAGTGCCACGTGCTCAGGCGCATCGCGACCACTGTCGTTACCTGCCTCGCGCTGGCGCCCGCCGCCGGCCTGGCTCAACAGAGCTACGACCTCCTCATCCGTGGCGGCCGAGTCCTCGACGGCACCGGCAATCCCTGGTACTACGCCGACGTCGCCGTCAGCGGAGACCGCATCGCGGCTGTCGGCGACCTCGGCAATGCCCAGGCACATCGCGTCATTGACGCGCGCGGCCTGTACCTGGCGCCGGGGTTCATTGACGTGCATTCCCATGCCGGTCCCGCCCTCGCCACACCGGAGCTGAGTGCGGCTCAGCCGCTCCTGGCCGAGGGGGTCACCACGGTGGTGATCAACCCGGACGGTGGCGGTCCCGTGGATCTCGCGGCTCAGAAGGCGGCCCTGCTCAAAGACGGCCTGGGCGTCAACGTGGCGCAGCTCGTTTCTCACGGAGCGGTGCGCGGTGCCGTGCTGGGTATGAGCGACCGCGCGCCCAGCGCCGCGGAGCTGGATCGCATGGGTCAGCTCGTGCAGGACGGAATGGAAGCGGGGGCCTTTGGACTCTCCTCCGGGCCGTTCTACGCACCGGGCAGCTACGCCACGACCGAGGAGCTGATCGAGCTGGCCAAGGTGGCGGCGCGGTACGGGGGCCTCTATACCAGTCACATCCGCGACGAGTCGGACTACACCATTGGCGTGGTGGCCGCGGTGGACGAGGTGATCCGGATCTCGCGCGAGGCCGGGCTCCCGGGGATCGTCTCACACATCAAGGTGCTCGGGCCGCACGTGTGGGGTTATTCGCTGGCGGTGATCCAGCGGATCCAGCGGGCCCGTGACGAGGGACTCCAGGTGTTCGCGGACCAGTACCCGTACGATGCCTCGAGTACGTCCCTGACCGCTGCGCTGGTTCCGCGCTGGGCCCAGGTAGGCGGCGACTCCGCCCTGCAGCGCCGCCTGAGCACACCGCGCGACCGCGAGCGCATCCGCACGGAGATGGTGAAGAACCTGGACCGCCGGGGCGGCGCGGCGCGGCTCCAGATCTCCCGCCATCGGGAGAATCCCGCCATCGAGGGCCGCACGCTCGCGGACGTGGCCCAAGCCAGAGGCAAGGATCCACTCGACGCGGCGCTCGAGATCATCGAAGCCGGCGGCGCCGGGGTGGTCTCATTCAACATGCTCGAGAGCGACGTGGAGCTGTTCATGCAGCAGCCCTGGACCATGACCTGCTCCGACGGCGACCTGGTCCGCATGGGCGAAGGGGTCCCGCATCCGCGGGCCTACGGCTCGTTCCCACGCAAGCTGCGTCGCTACGCGCTGGACCGGCAGGTGATCCGCCTGGAAGACGCGATCCGTAGCATGACCTCGCTACCCGCGACGGTGTTTCACCTCCGCGACCGCGGCGCCATCCGACCCGGAGCATTTGCCGATATCGCGGTCTTCGACGCGAACGAGCTACGTGACCTCGCCACGTACGAGAAGCCGCATCAGCTGTCGCAGGGGATCGTGTACGTCCTGGTCAACGGAAAAGTGGCGGTGGACAGCGGCGAGTTCACGGACGGCAGGTACGGGGTGGTGTTGTCGCGGCGATAGGCACGCGGACGTTGGGGGGGCGTCCCCCCTTCGCGCGCTGTAGAGCCTGAGGTAAGCACA
>Ga0209521_10002475_pt1 | contig 15076 bp, 14 predicted proteins | sample Rifsed19ft4_FD_184016 | JGI IMG/M metagenome (GOLD analysis project Ga0209521, IMG submission 184016) | Soil microbial communities from Rifle, Colorado, USA - sediment 19ft 4 (version 2) | ecosystem: Environmental > Terrestrial > Deep subsurface > Rock core/Sediment | place: Rifle, Colorado...
AATTCCTGAGGGGAAATTTTATGAAATTTCATTTTATAAAAACGTTTACTCTGTTACTCTTGTTCCATCCTTTCGTGCTGTTTAGTTATGTCAATTCTGATTCAATATATTTTGACTTTGAAATGGCCGAACAGTCTTTGGATCTGCTCCAATTAGCTAAAACCGATGTTACATCTGATTCACTCAAAGATTATTTCAATAAATACATTGCTCCTACAAAGGGATTTAAATGTCTGATAAAACACTTTTCTCGCATCAATAAATGGGATTCTGATAAGTTCTATGACCATTTGCTCAACTCCATTAAAAATCAATTTGGGCAGGAATCATTATACGACGACAGTGGTGAGCTTAACTTTTCCGTTCGTAGTAAAATACTCTGGCGTGAAGCTTTTAATAACATTGATTCACTAAGAAGTATTATCACGTATTTAAAGAGTTTAGATTTAAGGACACCTACTTATAATAAGGCTAAAAAATATCTGCCTGAGAATTCTTCCATAAATATTAAATTCTACTTTGTTCTGTCCGGGGGATCACCGGCATTTTCTATAGGTAAAGAAAATGGTATAGATATTTTACAATTGCCGCAGCTTAGCAATGGTGAACTAAATCTTCAAAGATTGCTTGATAATATTTCACACGAAAATCATCATTCAGGTCTCTTTAGCTATTTATCCGATCATTCGCCTTCCTTGCTTGAAGATAGCCGTTTTATTCTTCTAGGGACACTTATGGCAGAAGGTATCCCGACGTACTACATAAACAATCAGCCGGAGAAATTAAACGAAGTATATCAAACAAATGACCCGCTCGATAAACAGGTGTTTGCGGACTGGAATAAGCATCTTTCAAATATCGACGAGCTGTATAGGATTGCTGAGTTGGATATTTTGAAAAGTATAGAAGTTATGTTAACAGAAAAAGAGCTTTATGAAAGATGGCTATCTGGTGCACAAGGGGCAGCCTATATATTAGGAACAGATATGTTTTATATTATAGATAAATGCTTTGGTAAAGTGGCTGCGATTGAAATAATACAAGACGTACGAAAATTTCTTTATTATTATAATGAAGCTGCAATAAGGCTTAACGAAACGAACCGTTTTCTTTTCAATGCTGAGCTGGTTGAAAAAATAATGAACATTAATTTTAATTAAGAAAATATATGAATAGTTATCTAAAAAGTTGGATTAGAATTGGTTCAATTAGTGGTTTGCTGGGTTTATGTTTTTATTTTCTGGCAGTTTTCCATTTAATACCTTATGAAATTTCACGTCTTATTGCATTCTTTATAGGACCTTTACTCGTTATTGCATTTTTAGGTTTATACAATTTAATAAAAGTGCGTGTTGCAAATAACCGGGCTCTTGCAGATTTAATGAAAAATCAGTTTGGTAAAATTTCTTCTATCACATCTACTAAAACAACAATCGTTCTTGAAACATTGAAAGAAACATCTGATATAAAAATAATTTAATTTAAAATAATTATTTAAGTAGAGGTTAAAATGATTGCACGTATTTGGACAGGTGATGTTCTTATTGAAAAATCAAATGATTTTCTAAACTATATGATTAAAACCGGTGTTAATGATTGTACATTGGCAGAAGGCAACCAGGGTGTTTTAATTTTAAAGGAATCAAACGATATTTCAACTAAATTTACATTTATTTCCTTTTGGCAATCCAAAGAGTTTATAATCAAATTCTTTAAATCGGATTCTGATGTTGCTTTTCTTTATCCGGAGGATAAAATATTTCTTTCATCTATGGCAGAAAGAGTCAAATTTTTGGAAGCTTTTTTATATACTTGTCCTAAAACCGATAAAAAATCGAACGATACTTTTCAATTACCGCCTCATGTCATAATATAATAGTATCAATAATTAAAGGCTCTTAGCATCCTTTATTTTAGCAAAAAGTAGACACGTTATTCTGTTTTAAATTGATTGTGTTTAAATAATTGTTTTCATCTGGCATACTTAAATATTTTCTTTAAAATGAATTAACTAAGTAATAGTTTGTAAGTGTTTGAGTATGATTATTAGAAGATTATTATTTATGCAAAAATAATTTTGTTAACAAAAAATGTTATCAAAAAAGATCAAGCCGTGGTTTTCATTCTTATTAGCATACTACTTAGTGGTTACTATTCACGAGGGATTTCACGCTTTAATTTCATACTTCTTTGAAGAATATCAAACATTTAGAATTCACCCTTACGGTTTTGAAGTTATATTCAAAACACCGCCTGAAATCCGCCACGGTTTTTCGTGGTTCCTTATCTCTGGCTTTAGTAATTTTGCAACAATATTTTTAGGATATATATTATATCTTTGTCAACCTTCCGTTATACCCAAAAATAGTTTAGTTAAATCACTGCTGTTCTATATAACTATCATTTTATTGCTCGCAGATCCTATAAATATTTTTATCGGTACTTTTTTCTACAAAGGAGATGCCTTTGGCATCGCTAATTGTGAGAAATAAAAAAATTCTTTTCCCAAAATGCCGGGGTGACTGAGCAGAACAGCAAAGCTAATATCCCGACAGGAATTAGCCATTGTCTGCAAGACTATTCCGCCTTGACTAATCCCAATTGCTCCAATTTTTGTTTTGTCAATTTCTTTAATTGTTTTTAGATATTCAACTGCTCCAATTCCATCGGACTTGAAATTTTCTAAATCATATTCTATATAGTAACACTTTGATTTACCGCATCCTCTTTTATCGTATCGTAATACTGCGATGCCTCTATTGGAAAGATATTCTGCTAAGTCTTTAAATAATAATTTATGCTCTGCAAATTCCAAATCACGGTTATATGGACCAGAACCGTGAATTAATACAACTGCGGGAATTTTATTTTTATTTTTGGGTAATGTTAAGGTTCCAGATAATAACGTTCCATCTTATTTGATTTAAGAACATAAGTTTAGAAATAATTTTTCATATCTCACGGGCTAAAGATGATACTTGTTGTTTAACGGCGAAATGATTAACAAACTGCTTTATCTCTGTCGCTCCCATATCTTTCGGATGACGTTTGTTATGAAATAAGATGAATCTCTTAATCCATGAGACGTAGCTTTCTTCGCTGCTCTTTGAGTAATGGGCTGTCCGCATCTCAATTCTAACTTGGTCGAGCAGTTTAGGTTTGGATTGTAAAGTTATTTCCTTCAAAAAAGCTCCTTGAAATTTTATTAAAAGTAATCAAGGACAATTACATAATCAATATTTAGGCAAAATTATTTAGAATAAACTCACTCTAATCAGACTGATCAAAAAGTAAGGAAACAGTCATTTCGAGGAGTGAAACGACGAAGCAATCTTTTGTTTTTTATTCAAAATTGAGATCACTTCGCTTCGCTCGTGATGACAAAATTACTTTTTGGTCACCCTCGTTGGGATGAGTTCCATTATTGCATTAAAGTAATAGAGTATTTAAATAACTCACCTTACGCAGTCGGAAAGATGACATCTTTTTCTAAGGAAAATTGAATTTCATTTGTTCGCTGAAAACGCAGATTTTATTAGGTTCTCTTAATGAAATAAAAATGTCATCTTTAAAAGCCACGTTTTTTTTCGTAACGTGAGTTAAATAATACACATTAAAATTATTTTGACATTAATGAATAATTTACAATTTAGGTTTGCGGTAATTCTGCTTTTCACTTTCGAACAAGTCCGCCTCTAAAGTTATTTGATCTGCCTTAGTCAAATGTTTTTTCGAATTTAATCTCACTTGTTCGCTCAGCGTATTTCTTTCCCAAAAGACACCATCGCTGTAACCTTGAATGGAATTTTCATCATTGACATTTGCCAGTCTTTTTTCTGCTAAGCAGCAGTAATATTCATCTATTTCAACACCGCAGTATTTTCGTCCTAATTTTTTAGCAACCACCGCAGTTGTTCCTGAACCAAGAAATGGATCAAAAACAAAATCACCTTTATTTGAGCTTGCTAAAATTATTTTTGCAAGAAGCTTTTCGGGTTTTTGAGTAGGATGAGCAGTATTCTCCGGCATAGACCAGAAAGGAATTGTAATGTCAGTCCAAACATTTGAAGGATGTGTTATTCTGAAATTTCCATTCTCGTGTTTTTCCCAGTCCTTCGGTGTTCCCTTCTCATCGCGGTATGGCGCAATCACCTTTCTTTTAAGCTTAACATCATCCACATTAAAAGTAAAATTTTTGGATTTTGTGAAGAACCAAATATCTTCCGAGCAATTCTTCCAGTTTGATTTTGCTCCTCTTCCCTTTTCTCTTTCCCATGTAATCCTATTTTGGGGAATGAAATATTTTCTTGCTGCATTAAATATTGCCGAAGAAGATTTCCAATCTCCGCAAATGTAGATTGATGAATTGGGTTTAAGTATTCTTACAAGTTTTTTAAGCCAATTATCTAACCAGGATTCATAATCCTCGTGTTTTCTTTCCCTGAAAGTGCGTTCATTAAAGTTCTTGGTTATATTGTAAGGCGGATCAATGAAAAGTAGATCAACAAATTGATTTGGCAAATAGTCTGATATTTCAAGCAAATCATCATGGATAATTTTATTTTCTAAATCCTGGACAGAAAGATTAGCAGTTGGTATAAGTAATCGGCTGGAAAATTTTTTAATCTCTAGTTTAGTAAGTGTAAGCGTTTTATTGCGGTTGGTTTTTTTTGCTGGAATTTGTTTTTTATCATGTCCTAATTTCATAGGGGAAATTTACTGTATTTTTCTTTTATTACCTCCAATTCTTGTATTACTTGTTTGATTTTTTTTATTAATTCTTCTGATAAATCATTAGCTCTGCCGTTCAAATTTTGCTCTTTGGCAGAAGCTTCAAGCTCTTCACATGTAGCTGCAATCGAGTTAATACCTAAAGTCATGCTGCTGCCTTTTAATTTATGCGAGTAAAAGTATAAGCTCTTGTAATCGTTTGATTCGCATGCAGCTTTAATAAGATTAATTGTCGTTGGCAATTCACTGATATAGACGCTTAGTAATTCAGCAAAAAATACTGCATCACTCTCTGAATTAATATCTTTAATAAATAAAAGGTCTGATTCCGGAACAAGATTATTCTGTACTTTTTTATTGCCGGGTTTAGTTTGATTGTTTTGAATTTTATTTATTGCCGCGCCCCAATGCATTAAAATTGTTTGAAGCTCTTCCACCCTAATTGGTTTACTAATAAAATCATCCAAACCTGCAGCCAGGCACTTATCCTTGTCTTCTTTCATGGCATTCGCAGTCATCGCTATTATTTTCGGGCAATTTTCCGTATTGCATTTCTCACGAATGATTTTTGAAGCGGTAAATCCATCCATTTCAGGCATAAGCAAATCCATAAAGATAATATCATATCGGATTTTTTTAACCACTTCAACAGCTTCATAACCATTGGATACAACATCAACTCTATAACCCATTCGTTCAAGAATTCTTTGTGCCACTTTTTGGTTAACAACATTGTCTTCTGCAACTAATATTTTAAGCGGATATTTTTCAGCAAGATTATCGGCCATTTGGAATGGGTTTAATTTTCGATTATACCTCAGTTTCGCTCTATCACTTAGTACCGACAAAATAGTGTCGTACAATTGATTATGCCTTATAGGTTTAGTCAAAAACGCTGATATGTTTAAGGATTCGACTTCCGCTGGATAATCCTTTTTACCAACTGATGTAAGCATGATAATTGGCAGTGATGCCGCTGAATATAAGCTTCTGATTTCCTTCGCGAGCATAAATCCATCAATTTCAGGCATCAAATAATCAATGAGTGCTAAATTGAATGACTCGCCGCTCTTAATTAGACTAATTGCCTCTTTCGGGTCACCGGTTACGACTGATTTCATTCCCCAAAGTTCAGTTTGTGCACTAAGAATTTTCCTGTTAGTTAAATTATCATCGACAATTAAAACTTTCTTATCATTAAGCTCAGGGTTCAACCCTCTGAAATAAATTTTAGATTTTGAAGTAACTACTTCTGCACAAATTGTAAAGTAAAATGTTGTTCCCTCGTTCTCTTTACTTTCAACCCAAACAGTACCATCCATCATTTCCACAAGTCGGCGGCTTATTGCTAAACCTAAACCGGTACCGCCGTAATTCCTGGTGGTTGATGCATCCACTTGACTGAACGACTGAAATAGTTTTCCCATTTTATCCGATGGAATTCCGATACCTGTATCGGAGACAGAAAATTGAATTTTATATTTTTCATTTTCCGTTTTAACAGCCGAAGCTTTTACAAGTACTTCACCATGTTCTGTAAATTTTATAGCATTGCTGATAAGATTTGTCAGGATTTGTCTCAAACGTGTTACATCGCCGTTTATTGTGACCGGTGTATTATTTTCGATTAAATAAGCTAAATCTAATCCTTTCTCAGAAGCTTTAGATGCAAGCAAGTCAAGTGAATCCTCAATGCAATCTCTTAAATCAAATGGCTGAGTTTCGAGTTCAAGTTTGCCGGACTCAATTTTAGAAAAATCAAGAATATCATTTATAATTACAAGCAGTTGGTCACCGCTGAGTCTAATCGTTTCTACAAATTCTTTTTGTTCTTCATTTAATTCTGTGTCAAGCAGCAGCCCTGTCATACCAATAACTCCATTCATTGGAGTTCTGATTTCGTGACTCATAAGCGCTAAAAATTCACTTCGCGCTTTTACAGCATTCTCCGCTTGGATTACGGCTTCATCTAATTCCTTATTCTTCTTAAGCAGCTCCTCTTTAAATTTATCTCTTTTTATTACAGCACCAAGCGTAGAAGCCATTGTAATTAGTAATGATTCTTCGCTATCAGTCCAAATTCTGTCTTGATGGCATTCATCAAAACCGATGAATCCCCAATACTGTTCGTCCACCATTATTGGGACAAGAATAATTGATTTTATATTTCTATCTATAAATACTCTCTTTACATTTTCACTAAGATCCTTAACCACATATTTCATGGTCAAACCATTAGTGAAATAATCATAAAAGTCTAATGGTTTAAATCTGCTGTATGAAAGTCGCTTTAATGTTTTGTCATTCAGTTGTGAAATTGATGGATCGGCTGCCCATTCATAGCGAAGAGAAAAATACAACTCCCCATTTTCAATATCCGTTTTATGCTCATAAATATAAACTCTGTCAACCTCCGCAGATTTACCAAGAATTTCTAATGCATCAAGGTAACCTGATTCATAATCTAATGTGCTTATTAAAGACTTCGTTGCCTCTGAAATTCCTTGGAGCAGTTTATCCTTTTTACTCAGCAATTGTTCGTTAGCTTTTCTTTCGGTTATATCTCTAAATATTGTAAGCAAGTATTTGTTTCCATGCAAATCATCAAAACGAGAATTTGAAATTTCGAAATTGATTTCCCTTTTATTCCAAAGAGTGACGTTTGTTTCTATTTTTTGTTTGAAAGTATCTTTCCTAAAATTTTCTAAATATTTACTAATTACATGGTCGGACGAATCTATTGAATACATAGCTGATAGAGGGGACCCTTCAAGTTCGCTTTTAGGTTTTCCAACCATTTCCGCATAAGCATTATTACACATCACGATAATCCCTTGATCATCGGTCAAGCGCATTCCATCGGATGACTTTTCCCAAATAATTTTGAATGTGTTTTCTGAGTTAACTATTTTTTCTTCAAAAGAAATTTCCATGAAACTTGTAATGTTATAGGGTGATAGTCAAAACGTAAGTTGCTTGTTCAATTCTAATTCATCACAATTTAAGCAAATATTATTCCACCGATCTCTATTTGAAATTATTAGATAACAAGCATTTATGGCGATGCCTCTATTCCAAACAAGTAATATTCATACGAATTTCAAATTAAAACTTTCCTTGATTACAGAGGGTTTATTCTCTAATTTTGAAATATCTTTAATTAAAAATCTTAGGCGATTACCATGAATAGAACCATTGTTGCCATGCCCGGTGATGGCATCGGAAAAACCGTTCTTCCAGAATCAATTAGAGTTTTAGATGCTGTCGGATTTAATGCTGATTATGTTTATGCGGATATCGGCTGGGATTTTTGGTGTAAGGAAGGAAATGCACTTCCGCAGCGAACAATTGATCTTATTAAAGAACATAAGATTGGATTATTCGGTGCCATTACCAGCAAACCAAAAGATGCTGCCGAAAAAGAACTTGATCCTTCATTGAAGGAAAAAGGACTTCAATATTTTAGTCCTATAGTTGGGCTAAGACAGTATTTCGATTTAGATTTATGCGTAAGACCTTGCAAATCATTTAAAGGTAATCCTCTGAACTTTATTAAAAAAACTTCCGATGGAAAATTTGATGAACCGGTTGTAGATACAGTAATCTTTCGTCAAGGCACGGAAGGTCTTTACTCAGGTGTTGAATGGACAAATCCTCCAAAAGTTGTTCGTGATGCGTTTGAAACACATCCTAAGATGAAAAATTTTAAAAATGTTCCAGGTGAAGATCTCGCAATTTCAACAAGAATCGTAACAAGGAAGGCGACCCAAAGATTAATTCGTGAAGCTTTTGAATATGCAAAAAAATATGGTTATAAAAATGTTACTGTTTGTGAGAAGCCGAATGTTCTACGCGAAACTTCTGGAATGATGTGGAGTGAGGCAAAATTAATTGCAAAAGATTATCCTGGTATTGAACTTTGGGATACAAATATTGATGCCCAAATGATGTGGCTGACTAAAAATCCAGAAATTTATGGAGTGATAGTCGCAGAGAATTTGTTTGGTGATATAATTAGCGATGCTTTCGCAGGTTTGGTCGGCGGACTCGGATTTGCCTGCAGTGCAAATATTGGAAAAGAATACGCTGTGTTTGAACCGACGCATGGTTCTGCGCCTAAGTATCAAAAGCTTAATCCTTCTATCGTAAATCCAATTGCAATGATTTTAAGTGCGTGTATGATGTTAGATTATATTGGTGAAACTGAAAAAGCAAAAAGAGTACGCACTGCGATTGCCAATGTTATTGAAGAAGGGAAAGTGAAAACTTATGATATGATGAAGCTTAAAGGTGGTCCTGATGTATTTAAGTATGGAGCATCTACAACTCAACAAATGACTGATGAAATTATAAAAAAATTGTAGCGAGTCATCCCGAACTTGTTTCGGGATCTTTTTAATTAAACAACAGATGCTGAAACAAGTTCAGCATGACAATTAAAATTAAGAAAGTTATGAGAAATAAAGTTTTAAAAATTTGGCCTGAAATAAATTGGATAGAAAATAAAGAACTTAGAGAGAAGGTTCTTGATTGCTGGGTTTATGCAGTTGAGAACAGCGTCCTTTCTGTCGAAGATTTGGAGACAATTCCATTCTCCTTACTGATAAAAGATTGTAAAATTTCCTTCATGAATCATAAGCGAACTGCCGTACAATTGTCTGTAGATATTGCAAAAAGAATGAAACAGAATTTTGGGGATGAAATTCAAATAGATATGGATATGTTGATTGCCGGAGCAATCCTCATTGATGTTGGAAAACTTTTTGAGTATGATAAAGTTAATGGACAATTAACTACAAGCAAAGCTGGAAAATTACTTCGTCATCCTTTCAGTGGCGTTTCGATTGCAGATCGCTTCGGAATTCCACACGAGGTTCAGCACATAATTGCTTATCATGCTAAAGAAGGTGATTTAGCGAAGCGAAGTGTTGAAGCGATAATTGTTCATCATGCGGATTTTGTTTCGTTCGATCCGTTTAAAGCGTGAAATGTCAAAAGTCAAACGTCAAATGAAAATGATTTTAACTAACTATCATTAACAAATTATAAGGAGTCATCATGTTAAAATTAAACCACAAAAAATTAGACGTTTGGCAGCTATCTATAAAATTCGTTTCTAAGATTTATAAGATTACTTCGAAATATCCCAAAGAAGAATTATTCGGTTTGACAAGTCAGACAAGAAGAGCTGCAACTTCAATTCCCGCTAATATCGCTGAAGGGGCATCCAGGAAAAGTCTGACGGAACGAAAAAGGTTTTTCGAAATATCAAGATCGTCATTAGTCGAGCTTGATACACATATTGAAATTGCAAAAGAATTAGAATATTTAGATAAAAATTTATTACCCGAACTGGAAAATGATTTAAATGAATTATTTGCTAAACTGTCAAACTTTATCGATAAAGCCAGATAATATTCTTCATTTGACTTTTGACATCTGACATTTGACAACGTCTATAAACAAGGAGTGAAGATGCCCCAAACACTTATAGAAAAAATAGCACAAAAATATGCAGTAGGACTTTCACCCGAACACGAAGTTCATGCTGGAGATTATTTGTCCATCAAACCGGCTTATGTGATGACACATGATAATACAGGTGCAGTAATTCCAAAATTCAGATCCATCGGAGCCACAAAGCTGTTTAATCCACGGCAGGTTGTTCACACATTAGATCATGACATTCAGAATAAAAGCGAAAAGAATTTAGAGAAGTACAAAAAGATTGAAGAGTTCTCAAAAAGTATGTGTGCGGACTTTTATCCAGCCGGCAGAGGAATTGGTCACCAGATAATGTGTGAAGAAGGATATGCCTGGCCTGGAACAATGGCAGTCGCTTCCGACAGCCATTCAAATATGTATGGCGGTTTAGGTTGTCTCGGTACTCCAATTGTACGAACTGACGCAGCCGCAATCTGGGCGACAGGAAGAACATGGTGGCAAGTTCCGCCAATTGCAAAAGTAGGACTCACCAGTAAATTGCAAACTGGAGTTACAGGCAAAGATGTAATAATTGCTCTCTGTGGTTTTTTCAATCATGATGAAGTATTAAATCATGCAATAGAATTTGTCGGTGATGGAATTAAAAATTTGATGATTGATGATCGTCTGACAATTGCGAACATGACAACCGAATGGGGAGCTTTAGCAGGTGTATTCCCAATTGATGAAATCACCATCAAATGGCTTCGTAAAAGAAATGAGTTTATTTCGAAACGCGGATTGGAAAATGTTGCTTCTGATATTGATGGAAACAGTATACACCCAAGAATTAATGAAAAGAGGATTGCAAAACTAGAACAAGAAATCATCATTGCAGATGAAGGCGCCTATTATGCAAAAACATTGTTGCTGGATTTGGGAACAATTCAACCGTTCGTTTCCGGACCAAACACAGTAAAGGTTGTAACTTCGGTACAAGAGTTAAAATCGAAAGCGATAAAAATCGATAAAGCGTACTTAGTTTCATGTGTGAACAGCCGTGTAGATGATATTACAGAAGCCGCAGCAATTGTTAAAGGGAAAAAAGTTGCGGACAGAGTTAAATTTTATATCGCCGCTGCATCAAGTGAAGTCCAAGCCGAAAGTGAAAAACGAGGAGATTGGCAGACTCTCATCGAAGCTGGAGCAATTCCACTTCCTCCTGGTTGTGGACCTTGCATTGGGCTTGGAACCGGATTATTAGAAGACAATGAAGTTGGTATATCGGCAACCAATCGAAACTTTAAAGGTAGAATGGGATCATCCAAAGCTCAAGCTTATCTTGCATCTCCGGCTGTTGTGGCTTCATCAGCAATATCTGGACAAATTGATTTCGTTCAAAATTATACTTCTAATCCTGTAGCAACCAAAATTATTACTAATAGAAAGAAAGATTTTAAAGCACTAAGGGTAAATATCATAGAAGGTTTTCCAGAAAAGTTTGAAGGTGAACTTATATTTTGCCACCAAGACAATCTGAATACTGATGGAATTTATCCCGGCAAGTACACTTACATAGATGATTTTACTCCACAGCAGCAAGCTCAGGTAGTAATGGAAAATTACGATCCCGAATTTGTTAAGATTGCTAAAGAAGGTGATATTCTTGTTGGTGGTTTTAACTTTGGAACAGGAAGTTCACGTGAACAAGCCGCAACTGCACTCAAGTATAAAGGAATAAGATGCGTTATTGCGGGTTCACTAAATGAAACTTATAAACGGAATGCTTTGAATAATGGATTCTTGATAATTGAATGTCCACAAATTGTAATCGATCTTAAGAATAAATTTGGGACAAATAAATTAACCGTGGCTTCTGGATTAAGTGCTAAGATAGATTTTGTTAACTCTGTAATTCACTTCAAAAAGCAAAAGTATATAATTGATCCCATTGGCGAAGCCGCACAGGAACTCATTGTTGACGGCGGACTGGAAGAATGGGTAAAGAAAAACCTTTAATTGTTAAATGGTTTAATTGCTAAATTGTTTTACGGAGGAAATTGAGATGATAAGTAAAAAATATTTAAAGCTGAATGATATTGAAGCTTACAAAATTGCATTCAAGCTTAGTAATACTGTTTGGGATATTGTTTTGAGGTGGGACTACTTTGCTAAGGATACAGTTGGTAAGCAATTTATCAAAGCGGTTGATTCGATCTCAGCTAATCTAGCAGAAGGATTTGGGAGATATGGCAAAAAAGATAAAATAAAGTTTTATAGATATAGTTTTGGTTCTCTTTATGAATCCTTGGATTGGAATGAAAAATCTCATACAAGAAAATTATTAAATGAAGATGAATACTCATTAATTTTTACAGATTTAATCAAACTGCCTAAATCTATCAACAGCTTAATCCTTTTCACAGATAAAAAATTACAAATATAACTCAACAACAATTTAACAGTTTAACAATTAGGCAATTTGACAATCAAACATCGAAAAAGATTAATTATAACAGGAAAAATGGAGTGACCAAATCAATCTCCGACAAATATCAGAATTCGCAGTAAATCTCAAATACAAAGATTTACCGGACAATGTAGTTCACGAAGAACAGAAACATGAGAATTAAAAGGATGAATGTTCAACAACATTTTTATAAAATATTAAGAGTGATCAGTAACCAGTTAAGACGTTTATGATGAAGTTCAGAGAATCAGAAACAGTAGAAATCAAAAAATCAGTTGCTCAATTAAAAGAGTCTCTAAAATCTATTTCCGCTATTCTTAATAAACATCAAAAAGGTATCCTCTATTTTGGGATTGGTCCTCAGGGAATTCCTGTCGAAAATATTTTTTCTGAAAAAACACTTAGAGATATTTCCCAATCAATATCCAGCTGCATTGAACCGAAGATTTACCCTACAATTGCGATTGAAAAATATGAAAACGTTGAAGTTATTAAAGTAAATTTCACCGGTGACCAGATACCCTATTCTGCAGAAGGAAAATATTATATTCGTGTAGCTGATGAAGATAGGCAAATGTCTTCTGTAGAATTAAAAAAATTTATATTAAATAATAAAGATCAGCGTTGGGACAATTCATTACACCTATCAGCTACACTAAAAGATATTGACTCAAAGAAAGTAAAGTATTTTTGTAATCTATCCAGTATTAAATTTTCTAACCTGATTGATGTTCTTGAATCCTTGAATCTCTATAAAAATGATCGCTTAGTAAACGCAGCTGTTATTCTCTTTGCAAAAAGACCAAATAAATTCTTTCCTAATTCATTCTTAAATTGCGCCGTTTTTGCTGCTGATACCGCATCCACAATTATTGACCAGAAAAAATTTGAAGGGGACCTTTTCTTCTTAATGCAAGAAGCCGAAAAGTACATATTGCAAAATGTACACATAGGGATGACGGTAAATAGTTTGTATCGTAATGATGTTCCCGAATTAAATCAAGAAGCATTGCGGGAAGCTATCATCAATGCATTTCTTCACAGAGATTATTATGACCCCGATTTTGTTTCTATAAGTATATTCAAAGATAGAGTCGAAATAAAAAACCCTGGAAATCTTTTCGGTGGACTTACTATATCTGATATTACTTCCCGAAACATTTCCAAAAGAAGAAATGAAGTTATTGCAGATATACTCAATCGTGCTCATCTTGGCGAACGAAAAGGAAGAGGCATCGCACTTATATTAGAAAAGGAACCAGAAACAAAATTTGAACAAATAGCCGGAATTTTCATTACCACTTTCAAAAGAAAAGTAGATTTATACCCTCAAATTAGTGAGGGTTTAAATGAAGGTATAAAATCCTTATTAAGCTATATTTCTGAAAATCCCGGTCTTAATGCAATCAATTTATCAGAAAGAATTAAAATACCATTGTCAACATTAGAAAGAAGATTGAAAACACTTAAAGAAAAAAAATATATTATATTCAAAGGTTCTAGAAAAACCGGTGGATATTATTCGAAAAATGTCACTATATAAAAATAGATTAAAATATATGTCCAAGATATTTCAACTAAATAATAAGAATATTTATCAATCAAACAATTAAAACTTATGAACAAATCAATCTCACGACAAATATCAGAATTTGCAGTTAATCTCAAGTACAAAGATTTACCGGAAAATGTAGTTCACGAAGTCAAGCGTTATCTTTATGATTCTGTTGGCTGCGCTTATGGTGCTTATCACACGAAAGATGTGAACATCATGAGAAACATTTACAAAAAGATGAGGGGTGCAAAAGAATCAACCGTTATCGGGTTTGGTGACAAGCTTCCGGCGGTAAGCACAACTCTAATCAATTCACTAATGATTCGTGCATTGGATTTTAACGACATATACTGGAAAGAAGATCCTTCTCATCCATCCGACATTATTCCTGCCGCTTTATCGGTTGGAGAATTGGTTGGTGCATCAATGAAAGAAGTCATAACTGCAATTGTTCTTGCCTATGAATTTGAACAGCGCCTTTGCGAGTTTGCAGTTCCAGGAATTCGCGAAAGAAGATGGCATCATGCAACGCTCACTCAATTTGTTTCTCCAATTGTTGCCGGATATTTACTGGGATTGACAGTCGATCAAATGGTGAATGCAATTGGAATAAGCGGAAGTCATAATCATACAATTGGCTGTTCCACTGCCGGAAAATTAACAATGATGAAAAATACCGTTGACCCTATGGCAGTTCAGTCCGGAGTATTTGCAGCGTTGATGGCTAAGGAAGGTTACACTGGAACTGAAGCTGTTTTCGAAGGAAAAGAAGGATTCATGGATTGTTTTTTCGGATGGAATGTCAAAGATCAAAAAGTTGAACCGCTTCCAATGAAGGGCAGAGAAGGTTTGGGAGAATGGAAATGGGATATTGATAAACTAATCGGAAATCTTGG
>Ga0209521_10002477_pt1 | contig 15070 bp, 16 predicted proteins | sample Rifsed19ft4_FD_184016 | JGI IMG/M metagenome (GOLD analysis project Ga0209521, IMG submission 184016) | Soil microbial communities from Rifle, Colorado, USA - sediment 19ft 4 (version 2) | ecosystem: Environmental > Terrestrial > Deep subsurface > Rock core/Sediment | place: Rifle, Colorado...
TCTCGCCGAGCAAATGCAACACAGGGTTGATGTTACCGCACACAGATAAGACGCGCGGCGTCGGCAATTCCGCAATGAGTTGCTTTTCGGCTGGAAAAACGAATTGCTCATACTTTGCAGGTCCAATGAATGCAGGTGACCCGCCCATATCGTGGACTGTGATGAAGTCCGCGCCCGCGGCTTTATAGGCATGCGCTACCTCCGCAAGAAAATGACACAATTGCTCGAGCACTTGGTTGACAGCCCCTGGTTCCTTCTTCATTTCCATGAACAATTTCCCAGGCTCAACCAGCAGCAACAGCAGCGTGTATGGACCCGGAATCATACCCGAGATGACGGCTTCATTCCCAATATCCTGCTTGAGGTTTGCGATTGCCTGCTGAATGACGGGGAGGCGGCCGCGGGTCAACGCCTCAGATGGGATAACAATATCTTTAACGGAAGCGACGGACGGCGCGGCGGGAAGCGGAAACCTGTCATCGTGTGAAAAGTCCAGCACGGCGCCCAGTGCTTCGGCTTCCACGCTCAAATCCAAAGGCAGGGTTGCAGATGGCATCCCCGTAAGCTGAAATGTGCTCGCCGCGGCCCTTGCCATTTTCTTTTCATCATGATGAGCTTCCTGAAGCAATAAACCCTCATGCTTCAATCCTTCAGTCGTTATGTGAATCAAACCGCTGAAGGCCGGTGGGTCAGAAAGCTTTTGTCCATTGAGCAGGGCCATGATCTCTGCGCGAGCATTAGTCATAAATTAGGTCAAGTACTATCATCCTGTTCGAGATAAAGCTTTATTGCGGAACGCCCAATATCTTATCTCCCTGTCCAGCGGGTACAACGGGAGCAGATCAACGCGATATCCCTTCCCTGCGTAGGCTTGCATGAGAACAGCCGCTTTCTTAAGGACACCACGATCATATTTCAAAGGCAGGGTCATTAACTCTGCGATTACAGGATGAGGGTACTTGCCCTGTACACGGTGGTAAATACCGAATTCCAATTGCCATGCATCCAATTCGCCATAGACAGATAAAGCAGTCACCATGCCTTGCTGCAAATGGCGGGCTTCATGAATGATCAACGTCTTGACACGAAGGTCATGTAATGGTGTCTCATAGCTATAGTACTGTGAATTCAAGCGGATGTTACCAAACACAGTCCAAAACGCGCCGACGTTTGGGCGGGCAGGCTTGAAGCCGATCTTCGTTCTCCGCGAGCGCAGGAAATCCACTGCCACATGGCCTTCATCTCCCAGTTGCGCAACGGCCTCCAACAAGTTTTCCATCCAAACAGAGTGTTCCATCTTGATAATTCTTTGTTAATTGCCACAAGTATAAATCAATTGGGATGAATTTGAGCAAGGAAGATTTGAATTGATGACAGCCAGTTGAACGGTCGTCAATCAGTTATGGTGACAGGTTCAGTTCCGAAAGAAGAGGCGGTCTGTCCTATTTGAGGGATGCCATCCATCACTGGTTAATAGGCCGGGCAGTGTTACACTTAAAAATTGTGAAATAATTCACGAAAAAGGAAAAACATGACACAGGAAGATCCCCGAATTCTTGAACTCCGCCGGGTACGCGCGAAGGCGCTTGAAGGCGGTGGCGAAGTACGAATCAAAAAACAAAAAGCCAAAGGCAAGATGACAGCCCGTGAGCGCATCGATCTGCTGCTCGATAAAGGCACATTCAATGAGATCGAGCCGTTCATCACGCATCAGGGCGATGAATTGAATTTGCTCACTGAAACATACTATGGCGACGGTGTGGTTACAGGCTATGGACAGATCAGTGGGCGGACAGTATATCTGTATTCACAGGATTTCACAATTTACGGCGGAACGCTGAGCGAGATGCAGTCACACAAGATCTGCCGCGTGATGGACCTGGCCGTACGCAACGGTGTGCCGTTTATTTCGCTGATCGACTCAGGCGGCGCGCGTATCCAGGAAGGCGTACGCTCCATGGGCGGATATGCAGAGATATTCAGGCGCAACGCGCAATACTCAGGCGTGATTCCGCAGATCGCGGTCATGCTTGGACCCTGCGCAGGCGGCGCGGCGTACTCCCCTGCCCTGCAAGATCTGGTCATTATGGTCGAGAAATCATCGTTCATGTTCCTGACGGGACCGGAAGTGATCAAAGCCGTAACAGGCGAGGTGATCGACGCTGAGTCACTCGGTGGCTCGGATGTGCATACGTCAGTCAGCGGTGTTGCGCACCTGAGCATGAAAAGTGAAAAAGATGCGCTTGACACGGTGCGTCATTTTCTTTCCTATCTGCCATCGAACAACGTCGAGAATCCACCCTACACCAAGCCAACTGACGATCTGGCATACATGGATGATTCGCTCAACAGCATTGTTCCACTAGATCCCTCCGAGCCATACATCATGCACCAGGTCATTGAGAAGATCATTGACCACGGCTCGTTCCTTGAATTCCAGCCAAGTTGGGCACGCAATGCGATTGTAGGGTTGGCACGCATTGGCGGGCACAGCGTCGGCGTGGTCGGGCAGGAACCTGCCATTATGGCAGGGGTGATCGATATTGACGCCGCCGACAAGATGACGCGCTTTGTGCGCATGTGCGATTGCTTCAATGTTCCGCTGGTCACGTTCGTCGACTCTCCAGGTTTCCTTCCAGGCGTCGCACAGGAGCATGGCGGCATCATTCGTCACGGCGCAAAGCTCCTTTACGGGTATTCAGAAGCCACGGTTCCGAAGATATGCATTATCACGCGCAAGGCGTACGGCGGCGCGTATGTGGTGATGTCCAGCAAGTATCTCGGCACAGATGTCACGTATGCCTGGCCCTCCGCTGAAATTGCAGTGCTCGGCGCGGAGGGCGCGGCGAACATATTGTTCAAGAAGCAGATTGCAGCCGCGGACGATCCAGCCGCGGAGCGTAAAAAACTCGCCGCGGAATATCGCGAGAAATTCAACAATCCATATTACGCGGCGTCCACCGGTTATGTGGATGACATCATCGAGCCGCGCGAGTCACGTCCGAAGATCATCGCGGCGCTATCCGCCCTGCGCGATAAGTACGCACCCGCCCCGCCGCGCAAGCATGGGAACATCCCAGTATGAGCAACTTGATGATTGCCCTTGAAATCACCGCACTCGGCATGGGACTCGTCTTCGCCGCGATCATTCTATTGTGGTGGATCATGGTCCTGCTTACATGGATCACTGCAGAAAAAGAATCCACTGCCCCGCCACTATCCCCCCCAAGGTTAGAGATGCAAGAGGGGGACAAAGCCCGGGTCGCGGCTCTGGCGGTTGCCTTCGCGCTCGCGCAGCAGGAGATGGAAAACGCTCATCCACTGTCCGACCCTCCAACCGCCCTTGTTTCTGCATGGCAGTTGGGCATGCGTACACAACAGTTATATCAAAAAGGGGAACGGCTTAACCGCCAACCGCGCAAGATAGGATAATGGATGAAATACACCGTCAGAATTGCAGACAAATCCTATGAAGTAGAGATCGAAGATATCCACGCGCGGCCCGTCATCGCGCGCGTGGATGGTCAGGAATTTGAGGTCAGCCCTGAAAACGGGATCAAGCCAGCAGGCCAAAAAGAGGCGAAGGAAACTAACTCTGTTGAATTGCCAAAGCCCCAACCAGGTCCGGGTCTGAACACCGATGAAATGACAGCGCCTCTGCCCGGCACGGTGATCGAGATCTTCGTAAAGGCTGGCGAGCAAATCGAAACGGGGCAGGTCATACTCGTCATTGAAGCAATGAAGATGAAGAATAGCATTCGCTCCATACGTGCGGGAAGGATCTCAGAAGTTCTCGTAAGTGCAAATCAAGCCGTGGCTCACAAGCAGATATTGGTGAAATTTGCAGATTGATTTGTTTACATGTGTACTTGTGTACCTGTAAACAAGTAGACATGTAAACAAGTAGACAGGTCATATATGGATTTAGCATCGTTGCTACCAGAATTGCTCAAAGGAATCCTTCATTTCACATGGGGTAACGCGCTGATGATCACTACTGCGCTTGCCTTGATGTATTTGGCTGTGGCAAAAGAGATCGAACCTGTATTGCTTCTGCCAATCGGATTCGGTTGTCTGCTGGCGAACATCCCAATGGGTGGCATGACCGCCGCAGAGGGCATGATGGGCGTTCTCTACGACGCAGGCATTTCAACCGAATTGTTCCCCCTGCTGATCTTCGTGGGGGTTGGCGCCATGATCGACTTCAGTCCGCTTCTCGCGCAGCCGAAGATGGCATTGCTGGGTGCAGCGGGGCAGTTTGGAATTTTCGGCACGTTAATACTGGCCATCGCGATCGGGTTTCCACTGAATCAAGCTGCATCGATCGGAGTGATCGGCGCGATTGACGGGCCTACATCCATTTTCGTAGCAGCAAAGCTGGCGCCTGAATTGCTCGCGCCCATCGCTGTTGCGGCCTACTCCTATATGAGCCTGATCCCGATCATTCAGCCGCCGCTGATGAAATTATTGACCACGAAAAAAGAACGCATGATCCGCATGGACTACATGCCGAAGCCCATCTCGCAAAAGGCGTTGATCGCGTTTCCCATGATCGTCACGCTTGTAATCGGATTACTGATCCCTGAAGCAACGCCATTGATATCCATGCTTATGCTCGGCAACCTGCTCAAGGTGTCGGGGGTTGTAGAAAGGTTAAGTAAAGCCGCGCAGAACGAGATCATCAATATCGCCACGTTGTTCCTGGGCCTCACCATCGGCGCGACGATGAGCGCGGCGGGTTTCTTGAATCTCGCCACCATACAAATCCTTGGGCTGGGTTTGCTGGCGTTTGGATTGGACACGGTGGCTGGTCTGCTCTTTGGTAAATTGATGTCTGTGCTAAGCGGGCATAGGATCAATCCGTTGATCGGCGCGGCAGGCATTTCAGCTTTCCCGATGGCCGGACGACTGGCCGCGAAGGTGGCAAACGATGAGGATTTTGACAACTTCATTTTGATGCATGCCATGGGGGCAAATACGGCGGGTCAATTGGGGAGCGTAATGGCGGGAGGAATATTACTGGCAATTGTCAGCAAGCTGGTCTAGTTGTAACCCAATTAGTAAAAAAGTCCCCTTTTCATCCTTGTTAAGACCAAATACCATTAAGTTGAATAGAATGAGTGTAGAGGTTTTACACAGAAAGGAGAAAAACATGTCTAAGACAAAATTACTTGAAGGGGTACTGCTAGTCTTTATGCTACTCACAGCGCAGGTCGGTATGGCAGCTGCGGCCCCGCTGGCACAGGATACAACTCCCGTTTCAGGAATGATACAGAGCATTACGACTGAGACCGATGCGAACGGAGTGACCACCGTCCTTGTGACGCTTACAGATGGCCAAACCGTTCGTATCAGCGATGTTACCGCTGATGAACTCGGTCTATTCGACCTGACCACACAGGAGCCTGTTCCAACCCAAATTGGACAGCCAGTGGTAATTGATCCAACCACTGTGATTCCCGATGAAGAACCCACAGAGGAAGATGTTCATCCCATCGCTGCGCTGTTAGCTGCCTTCTTCTTCCCTGATGATCCCGATATGGCCAGTTTAATAGATGGTTACCACGAGGAGGATGGTTTTGGCTTCGGTGTCATTGCTCAGGCGTTGTGGATGTCAGAGGGTATTACCGAAGATGGAAATGTAGATGCAACTGCAACAGAGTGCATTTTGCAAGCCAAACGGCACGGCACTTACGATGCTTGCCTTGATTTTGGTGAGGATCCTGTTCCCACCAACTGGGGTCAATTCAAAAAAGCGCTGCGTGAAAATAAGGACAAGCATAATTTGGGCATCATCGTTTCTGGCCATGCGGAGGATGACTCACAAGATTCTTTGGCCCAGCAGGACCACGGCAATGGCAAGAATAAAGATAAGGGGAAGAACAAAGATAAAAACAAAAACCATCCATAAATCAACGATGGAGCAGTTTAAGGAGCGGCAATTGCCGCTCCTTTTTATTTGATAGAAGATGATAGTCAAATCAGTTAAAATATCCACAGAGAAAACCATGCGAAAAATTGCGATCCTTGGAATTGGTCAGACAAAAATTGACGAACACTGGGACAAGTCCCTGCGCGAGATCGGGGGGGAGGCTGCCTTCGCCGCCCTGCAGGATGCGGGCATGGATAAGGTCGACGCGCTGTTTGTTGGCAATATGCTGTCCCCCCTGGTCAGCGGGCAGAATCAACTGGGAACTTTTCTTGCGGATTGGATCGGACTCTGGCATCAGGAGGCCGTGAAAGTGGAAGCCGCCTGTGCATCCGGCGCGGCAGCGCTGCGTGCGGGACTGATGGCTGTTGCCGCGGGAGAAATCGACTCAGCGCTGGTGGTGGGTGTCGAGAAGATGACCGATAAAGCGGGCCATGATGTGACCGCCGCCTTAGCCACTGCCGCCGATGCGGATTACGAAGTGGAACAGGGCGTATCGTTCGTGGGCATCAACGCGTTGCTCATGCGCCGATACATGCACGAGTTCGGCTGGAAACACGCTGACTTCGCGCCCTTTTCCATCAATGCACATGCGAACGCCATGCATAACCCTTTCGCGCGCTTGCATCAGAAAATCAGTGTGGACCAATTTGAAAAATCAAGCATGGTTGCCACGCCGATCAATTTACTGGACGCGTCGCCCATCGGTGACGGCGCAGCCGCGGCGATCATCGTCCCGGCGGAGAAGGTCGCGTCGGTGAATGGCAGGCCGCGCATCATGGTGGCAGGCTCGGCCGCCGCAACAGATTCGATTGCCGCCCATTCGAGAAAAGATCCGTTGTTCTTATCCGCTGCGTACGAGTCATCCAGGCGCGCCTGTGGGATGGCAAACGTCGAAACGAAAGATATCGATGTGTTCGAGCTGCACGACGCGTTTTCGATCATGTCCGCGCTTTCGCTCGAAGCCTGCGGATTCGCCGAACGCGGCCAGGGTGTGAGGCTCGGCCTCGATAACGAGATCAGCCCGAATGGACGCGTGCCCGTCTGCACGCGGGGCGGGCTAAAAGCGCGCGGGCATCCGGTCGGCGCGACCGGGATGTATCAAATCGTGGAAATCGTCCAGCAATTGCGCGGCGAGTGCGGCAAAACACAGGTGGATGGCGCTCAGGTCGGCATGGCGCAAAACATCGGCGGCTCGGGAGCGACAATCCTGACCCATATTCTGAAGGCAGAGTAGAAAGATCCCGCAGGCGTTGTCCTGACTGGCAGTGCCGTGCCGAAGGGTTCAAATCAGTTAATTGAAAAAATCTCACAAAACCATGATCCCGGCAACTCGAGCGTTATGTGGTATAAAATCCATATCTGGTGGTGAAGCACAGTTCCCCACCGGATCTGGCTTGCAGCACACTTACAAACGTGTTTTTGTGATTGTACGCCCTTGAATCCTTTGCGGACATATTTTATACTGTGCAGAAGGCAAGGAGTGCTCATCATGGCTGACAAACGAAAAATAAACCGCCGCGACTTTACCTACTACATGCAAGTCAAGGATGCCGCAACCAAGCAAATCGTTGGATATCTTTCAGATATTAGTGCGGGCGGATTTAGACTGGACAGCCCCACAGAGATCCCGCAAGGAAAGGATTTTCGCCTGCTCATTGATCTCACGCCTGACATTGCCGACCAGAATTCCATGGTGTTCATTGCACGCAGCAAGTGGTGCCGCAGGGACCATGTTGACCCCTTCACATTCAACGTTGGCTTTGAGATCATCAACATGGCTCCCGGCGATACGCTGATCTTCCAACGCATGTTCGAAAAATACGGCTCACAGCATACAATGAGGAGCAAAGGTTCCGACGATTATTTATGGAAATAGCTCCGACGATGTTTTTTTCGTTTTACGGGCGGCCATGGCAGCCCGTTTTTTATTGTAAAATGAGAGACATGAATTACAGAACCTTACGTTCCATTGTACGATTCTTCATGAAGATCATTGCCGATATAGAAGTACACGACATGGAAAAGCTCCCCGCGGGCAATTTTATTGCCGCAGCAAATCATCTGGGCCGGCTGGATACAGCCGTCTTATTGTGCATCATTGACCGGGAGGATATCATCATGCCGGTCGCTGAAAAATATAAGAACCACCCGCTTTTCGGCGCGATCGGACGAGCCGTCAATGCGATATGGCTGAATCGCTTCGAAGCGGATTATCCCGCGCTGCGCGAAATCCTTGCGCGGATGCAAAATGGTGGCATGCTGGTGATCGCCCCTGAAGGAACGCGCTCAAAAACCGAAGCTTTGCAGGAAGGAAGAATGGGTGTCGCTTTTCTGGCAAGCAAGAGCGGATATCCTGTTTTGCCTGTTGCTTTGACAGGCACGGAGGACCGCAGGATTATGGAAAACATCAAGCACTTTCGGCGATCAAAAATCACAGTCGGGGCGGGAGATCTATTCCATATTCAGATCCCCAAAGGGAAAGGGCGCGAACAGGCCATGCGCGAAGCAACGGATGAGATCATGTGCCGGATCGCTGCACTTCTTCCCGAAAAATATCGCGGGGTGTATACCGATCAGCCGCGTTTGAAGGAACTGCTCGTTCAAAAATAACGATGCTTCGACTCCTTCGCTTCCTCATCCGCGTTCTGCTCAAACTCATTGCCCGTGTTGAAATTCGCGGGAAAGAAAACGCTCCCCTTAAAGGTGGAATGATACTTGCGTCCAATCACATTGGATTCCTTGATATAATCATGGTCTACTTTGCCATCGATCGAACTGACCTCTTCATCCCTGTTGCCGAGAAATGGGAAAAGATCGGCTGGATACGCTGGCTGGGCAGACAACTCAACTTCCTTTTTATAGACCGTTTTAATCCCGATTTGAAAGCCATGCGAAAAATGATCGCACTGATGCAGGAGGGCAAATGTCTCGTTATCGCCCCCGAGGGGACGCGTTCGCGCGTTGGTTCATTGATCGAGGGTAAACCCGGTGTTGCTTATCTCGCGGCACGTTCGGGATTCCCGGTTGTCCCGGTGGCCATCACTGGCACGGAAGACAAGGTTATTTTGGGAAACCTGAAACGACTCCGAAAATCAACCATTATCCTCACAGGCGGAGAGCCATTCATCATCCCCCCGCTGCCAAACAAAAACCGCGACGAGGCGCTTCAAAAGTATACAGATGAAATCATGTGCCGGATCGCCGCGCTATTACCCGAAAGGTATCGCGGTGTTTATGCGGAGCATCCGCGCTTGAAGGAAATCCTGGCGGAAGAGGCGTGAACGCTTCCGTGCATGAAAGAATTGAGGAAACACGCGTTGAAAGGATCACCACCCATGCCCCAAAAAGTCATTGCCCCTTCCCTTGAACAATGGAAACGTCTGCATGAATTGATGGATAAGATAAGCGAACTCGCGCCGTGGGAATTTATGTATGAACACAATATCTTCGGTGTTCAATTCCCTGAAACGAACGATTTGGGTTTTGTAAGCGTGATGGGGAATTTGGGAGAACATTTTGCCACTGCGGTCTATATGGGAAAAAAAGGCTTTGAAGGTTTCTTGACCATGCAGCGCATGGGGTACAGACTTGGACCCGATATTGTTTTGGAAGTGCCGCAACTCCAAGCCTCCTTTGAAGATAGGGAAATGATCAGACCTGAAGACCGAAAGATCATCAAACAACTTAATTTGAAATTTCGCGGCGAAAAGGCATGGCCCCAATTTCGCAGTTATCGGCCCGGGTGCTTCCCCTGGTATTTGGAAAAAGAAGAGGCGCAAATGCTGATCCACGGGCTTGAACAATTGCTGGATGTTGCCCCGCGGTTTAAGGAGGATCCCGATATGCTTCAACCGACTGAGCCGGATGGCAGGTATTTAGTGCGCGTGCATGAAAACGGAAAATGGGCTGACCGACCTCAGAAGATAAAGTTTCCTGCAGACCCTCCTCTTCGATTGCGTATGAATATGGACGCGTTGAATTATCTTAAAAGCATGTCGAAGCAGAACTCCATCGTTGAAGTGGATATCCAGATGATGGAAGAAGCAGTAAGAGATAAGAAATTTGACCGCCCGTATTTTCCCTTTATGCTTATGATTGCCGAGAAACAGAGCCACATGATCCTGGGGTTTGATTTGCTTTCTCCCCTCCCTTCCCTTGAAGAGATGTGGGAGCATATCCCTGAAAAAGTTACGGCGACTCTGGCGAATTATCTTTTGCCAAAAGAAATACAAACAAAGAATCCCGTGATCGCCCTGCTTCTCTCACCACTTGAAAAAGAGGTGGGATGCAAGGTTAACTTGGTTTCACGTCTTCCTGCTGTTGAACGCGCGCAAAAGGAGTTTAAAAAAATTACCAGACGTTAATTCGGGGACGCGTCCTGACGAGATGCGTCGGCACATCCCTGCTCAAGGCGGCGATAGAGCCCAAGATTAGCGAGAACAGCGTGCCCGAAGGATATTAGCGGATGCTTTTTTACAACTCCCATAAACTAAATCACCATTCCTTCTTCTCGCTTCAAGAACTGCCCCATTCCTGCTTTTCCCAACCAGCGTTTCCCGTCCACAACCATATTTCCACGTAAAAACACTTTCTCGGGATAACCCACCAACTCCCAGCCTTCATACAAGTTATAGTCCGTGCGTTGATGCGCGTGAGCAACGCCATATTTCACTTTCTTTTCCGGATCCCAAATCAGGATATCCGCATCGGAGCCGGGCAGCAACGCGCCCTTACGCGGATACAGGCCGAATATCTTCGCAGGGTTTGTGCTGTTATAGGCAACAAATTGACTCGCCGTGATCTTCCCCGCGCGCACCCCACACGTCCACAGCACCGGCAAACGATCACCAACACCGGGCAGACCGTTTGGAATTTTTGTGAAATCGGATTTTCCCAATTCTTTACCGGGGATGGCAATCCCGCTTCCTTCATAGACGATGGGCCTGCTTCCGTCATAAAAGAAGGGGCAATGATCCGTGCCTATCGTCTGCAAAATCCCCTCTGACAGCCCTTCCCATAAACGCGCGTTATCCTGCTCTGTGCGCATCGGCGGGGAGCAAATCCATTTTGATCCATCGGGTCGACGCAGATCGTCAATCGAAAAGAACAGATATTGCGGACACGTCTCCCCCATCACTTTGACGCCGCGTTCGCGGGCATACTTCAACATATCGACTTCGCCGGCCACATTCATGTGGACAATATACACACTCGCATCTGCATCGGACGCCATGCCTGCCACTCTTAGAGTCGCATCCACGGCCCCCCAGGCTGGTCTCGTTAACGCGTGCCATTCGGGAGTCGTGTGACCGGCTGCCAGTGCCTGTTCTGTCAGTGTTTCGATCACATCGCCATTTTCGCAGTGAGCCATGACCAACATGCCGTTATCTCTGGCGATCTGCATTGCCTTGAAGATGCTGCCGTCGTCGATTCGCAAACGCCCATTGTAAGCTGTGAATACTTTGAGAGTTGTTATCCCCATATCGCGCAAGGATGGAATGGCTTTTGCGATCTTTTCGTTGAATTGCGTCAAATTCATATGAAAGGAATAATCAATCGCGGCTTTGGCGGATTTCTCGAACCATAGGTCAACAGAGTATTTGAAATCTCCCTCACCCCTAACCCTTCTCCCGCCAGAAGAGGGGGATTCCAACACAACAAAATCCATCACCGTGGTGGTTCCGCCGAACGCCGCGGCTTTGTGCCCTGTGTAATGGTCATCTGAAGAGACCGTGCCATACATGGGCAGGTCAAGATGAACATGAGGATCGATCCCACCTGGCATAATGAGTTTGCCTGTCGCATCTATGATTTCAGCATTCGGGTCTTGGAGATTATTTCCAATTTGCTTTATCGTTTCCCCGTCAATCAGAATATCAGACTCAAATGTTTCGGAGGCAGTGATGAGAGTTCCGTTTTTTATAAGAATAGCCATAGTCAGTTCCAAATGTTCCAGAAGTGCCAAAGGGCCAGATGTTATTTCCTGTCCAAGGATTCGATTAATCGATGGAGCAAAAACCCTGTTTCAGCGCGAAGCGCTTCAGTTTGGTTATATTCAACTTGAGTAATGTATTTTAGGTCAAGTGCAAGGATTAGATAATACTCGACTTCAGCTAATGAACCTTGTGCAATGTCAAGATATCTTCCAAATTGACCTTTACCTCCCGCCGCGTAACCTTCAGCCATGTTTGCAGCAACAGATACTGCAGCGCGCCGCATTTGACTCATCAACCCAAACATTTCGTGTTTTGGAAATTTCTCTGTCAGTTTATAAATTAATAATACCCACTGGTGAGCCTTTTGCCATACAATCAACTTACGAAAGCCTTTTTCGTTCTTTGCATCTTTTACTACCATTCATCCTCCTTTGGCACCTTTGGTTCGTATGACTCTTCTGGCTCCTTTATTCCCAACAACGCAATCAGCACTTCTGGCGGAATATCCACTTGGGGCAAGTCGGTTTTATAAAGTTGCTCGTTCTCCGCTCTCTCGCGCAACGAGTGCCAGAGCAATTGTCTCTCATCGCCGTCTACAACGAGATCATTGAGCGTTTTTGCTTTGAGCAGGTATTCGCCAGTTGTATATAAAAACGTGATACGCTTCCATTTATCAGCGACGATCGTTTCTTTCAATTTCTCCAATCCCCCGATCTGGATTTTGTAATACTCTTCCTTCGCACGTGGATGATCCGCCTCATCCTTTAATAATTCACCGCGCGTGGTCAACTCGTGACCGCGGACTTCGGAGATGAATTCAATTTGTCCGCCGCGCTCACCGAAAGCCGAGGGCTGATAAAAAGCCAGATAGTCCACCGCGACCACCTTGGGCGCATTGCGAAGCGGGATGCGGTACCATCCCAAAAGCCGCGCGATTTCCAGATCCCGCGGCGATGGGAGGAGGCAAACGAGAATGAGAGACGTAGGCTGAAGCATGGAAACAATTATACGTCAGCCTTCGGACTTGATGAACACAAAACAAGCAATTGATGGTTGATTTTCCAATGCGTTTACCGTATAGTATAGTTAGTGGAATTGCTGAGGGGCGGGAGGGCCGTATGAAGAAGATGAATGTAGCTACGGGTGGAAAAATCCGCGTGCTCATCGTGGACGATCACGCCATGGTGCGGCAAGGCCTGCGGACATTCCTGGAATTGCAGGACAATTCTGATCTGCCCATCGAAGTGGTGGGAGAGGCTGCCAATGGCGTCGAGGCGGTGGAACTAGCGCGTCAGACACAACCCGACATCGTTCTGCTCGATCTCGTCATGCCCGAAATGGACGGCCTCCAGGCCACGCCCAAAATCATCGAAGCCAGTCCGCGTTCGCGCGTCATCATCCTGACCAGTTTCGGGGAAGAGGATAAAGTATTACCAGCCATTCGCGCTGGCGCGCAAGGATATTTGCTCAAGGATATTCCCCCAAATGAATTGGTACAGGCAGTGCGCGAGGCTTATCTTGGCAAAGTACAGTTGCATCCCGAGGTTGCCAAAAAACTGATGTCCGTGGTGGCGGCGAAGGAACAGCCAACCGAGAATCGCATCGCGACCAACTCCGAGAATGGCTTGACCGAGCGCGAGCAGGAGGTCCTGCTTCTGATTGCCGATGGAATGAACAACCGCGAGATCGCCGAAAAACTGGTTATCAGCGAGAAGACCGTCAAGACTCACGTCAGCAATATCCTCAGCAAATTGCATCTGGCAGACCGCACGCAAGCGGCCATCTATGCCTTGCGTCACGATTCAGCCGCGGACAAAAACTGATGCGTACCGCAGGAGTGTATTTGATTTTCGCCGCAGTCGCGTTGCGAGGCGTGATAGTCTTGATTGACGAACCGCAATTCGGCGCAGTGCTTGGTTTTCTTGTGGCATATGGTCTACTCCTGTTCGCCGAAACGTGGATGACTCGCCAAAAGAATTTGGGTTTATTTCATTCCAAAAACTTACAACTCGTTTATCTGTTTTTGCAGTCCAGCCTCGTAATTGGGTTGCTGGCGGTTTCCACATTGGAAGATTTTTTTGCCCTGCTGTTTATCCCGCTCAGCCTGGATGCGGTCTCCTTCTTCGGCAGGCGTTACGGATTCGCGTGCATTGCAGTCTTTTCGCTGGCAATGATTGGCGCGCTTTTATTTTCTGATGAAGGTCCACTTTTCGGGCTGGCGATGGGGATATTTTACAGTGGTATGTGCATCTTATTCGGCGGATATGCTCATCAAGTCCAGAAGGCCGAAGCGGCGCACGAACAAAATCAACGCATGTTCAACGAATTGCAGACAGCGCATCATCAACTCCAGGGCTACGCGGATCAAGTGGCGAGTCTCGCAGTGGAACACGAACGTAACCGCCTGGCGCGCGACCTGCACGACTCGGTCACGCAGACGGTCTTCAGCATGAACCTGGCCGCGCAATCGACGCGCATTTTACTGGAAAAAGAACCGCCTCGCGCCTCGGGACAGTTGCTCCGCCTCGAGGAGCTGGCCGCGAACGCTTTGAGCGAGATCCAATCCCTCGTTACACAGTTGCGTCCGCGCTCAGTGGCAGAAGAAGGCTTGCCAACTGCTTTGCGGAGGCTGGTTTCTGAACGACAAGAGCGCGATGGTTTGCAAGTCTCGTTGGAAGTGCGCGGCGAAGGGACATTGTCCGAAGAAGTGTCCACGGGACTATATTTCATAGCGCAAGAGGCATTGACCAATGTTGCCAAACACAGCGGGACGCGCGCAGCGACCGTCCGTTTGAATCTGGACACAGGCGAATCCTGCCTTGAAATCGAGGATCGCGGTCTCGGTTTCGATCCGCAGGCAACCCTGAATCAACGCGGACATTTGGGACTGGCGGGCATGTCCGAGCGGGCGCGTGAGATCGGATGGAGTCTGTCGGTTGAGTCGCGGCGCGGTCAGGGGGCGCGAATTCGCGTGACGGAGAATCAGCCCGGGGGCGTCGTCCTGAGCCGACGCGCTGCCGAAGGTGTCGAAGCGGTGTCGAAGGATCCAGAATGAAGCGGGTGCGCGGTTACCAGGGCAGTTACCTGATTGGCTTCATCATGATCGGCGCGGTTGCGTTGCGCGACATTCTCTTTTATCAATCCAATCTTGTTGTTGTAATTCCACTCCTTGCAATCTATGGCCTGCTTTATATGTTGGAAC
>Ga0209521_10002478_pt1 | contig 15070 bp, 20 predicted proteins | sample Rifsed19ft4_FD_184016 | JGI IMG/M metagenome (GOLD analysis project Ga0209521, IMG submission 184016) | Soil microbial communities from Rifle, Colorado, USA - sediment 19ft 4 (version 2) | ecosystem: Environmental > Terrestrial > Deep subsurface > Rock core/Sediment | place: Rifle, Colorado...
AAATAATAGCGCAGAGAGAGGGATTTGAACCCCCGCGTGCTTGCGCACATAGGCTCTCAAGGCCCACGCCATGCCGGGCTAGGCGACCTCTGCGGATTTCGTTCATAAAAACTAGTTAAAATTTGTTTGATTTTCTGATATTACGTGCTGTTAGCGAATCAAATCAATGCGTGTGATTTTAGTCAGATCTGAATTATGCCTACTTTAACTAGATACTGAATTCCAGCTGCAAGTCCTTATTCACCTATGGAGCCTTCTGACACCACTCGCCGTATTTTTGACCCATAATGGTATTTGCCATCTATTTATTATTTTTCAGCTAATCAATGTTTATATTTCAAAATGAGGGTTTGTATTATGTTGTCTGAAAAAAAGCTAAAATCGATTTCTGTCTTTGTGCCAGAGGAAATTGTATGTAGCAGTTTGGAAAAAAGTGGTTTTGTATTGCAGGAAACTGCAACAATATCAAGTGATGGTAAATTCTGGAAAAAAATACTTTACGTAAAAGGTGATGAGTCGATTTCTGTATCTGAAGAACTTGGTGACTATTGGCCAAAGGATCCAATAGTGTCAATATGTGGTCTACCAAATACTATTCAGAAAATTCTAGGAGATTTAGATGCCTTCCTTTGAATGCAATGAGACTCAGTTTATAGAAAACATTAGTCGCCTTTTAGAGTCAGAAAACAGATTCGTGGTAAACAGAAGAATGCAGGTTTATGATGACAGAAGGTATGGGCCTGTTGGTCTGCCTGATAGCATATTTACTCAGTTTTCTTCCGTTCTTGCTAGAAAAAGTCAGAGGTCATCGGTATATGCAAAGACACACTTTCTTGACGATTACCACCAAAAAGTGCATTTTTTACAAGATCTTCTTCACTCTTCGTCCAAAATGAAATATCCGCTTTTACACATACCTTACTATAAAGTGGAATATTCTTTTAGAATCTGGGGAAACTCGTACCACTTTAGCTTTGATGTTCTGTTCAAGCCCAAAATTTCTATAGAACAAAAAAAGATAGTGAAGAAAATGAACCCAAAAATTGAAGAGAGTTCCATTATGTTAATTCATGTTCTGCAATTTGAACCTCCCCCAGAGAGGATGTTGGCAATAAATCTACCAAAAAAAGTACTTGTATTGGATTTCAAAAAAGCAAATAATCCATTAGAGAATTAATCAAAAATAAAGAAAAAGAGAGAGTTCTAGTGGTGTGCGTGTGGATTTGCAGAACCTACTTCCATCTTTGTGTATGTTCCAGCGGCCTTTTCGTGAGCTTCCAGATTTGACTGGTCAACTTTGACTGCTAGTGGAGGACAGACAGAGACGCATGCCATACACCAAATGCAATCATGTTCTCTTATAGCATCAGCCTTGTCTGAGTAATCCTTACGTTCTTCTTTTACGTAACTCCCAGTTCCAGCGAATGTTTCTTTTATTGCTTTTTTTGCTGGAATGTCTTTTTCTGTTCTATACCATTGAAAGACTTGTACAGGACAAGCTTCAATGCATGCACCATCTGCGATGCAAGAATCCCAATCTACTGCGACCATTGTACCACTCACACCCAACGGTTCTATTTTTTCACCATGGGCCTTATAGGCGGCTTTGACTTTTTCATCTGCAGCTGCTTCTGCTACTTTACCGGGACCCCATACAAAGTGAAAATGTTCACCATCTGTATGCGATATTTTTCCAATTGGTTTAAGTCCCTTTGGAAAATCTTCTGCTATTGGCATGAAAATTTGTTGCATGGTATGATATTTAAACCTAGACAAAATTAGTTTAAACTAACTTTGCGATCTCTCTTTTATGAACTTCTTCGTTGGCTTGGTCAACTTTGATAGCCTTTGTTGGACAGACCTCAACGCATACCATGCACCAAATACAGTCTGCCTCTTTTACGGGATTTGCCTTATCTGTATAGTCAAGCTTATCTCTTCTTAGTATTTTCCCTGGATTTTTATACCACTCAAAAACCTTAACTGGACAGCTCATAAGACATGCGCCATCAGCAATGCATGAATCCCAATCTACAGCTACATATGTACCATGGATTCCCAATGGTTTGATCTCTTCTCCTTTTGCAGCGTAATCTGCTTTGACTTTTTCGTTAGAAGCAGCTTCAGCTAGCCTTCCAGGTCCCCATACAAGATGGTAGTTATCACTCAGTGGATCTTTGAATTTCCCCCTCACGATATGATTTTTTGGAAAGTTTTCATCTATTGGCATTTTAGATTCAAGTCTTAACTGGTTAATTAAAAGGCTGTTCAAGATAAATTCATATCTTTACTGTCTTTGTGTTGACTCAATGGGAATTTTCAAGTATGATGTTTATAGGAGTCCTAATGTGGGCATATACACAAAGGTTAATGACAAATTTGTCTTTGTACCAAATGGATTTGCAGTAACAAAGGCAAGAAATCTTGCAGAATTTCTAAAAACTGATTATCTTTTCACTTCAGTAGCAAACACTAGGCTTCTAGGACCGCTTATGGTAGTCAACAACAATGGTATAATACTTCCTCGTAACTCTCTGGAAGAAGAGCTTACCCATTTAAAAAAGTCTACAGGTCTTAATGTTGCCATACTGGATACAAAGTATACGGCGGTTGGAAACTTGATGTGTGCAAACGACAGGGGGTGCATAATGTCACCAATGATTCCAAAGGAATATGTAAAAAAGGTTCAGGATGTTTTGGGAATAGAGGTCTTACAGAAGAGGATAGCCCGATATCACCAAGCTGGTGCAATGGCTGTAGCTACATTAAATGGCGGCATCATTCATCCAGATACAGAAGAAGACGATATCAGATTGATATCTGAGGTTTTAGGTGTAAAACTTGAAGCTGCCACTATTAATGGTGGCATACCTTTCGTTGCGTCAGGTATTCTTGCAAACAACAAATCCCTTGTGGTCGGTACCCTTACGAATGGACCAGAGCTTGTAATGCTAACAAGGGCTTTTAGAGTTGAAGACTAGATTTTGGATCAGATAATATAGATTCAAGAATAACTTGTTTTTCTGTTCCATCCTTCATATTTCGTACTACAACAGTTTTTGAAGAATATTCTTTTGGTGCCACAATGATTGTAAGTTTTGAGTTTGAGGCCAGCTCCATTTGTTTTTTCAGGGGCTTTCCTGTCAAATCTGCTTCCGCACGTATTCCTTTTTGTCTAAGTTTAGAAACTATGTTTAGCGCTATTTTCTGCATTTCATCATTAACAAATGCTACCCAAATTTGCGGCGTTTTTGTGTCATCAGTAACTCCCTGATTTTCTAAAGAGAATATTATACGTTCCACACCACCAGCAACTCCAGTTGCACCAAGATCGTCACGCCCAAATGCTTTTGTTAGAATGTCATATCTTCCACCTCCTACAAGAGCTCCAAGATCAGAGTTGCTGTCAAAAGCCTCGAATACTATACCCGAATAGTAATCAAGACCTCTTACAATACCAAAGTTTATTCTAATGTTATCAACCTGTCTGTTTTTTAAGGAGGTGAAGAGCTCACATAATTTATCCCAGTTTTTAAGTTCTTTAACATTAAATTTTCTTTCAATTTCCTCAGGAGTGCCTTTTATTTGGGAAAACTCTAGTATTTTTTCAAGATTTGAAGATGCATAACCCTTTTCTACATATTCTTTTATGATTTCTTGTTTTCTCTTTTTTTGAACCTTATCAACGGCCCTAAGTATATCAGCTATCAAATCCTGAGAGTCTGATTTGAAGATTTGGCGCACATATGATTCTATGAGTTCGCGATCACAGATATCTATGATTATATTTTTTAGTTTTAGATTGCAAAGAAATTTTGATGTAAACTCTATTACCTCAGCGTCGGATTCCAGAGTGGGTTGACCATAAATTTCAACATCCCACTGATGAAAAAATCTGTATCGTCCTTTCTGTGGTTCATCGTATCGCCATACACCACCAAACGCTGAAAGCTTTGCAGGAAGTTTAATTGATTTTTGTGATACTGCATACCTAGTAAGCCCAATAGTAAAGTCAAATCTTAAAGCAACCTCACGATCTCCTTTATCTTTAAAATAGTAGACTTCGTTTTTGATTGATGGACCACTTTTTGCTTCAATTACTGAAAGAAGCTCTATTGGAGAGGGCTCCATAAACTTGAATCCAAAAAGATTTGAAGTTTCGATGAATTTCTGTCTGACATATTCGATTTCTGAAACTTCGCCAGGCTCTAAATCTCTCATTCCACGTGGTAGATCCAAATTCAAAAATCATTCTTTCTCTAATGCATTTAGACCTTACTGATCACTTCAATTAACTATTACAAGAAAGTGTGTTTAATGTTACAATGGATTAATAGTAGAAATACTCAACAACACCCCTATGGGATATCGCTATCTAGAACACATGACAGATGTCTTTATCGAAGTCACCGGCAGTACACTTGAGGAGGCTTTTGCAAATGCTGGTGTTTCCGTTGTTGATACAATGGTAGATGTTAACTTAGTTGATGAAAAGACACAGAAAAAAATTCAGATTAATGTAAAAGATCTAAATCATTTGCTTTATAATTGGCTTGAAGAGATAATCATACTTACTATAACGGAAGGTTTTGTGCCAAAAAGATTTTCGGTGAAAATTACAAAAAAAGACGGCTACGATCTTGTAGCAACATTATATGGCGAAGAACTTGATTTTAAGAAGCACCATTTCAAGATGGAGATAAAGTCACCAACCTTTCATCTTATGGAAATAAAACAAGAAAAAGAAGTCGTGATGCGTTTTCTTCTTGATTTATAAACTAAATTATTAAATAGTTATTATTTCTATTTTTATTTCTAAATGGTAGATAGGGAGATTGATGAAATAATGAAAAAAAAACTAGATGAGATGACAAGTCAGAAAGAACAAGAAATACTTGAGTTAACAGATGCGAATTTTGATGACATAATTACCAGTAACACACCAGTTTTGGTAGATTTTTGGGCAACATGGTGTGGTCCATGTCAATTCATGCTTCCAATATTTACTAGGCTGTCAAAGAAATACAAGACAATTAAGTTTGCTCGTGTAAATGTTGATGATGCACAAAGTGTTGCAGCACGATGTGGGGTGTATGCAATTCCAACCTTTATCGTTTTCAAAAATGGTCAAGCTGTTGACAAGGCTATTGGTGCGGTTGGAGAACCTGGCCTTCATATGCTTGCACAGAAATATTCCTAATAGCCATACATTGGGTTTTGTTTTCGTTGGATTTCTACAATTTCCTGTAATACTTGAAATTCCTCTGGGTTTAGCTTATGTGAGAAACTTTTAAGCAGCAGCTTTGCTTCTGGCGCAGGCGGAAAAGAATACAATACTTCTTCTTCAGATATTTGTCTGCCTATAGTTATGTTTTGAATTGAAACTGCAATCTCTTGATCTTTTTTTGCAATCTCAATGTTCTTTCCACTGTCCTGAAGTTGATGTATTATTCCAATTTTTTTGGCAGATGCGTTCATTATTGAAACTTTTTGTCTGAGTCTGCCAACATTAATGTGAACACCAAAAACGGCAGGGTTACTCTTTCTAAACACATATCCCTTTAGGAAAGTAAATTTACATATGGGTGTGAGCTCTTCGAAAATTGCGTTTTCTTCGTTTGCGGTATCTTCTTCAACCCAATGTGTATAATTATCAATTAAGCTATAGATTACTTGATCTTGGAAGATTCTGATATGATTTGTATCAGCTTCTTCCTGAGCATCCTGAAGTACTTTGACGTTAAATGCAAGTACAACACCGAGATGCCTATCCTTTTCTTTTATTGCAATTGCTTCTACTACATCATGATGTGTAACAGATCCAATATCAGCCATGGTTATAGGCACATTTTGGCGTTTTAGCATGTCAATTAGTGCTTCAAGAGAACCTATTGTATCACATTTTAGAATAACTCCCTTTGTGTCCGTCTTTACAAATACTGACTTCATCTCAGATTCGATTAACTTTTTGAACTTTTCAATCTGAGAGTCATTAGCAGTAGCATATACTGGACTGCCTGGCAGAACTCCTTCAAGGTCAGGAGATGCAATCTTTATGCCTGCTGCGGCTTTTACCTCCTTGACAGGCTTGAATTTGTCACGCGGATCTCGCATCTCATCAAGCGGTTTTGGTAAAAGAATTGCTTTTGCCTTGGTTGTAATCACTGAATCTCGTTTTGCTACAACTATTGTATCTCCTTTTTTTAGTGAACCATCAATCAGAATAATGTTTGCAGTTACTCCTAACCCAATTTCGTCTTTTACCTCAAGCACTATTCCTCTTGTAGTTTTTTCCTGCTGTTCTAGTTTTTTTTGCATATATTGCTGAGTAAGACCCACTAGTACTGCAAGTAGTTCTGGTATTCCCTCTCCTGTTCGGGCACTTACTGGCACTATCGATACTTCTTTTGCAAAGTCCTTTATCCTGTAAAATGCTTCTGAGTTGTAACCAAGAATAGAAAGTGTTCCAACCACATTGTAAAGTAATTCATCAAGTCTGGTTTGGACAAATGGATCCTGTTCTTTTATTGATGTAGAGATAAATGTAGTGCTAGGTTTTTTCCATCCAGAGATCATGTCTATTTTGTTTAGTGCTATGACAAAGGGAACTTTTCTGCTTTGTAATATTTTGAGGCTTTCATTTGTTTGCGGTTGAAATCCTCTGTTTACATCAACAACCAAAATTGCAATATCTGCAGCAGAACCACCACGTGCCCTCAGGTTTGTAAATACCTCATGACCTGGCGTATCAATTACCAAAAGCCCCGGGATCTCATCTTTTCCACCGCTTAATTTTGTAAAAAGTTGACCACAAACACTTTTGATTGTATCAGATGGAAGAAAACTTGCTCCTATATGTTGTGTAATTCCGCCAGCTTCTCTAGCTTGAACGCCAGTTCCACGAATTTTGTCAAGTAGTGAGGTCTTTCCAGAATCTACATGACCTAGAACTACTACAATTGGTTGTCGTATTTGCAACCCTTTTCACTTGAATACTACTACTACTTCCTTTTCAAAACTTTCCTTGGAGTCTGAGGCATGAATTATGTTATCTGTTATACCAAGACCAAAGTCGCCTCGTATTGAGCCTGGAGATGCCTCAAAGGATTTTGTAGAACCAACCATAAGTCTTGTTGTAGCTATAGCATTATTACCTTCAATTACAACAGCCACCACTCTACCTGAGGTGATAAAAGACACAAGCTCGCCAAAAAATGGCTTAGATTTATGTGCGGAGTAAAATTCTTCTGCCATTTCTCTTGTGAATGTAAACATCTTCATCTTTACTATCTTGAAACCCTTGTTTTCAAATCGTGTAAGAATCTGACCGACTATTTTTCTCTCTACACCATCTGGCTTTACTATAAAAAGCGACTGCTCTGTCATTTACTTTTTGACCTTTATTCCGCCCTTTACGTATTTATTCGTCCACTTGAGCCTTCTTGGGTCACGTTTTAAGACAAGCATATTTTTTTTGCACTTTGACGAACAAAACCAGAAAACAGTCCCATCATTTTTGACAAGCATGGTTCCAGAACCTTTGGCTACTGGGCGGTTACAAAAACTACATGGCTTTACTAGTACACTCACAGCATGCTCACTTTATCTTTCTTGCTTCACGTTCTGTTTCACGTAGCATCAAAATGTCAGACATCCTCACAGATCCTTTCACATTTCTTGTTAAGATTCTTCCCTTATCTTTTCCTTCCATTATTTTTACTCTAACTTGTATAACTTCGCCTGCAATGCCAGTTCTACCAACAATCTGGATTACTTCCGCTGGAGTTACTGTTTCGCTACTCATTTGCTAGCTTGTCCACCTTTAATCTGTGAAAGTGATGCTACAATCTGATCAACAATGTGTTGTGCATCGCCTGCATCCAAGATTGCAGCCGCTGCAGAAGTCACATCTATTCCAAGTGCTTTGCCTAGTTCTTGTTTGCTGGGAACAAATGCATATGCTGCACCGCGTTCCTCACAAAGTATTGGAAGGTGTGCCACTACTTCTGGAGGTTCTACGTCCTCAGCTATTACTACAAGTTTACTTATTCCACGTTCAATTGCTTTTGTGACCTCGTTGGTACCTTTCTTTACCTTTCCACTCTGATGAGCTACTCTTAGTGCCTCATAGATTGGACTGACCAAATCCGCCGGTACCTGAAACTTGACATAATAGGCCTTAGCCAGATGTATCACCCAAAGGGATCATTTCCATCCCTAGAGTGCTTCCAATTGGTTTTAAAAGTGTTATCTGCCAAGTATTGATTTTATTTTTTCCATGTATTTCGTAAATAATTCGTCAAGGTTTTCTTGTGAATTTGATTCGGCATAAATTCTAATGATTGGTTCAGTTCCACTTGGTCGCACCATTACCCAACTTGATTTATCAAAGATGATTTTAATCCCATCAGTTGTATCTTTTTTTTGTTCTTCATTATTTAGAGTTTGAATAATTTTTGTTACTTGATCTTTTGAACATTCTATTTTGCTTTTTGTTGTAAATGATGGCGGCAAAAGTTTTATTTCCTCCGACATACTTTTTTTAGAATTTGCAAGTAAATTCAATGCAATAGCCATTGCCATGGCACCATCTCTGACGGGGTCATGTTTCCCATACATGAACCCTCCATTTTCTTCAAATCCAATTATTGCTTTTCTAGACACCATTTCACGAGAAATCTCAACGCTTCCTACTTTAGTTCTAATCACTTTTGAGTTTGTTCTGTTTGCAATTTCTTCAATCCTATATGTAGAGTTTATTGAGGTTACTATTGTGGATTTTGGATTTTTTTCTAAAATGAATTTAGAAAGAAGAAGGGCGGATCTGTCGCCAGTTACAATTTTTCCTTCATTATCACAAAAAATGCTTCTGTCTCCATCACCATCAAAAGCAACACCAAAATCCGCTTTGGATGCGATTACTTGCTTTGAAAGCTCATGTAGATTTTCTGGGATTGGCTCTGAACCTCTTCCTAGAAAAGATCCATCGATTTTTTCATTAATTGTTATTACATCACACCCAAGCTCTTTGCACAACCTAGGAGCGGTCACTGCTTGGGCACCGTTACCTAAATCTAGTACTATTTTGAATTTTCTAGACCTGATTTTTTGTATGTCAATTTGTGATTGGATGCCGTCTAGGTAGGTTCCAATTGTTCTTTCTTCCTTTAGTGTCATGCCTAGTTTATGTGGAGTTATTTTCCAATTTTTTTTAAAAAAAAATTCTTCTACCTTTAGTTCATCTTTCCTAGAAATTTCTACCCCATCTTGTGCTGTGGGTTTTATACCGTTATACTCTGGCGGATTGTGGGAGGCAGTTATCATTATTCCTCCCTTATAATCCAGACTTTTTGTAGCAAATTGTAAACAGGGGGTTGGAACTAATCCTGCAATTCCGCAATCAATTCCAACAGCATTCAAAGAAGAGCATACTATTTTTGAAATTATCGCGCTTGAATCCCTTCCATCATATCCCACAAGAATTGGTCCTTTTTTAAAAAAAGCAGCAAGAGAAAGTGTAATTTCGGATACAAAATCTAGAGTAAAGGTATCTCCAAACACTCCTCTAATTCCGTTAGTTCCAAATAGCTTTGCCATTTTGCTAGCCTATCAACAATAGATAAATTTGTCTTAAAAGGCATGGTGCGTGCGGGAGTTGCCAAGCCTGGTCAAAGGCGCAGGGCTTAGGACCCTGTCTTTTAGGAGTTCGTGGGTTCAAATCCCACCTCCCGCACTTATTTTACTAAACAGAGCTGGAGCTCTTTGTGGTTTGCAAAGTGAACACTGCAAAAATCTTTTGAACATTCATAGCAGTGCCAATCTCCAATTGTAGAACAAACAGAACAAATCTTTACTGGATTGTTGTGATCATAGCTTTTACCTCTGGTACGATTTTTGTTTGAGTTTTTGGATCTATCCATCATCTTTCCTCAGTTGTGTGTAAAATTAAAAAACTCAAGAAACTCTCCATTCACTCACGCGTTATAGGATCTGTGTTTTATGGCATCCACGCATTATATCACTACGAGATATCTCTAATGGATATTTAAGCATTAATAAAGTGCGTTCTACACAAAATCCAGAATGAGCAAAACAACTGTTGAGATTGTTGTAGTTGGGAAGGACCACGAAGGGGTAGTAGCCAGCTTTACCAACTTTATATTTCAAAAAGGTGGAAACATTGAAAAAATAAATCAAAATGTTATCAAGGGCTTATTTGGGATGTATCTTGAAGCTTCGTTTACTCAAAAAATTAACATGAAAAAATTTGATCACGAGATTCAGGTTTTAGCAAAAAGCCTAAAGATGGAGGCGAACACACATCATGAAGCTACGTTAAGAAAAAGAGTCGCAGTATTAGTTACGAAAGAATCTCATTGCCTTGAAGTTCTTTTGGAAGCAAGGAAAAAAAATCAGTTGAGGGGTGAGATCAGCGTTATAATAGGCACAGAAAACACTCTTTCTCCACTTGCAAAAAAATCAAAAATTTCTTTTGTGCTTGTAAATGATGCAGATCAGTCAAAAGCAGAGGAAAAGATACTTTCCATTATAAAACGATATAATGTTGACTTGATAGTCTTGGCAAGATACATGCGAGTTTTGTCACCAAATTTTGTTTGGAGATATCCAAACAGAATAATCAATATCCATCCATCGCTTTTGCCTGCTTTTCCAGGTGCCTTTGCCTATGTACAAGCATATGAACGAGGTGCAAAGATAGTTGGCTGTACTGCACATTACGTAACAGAGGATCTAGACCAAGGACCGATAATCTTTCAGGATGCATTTGCAATAGATTCAAACGAAACTATAGAATCATTAAAAAAGAAAGGTCAGCGACTTGAGGCAAAGGTTTTGCTTGAAGCAGTAAAGATGCACCTTGAAAGGAGACTCGAAGTTTATTGGGGAAAAGTCCATGTCAAGCCTAAGAGATCTAGATGACTGAAGCAAAAGACCTCTCAGATCCTTACCTAAGGAGATTAGTCAAGGCTAAAAAACAAACCGCTCTCATTCCAGTTGGTGCTATCGAACAACATGGACCACACCTACCTATCTCAACAGATTCTGATATAGTATCAGAAATTGCTAGAAGAGTTTCAGAAAAGGCGGGTTTTTTGCTTTTACCTACGATTCACTATGGAATCTCGTTTGAACATCATCCTCTCTTTAACCTAAGCATCGCAAAATCAACATTACAAAAGATTCTGATCGAGTTGTGTATCTCTTTATGGAAAAATAAAATTAATACTGTAATAATTCTCAACGGACATCATGGAAATCAATCAGTGTTAAAACATATTCCTAAAAAAGTATGGAACCTATCAAGAGGAGAAGTAAAAGTTTTTGTGTTTTCTTACTGGCATTTTATGAAAAGGGAGTTTGACCATGCTGGATTTGTTGAAACATCACTTATGCTTGCAATATCAAAAAAAGTTAACATGAAAAAAGCGCGTAAAGGATTTGTTACTGACGGATTTTCCGAAAAACAAAAGACCCGAGTGGGAAAGATTGCGGCTAAATCATTTATCTCCGTAACAAAAAGTGGAGTGTGGGGAAATCCAACAAATGCAACTGTGCTCAATGGTAAAAAGATCTTATCAGAGATTTCCAAAGCTCTTCTAAAAAAGAGTCAAACTTGCCTTACTGATAAAACCTCAAAATTACACCAATGAAATTTTAATATATACCCTCGATAGAGTGGGTAATAAGTGAAATAAATGTCAGTAGACATGGCAGTAAAAGTACTTGATGAGAGCCTCAACAAAGTTGTCCTTATCAAACTAAAAGGTGGTAAGGTAATTAGAGGCAACCTACATGGTTTTGATCAACACATGAACCTGCTACTCGACTCTTCAGAAGAGATCCCTTCTGAGGGCGAATCAAAGAGTCTTGGAACCATAGTTGTTCGCGGAGACAATGTGGTAATTATATCTCCACCACCCACGTGATTGCATAATGACAAAAGGCACAACCTCAATGGGGGGCTACACCAGAAAACATCCGCACATTAGATGTAGGAGATGTGGCAAAAATTCATTTCATGCGCGTCACAAAAGATGTGCTAGCTGTGGATATCCAGATTCTCGAATCAGAAAATATAGTTGGATCAAATGGTATACATAGATGCAAGAATTAGTGCTAGTTTTGGGTTCTGTCGCAGGAGCTTGTACTGCAGTAGTGATGGATAGAATTCCAAAACGAAAAAATAACAAGCTAATTTTTAGAGCAAATCCTGTAATCAAAAATCAGATCCAATCATTAAAAATTGAAAAAGAAATTCTCACAAAAACTATATCAAGATTATATCAACAAGATTCTGATCTTACAAAGATTCAGCGTGATAAGCTTTTACTGAGATACCAACATCAGCTTGGACTCATAATAGCTAAAATTGAAAAGCTTGAAGATGCAAGTAGGCATCCAGATCTTGGTCCACTGGGTGATGGATTGATCACGTTGATGGACCAGAAACTTTCACAGCTTGATCAGAGACTTCATGAGATTTCATCCAAGATCACAATATCGCCATACATACCACAAATAAAACAATCAGACCCAATCAAAGAAGTTTTTCATGAAAAACCAATAATAAAGATTGACCCGAAGACTGAGGTTCAAAAAGCTAATCATTCGAATGCTCCACCAATTGATGTCTTAGCAGAACCACACAAGTCAGTAGAGCTTATCACACTTACAGAAATTCCAAATAAAATGCCACCTCCTGTTGATAAGAAAATTCAGATTCCTGTTGCCGTCAAAATCCCAGAAGATGAAAAACTTGATGACGACGACAAAGATATAGACAAAATAAAAAGCGAAATAATGAAAGCCCTCTCAAAACTAGAGCAAGTAGAGGTAGAATAGTTGACAATTGATGATGCCATAAAGGCATTGTCAAGTGATACATTAAAGCTGATAAAAGATGGCTATGTGTTGGGACTTGGTAGTGGAAGAGCTGCTACAGCTCTTGTGAGATCACTTTCGTCATATTTGAAAGAAAATAACATCAAAGTAAAAGCAGTTCCAACATCATTACAAATCAAGCTGGAGGCAGAAAAAGGAGGAATACCAATAATTGAAGCAGATCAAATTGAATATATTGATGTTGTATTTGATGGTGCAGATCAAATAGATGAAGAAAAAAATATGATAAAAGGAGGTGGCGGAGCATTATTGCGTGAAAAAATTCTCATAAATATAGCAAAAAAGGTAGTCATAATAGCAGATGAGTCCAAGTTTGTAAAAAAACTAAACCGAAGTGTCCCAATTGAAGTACATGCATTTGCTAGAAACACAGCCGCAAAGCACATCCAAGACTATGGTGGCAAACCTGTCCTCCGCACCATAGAGCGTGGATATCCATTTGTAACGGAAAATGGCAACATAATTTTAGATTGTGATTTTGGAGAAATATCAAAACCAAACGAGCTTGCTGAAAAAATAATTCAGATTCCAGGGGTTATAGAGGTCGGAATTTTTACAAGAAAACCTGATGTTATATACAAAGCAAAAGAGAATGGCAAGTTTGATGTTTTAACCTAAACAGGCCTTGCAATGAATTCTCCATAGCCTTGTTTGCCTATTATCTTAAAATCTTCTGCTACGATCTCCCCCCTCACAAGTGTTTTTACTGGCCACCCCTTTAGGTTCCATCCCTCATAGACCGTATAATCTGAAAAACCATCAAGAAGCTGACTTGTGACTTTGTTTTCTTTTTTCGTATCTACAATGACAATGTCAGCATCAGACCCCTTTTGTAGAATTCCCTTTTTTGGAAACATGCCAAATATCTTAGCAGCCTTCAAACTTGTTACCTCCGCAAGCTGCTGCAGCGTCATTCTTCCTTTGTTTACACCATGGCTCATCAGTATTGGTAACATAGTTCCTATGCCTGGAAAGCCAGCTAGTACTTCCCATACGTTATTTCCTGAAAGTTTTAGCTTGAGTTGGTTCGCTACATGATCTGTTCCTATTGAATCAATTGTGCCTGTCTGTAATTCTTTCCAGATGCCTTGTACATCTTTTAAGCTCCTTATGGGTGGCATTACTTTTGCAAGATATCCTTTCTGTGATTCAAATGAGAGTGTAAGGTAGTGCGGACAGGTTTCAACATAGATTTTTGCACCACTATTTTTTTCATTCTTGATTGCATTAATAGCACCCTGTGATCCAATGTGAACAAAGTATAGTGTACAGCCAGCTTTTTTTGCAATTTTAGAGACAATTTTTATTGATTTAATCTCAGATTCTACCGATCTGCTTTCTGACCATGCTCCAAGCCCATCTTTCTTTTTTTCCCTTGCTTCTCTTATTCCACAAGAGCACATCTGGTAATCCTCTGCGTGAACTAGAACTGGACAACCAAGAGTCGCAGCAGCTGTAATTATCTGCTCAATCATTTCTAAATTTATTTCAACTTTTTCTTCATGTAGCTGATTTGTTCCAGGCTCCATGTCCATGTAGACGTATTCCATATCATCGCCTAGATTCATGTAAAGTTTGAATGATGTAATTCCTTTTTTTGCACAAAATTCCATTTCATTGATTTGGTTTTTTTGAAGTATCGATGCATGTATTGCATAATCAATGTAATGATGTCGTGAGCTTTCTGAAAGGTGAGAGCCTAGAAGTTTTTTGTATGAACCACTTAATCTTAACATCCTCATCATTGTTGTAACTCCACCAATTGCTGCAACTTGTGATTCTGTAACTGCGGCCTTTTCAATGGGTGAATATACTCCATAGTGTACGTGAGGATCTATTACACCAGGCATTGAAACCAATCCCCTCGCATTGATTTTTACGTCACATTGTGGAACCTCATTTGTCAAATCAACAATTTTGCCATCATCAATTACGATGTTTTTCTCAACTATACCGCTCGGTAGGACAACGTGTGACTCAGTAATTACAACGTCAAAAGTCATCGGTGCTTTTACTTAGAATCCCAGTATTATTCTTTGAGAGTAAATGAATAAAAACAGAAGACATTCTTGATAACAAAAGGGCCGGTAGTCTAGTGGTAGTGATGCCGCGTTCGCAACGCGGATGTCGGGGGGTCGAATCCCCC
>Ga0209521_10002481_pt1 | contig 15061 bp, 15 predicted proteins | sample Rifsed19ft4_FD_184016 | JGI IMG/M metagenome (GOLD analysis project Ga0209521, IMG submission 184016) | Soil microbial communities from Rifle, Colorado, USA - sediment 19ft 4 (version 2) | ecosystem: Environmental > Terrestrial > Deep subsurface > Rock core/Sediment | place: Rifle, Colorado...
TAGTCGATGCGGTCGCGCGGCGCCGGGTACAGCTCGTCGATGCGGGCCGAATCGGGCAGCGGGCAGACCGGCCGCTCGCTGAGGATGATGAGCATCGGCACTATGGTTGCTCGCGCCCAGGAAGCGAAGTCGTAGATGTTCAGCGGGAACCAGGACGGCAGGAAGATCATCTCCGGCGGCAGCACCGGCACGCCCCGCCAGTCCCACTGGCCGAACAGGGCCAGCCATATCTTGGTAAAGATCCGGACCTTGGGCACGCCGCCAGCCGCCAGGACGAACTCCCGCGCCCTGCCCATCGATGGGTCGTCCGCGGAGACGCCCGCCAGCTTCAGCGCGAAGTACGACTCCGTTGTCGCGTTGATGTCCGGTGGCCCCTCGTGGTAAATGGCCCAGGTGCCGTCGGGCCGCTGCTGGCTGCGCAGGTAGTTGACGATCTTTCGCCAGCGCTCCTCCTGCGCAACGCCCAAAAAGTGCGTCAGCAGCAGGTACTCCGCCGCCATGCACACGTTTGTCTCCAGCTCGCCCGACCAGTACCCGTCCGCGTGCTGCGAACGCAGGAAATACTCCTGCGAGCGCCGGATTGTGTCGTCGACAGCCTCCACGTGCGGGCCGGCCCCAACCATAGATGCGCTCACCCCTGTCACGGCTAACCCCCTACGGGCTTCAGCGCCGCCGGTAGAAACGCCGCGGCGAAGCGCTCGAGGCTTTCGATCGCCCTCCGCGAGCGCTCGATATTCCCGGCTAGGAGAGACGCGTGCTCAGGATGCTGCTGCACGTACGGCAGAAACCGGGAGTAGTCGATGGTGCCGTCCTCGCCGACCAGGCCGGGAATATCGACCAGCGTGTCATCTGCCCCGTCGGATACGACCCTCACGGCCAGGAACGGGATGTCGAGTTCCCGGGCGACCCTCCCCACCCAGTAGCTCTCCATCTCGACGATGTCGTCTCCCGTCCGCCGTCTCAGGCGGGCTTTCTCTATTGCACCCCAGACCACACTGCCCACTGTGAGGGAGCGCCCAACACGGACGGTGAGGCCTGCCTGCTCTCCTGCCTTGATCGCGGCTGCAAGCAGGCCCGGGTCGGCAGCCACCGGCTCCACGCTACCGACTGAGCCGCCGGCGAGCGCGGTCACACGTTCACAGATGACGACATCTCCGGCGCCCAGCGCAGGGGAAAGCCCTCCTGCGGTGCCCGCAGATAGAACCGCCTTCGGCGAGAAGCTGGCCAGCACGGCCTCTGCCGCCTCGGCGGCACGCCGCCCGAGACCCGTTCTGCAGACGAGAGCGCCGCGTCCGGAAAAATCGGCATGCATCACGGGGAATCCGTTCGCTTCACCGGACCCTCGCACCACGGCGGCTCTCAGCAGTGGCTGAACCTCCGCGTCCATCGCCGCGAACACGGCGATCATTGGGCCACCGGCTGCTCTTGCGTCGCTTTCTGCTCCTCCGCGCCGTTCTTCGAGCGGCCGAAGCCGCGTACGCGCCGGCCCGGCAGCACCGACCTCGCCACTAGCTCCAAGAACACCCCGGGCTTGCTCATCGCCTCCAGGATGCCCGACCCCTCGAAGCCGCAGTGCATCATGCAGGTGTCGCACCGGGGGTCTCTACCCAGCCCATAGGCGTCCCACTGGACGCTGGTCATCAGCTCTTCGTACGTTGACGCGTGCCCGTCCGCAATCAGGTAGCATGGCTTGCGCCACCCGGCGGGCGTGAAGGTGGGGGTAGTCCACTGCGTGCAGGTGTAGTCGCGCTTGCCCTGGAGAAAGTCCAGGTACAGGGGGTTGTTGTAGAAACGCACGCCGTCCTTGCACCCTTGGAAGATGCGCCGAAAGAAGCTCTGCGCCTCCTCTCGCTGAAGGAAGATATCGTGGTGCGCTACCTCCTTGTACTGGAACCCCGGCGTGACCATCATCCCTTCTACGCCCAAGTCGTTCAGCATTGCGAACAGCTCGTGGTACTCTTCCGCCTGGTTGCCGCTGAACAGCGTGGTGTTCGTGCAGACACGGTAGCCCGCCGCCCGCATCTCCTCGATCGCCTTGATCGCCACGTCGTACACGCCTTCTCGCTCCACCGCTATGTCGTGGGTCCTGCGCAGCCCGTCAAGGTGGACGACGAAGGCGAAGTACGGCGACGGTCTGATCACCTTCATCCCGTTCTTGTACAGGAGGGCGTTCGTGCAAAGGTAAACGAAGCGCTTCTGCCGGATGATCCTCGCCACGATCTCCCCGATCTGCGGGTGCATCAGCGGCTCCCCCCCGGCCACCGATACCACCGGCGCATCACATTCCTCCACAGCGTGCAGGCACTCCTCTACCGTCAACCGCCGGTCGATAATCGGTTCGTACTCACGAATGCGACCGCAGCCGGTGCAGGTGAGGTTGCAGGCCTCCAGCGGCTCCAGGATCATCGTGAGAGGGAAGTACTTGCGGCCCCGCATTCGCTGCTTCAGCAAATACCATCCCAGCTTGAGGGAAAGCCTTAAAGGTTGACCAGCCACTATAAGTCCTTCCTAGGGGATCAGTAGTCCCTTTCCAAGATGAATTCAGCTACCTGCCGCAACTCCGCGGCCGGCCCCTCATCCAGCCCGGCGCCGGCCAGCTCCGTCAGCGCCCGCTCCCTCCTCTCCTCCGCGACCGCCCGGCAGTACTCCCGCGCCCCCACCGATTCCAGAGCGCCCAGCACGATTGACACGTCCGCATCACTCAGCCGGGCCTGCGTGTAGATGCGCGCCAACTCCTCAGCCGCGGCGCCATCCGGGCGAGCCAGCGCGTAGACCACCGGGAGCGATTTCTTGCGACTTCGGATGTCGGCCGCCGGCCGCTTTCCCGTCCGGTTCTCCGCGCCCCATACGCCCAACATGTCGTCGCGGACCTGGAACGCAACTCCCAGCGAGCGGCCGATGCCGCCCAGGACGTCCGGCGCCGACGAGTCGCCGGCGCCGACGAGGCCGCCCAACCGGAGGGCGCAGTCGAATAGGGCGCCGGTCTTCTTCTCTATCATCTCCAGGTATGCGTCTTCGGTAACGTCCAGCCGCTCCTCGAAGCTCAGGTCCAGAGCCTGGCCCTCGACGATCTCCAGCGCGCAGTGGTCCAGCACCCGGGCCGCCTCGATGACCTGCTCCGCTGGGACGCCCTCGACCCCGAGCTCCAGCACCGCCAGCCGGCCCAGCGTCAATAGCGCATCACCTGCGTTGATCGCCTGGGCCTCGCCCCAAACGCGCCACACTGTGGGGCGGTGCCTGCGCTCCGGGTCGCGATCCTGGATATCGTCATGCACCAAAGAGAAGTTGTGCACCAGCTCCAGGCCGGCGGCGGCGGGGAGGGCTCTCCGCCAGTCGCCGCCCGCGGCCTCGCAGGCCAGTAGACAAAGCGTGGGGCGCAGCGCCTTGCCACCGCCGGATCGCACGGGACGCCCGGCGTCGTCCTCCCACCCCATGTGATAGCGCAGCATGCGGTGCAGCTCCTCCGGATGACCGCCCGCTGGCAGGCCGCTACTGAGGAGGGAGCGCAATTTGCCATCCAGCGCCCCTCGGTAGCGACCGAAGGCGGCCGGCAGGTCCATGGCTGCGCCTACTCGCCCACGAGCTGCACCACCACCTCGCGGTCGCGAGCGTGGTCCAGCTCGACCAGGAATATCCGCTGCCACTGACCAACGATCAGCCTGCCGCCCACTATCGGCACAGCCTCACTGGCGCCGAGCAGCAAGTGCTGACAGTGAGAGTGCCCGTTGGGGCGCTCGCCGTTGTCAGAGAACGCATGCACAGCGTCGTTATGCTCATACGCGGCAAGGGAGGGAGCGATCTGTTCCAACATCCGCTCCATGTCAGCAATGAGCGCAGGCTCGTTCTCGTTGATCCGGATCGCGGCCGTGGTGTGTTTCGAAAAGACGACGGCGAAACCGTTCAGCACCCCGGATTCCTGGGCCACTTCCTCTACTCGTTCGGTTATGTCGATAAACTGCGGTCCCTTCTCGGTCCCGATCATGAACGTCTGCGAGAGGAACTTCACTGTGCCTTCCTCCTTCTCAGGCGCCCATTCCCTTGGGTTGGAAGCGACCCTGTTTGCTCCGACCCTTGGCATTGCGCTTCTTATCCAATGATTGCAATTGTGCCACCACCTCATCTATCGATTCGTCCGGCGTAGATGCACCCGCCGTCACACCGACCGAATCGACCCCTTCCAGCCACGTAGGAACGATCTCGTCCGCCCGCTCGATGTGGTGCGTCTCTACTCCCATGCTGGCGCATGTCTGGGCCAGCTTGCGCGTGTTGGCGCTGTTGCGGCCACCCACCACCATCAGGACGTCGCACTCAGCCGCCAGTTCGCGGGCTGCGTGGTACCGCTCATCCGTCTCAGGGCAGGTCGTGTTTACGATGTGGAGCTCGTTGATGCGGCCGATGTTGTGGGCCGAAAAGCGGGCCACAAACTCCGCGAACGACTCTTCGCTCTTGGTGGTCTGCGCCAGAAGCGCTACCTTGCGGCGCGGTATGTCTATCTCCGCCTCCGCATCCAGAATCGCCATTCCCTTGCCTTCCGTCCACGCTAACACACCCCTGACTTCCGGATGATTCACTTCGCCGTAGATTATCACCTTGAACCCGTCGGCGCATAGGCTCTGCGCCGCCTTCTGCGATTTCCGGACTATAGGGCAAGTGGCGTCGACGAGGCCCACCCCGCGCTCCGCCGCTTCCTTCACGATCTCCGGCCCGCGCCCGTGCGCCGTGACAGCGATCGTGCTGCTCTGCACGTCTTCGAGCCCTTTCACCACCTGCACCCCTTTTGCCGCCAGACCGTCTACCACCGCGGGGTTGTGTACGACGGAGCCCAGGCTATCGATGGGCCCCCTCTCTTCGGCGGCCCCCTCTACCATCTCGATAGCACGGCGTACGCCAAAGCAAAACCCCAGCGCTGTCGCCTTCACTATCCTCATTTCTGCTCCCTCTAGACGATTCCAGCACGTCTTCGCATCACGTTGGCTTCTAGCTCGCGCTCGCCACCTCCTTTCTCACGTCCGCTTGCCCCACCGCCCTCAGCACCTCCCGCGCCGCCAGCACGCCGCTGCGAACCGCGCTCTCCATGGTTGCCGGCCAGCCCGTGTCCGTCCAGTCGCCCGCCAAAAAAAGGTTGGCTATCGGGGTCCGCTGTCCGGGCCGTAGCCGAGAGACGCCCGGCCGCGCCGCGAACGTCGCCTGCCGTTGCTTTACCACCAGCGCGCGCTTGAGCTGCGCCGTCCGCGCCTGGGGGAACAGCGATTGCACCTCGCGGCTGAACAGCTCGACGAGCTCCCGCGTGCGCATCTCCACGAATTCCCGGGCGCCGCTTAACGAGATGTCCAGGTACTGGCCATCACCTTCCTGTCCCCACAGCTTCGATTTGTTGAACACCCACTGCATCGGCGTGTTCAGGAACGCCGCGAACTCCATATCCGTCACCCGGCGGTCATACCACATGTGGACGTTGACGATGGGCGAGGTGTCGAGCTGTCCGATCCGGCCGAAGAACGGCTCATCACGAAGTGACTTCGGCAGCAGCGCCGTCAGCGACCGTGAATCCAGGGCCAGCACCAAGTAATCGGCCCGCTCAGCCGGCCCGCTCACAACCGCGTGTCCATCCTCCACACGCACCCCGCTGACCCCCTGGCCCAGCCGCACCTCGCCTCCGCGCGACTCGATGTACTCGCGCGCGGCCTCCGCCAGCAGCCTCGACAGCCCCAGCCTGGCCCAGCCCACGTTGGCGCCGGTGCGGTCGCGCAGGAACCCCTCCTGGAAGACCATCAGGGCCAGGTCTGCGCAGACCGTCGTCACGTCACCGTTCAGAGTCGGCAGCACGATCAGGTTCCAGAACCCGCGGATCGCGTTCTCAGACTGCCCGTGCGCCCGCAGCCAGTCAGCGAAGGTAATATCGTCCAGGTCCCGGCGCGCCGCCCGGTTCAGGGACCGGATCCGCGTCATCGCGTAGGCCGCGCGCACCTTCTCGGACGGTGAGAGGGAGCGGAAGCGTAGCAGCGAGGGCAGCAGGTGCAACGGCGGCGGCAGCGCCCCGCTCTCCAACACGCTCTCGCCCCACACTTTATCGATTACCCGCACCCGCAGCCGTTTCTGGAGATTGACCTTGTGCCACACCCCCAGCCGCTTCAACAGCCGGATGTAGTGCGCGCAGCATCCCAGGAACACATGCTGTCCGTTGTCCACCTCCACACCGGACCGCTTGTCCACGTAGGAATAGGCGCGTCCTCCCAGGAACGGACGCTGCTCCAGCAGCGTCACCCCAAGGCCGGCGTCCGCCAGTTCACAGGCGGCGGCGATACCCGCCAGCCCGCCCCCGGCCACCATAACGGACGGCCTCGCGCTCACGGTACCAGGCTCCGTACCAGCTCCCGGCCCGCCAGTGCCAGCTTCTGACCCGCGCTCAGGCCTATGCGCTGCTTAAGTACCCCCTCCGGCTCCCGCCGGATATCGTCCAGGATTGTGCTGTAGATGCCCGCCATCACGCCCACGCACGCCCTCGCCCGCCTGGGCAGGCAGGGCAGGAGCCGCCTCCCGCTCTCGTAGTACTCGCCAGCCCTCGCGACCTGGAACGCCATCACGCGGCGAAACGCATCGTTTGCCACGCCGGCACGTAGATCGGCCTCCCCATAGCCGAAGCGAGCCATCTCCTCCTGCGGCAGGTAGATGCGGTCTCGCTGAAGGTCTTCCTGCACATCCCGCAATATGTTCGTGAGCTGCAGGGCGATGCCCAGGTCCGCCGCGTACTCCCGCGTCTGCCCGCCGCCCCGATAGCCGAAAATCTCTATCGAGACAAGCCCCACCACGGAGGCCACGAGATAGCAGTAGCGCTTCAGCTCCTCAAAATTGGCGTACCGCCGCACGCTCAGGTCCGTCTCCACCCCCTCGACGAGGCGATAGAAGTAGTCGTGCGGGATCCGGTAGCGGTCGATGGCATCCCGCAGGGCTAGGAATACGGGCCCCTGGGGACGCCCCGCCAGACAGCGGTCGAGCGACTCACGGTAGGCCGCCAGGCGAACGGACGCCTCTTCCCCTGGAAGGTCGGCGTCGACGATATCGTCGCACTCCCGCGCGAAGGCGTAGGCGGCGTATATTGCGCGCCGTTGCTGGGCGGGAAGCAGCATGAAACCGTAGTAGAAGTTCCTGGCCTCCCGCTTGGTCACCTGCTGGCACCGGTCGTAGGCAACCGTGAGATCGCTCCTCATGGCGCCTTCTCCACCCGTACCCGTATTGGCAGCAGTCCCCGCACGACCAGCCACGCCTTGCGCGCTCTGGATAACGTCGGCCGCCGCTGCAGCACGTCGTACCCCATCCCTTCTATCGCGTCAAGAACGGCCAGTCCGCCCAGGCTGAATAGGCGCAGGTCCAGCGTCAGACGCCCGCTCACCTTCGGCATCAACGCCAGCCCGTCACGGAACAGCTCTCGCGTCCGCTGTACCTGGAACGCCATCAGGTCCCGGAACCGCCCGTCGGAGCGCCCCGCCAGCAGGTCAGCCTCGCCGTAGTCGAAGCGCTCCATGTCCTCCAGCGGGATATAGATCCGACCCTTGTCCAGATCGCGCCGCACGTCCTGCCAGAAGTTTGTGAGCTGGAGCGCGGTGCAGGTCGCGTCCGAAAGCCTCTGGCGCTCTTCGTCGCGGTACCCGTAGATATACAGCACCAGGCGGCCTACCGGATTGGCGGAGTTCTCGCAGTAGCCCAGAAGGTCGTTATAGGTCCTGTAGCGGCTGACCCGCTGGTCCGCGCGGTTGGCCTCGATAAGCCGCCGGAACGGCTCGGTGGGGATGTCAAATCGACGAATCGTCTCTTGGAGAGCGACGAACGCCGGCTGCTGCGGGCTCCCCTCGTAGCAACGCCGTAGCTCCGCCTCCCAGCCGTCCAGAAGCGCCAAGCGGTCGCCCTCGGCCTCGTCGCCCAGATCATCGACGCCGCGGCAATAGGCGTAGACGGCGTACATGTGGGGCCGTAGCGGACGCGGCAATAGCCACGACGCTACGCTGAAGTTCTCGTAGTGGCTCGTCGCGAGGCGCTGGCAGTAGGCGTAGCCTTCCGCCAACGAATACGGCCTCGGTGGCCCTTCTGCTATCACCGGCCTCCCTCGCTCTACGGGGTGCAGGGTGCAGCACCCCTTTTAGGCAATCCCGTGGGTGGCATCATGGCGGGCCGCCACCGTTGCCGAGCGAGGGAGGCGATTGGGGCTATGCGGGTCGAATTATCGAATGAATGATGACTAGAGCGACTTTTTGAACCACGAGCCTCGCCGGCATCTGCGGCCCAGATTTCCGATTTCGTTCAGGCTATATTCAGCACCTCCTGTTATCTACTGGCTCAAATTCTAGGCGATCGTGGCGTCGCGTCAATAGAAGTCCGTTACTAGAAAAAGCTAGAGTTATCAGCCCACCGCGTATAATGGTATTGGGCCTGCCGCCTGCGCCCAGCGCCAGCGGCCCACGGAGCCGCAGGGGAACAGGCGTGACCCCTAGATTTTGGGAGCACGATGATGACTACCGGACGAGAAGACCGGATGCCGGGAGGTCAGGCCAAGCACGTGGTGCCCGCCCTCCACATCCCTGACGCGGTCCGCGTGGGCGTCATCGCCGGCATGGATGAGCACGAGCTGTGGCTGCAGGGACACCTCATGGCCTGCGAGGGCTGCCGCGCGCCCTTAATCGCCCTCCTCCTGGGGCGCACCGCCGTGAAGGTGGCCCGACCAGCCGAAATCCCCTGCGCCAAGGCCCGCTCGCTGATGTTCCGCTACCTGGAGGGTGGCGCACATCCGGACGACGCCACCTTCGCCCACATCACCTCATGCGACCTCTGCGACGACCTCTTCTTCGAGCCCGCCCAGGCCGTTATCCTACGCGAGTACGAGCCGGAGCACGTGGGCGAGGTTGACTAGGCGTTCAGGAACCAGCCGTTCACGTCTTCCGGCAAGAGGTCAGCCAGCACCTGCTGATGGTCCGGCTCAATACGCTTCTTCAGCGCGGAGAACACGCACTGGGCACGGCGAATCGCCTCTGGCCCCGAGTAGGATGCCGTCATGTCCAGCCCGCCCGTCGTCTCGTCACGTCCGCCGGTGGCGTCCACGCTGGACACCACCCAGCCTAAGAAAAGGTGGCTATCAAACAGCGGGTCAGGCTCCGAGCCCGAGCGGCGCAGGAACACCATCACCTCCGGCGGCAGCCGCGTCGCCAGCGCTTGCAGTTGTTCACGCGGGAGGACCTCCGCCATCGCCATAAGGACGCTGGCCACCGCACCCTCTGTCTCTTCTCGGCTGGTAAAGCTGCCGTTCGCCTGAACCTCACTCAAGAACTGGCCGTAGTCCAGTGTGCCTTCCTTCTGCCCCCCCATCTGCGGCATTACGTGAACCGCTCCTTGAGCCGCTCGTACTGCTGCGGGCGCGGATCTTTCACCAGATCGTCCAAACGGCTCACCGGCGAACCCCCCTCCAGTGCCTTCACTTGGTCCTCATACGCGGTCGCCCCCTCCACCCGGTAGAGAACGCCCAGTGGTATGCGCTCCTCCCATTCGTGCGCCTTCTCCCAAGCCGCCTTCCGGTCGGAGGGGTCGTAATCCTCGTCCTCCAGGTGATACACCCGTTTGCGGTACCAGTCATATGTGTTGGTCCGGTTGAAGGTGACGCACGGCTGGAGGACATCGATCAGGGCGTAGCCTTGATGCTGGATCCCCTGGGCGATCAGCCCGGCCATATGCTTAGGCTCTCCCGCGAAAGCGCGGGAGATGAAGGTAGCGCCGGCGCCTAGAGCGACCGACAGCGGGTTGAAAGCCAGCTCGATGGCGCCGTCCGGGGACGTGGTGGTGACAAACCCCTTGTCGCTCGTTGGCGAGTACTGGCCCTTGGTCAGCCCGTAGATCTGGTTGTTCTCCACGATGTGCGTGAGGTTCGGGTTCCGGCGGCACGACTGCACGAAGTGGTTGCCGCCGATCCCATAGCTGTCACCGTCTCCGTTGGTGACGATAACGTGGAGGTCCGGGTTGGCGAGCTTGGCTGCCGTCGCGATGGGTAAAGGTCTGCCGTGATTGGTCAGGTACGCGTTGACGTTCATGTAGTCCGGAAGCTTGCTGCCGCAGCCAATGCCGGACACCACCAGCGCCTGGTACGGCTCGATGCCCAGATCCGCAAGGGCCAGCTTCAGCGCCTTCAGGATGGCGAAGTCGCCGCAGCCCGCGCACCACGTGATGTCTGTCGTCGCGTCGAACAGCTTGGGGTCAAGCCGCGTAACCACTGACCACCTCCTTGCCCAGCCCGGCGACGATCTCCTCCGGCGCGAAGGGCCGGCCATCGTACTTGTTCAACGTTCCGTCCACCTTGATCCCTGTCGTCATCCGCAGCAGTTTGGCCAGCTGGGACGTGTAGTTCTGCTCGACCGTCACCGTGCGCCTGCACTCGCTCAGCGCCGCGGCGGTAACCTCTTCCGGCAGAGGCCACAGATCCCCGAACTGGAGAACGTTGGCGCTACCGCCGGCGTCGTTGATCTCGTCAGCGGCCTCCTTACACGGCCCAAACGAGGAGCCCCAGCATACGAGCGTGGTTTCCGCCTCCGGCGGCCCATACCGCTTGGGCGGTCGCATCTCCCTCTCCGCCTCCCGCAGCTTGCGCATTCGCTTCTGCATCATGCGACGGCGGCCCTCGATCTCTTCCAGGAAATGCCCCTCCTCGTCGTGCTCGTCGCTGACAGCGGAATAGACGGCGGCGGGATGTTGCCCGGGCAGCGCCCGCGGCGAGACTCCCGTCTCCGTGAACTCGAAACGCTTGTAGCCGTTCGTGAGCCCGCCCAGCTCCTGAGGGGTCAGTGTTGAACCCCGATCGATACTCACGCTTGAGAAGTCGATGGCGTCCATATCCAGCGTACGCAGCGTGGACGCGAGAAACGAATCGGTCATCACTACGACCGGACACTGGTACTTCTCGGCGAGGTTGAAGGCCCGCCAGCCCGCTTCGAAACACTCCTCCACGGTGCCTGGAGCGGTCACGATGCGGGGGGATTCGCCGTGCGAGGCGTTGATAGCGAAAAGCAGGTCACTCTGCTCCGTGCGAGTGGGCAGTCCGTTGCTCGGGCCCCCTCGCTGTGCCAGCACGATTACCATTGGCACCTCGGTCATGGCCGCGAGGCCCAGCGCCTCCACCATAAGACAGAACCCGCCGCCTGAGGTAGCGGTCATCCCCCTCGCCCCGGCGAATGAAGCACCGATCGCCATATCGGCTGCTGCTATCTCGTCCTCAGCGTGCTTTGTCACCACTCCGTACTCGCGGGGAAGCCCCGACAACCACTCGAAGATGGAGGTCGCCGGGGTCATGGGATAGGCGGAGACGAACCGGCAGCCTCCGGCCAGCGCACCCATGGCCAGCGCCTGATTCCCGTTCATCAGCATCCGGCGGGGCGCCCCATCCACGGGCCTCAGCTTGTAACGGAACTCGGCGCCGTAGCGATCTCTCGCCAGGCCATAGGCGGCCTCGGCCACCTTCAGGTTGGTATCCACCGTCTGCTGACCCTTGGCAGCGAAGTTATCGCGGATGACACTCTCCATGAACTGAAGCGGGAACTCAGTGATCCCCGCCGCGGCGCCCAGAGCGGCCGTGTTGGCCATCACGCGGTTACCGTGCTCCTCCGCCATGCGGATCAAAGGGAGGGTGTCCACGCGCACGCCCCGTTTCTCCAGCGGCGCCGGATCAATCTCAAACCTCTCCGGAAGAACCACCGCCGCCCCCTCGGCCAGCTGGTCCAGGTGTAGCCGCACCGTCTCCGGCGTCAGGGCGATCAGCAGGTGGACGGGATTACTATGGGAAAGTCGTGGCTTTTCTGAAAGCCGGATCTGATAGAAGTTGTGTCCGCCGCGGATGCGCGAGTGGTAATCCTGCATCCCGAACACGTGCAACCCGGCTCGGGCGAACGATAAGCAGAACCCCGCCCCGCTCGACTCCACCCCCTGCCCCGCGTCTCCTCCAATTACGATGCTCATGTCGTTGGTCACGACACTCGCCATCGCTCGTACCTCCTCTCCTGCCCGAACGGGGACCCGCCAAACCGGACCGCCAGCTCCAGTATAAGACGCTCCCGCAGGCGAAATCTATACGTCGTGCCCGGCCGACATGCGCGAGCGCATGCGCCCGTGGTCGTCTCAGGCGACGGGGACGGACCAGATGCCGGGGATGGCCGTCCCGCAGTCCGGGCACGCACCCTCGGCGGTCAGTGCGTACTCCAGGATCTTGTAGCCGTAGCGCCGGACGAGCGGCTTCCCGCAGTTGGGGCAGAGGGTGTTCTCGTTGTCGCCGACCTGGCCCGGCAGGTTGCCGCAGTAGACGAACCGCAACCCCTCCTCGCGGCCGATCTCCGCCGCTCGCAGCAGCGCGCGGGTCCCTGTGTTCTCCGGGTCCGTCATCCGGTAGTCCTTGTGGAACGCCGTTACGTGCCAGGGCACGTCAGGCGAAACCCCCGCCAGGAATCGCGCCGCCTCCCGTACCTCTTCGTCGGAAGCGTTGAAGCCGGGCACGAGAAGAGTGACTATCTCCATCCAGAAGCCCATCCGGCGCACCATGCGTACGGTCTCCAAGACGCTCTCCAGCTTGCCTCCGAGGCGCCGGTAGCTCCTGTCCGACATCGACTTCAAGTCTATCTTGTAGCAGTCCAGCCACGGCCGCAGGTACTCAAGCACTTCCCGCGTGGCGTTGCCGTTGGAGACGTAGGCGGTGACCAGACCGCGCGGTTTCGTCAGCTTAAACACGTCCAAAGCCCACTCGCTCGTGATTAGGGGCTCGTTGTACGAGCTGGCGACCACCTTCGCGTCCAGCTGCTCCGCCATGGTCGCCAGGCCATCAGCGGAGATCTCCTCCGGCGCAAGCCCGGCCGCCGGGTCTCGCAGCGCCTGGGAGGTGAGCCAGTTCTGGCAGTACGAGCAGTGATAGTCGCAGCCCAGCATTCCGAACGTCAGGGCCCGCGAGCCCGGAAGCACGTGGAACAGCGGCTTCTTCTCCGTCGGATCGCACTGAAGCGCGCCCACGTAGCTGTGCGGCACCATCAGGGCGCCGCCGCGATTGAACCGCACCTGGCAGACACCCCGCTGCCCGTCCAGGATCAGGCAGCGATGACCGCAGGCGTAGCAGCGCACCTTGTTTCCTTCCAGCCGCTCGTGCAGCTCACCTTCCTTGGTGAGGCCATCGAGCCGCTCCGACAGGGGTATCGCCTTCCCGGCTAGCTTCGGCATCGCTCCACCTTACCGCTGGCACGATCCGCTCGCCCTGAGCCTGCCCTGAGCTTGTCGAAGGGCGGGCGGATTTGGGTGCTCATATGTCTCCGTTCGTGGTGAGCCCGTCGAACCATGAACGGACCAGAAGGGTATTTCAGCAGCCTCCTCCATTATACGACTGCCCCTACCCACCCTTGTCCGCCGCCGAGCCGCATCCTATTATTGGCCCTACGCCAACAGAATACCGGTGCGTCGGAGGCGCGATCGCCTCCGGCGGAAAGGAGCTCCTCGTGAAAGCGATCCGCGTCCACGAATACGGCGACGAGAGCGTATTGCGCTACGAGGACGCTCCGGACCCGCAACCGGCGCCGAGGCGCGTCGTCGTCAAGGTCCATGCCGCCTCAATCAACCGCGGCGACCTCTCCCGCCGCCAGGGCACCTACGGCGGCGGCCTCGCCGCTCTGCCATTCACCCCCGGCTGGGAGGTCGCCGGCACCATCGAGGCGCTGAGCGAGGGGGCGGAGGGCCTGGCCGTCGGTGATCGCGTGATCGCACAATCGGGCGACGGCGGCTACGCCGAAAAGGCGCTCGTCCACCAAGCCGGTGTGTACAGGATGCCAGAGGGCATGAGCTTCGAGGAAGGCTGCACCATCCCCGTTGTCTTCCTCACCGCCTGGTTCGCCCTCCACAAGCTATGCCGGCTCCAGGCCAACGAGACCGCCCTCATCCAGGCCGGCGGCTCCGGCGTCGGCGTTGCCGCTATCCAGGTCGCGAAGCTGGCAGGGGCCCGCGTCATCACTACCGCCGGCAGCGACGACAAGTGCTCTCGCTGCGTGGAGCTGGGCGCCGACCACGCGATCAACTATCGCGACAAGGACTTCGTGCAGGAGGTGAACCGCATCACGGAGGCCGCCGGCGCGGACGTCGTCCTGGAGTCGGTCGGCGGAGAGGTGTTCGACAAATCGGTGGCGGCGATGGGCCGTTACGGGCGACTGAGCACCGTCGGCAACTCCTCCGGCGAGGCCAACTCCGTCGACCCCCGCAGCCTCATGTTTAAGAACCTATCGATCTCCGGGTTCTACCTGGGAGCGGAGATCGCCGCTGGAGGCGCCGGCCCCGCGATGGACGAGGTCCTCCGTCTGTTCCAGCAGGGCAAGCTGCGCACCGTGGTTGACCGCACCTTCCCCCTGGCCGAGGCGGCCGCCGCGCACCGCTACGTGCGTGAGCGGCGCAACTTCGGCAAGGTGGTGCTGCTCCCATAGATGGCGGCCGCCCGCTTGACTGCGACCTCGCAGAGACGATACCCTACTTTACGTACCGTATATCTCAACAATATCTGGGAGGTCGCCTCGTATGGGCTACATCATCGACTGCGGTAAGGTCAATCCGGCGAGTGGCTGCCCCCATGTGGTGCGCGGCGAGACCGAAGAAGAACTGATGAAGAACGCAGAGGAACACGCCAAGGAGCACGGCATCGTAGAGGTCACGCCGGAGCTAATAGAGCAAATCAAGTCCAACGTGGAGAAGGAGCCCGTCTAGACCCATACCTCCACCACACAAGCAGCTTCGACGGCCGGCGAACCACTATCGCCGGCCGTCTTTCATTCATGATGCGGGCGTGACCTCGGCCGAACCTCGCGCCGGTTACCTGCGCCCTGCCCGCCAGCGCCGCCAAGAGACGAGGCCTACGACCAGGGAGCAGAACAGCCCAGCGATGACGATGAGGATAAGCGAACCGCTAGGCCCGGACCCACCAAAATAGCCGGCCCCTCCTGCGGGAAGAGCAACGGCCCCAGGCGCTGGGGTGGCAGCCACGCTAAGAGCGGCCGGGGTCGCGGCGGTGGGCGTCGGC
>Ga0209521_10002483_pt1 | contig 15059 bp, 11 predicted proteins | sample Rifsed19ft4_FD_184016 | JGI IMG/M metagenome (GOLD analysis project Ga0209521, IMG submission 184016) | Soil microbial communities from Rifle, Colorado, USA - sediment 19ft 4 (version 2) | ecosystem: Environmental > Terrestrial > Deep subsurface > Rock core/Sediment | place: Rifle, Colorado...
GCCGGGAGCCCCGATTCTACGAGGAGATGGATCGCGTGGCCGTCGAAGCCCACCGCGTGCTCCGGCCCAACGGCGTGCTCGCCTGGGTGATCAGCGACGAGTACCGGCGCAGCACGTACACCCCCACGGGGTTCCGCATGTTCGACGTCCTGGCGCGGCGCTTCCGTCCGATCGACACGGTCGTCCTCGTCCGGCACCACGACCGCTCTGCGTCCCCGATGTGGGAGCATCGGGCACGCCGGTTCAACTTCTTCCTTCGCGGGTTCAAGTTCCTCTTCATCATGAGGAAGGAGAAGGAGTGGAATCGAAATGGAGAGACGACAGGAACGCGCGGGTGACGAATCGGACGACATCGTCTCCCGTCTGGGGACGCTCCTCGCGGACATGGGGGGCCATGCGGGTGATGTGATCGACTGGCGGCGCGGATCCGACTGGATCGCGGTGCGCAGCCGCCGAGCGGGTCGCGTGTTCGCCGAGGTCCGGCCCCACCGACACAGGATCGAGGTGTTCATCCTGCCCCGCGCGAAGGATCTCCGGGACCCACGGGGTCTCGCCCGGAAGGCGCCGCCGACCCAGGGCTGGGGATGGTTTCGTTCCCGCTTCGACATCCTCGGCGAGCGCGACCTGGGCCCGGCCGTGCGGCTCATCCGGCAATCGTACGCCCTCGCCCTCCACGCGGGGAACGGACGGAACCGGCGGCGGCCGCGCCGCACGCAAAGCGTTTAATAGGCCACCCTCTTTGGCATCCCGCTTTCAGCGACCCTGGTCGGGAGATGTACCTTCGGGCGAATCCAAAAATACAGGGGGATGGTCGATGGCCGAGGAACCGAAGGCTCCAGACGCGGAGCCCAGCATCGCAGGCGAGGAAGGAGAGAAGCCTCCGGCCCGCCCGCGGAACTTGTACGGGTATGTGAAGCAGGCGTGGAAGAATCCCCACGTGGGGGTCGTCGAGGAGACGCACTGGGCCCGCATGGTGGCGTGGCGTCGGGGCCCCGCAGTCCTCCGCATCGAGCGGCCGACCCGCATCGATCGCGCGCGGGAGCTCGGCTACCGGGCGAAGCAGGGCTACGTGGTCGTGCGCATCCGCGTGCGCCGAGGGGGCCGACGGAAGCCGCACCCGATGGGCGGGCGGAAGCCGAAACGCCGGGGTCTCCTCAAGATCACGATGGCGAAGTCGATCCAGCGGATCGGCGAGGAGCGCGCGGCGAAGCGGTTCCCGAACCTCGAGGTGCTCAATTCCTACTGGGTCGGCGAGGACGGGACCCACAAGTACTACGAGGTGATCCTCGTGGACCCGCAGCACCCCGTGATCCGCAGCGACCCGAAGATCAACTGGATCTGCACTCCCGGGCATCGCGGTCGCGCGTTCCGCGGCCTGACGTCCGCGGGCAAGAAGGGCCGAGGGCTCCTGTACAAGGGCAAGGGCGCGGAGAAGGTTCGGCCGAGCATCGGGGCGCACGAGCGCCGCGGAAAGTGAGGCTCAGGCGCTGCGGACGGTCGCCGCGAGGTGCGCGATCTCCCCGGCCTCGAGGCCGATCACGGGTTCGAAGATCGGCACGCTGACCGTCGGCCGTTTCGTCGGCTCGAAGTGTGCCCAGCAGGTGCCGAGGATCAGCGCGTCCGCCCGCGCCATGCGCGCGAGCTCGTCGACCGTCGCATGAGGTCCCGCTTCCAGGACCTTGAGGTGTGTGTCCCACCGGCGGAGCGGTTCGACGTGGTCGGCGCTCCCCCGCGACGCGACCGCAACGCGGCATCCTCGTTTCATCCCGAGCCAGGCGGCAACCATCCCCGCGGAATCGTCGACTACGGCAAGGGCACGCCCCTGGCTCCCGAGGGGAAGGCCTCCCGGACCCGGCCAGATCTCCCGGAAGACGAACCCCCGGTTCTGCCGGACCTCGACGTGGATCTCGACGTCCGGGGTCGAGAGGTCGACCCGAGACCCAGGGTTCGCCGCCAGCACGGCCGCGCCGATCCTCTTCGCCAGATCCAGGCTCGTGAAGGGATGCGAGCCGACCCGGCGAACCCGGAGGGCGAACGCCTTGCCCGCGAGGGACGTCTTCTCGGCCTGCGCGAGGACGAGGGTCTGCAGGGACTCCGTGTCCGTGCGGGTCTCCGTTGCCGGGCTCACGGAGACGATCCCGAACACCCGGGCGAGGATCGACCGAGCGCGCGCCTCGTTCGCCGTGTGCACGTAGATGCGGGCCTCGTCCGCCTCCGTGACGCACTCGAGGCCCTCGGACGCGAACATGTCCTGGATGTTCCCGACGAGGCGGTCCCTCAGCTGCCGCCGGACGAACCGGCTCTTCAGCGCGAGCTCCCCGAATCGGACGAGAAGGACCACGGCCATCCCACCCTCTGGGCCGTACATAAATCTCGCGTCGCACACCTTTAATACGCCGCGCCTTTACGCGGCTCGTGGACGCGCTCCTTCTCCTCGCGCAGGCCGTCCTCCTCTTCGCCGTCGCGTTCGTCTACTCGAACCTCGGCCTTGGCGGCGGGCTCCTCTTCGTGCCGATCCTTCTGTCGACGGGCATCCCGGAGAGTGACGTCGCGGTGCCCGTCTCCCTGACGTTCACCATCGCGACCGCGACCTCGTCCGTGATCAACCATCGTCGCCGCGGCTTCGTCGACATGCGACTCGGCGGACTCCTCGTCGCGGGCGCACTCGTCGGCGCGATCGTGGGGACGCTCTTCACCCTCCTCGTGCTCGACGACACCGCGTTCAAGGCCTTCTTCACGTCCGTGCTCCTGGTGTTCGGGGCATACATGCTCCGGGACTGGACGACGAACGCGCGCTCCGTCGACGAGGACGACGAATCGAAGATGACCCGCGGACGGCTCGCCGCCGTCGCCGGGGCGACGACCGGATCCGGCTTCCTCTCCGGGAGCATGGGGATCGGCGGCGGCCTGCTGAACGTCCCCCTCCTCGTGTACGGCTTGGGTCGGAAGACCCGCCTCGCGATCGGGACGTCGTCCCTCCTGATCATCCCGACCGCGGCCGTCGGCTTCGGCGCGTTCCTCGCCGCCCTCTGGGTCGGCTCCGGGACGCTTGCGGTGCCCGAGCCGTTCGTCCTCATCCCGATCCTGATGCCCGTCGTGTTCATCGGAGCGTACGTCGGATCGCGCTGGGGGCTCGCCCGTCTGAAGACCCGGTCCGTGGCCCTCATCTTCATCCTCGTCCTGTTCCTCGCCGCGGGCAAACTCGTTTTCGACCTCGTCTAGCACCATACGTTTATGTCCGCATCCGCGCATGGAGGGCGGCCGCGATCGACGACCCGATTGGAGGCCCATGGCGTCCCGTCCTCCGACCGAGCCCGCTGCGTCGTCTCAGGCGACACCGCGGAAGCGCGGCGTTCTCTGGCGCGTCGGTGACGTCGTCCGCCGGTGCCTCCTCGCCATCGTCGGGCTGTTCCTCTTCATCCTGGGAATCCAGCTCATGCGGACCGTCGCCGCGGGCGTCGGCCCGCTCCTGGAGATCGTCCTCGGGCAGGTGGGCGAGCAGCCCCTCCACGCCCTCGCGTTCGGCTGGCTCCTCGCGTACGGGGTGATGAGCGGGTCCCCTGTCGCCGCGTTCTCCCTCGGGCTGTACACCTCCGACTTCATCACCGCCGAGACCACGTACATGATGATCATGGGCTCCCGTCTGGGGGCCTCGTTCATCGTCCTCGTGATCGGACTCGTCGCCCTGTCTCGCGGCCAGCCTCGCGAGAAGGCCCTCGCGATGGGGGTCCTGTCGTTCCTCGTGACGTACTCCGTCTACCTCCCCGCGATCCTCCTGGGGTGGATCCTCCTCCGGCTCGGGGTGCTCGAATGGTACGCGGTCCCGACGCCTCCGGAGCTGCTCGACTTTATCGACCGCCTCTTCACGCCTTTCGTGGGCGTCCTTTCGGATCGGCTCCCCGCGATCGCCGCATTCATCGTCGCCCTCGTCTCGATCTACGCGGGCCTCGCCCTGTTCGACAAAGCATTCGGTCGCCGCGAGGCCGAGGAGCTCAAGTCCCCGCGGATGCACCGCTACCTCCAGCAGCCTGCGGCCGCGTTCGCGATTGGTGCCCTGATCACCTTCGCGTCGACGAGCGTCTCCCTGAGTCTCGGCCTCCTCGTCCCCCTCTACCTCCACGGGTACATCGACCGCCGGAAGATCGTGCCGTACATCATGGGCGCGAACATCACGACGTTCATCGACACCCTCATCGCCGCGATCGTCATGGGCGGCGGCGTCCTCGCGAACATCGTCCTTCTCGAGATGGCGAGCGTGACGTTCGTGTCGATCCTTGCGCTGATCGGCTACAGACGGTACAGCCGCGGGATTGACAGTGCGTACCGAGTCGTGTTCCACAGCAACTGGGCGATCGGGGCGTTCCTCGTCGCCCTCTTCGCGGCCCCGCTCCTTCTGCTGTTTTATTTCTGACGCCGACGTTCGACGCCCTGGACACAAAGGCCCAAATACGCCCGAAGGGGTCCCCGCCCTCCTGCGCACGGGGATGGGATGTCCCAGGCGAACGGCTCCCGGTGGTTCTATTCGTTCGTCCCCCACGGCATGGCCGGCGGGGCCACGTCGACCTTGATCCCACTGTTCGCGTACGCGCTCGGCGGGAACCTCGCCGACGTCGGAATCATCGCCGCGGCGACGAGCATCGCGTCCGTCCCGGCTTTCCTGCTCTGGGGCCTCCTGTCCGACCGCATCGGGAGGAGGCGGGTGTTCCTCCTCGTCGGGTTCCTTGGCTCCGGCCTGAGCTTCGCGCTGATGGCGCTGTGCGGGACGATGTCCCAGTTCTACCTCGCGAACCTCCTCATCGGGTTCCTAGGTGCCGCGAGCGGGCCGGTGAGCGCGGTCCTCGTCATGGAGACGTCCGAGCGCAAGAAGTGGCCATCGAAGCTCGCGTTCCTTAGCCGCCTGAGCGGGGTTGGATGGGTGGTCGGCCTCGCCCTCGGCGTCGCATGGCTGACGATCGGCCCGGTCCTCGTCGGCGAGCTCGGTGCGATGCGCGCACTCTTCGTGATCGGCGCGGCGCTCGGTCTCCTGTCGGGGATCCTCGCCGCAAGCTGGCTCGCGGAACCGACGGTGCGCGTTGAGCGGCGGGACGTCCACCTCGTGGACATCCACTTCCGCGTCGAACGGGTGAAGTACCTCCCGATGCGTCTACTCCACTATGTCGATCCGAGGAATCACCGGGGATCCCGCGTCCGCCTCGCGCGTCCGTTGCGGACCTACCTCCTGAGCGTGTTCCTTCTCTTCGGCGGTTTCACCGCGTTCTACGGCTTCTTCCCCATCTTCCTCAAAGAGGCGTACGCGCTGACGAGCCCGCAGGTGTTCGTCGTCTTCATCGCGAGCCAGGTCACATCCGCCGCGTTCTACCCCCGAGTCGGGAGGTGGGTGAGCGACCACGGGGGCCGCCGGGTCCAGCTGTACGCGTCGCTCGGCCGTGCCGTCCTCTTCCCCTCGTTCTTCCTCGTGGCCCTTGCGCCCCTTCCATGGGAGGCCCGCTTCGCGACCGCCCTGGCCCTCCACGCGGGCGTGGGCCTCTGCTGGGCGATGATCAACGTCGCGGGATCGACCCTCGTCTCGAGACTCGCGCCGGATGGAGCGCGCGCCCAGGCGCTCGGCGCATTCAACTCGATGCAGGGATTCGGATCGATCCTCGGTCCCCTCGTCGGGGGCTTCGTCGCACAGGGCCTCGGCTACGCCGGGGCGTTCGCATCGAGCGCGGCGTTCATCCTCGCCGGAGCCGTTATCCTCGCGGTGAACCGAGTGTCGGAACGGTGACCCGACGGGCCGCGGGCCCCTGCGCTCCTCAGGGAGTACATCAACCTCGCGTAATTACGACCAAGCGAGGTCGCGGAAAAGCGTTATCTAGGGTCCGGGCTTCCCGTTCCTCACGAGGTGTTTTCCGTGGAGGTCATCATCCTCGGTGGGTACGGGGCCATGGCGCAATCGACCGTCCCCGACCTGCTCGAGAGCCCGGGCGTGGAACGGGTAGGGATCGCAGGGAGGAACCTGGAGAAGGCGAAGGCGTTCGCGAGGAAGTTCAAGGACGATCGCGCCGTGCCGATGCTCGTCGATGCTCGCGATTCCACCGCACTCGTCAAGGAGCTGAAGAACTGGGGGTGCGTGATCAACAGCGCCTGGTACGACCTGAACGTGCCGATCACGGAGGCCGCGATCAAAGCGGGGATCCACTACGTCGACCTCGGCGGCCTGTACCACCAGACGATCCGGCAGCTGAAGCTCGACAAGGCCGCGAAGGACGCGGGCGTGCATTGCATCCTCGGCACCGGCTCGACGCCCGGCACAATGAACGTCATGGGGATCCACGGCGCGAACAAGCTCGACCGTGTGCACAAGGTCATGCTCCGGAGCAGCGGGGCCGTCGTGTCCGGGGGCGAGCCGGACAAGTTCGTGCCGCCGTACGCGATCCGCACGATCTTCGACGAGTTCACGATGGACGCGCCGATCCTCCGGGACGGGAAGATCAAGTTCGTCCCCGCCCTGACGGGGCTCGAGCGCTCCGAGTTCCAGCCCCCCGTCGGCGTCGTCGAGGGCTACTACACGATCCATTCCGAGCTCGTGACGATGCCCAAGACGGTGGGGAAGGGCGTCCAAGAGATGGACTTCATCGTGGCCTTCCCGCCGCCGTTCACGCAGACGATTGCGACCCTCGCGCGCCTCGGCCTCGCGAGTCGCCAGGAGACGAAGGTCGAGGGCCAGAAGGTCCGTCCGTATGACGTGACCTCGACGGTCGTCGACGACCTGCCCAAGCCGAAGGAGCCCGAGCTCGACGTCGACATCCAGCGATGCGTGGTGATCGGAGAGAAGCACGGGAACCCGGTGACCCTGCGCTACGAGGCGGTCACCTGGCCGCACAAGCGCTGGAACGTCGGTGGCGGGACCGTGGACACGGGCGTTCCCCCGTCGATCGCCGCACAGTGGACTCTCAAGGGGAAGATTAAGGTCAAGGGGACGATCCCGCCGGAGATCGCATTCGAGCCGCTGCCGTACTTCAAGGACCTGAACAGCCAGGGCCGCGGAATCCGCGTCTTCGAATACGCGGAGGAAACGAAAGCATTGAACTAGGGGAACTTCGAGGCGAGAGGCGTGCCGGAGAAAGGCAGTCGCGAGGACGACCGCATCAAGGAGCGAGACGAGTACATCCCGAAGAGCGTGAAGATGGGAACGCCGGTCTTCGCGGAGAGCGCGAAGGGCCACAAGATCCGCGACGTCGACGGGAAGGAGTACACGGACTTCACGGGCGGGATCGGCGTGCTGAACACGGGACATCTCCCCGACGCGGTGACGAACGCGATTCGCGCGCAGCTCGACAAGTATCTCCACCTGTGTTTCATGGTCGTGAACTACGCGCCGTATGTCGAGCTCGCGAAGCGACTCCGTCCGATTCTTCCGTTCGACCGCGGCAAGACCGCGTTCTTCAACAGCGGCGCGGAGGCCGTGGAGAACGCGGTGAAGATCAGCCGGGCGGTCACGCGCCGCCCTAACGTGATCAGCTTCCACAACTCGTTCCACGGCCGCACCTTGCTGACCCTGACGATGACGGGGAAGTACGCGCCGTACAAGATCAACTTCGAACCGTTCGTGCCCCACGTCTACCAAGCGCCGTTCGCGTACTGCTACCGCTGTCCGCTGCGTCTCTCGTATCCGGAGTGCGGCGTCGCCTGCCACGAGGCAATCGAGGATCTATTTCACGCGGAGTCCCCCGCGGACAAGACCGCGTGCATCGTGATGGAGCCCGTCCAGGGCGAGGGCGGCTTCGTCGTCCCTCCGAAGGAGTGGGTCCAGGGCCTTCGCCGAATCTGCTCGGGGCAGGGGATCCTCCTCGTCGACGACGAGGTCCAGGCAGGGTTCGGTCGCACGGGGACATGGTTCGCGATCGAGCACTTCGGCGTGAAGCCGGACCTGATTACGTCCGCGAAGGCCCTCGGCGCCGGCCTCCCGCTGAGCGCGGTGTCCGGATCCGCGGAGATCATGGACGTCCCCGCGCCTGGCTCGATTGGCGGCACGTACGGCGGGAACCCGCTCGCATGCGCCGCGGCGATCGCGAACCTCGATCTCATCCGCGAGGCGATGCCGAACGCGGCGAAACTGGGGGACGCGATCGAGAAGCGGTTCCGGGAGATGGCGGAGCACCACGCCCTCATCGGAGACGTCCGCGGCCTCGGCGCGATGCAGGCGATCGAGCTCGTGAAGGATCGAAAGACGAAGGCGCCCGCGAAGGACGAGACGGCGGCGGTGATTAAGGAAGCCCGGGATCGGGGCGCGCTGATCCTCAGTGCCGGCTGGCACAACAACGTCGTCCGGCTGCTTCCGCCGCTCAACATGCCTATCGACGCGGTCGAAGAGGGCCTGGACATCCTGGACGCATCGATCGCCGCGGTCGAGAAGAAGTGAGCGTCAGAAGCGGAACAGGGTCCCGCCCTTCTGGACCCTCGTCGCGAGCACGGTGAACACAATCGCGATTCCGAGAATCAGGGTCGACGCCGCGTTGAGCTCCGGAGACGGGATCTTCTTGTACAGCGTGCTCCACATGACGACGGGCAGGGTCTCGACTCCCTGCCCCTTGAGAAAGAGGGTGACGATGAGCTCGTCGAAGGAGAACGTGAAGGCGAGGAGAGCCGCGGAGACGATCCCCGGCTTGATGATCGGCAGGGTCACATGGAAGAACGTCGTGAACTCGTTCGCCCCGAGATTCATCGCGGCCTCTTCCAGGGAGCGATCGAACTCCCTGAGACTGACCATCAAGACCACGATTACGATCGGGATGCAGAACGTCACGTGGCCGACAATAATCGAGAAGTACCCGGTCTCCCACCACACACGACCGTACGGCCAGAGGTACAGGTCATTCAGGAACGTGATGAACACCAGGATGGAGAGGCCCATGACGATGCTCGGGATCACGAGCCCGGTGTACAGCATGACGTTCAGGTACTGCTTCGAAGCGAACCGGTAACGGACGAGGGCGAGCGCCGCGGGAGTGCCAAGCGCGAGGGACGCACCCACGACCGCGAGGCCGATAAGGAAACTGTTCAGAAGCGCATCGATCATCGCGTCGTCGTTGAACAGCGCCCTCAGGGTCGTCGGTCCCCCAGCGGGTTTCACATACCACTGAAGGGAGAACCCTCCCCAGCTGATGATGTTCGGCGACGCGTTGAACGAGAAGATGACGACCTGGGCGAGGGGCACGTAGAACGTGAGGAGCACGAGGGTCGTGACACCCGCGAGGATCTTTCGGCCGTGCCGCTGCGCGAGTCGGTCGAGGAATCGCTCGAGGGGCCCCCGCGCGGCATGAATCGTCCACTTCACCTTCCCGCTCGTCGGTTCGACCTCCCTTCGGCGTCGTGCGAGGCGGCTCGCCGCGGCGGCGAGGATCTCGGTCAGCGTTCCCGTACGTCGGAACTCCCCTTCCGCCTCTCCTGCGAACTTCGTGTAGACAAAGAGGACCGCGACCGTGGCCGCGAGCACGACGACGGACGCCGCCGCCCCGATCGGCAGGTTTCCGAGCTCGAGGAAACTCAGGTAAATGTAGTTCCCGATCAGGCGACCCTCCTGGCCCGCAAGGAGCTGCGGCTCGACGAAGGATCCGAACGCGGTGATGAACACGAGAATCGATCCGGTGACCGCCCCGGGGAGGCTCAGCGGCCAGGTGACATGCCAGAACGCCTTCCAGTTGCCTGCGCCGAGGTCGTATGCGGCTTCGAGGAGCTCCTTGTCGATCCGGAGGAGTGAGGTGAAGAGCGGGAGGATCATGAACGGCAACCAGATCCAGATGAGGACGAGGGGGACGATGTTCGCGGTCCCGAACCCGAAGTTCGCGAACAACCAGTCCGCGAAGCCCGCCAGGCCGATCGCGTTGAACGCCTGTCCGATGTAGCCCTCCCGCGTGACCCACGGGTAGAGCGCGTACACCTGGACGACGAAGCTGATCCAGAACGGGATGATGATCAGAGAGAGCACGAGCCCCCGGTTCTTCTCGGAGATGACGCGCGCGAGGTAGTACGCGACCGGGTACCCCGCGGCGAGGGATCCGAGGGCCGTGATCGCGGACACGATGATCGTCCAGGCCGTGAGGGGCAGGACGGGCGACGCGGGGTTCAGGGCGAACAGGTAGTTGTCCCACGTGAGCTCGCTATACGAGATTGACAGGGTCGTCGGGCTGATCGTCGCGAAGCCGAAGATCAGCACGATCACCATCGGCAGGAGGAGGAACAGGAGGAACCAGATTGAGCTCGGCAGGGAGAGGAGCGTCCCCTTCAGCGCGCCCTTCCCGAATGTGCTGATGCTGATCCAACGAGCGAGCCGTCCGATCGGGGATGGCGCCTGCCGCGACGGCCCCGCGGACCCGCGCCCGGAAGGCCTCCGCGCGCGTGCAAGGGTCATCCGTCACACCGTCGCGAGGTCGAACCAGAGCGGGTTGTAGAGCTTCAGCATGGTGTCCAAGCCGACATCCTGCGAGAAATCGCAGATCCGGAAGTCCTCGGGGGCGAGAAGGTTCGGGTACAGCCTCGGGTCCTCGCGCATGTCGTATCCGTTCGCGAACGGCTGGAGGCTCTCGAAGCACGGTCGGTTCGGGGTCGAGTACAGGTTCCAGTTTGTGAGGAGGACGTTCTGCGCGGTGTCATGGATGAAGTTGATGAACTCGTGGGCGAGCCAGAGGTTCCTCGACTTGCTGTGGATCGCGACGCAATCGACCCACCACGTCGATCCCTGGGGCGGGATGATGTAGTCGACGTTCTGCTCGATCCCCTGATCCGGCCGGATCGCGTACATCATGTCGCCGGACCACGCTTGGTTCACGTACGCGCTCTGCGTGATCAGGGACGTCGACTGGTCCGTGCTGTTGTATCCGAAGAGGAGCGGCTTCTGTCGGAACAGCCACTCGCCCGCGCTCCGGATCTTCTGGGGGTCCTCCTCGTTCGTCGTCCACTGCGGACCGCTCGGAGGGAAGAGCCCCGTCGGCGTCAGCCCCTGTCCCTTCTGCCATTCCCACCCCGCTTTCTTCAGGCCCGCCCCGATCACGTCGCGCATGTCGTCGAGCATCCGCATCTTCTTTCGGAGGTCGAGCGTCGGATACCCGGGCGCCCGCGGCGTGTACGACGGCGACCACAGGAGGTCGTACCCGAGCTCCTTCGCCTCGTCCTTCGGAATCCGATCCGTCCGGAAGCCGATCCCCGTCGTCCCCCAGAAGTACGGCGCGGAGACCCACTGCCACCCGAAGTCCGCCGTGGGCCGACGGTCGTACGGATTGCCCGCGGGCTTGTTGACGAGGTCCTCGAACATGTTCGAGAACGAGGGCCCGCCGACGTTCGGGAGCCAGTCCGGGTTGAGCGTGTAGATCATGTTCGCCTTCTTCATCAGGTCGACAAGGTAATTCGACGGGCCGATCACGTCGTATCGCCGCCGTCCGAGGGTGAGGAGATGGAACAGCTCCTCGTTGCTCGTATAGACGTCCCACTGGATTTCGATCCGGTGCCCGTACCGCGAGAGGATGTAGTCCTCGAAGGACACGATGAACTCGCCGGGCCAGTAGTCGTACCACTGCGCCACCTTGAGGACGTAGGGCGTGGGTCCGCTCGGGGCCCGCGGCACGCGGCTGTAATCCACGACCCCGGGCTCGACCTCCCAGGCCGGCGGGGGCTCCGTGGGCCCCTTCACGACACCCAACGCAGAGAGGATGCCCATCCCCGCGACGGCGCTCGTGACCCCTGCGGCCGCTCCCCACTTCAGGAACGCCCGCCGCGACAACGCGTGCGCTCGGTCGGGCACCCACGCACCCTCCCCGGTGACCTCCGACTCGAGGCGAGCCGTGGGTTCGAAACGTCTCCGACGCTATATAACGGTTCTTCGGCCGGCGCGTCCTAGGCCAAGTTCATGTTGATGAGCTTGACCTCGGTCATCTCCTGGATTGCGTAGCGCACGCCTTCCCGGCCGAGGCCGGAGAGCTTGACTCCGCCGAACGGCATGTTGTCGAACCGGACGGTCGTCGGGTCGTTGATCATCACGCCGCCGGCCTTGAGCTCGCGGGCGATTTTGAGCGCGCGGCGGAGGTCTCGTGAGTACACGGACGACTGGAGACCGTACACGGACGAGTTCGCGATCCGGATCGCCTCCTCGTCGCTCTCGATCGCCTGGATCGGCCCGAGGGGTCCGAACGGCTCGTCCTGCATGATCCGCATGTCGCTCGTGACTTCCGAGAGGACCGTCGGCTGGTAGAAGTATCCCTTCCCCGGGAGCCGGTCGCCGCCGACTCGGACCTTCGCGCCCGCGTCCTTCGCCTCGACGACGAGGGCGTGGATGTGCACGCGGGACTCGTCGCTGATCACCGGGCCGATGTCCGTGTCCTCCGCCATGGGATCCGCGACCTTGAACTTCGAGACGCGGTCCGCGAGCATCGTCGCGAACTTGTCCGAGATCGAGTCGGAGGCGAGGATCCGCTTCGACGCGATGCAGACCTGCCCCGCGAGGCCGAACGTCGCGCGGGAGACGGCCTCGACCGCTCGTGGGAGGTCCGCGTCGTCGAGCACGATCACCGGGTCCATCCCGCCCATCTCCAGGATGAGCCGCTTCGCGCGCTTGCCGCCGAGGGAGGCGATTTGCGTGCCGACCTGGGTCGAGCCCGTGAACGTGATGAGGTCCGTGTACGGGCTCTCGACGAGGGCGTTCCCCACGGACCGCCCGGGGCCCGTGATCACCTGGATCGCCTCCTTTGGGCAGCCCGCCTCGAGAAGGATCTCCGTGAGCCGGATCGCGACGAGAGGGGTCTCGCTTGTCGGCTTCGCGATGACCGCGTTCCCTGCGGCGAGCGCGGGAGCGACCTTGTGGCAGAGGAGATTCAGCGGGAAGTTGAACGGGGAGATGCAGACGACGACCCCGATCGGTTCGCGCATGCTGAACACGATCCGGTTCTCGTTGCCGGGAGGCAGCGGGTACGCGTCCGGCTGGTACACCTCGCCGTAGATCCGCTTCGCCTCCTCCGCGGCGAACGTGAACGTGAGGACGGCGCGGCGTGCCTCCGTTCGCGAATCCCGGATCGGCTTGCCCGCTTCGAGGGCGATAATCCTCGCGATCTCCTCGTTGTGCTCCTCGAGGAGCTTCGCGGTCTTCGAGAGGAACACGTACCGCTCCCAAGCAGAGATCCGGTTCACCTTCGCTTTGGCGTCGTACGCGGCGTCCGCCGCCGCCTTCGCGTCCGCCTCCGTCCCCTTCGGGACCGTCGCGACGACGTCCTCCGTCGCGGGGTTCACCACGGAAATCGTCTCGCCGCTCGAGGCGTCCTTCCATTCCCCTGCGATGAACATCTTGCGGGCGGTCGGCTCCGACGTCATGGGTATCCCGGCCTCGTGCGTCCGAGGCAAGGAGGGCTCGTGCCAAGTAGCTTTCGTCTTTACCCGCTCCCGCCGGCGGGCCCGTCGTTATCACGTCCCGGAACGGATCGGGGCCGCAACGCAAGCGTTAATGCGAACGTCCGAGGTTCCCGGGGCGGGGGCCACGGTCCATTCGGGTGTGGGCAGCGACGGTAGCCATCGGCCTCCTCGCCTCGTTCTCCCTCCTTGCGATGACGGCCACCGGGGATCCGCCGTACTCGGCTTCGCTCCCCGTCCACCCCGGCTCGATTGCGAACCAGACGGCGCCGGTCGCGGCGTCCACGTCCGAGGGCTCCGTCATCGTCGCATACCTGGACGACGCGCCGGGTTCCCGTCTCGTGCATGTCGTGCGATCCGATGCGACGGGCCTCGGATTCACTCCGCCCGTCCGCGTCGACAGGAGCCTCCGCGTGCCCGCGAACCAGCAATCGCCCGCCCTCGTTCCCGACACGCAGGGACGACTGCTCCTCGTGTGGTCCGACGACCGGGTCGGGAGCGGCGACGTGGACGTGTACCTCGCCGCGTCGACGGACCGCGGGTCCACGTGGACCCTTCCCATGCGCGCGGACGACGGCCCTGCAGGGACCCGTGCGACGCGACCGACCGTGGCGGCGTATGCGGGGCGCGTGTGGGTCGCCTGGCAGGATACTCGGGGCGGGCCGGACCGCATCCGGTTCGCGACGGCCCTGTGGCCGGACTTGCGGTTCTCCCCGTCGAAGGCCGTGAGCGACGGCCTTCCCGCTTCGACCGCGCAGTCGGGTCCGCGGCTCGCCGTGGACGGCGCGGGCCTCCTGTTCCTCGGGTTCCATGACAACCGGACCGGGGACGCGAACACGTACCTCCTCCGCTCCTCGGACGACGGCTCCACGTTCACGGGACCCGTCCGGATCGACGACACGGGGTCCGCGATGACCGCGCAAGGGCTCCCCTCGATCGCCGTGGACGGCGCGGGGCGGGTGTTCGCTGCCTGGCAGGACCGTCGGAACGGGGACGAGGATATCTACGCCTCCGTGTCCTCGGATCGCGGCCTCACGTTCGCGAGGAGCGTCCGGGTCGACGGCGCCCGTTCGGGCACATCCCAGGTGAATCCCCAGATAGCCGTCGGCCAGGAGGGCTTCGCCTACCTTGGATGGCAGGACGATCGGACCGGGTCCTGGGACATCTGGGCCACGGCCTCCTTCGACGGGGGACGCACGTTCTCAACCGCCGCGAAGGCGGATGACGGATCGGACACGGCGACGAATCCGACCTGGCAGACGTTCCCTGCGGTCGCCGTCCTTCGCGCGGGCGCGCCGCTTGTCACCTGGCAGGACGACCGGACATACAACCCGGACGTCCGCGCCGCGGTCGGCGGACTCGCCCCTCCGCCGTCCGTCTTTGTTCGAATCGCGGACAACCCGCTCCGGGCTCTGCCCGGAAGCGTCGCCGTTGCGTCAATCTCCGTGGCCGCGGCCACCGCTCCCGTTCCCGGCGCGACCGTCCGCATCGTCCTCGAGACGGGCCAGACCTTCACCGGAGTGGACGAGGGAGGCGGGTCGTATGCGGTGTCGATCCCGACACCGGCGAGCTCGGTGCCCTTGCGCATCGCTGGGGAGGTCCAAGTATCCAAGGCCGGCTACGTCGGATCGACCCAGCGGTTCCGACTCATTGTCGAGGCCGCGGCGCTCGACGTCGTCGTGTCC
>Ga0209521_10002487_pt1 | contig 15057 bp, 13 predicted proteins | sample Rifsed19ft4_FD_184016 | JGI IMG/M metagenome (GOLD analysis project Ga0209521, IMG submission 184016) | Soil microbial communities from Rifle, Colorado, USA - sediment 19ft 4 (version 2) | ecosystem: Environmental > Terrestrial > Deep subsurface > Rock core/Sediment | place: Rifle, Colorado...
CTTCTCCTGGCTGGTGATGTTCTTATAGGTATAGCCGTCGTAGCTGTCCTCCATTGCGGCTATTATCCTCTCCGCGTCCAGGAGGCTCCACGGCCTTTGCGCCAGCGGCGTTAACTCCGATTATGGTTATGACCGCCGCGGCGGCAGCCAATGTTCTCTTCATTTTGTCCTCCTTTTACAATTGCAGGGTTACTGAGTTGCCTTGGTCAATCCGTTACTGATTGAATATTTCAAGATTCATGCCACTCTCGTCTATACGCATAACTCCTTGATTTTACGGCCATTGCTGCAATCCATGCTCCCGCTGCAGCCTTTTCAGCCTTGAAACATTCACAGCCGGATTTCCGCGTCTCTTAGAAAATCACTTATTCCTGCCCATGTTTCAACGGAGGAACATTTTCCATTATTGGAACAAAGACCAGTATATGATTTTGAGGATTAAGAGATGGTCAGACTTTAGCGGGATGGGAAAAGGCCGGAATAAAAAAAGCGGGTCAAGCCTTTTGGCCTGACCCGCGCTGCAAGACTTTAACCTCAGAACTTCTTGTTGGTCGCGTTATATTTGCCGACGGGCTTTTTGAAAGGGAGCGTCTTAACGGGCTTCAGTGAACGGCTGTCATAGATGACGACCGCGCCGTCTTCCTCCCAGATGCTGACCAGGGCAAAGGAGCCTTCCTTCGTGAACTCGATGTGCATGGCCTTCTTGCCCGGCTGCGGCGTGACCTCGCCGACTACTTTAAAGGTCTTCTTGTCAATGAGCTGGATTGTATCGGTATTGGTATCTACCCAGATATGCGGGATATATTCATGCGTCCGCGCGAAGAAGCCCGAGCCCTTCATCTTTATCTGGGCCACAAGCTCCCAGTGATAGAGCTTGAGCACGCTCACAAGCGGCTCGCCTATGTGCGGGAACGCGGCATAGACCTCACCGTCCTGGCTCCATACCGCCGCCGAGGCGAGGTGCGGCATCCTCACGCCGGATTTCATCGACTTCACTGCCTTGCCTTCCTTGAGGTCGACTACCGTTATCTCAGAGCCGTCCCGCGATGTGCCTATGATGTATCTCTCCTGAGGCTCTATGAAGAAATCCGTCATGGGCTGCCCAGTGGCTATCCTTTTGGTCTCAAGCGTCTTCTCGTCGACCAGGATGACCTCGGGTGAGTCCTTCAACGCAGCGACAAACCTCTGGCTGCCCTTAAGCGCGTAGACGGCGCTCACCGCGCCGACCTCATTGAAGATCTTCACCGGCTTCATCGTAAATGCGTCCATTATGAGGAGGCCTTCGGGCAGCAATGTCGCGACCGCGAGCCTCTTGCCATCCGACGAGATGGCCAGGTTGCGCGCGCTTATGCCCGCGCGCAGGCGGCCTACCTCACGCAGGTTCACGATGTCGTACTTGGTTATCCAGCCGTCCCTTGAAACGACATAGGCGTCCTTCAATGACGGAGAAAACTTGGGGCCGCCGTGGACCGCGCCCGCCTTTACGCTGCCGAGCACGTCAAAGCCCGCGCCGTCCATGAAGTGGACCTTGCCGGTGCCGCCCTCGACGACCATGAAAAAGTTCTCCAGGTCATAGGGGGCCTCCCGGTCATCTTCGAGCATTGAAAGCTCCCATGTGGAGAGCATCTCCTCCCTGCCCCATGTCGGCATCTTTGCAGGCGTCCTTATGAACGCGACTATCTCCTTTATTTCATTCTCTGAAAGTGTGCCCTTGAAGCCGGGCATCTGCGTTGCGTCAAGGCCGTTTGCGACAATCGAGGCAAGCTCCTTGTCCTTTTTGATCCCGAAGTATTCAGGTATGAGCGGCGGGGCGTTGAGGCCGTACCTCTCGGGGTGGTGGCACGAGGCACAATGCCTGGAGTAGAGTTCCTCCCCTGAGGCAAACGCGCTGCCCGTGAGGATAGCCGAGATAAATATCGCTGGAAGCAGTCTCTTCATTTGTCCTTCCCTGGAATTGATGTGCTTACGCCCCGGCAGGTTCGAACGCCTTTGGAAAATACACGGGAGAGCTTTTCTTGTATTCCTTCAATGAATCGAGCGTCCTGCACGAAGCTGTACCCGCTATTTCGGCAAGCTCGTTGACTATCTTCTTAAGGTCCTCAGGAGAGTTGCCGTGTACCATTGTATAGACGTTATAAGGGAAACCCTCGAAGCTCGGCCTTATATAGCAGTGGCTTACCCTCGGGTGCTGTGAAAGAAGGCTGCCGGCCTCGTCGGCCCTGCTATCATCGATCGCCCAGACCACCATCGAATTTGATTTGAAGCCGGCGTTCCTGGGAGTGAGCGCAGCCCCGAACCGCCTTATTATGCCGGCCTCTTTAAGTGCAGTAGCGCGCTCGAGGACCTCTGCCAATTCCCAGCCCAATATCTTCGCCGCTTCTTCAAAGGGACTTCGGGTAAGGAATATCTCCTCTCTCTGCAGCGCCCTTATAAGCTCTATGTCCCTTGGCTCCATTATTCCCCCACCTTGAGGTCTACCTTCACCTTGAACATCTTTTTGGCGTTGAGATTGTGTATGGGGTTTATCGAGGACTTTCTTGAAATGCCGGAGAGTATCTCTTCTATCCTCTCCTTCGATTCGGCGATGACCGTAAACCACAGGTTAGGGTGCCCGGCCCTGTAGTAATTGTGCGTCACCTGGGGATATGAGCTTACGATGGATGCGACGATATCGAGCCTGTCTTCAGGCACGTCCATCGCGCAGAGCGTAGACGTGTAGCCCATTTTGCGGGCGTCGAAGAAGGGGCCGACCTTGCGGAGCACTCCGGTCTTGACGAGCCTCTGCACCCTTGAGAGGGCCTCATCGGCGCTTATGCCGAGCGAGCGGCCGATATCGGCATAGGGGTCTGCTGAGATTGGAAAGTCGCCCTGTATCCGGTTCAGAAGGTCCTTATCAATTGCGTCGAGCATGTATTTCAGATACCTCCTTGAAAAGGGGTTAACCGAATACCTTCTCTCTCAATACGCCTTCGGGTTGATCGCTTGATTCGGACAAGGCCTGCTCAGACCAGTTGAGGATGTGGCTCAAGGAGACGACCTCTCCGATTATGAGGAGGGCCGGGGGCTTGACGCCCTCTTCCTTGCACCGGACGCTTATGTTGGATAGCGCCCCCAGAACCGTCCTCTGCCCCGGCATTGTGCCGCGGCTCACGAGGGCCGCCGGGGTAGCAGGCGGCCTGCCGTTCTCGATGAGTTTTCCGGTTATCTCTGTGATATTGGCCACGCCCATGTAGAAGACGATGGTATGGCCGAGTTCGGCAAGGGCAGCCCAGTTGATGTCTTCAAGCCCCTCGCCTTTCATGCGGTGGCCCGTTACGAGAGTGACTGCCTGGGAGTATCTGCGGTCTGTAAGAGGGATGCCGGCGTAGGCGCCAACGCCGATAGCGGCAGTGATGCCGGGGACTACCTCGAACTGGATGCCCTCATCGGCGAGATGGGCGGCCTCCTCGCCGCCTCTGCCGAATACATACGGGTCGCCGCCCTTGAGCCTTACAACGCGCTTTCCCATTTTGGCATGCTTGGCGATTAGGCGGTTTATCTCCTCCTGGGGGCATGAATGGAAGGATGTCTCTTTTCCGACAAATACAAGCTCGGCATCACGGCTCACGAACTCGAGTATGTCTTCAGAGACGAGCCTGTCGTAGATGACGACCTCAGCCTCTTCGAGGACCCTCTTGCCTTTGAGCGTGAGCAGCTCCGGGTCGCCTGGCCCGGCCCCGACGAGATGGACTTTTGGAGTCAAATCACACCCTGGAGTATTCCGTTTAAAGTTAGTAAAAAGGAAGAAGGCGCCCTAAAAAGACGGATAATACTGTAAGAATAAGTTTATAAAGTTAAAGAGGACTCAGACGCAGGAAGAGACTGGCAGACGGAAGTGCCTGTAGTTACAAAAATGCTGATTTTCCTGCCATTTTTGCGCCTTTTAGATAAGAGTAACGTAGCACCTCCGAAAGATTCTGTCAACGGGTTTTATGCCGCTTGAGCAACTTTCCTGTTAACAAATTATTCATTCTTTGCTAAAATGTTCTCCGTGAGATTCCTCCCCTTGCTCTTCCTGATGCTCGCCTCTTTTTTAATCCCGCCGCATTCATTTGCGCTGGACGGCAACGCCTTGTACGCTGCGAACTGCGCGTCGTGCCACGGCAGGGGCGGCGAGGGCGGCAAAGGGCCCGCGTTAAGAAAAGAAGGCCTGCTTCGAACAGTCTCACATGAATATCTTACCAGAACAATGACATTTGGCAGGCCTCTTCTCGGCTGCCCTTCTTTTAAGGATAAGTTATCTGCCGGAGAAATGTCGGGAATAGCGGCCCATATCAAATCATGGCAGGAGGGCGAACAGATTTCAGCCCCGTCCCATGCCGTAGAGCCGTCATATACGGAACGGGGGGAGCAGCACTTCATGCTGTGCGGCGGCTGCCACGGCACTGAAGGCGAGGGCGCGATGTCGCCGCCGCTCCTTGACCCGGGCCTGCTCTCCTCCATTTCAGATTCCGAGCTTCGGGCCGTCATCTCGTGGGGCAGGCCCGGCACGCCGATGAAAGGCTATCTCAAGGGCTTGGGCGGGCTCGCGGTCTTGAGCCCTGACGAGATTGACGAGCTTATCTCTTACATTCGCTACAGGCAGAAGAATTTAAAGCAGTAGCTCACCATTTACCTTTCAACAGGACGCCATGCTAAGTGTATCAAAGCTCCTCGGTTCCGGCATTTCACGCCGCGGCAGCGGCGCAGAGAGCGTCCGCTATCTGCGCGAAGACCGCCCTGTCGTGGTCTGGAATGTCACCAGGAGCTGCCCTCTTTCCTGCGTCCACTGCTATAACGACTCCGGCAAAAAGACATATCCCGGCGAGCTCTCTACCAGAGAAGCCCTTTCCGTCATCGACGGCCTTGCCTCCTTCAAAGTACCTGCTATTATCTTTTCCGGCGGCGACCCGCTGCAGAGGCCCGATATATTCGAACTGATCGAATACGCCGGTTCGAAGGATGTCCGGACCATCCTTTCCACGAACGGGATTCTGATCGATAAGGATACGGCAGAGCGGATAAAGGACTCTGGAATCGTCTATGTCGGCGTGAGCATCGACGGCAATGAAGAGGTAAACGACAGGCTCAGGGGCATGCAGGGCGGCTTCAAAAAGGCCCTTAATGGAATGAGGCTATGCAGGGACCTGGGGCTTGTCGTGGGCGTGCGCTTCACGATGAGCAAAAAGACCATAGGCGAGCTGCCGTTCATCTTCGACCTCCTGGAAGCCGAAGGCATACACAGGGGATACTTCGCCCACCTTGTCTATGCTGGACGCGGAGAGAAGTTTTCACGCGAAGACCTCGACCACAACGAAACCCGCAAGGCAGTCGATTATATATTCGACCGCGCTGAATCCTTTATAAAGACCGGCGCGAAAAAAGATATCGTCCTCGGCAGCAACGATGTTGACGGCGTCTATCTCTACCTCAGGCTTTTAAAGAACGACCCTGAGAAGGCCGCCGCAGTAAGAAAGCTCCTTGCCGGACGCGGCGGCAACTCATCAGGCGTAAGCCTCGGCAACATAGACAACCTCGGAGATGTGCACGCGGACCAGTTCTGGAGCCATCATTCGTTCGGCAATGTAAAAGAGCGGTCCTTTGAGGAGATATGGACAAACTCAGCAGACCCGCTCCTCAATGCTCTCAAGGATAGAAAGGGATTCGTGAAGGGCCGGTGCGCAAAGTGCGACTTCTTCGACATATGCGGCGGCAACTACAGGGTGCGCGCGGAGTTCGCGACTGGCGACATCTGGGCAGAGGACCCGGCCTGCTATCTTTCGGATGATGAACTGGGAATCAAGCCTTAATAATTTTTTCTTAAAAGGAGACTTTATGAGAAGGCTTCTGTTAACGGCATTAATGCTCTTGCTGCTCTCGGCACAGGCTCTTGCTCAAGAGCCTGCCCCGCCGAAAAAGGTCTACGGAACTGCCGCGCTCATGGTAGTGGTCGAGAGGGAGAAGGGCCGCATCGCGGTCTTCGACACCATAGACCACGAGCTCCTCGGCAGGGTCGAGGGGCTTGGGAACCTGAGGCACGGCACGCTGGTCTTCTCACGGGACGCGAGATACGCATACATCATTGCCAGGGATGGCACCCTGAGCAAGGTGGACCTCATAGAGATGAGGTTGGATAAGCAGGCCAAGGTCGGCGAGAACTCCATCGGGCTCGCAATATCGAGGGACAACAAGTACATAATGGTCTGCAACTACGAGCCGGGCGGGGTAGTTATAGTCGACTCAGCCACCCTCAATTTAGTCAAAGAGATTCCGGCTGTGATTAAGGAGATGGCTGACGGCACGCAGATAAAGGCGCGTACAGTGGGGCCGCTCGATACGCCTGACAACCTCATGATCTTCGGCCTCATGGAGGGCAATGCGGTCTGGGTAGTCGACATGAAGCAGAAGGACTTCCCTGTCATAAAGAAGTTCAATGATGTGGGCGATACGCCTTATGACCAGCTCATAACGCCGGACGGCAGGTACTACATGGTGGGACTCTTGAACTCAGACTGGATGGGACTCCTCGACCTCTGGAAGCTCGACGAGATGAAGAAGCTCGATGTGCGCGAGAGGCGCGCGGGCCTGAAGGCAGAGGGCGAGAAAGCCCCCCTCTATCACATTCCTCACCTTGAGGCATGGACCGTCGCGGGGAATATCGCGTTCGCGCCAGCGTTCGCCGAAAAGCGGGTAATAGCCTATGAGGTCGGGACCTGGAAGATAATAAAATCCATTCCCGTTTCAGGCACGCCGCTCTTTGTCGTAGCAAGGCCGGGAGGCCGCGAGATCTGGGTCGACAACGTCGGCGCGCCCGGCAGCCGCGAAGAGAGGCTTGTCGAGGTGATAGATGTCGAGACAATGGAGGTCAAAAAGACCATAGATGTCGGCAAGGGCGCGCTCGACCCGCAGTTCACGCCCAAGGGAGAGGCGGTATATATCTCGGTGCGCGAAGAGGACAAGATAGCGGTCTACGACGCGGATACATACCAGCTCATAAAGGAATTCCCGTCGCACAAGCCCTCAGGCGTTTTCTGCTCGGACAGGGCAACGAAGTTCGGGCTGTAGTAACTGGTTGGGCTAGCGGAGCGTAACCCAACATAGAACCAAATCAGAGGGTCTTCCGTGCTCACGAATTTAAATGTAAAAGGGGCTGCGGCTTACTCCGCGGCCCCTTTTCATTTTACAGAATCAGTGTGATGACTTTTAGAACACCACGCCCACATGGGCGCCGAGCCTTATGTTATCGTAGCCATAACTGGAGTCTTCCATGTCTTCCGTGAGTTGGAATTTTGCATTGACCCCGGCGAAATACCTGTCCCCGAACCTGTAGCTCAGGTCCGCGAATGCCTGGACCCCAAAAAGCCATTCTTCCCAGGTATAGGTGCCGTAATAATATGTATTCTCCTCTACATAGTTCTGTGAGACCCCGCCGCCGATTGCGAAAGAGAGGCGGCCAGTATCCTGAATGAAATACTTGATATTGACCTCTATAGGGATATAGGTGAGCTCTGTCCCGACATAGCTCGCATTACTGAAAGCGCCTTTCTCATTCACATACCCGACCTCGCCGCCCACATAGAACTTCGGGGCCGCCTTGGCATAGGCTTCGATCCCGTAGTAAACGCTTTCATCAAGACCCACGTGCTCAAGGACGCTGTCAGTAAAGCTGATGTGTGCGACCTTGGCTGCCACATGCCAGTTGCCGGGGGCGTTTTCCTCTGCATTGGCATTTATTGCGAAAGATATCAGAGCGATAAATGCAGGAACCATCAATTTTTTCATTATTGCGTCTCCAAGCGAGTTATAAATGACGGGCAGAGTAACACGAATTTCTACAAATCGGCAACTAAAAGTGGTTGCATTCATTATTTAATTACAAAAAAGCCGCCTGCTCAAAAAAACAGGCGGCTTAAAACAAAACTTTCCTATCTTCTCTTCTTCCCGTAATCCGTCTTCCTGCAAAAAGAGCTCCCCAGCAGTACCGTCTTCTGCTCCTCCCTGCCCCGCTCGGTCTTCTCCACAAAAACGCTTTTGCCGGTGAACGCGTCCTTGCCGGTCCAGTACATGAGAGTCGAATAGGTCGAAGGCGTGGGCGTGAAGACCTGCACCTGCTCCGGCACTCCTCCGAGCTCCTTCAACGCAAAGGCCCTGAGCCTTTTCATATCGTCCCTGCCGCAGCCGGGGTGCGCGGCCATCAGGTAATATGACATGAACTGCTTGAGCCCGGCCTCTTTGGTGTACTTGTAGAAAAGCTCCTTGAACTCCAGGAGCGCCTCCTGGTCGCAGCCGGGCTTGCCCATCTTCTCGAGGACGTTCGCCTCCGAATGCTCCGGCGCTATCTTGAGTTGCCCGGACACATGGTGGCAGACAAGCTCTTTAAGATACTTCTCTCCGTCTTTCTTGTCAGCCAATACCATGTCGTGCCTTATGCCTGAGGCCACTACGACCTTCTTTACGCCCTTCAATGATCGCAACGCTTTCAATATCTCGGTCTGTTCTCCGTGACCCTGCTTCAATACAGGGCATACCTTCGGCGAGATGCAACTCTTCTTCGCGCAGCAGCCGAGCTTCTCCATCTTTTCACAGCCTGAGGCGTACATGTTCGCCGACGGGCCGCCGACGTCGTGTATCCTGCCCTTGAAGAGCGGATGTTTCGCCATCTCCTCTGCCTCTGCTATGATCGACGCCTTGCTCCTGCTCCTTACGGCCCGCCCTTCGTGCACCGCTATGGCGCAGAAGCTGCACTCTCCGTAGCAGCCGCGGTGCGTGGAAATAGAAAAGCGGATAGTCTCCAGCGCCTTTACATCGCCGTCCTTCTTATAATACGGATGCAGGTCGCGTTCGAACTTGAGGTTATAGACTGCGTCAAGCTCCTGTTGCGAAAGATGCGGCGCAGGCGCGTTCTGAACGAGGTAGCGGTTGTCGTGCTTCTGAGCAAGGGGCTTTGCTGTCAACGGGTCGTTATTGTCGTAGAAGGCGTCAAACGCCCTTGTGAACGCGTCTTTATCATCTGAGACTTCCTGGTATGGCGGCAGCTCGACACAGCCCTCCGGAATCTCTTTCGATATATAACAGAGGCCGCGCACCTGCCTGGGGTCTTTCCCATCCCTCAAACAATTCGCAAGCTCCACGACAGAACGCTCGGCCATGCCGTAGAGGAGATAATCTGCCTTCGCGTCGAAGAGAAGAGACTTCCTTACGCTGTTCGACCAGAAATCATAATGGGCTATGCGGCGCAGGCTCGCCTCTATGCCGCCGAGGACGATCGGGCGAGTCTCCTTGAAAAATCTCCTGATGAGGTTGGAGTAGATTATAGATGCCCGGTCAGGTCGCCGGTCGTTTACGCCGCCGGGGGTATAGTCGTCTGTCTTGCGCCTGCGTCCGGTCGCGGTGCGATTGGCCACCATCGAATCTATGCAGCCGCCGGTCACGCCCCAGAACAGGCGCGGCTCGCCGAGGCGGCTGATGTCGGCTTCCGTATTTACATCGGGCTGGCCGATGACGCCGACCCTGTACCCCGCGTTGAGCAGCGCCTTGCCGATTACGGCAGCGCCGATAAAAGGAGAGTCGATATAGCTGTCGCCTGAGATCAATATTACATCGAGGCTCTCCCAGCCGAGCAAATCCATATCTTTTCTGGTCGTAGGCAGAAACATAAAGGATATTTTAACATTTCGGCGGCGGGCGTTGGAAACTCTTAATGGGAATAGGCCGGGTATGATGCGGGACCCCATAATCTTAAAAACCTAATATAATCAAATGAGAGGGGTTAAACCAGGTAAAAGGAGGCTTTTTATGGCAACAGAGAGAAAGCCGAAAGGCAAGATGGACCAAGCGGCTATAATGGAGATTTACAAGAAGCTGGGGACGCCGGGAGAGCAGCACAAGCTGCTCTCTAAAATGGAAGGGCGCTGGACGACCCTGACGAGGTCATGGGAAGAGCCCGGCAGGCCGCCACAGGAATCGGCGGGTTTCTGCGAGCAGAAGATGATTCTCGGCGGGAGATTCCTGCAGCAGGAGTGCAGCGGAGAGATGATGGGCAGCGCGTTCAACGGAATCGGCTTCACCGGGTACGATAATAATACCAGGAAGTTCGTATCGACCTGGATGGATTCGATGGGCACCGCCCTCTATCTCTTTGAAGGGCCGGCGAACCCCGACGGCAGGAGCTTTACGCAGAAGTGCCGCTACGACGACCCGGTCAAAGGTCCCATGGAATGGCGGTCGACCTGCAGGCTCGTGGACGACAACACCATCTCGTTCGAGATGTACGGCACGGTCCTGGGCGGCAAGGAAGAGAAGATGATGGAGATGACCTACACGAGGCAGGGATAAAAAGAAGGGGCGGCTTGAGGGCCGCCCCTTCTTTTTAAAAATGATTCGGCAGGACTACTTCTTCACGTAAATCCGCATGCGCTTTTCGTCGTTGTCTGTCAGCGGCGTGCTGTAGAGGTGCGGGATCAACTTGTAGTTCAGTTCAGGGATGTTGTTTACCGCATAGTCCTTGACCGGCAGGGTGACCGCCTCGTAGTTGGCCTTCTGCGTGAATGTTTGATATGCGTAAGCGTCCCTGGCGCTGAACCAGAACCTCCTGTCGATTATGAGGTCCGGGGTCTCCAACAGGTCCTCCCAGATATTGTTCCCCGTATACCCGACCACCACCTTGCTTCCCAGATAATACATCAGGGAGGCCTCTTCGTAGTTCGCCGCGATTACAAGCTCCTCCGTCTTCGGGTAATTCTCCTTTACGTAGGGGACGATGAAATCAAGGGGCCCTTTATATTGATTGGTCAGCTCGTAAAAACGCCCTTTCAGGTCTTCGGTCTTGTTGGCAACAAGGCCGTTGACAATAAAGATTGCCGCTGCCGCGAGCACGAAGGCCCTCTGCCGCCTTTTATTGACGCTCTCCTGGCTGGAACTCCCAAGGATCTCGAAAACCGAGAAGGCGTCTAGGAGCAATATTAACGCCAGGACCGGGATGAGGACGACGAAGTAGCGCGTGAACATGGTCAAAGGGTTTATGGCCGTGACCAGGACGTGGACTGCGAAAAAGAGGCTCAGGAAGTTTGAGACACGGACCTTTTCAGCGACTGATTCAATGGGCGCGGTACCTGAAAGGCGGCCCCTCACCATAAGGAATGCAAGCGCCGCCTTGATGAAGAGCGCCAGAAAGAGAAACTCGAACCTTGCGAAGTAACCGATTACGGTGGCGACGTGGTCGATGTATATCTCCGGCCTGAACTTATATATCGCGGACGCCGCCCGCGCGACCTCCATAAACCTGAAATATAATACAAGCGGGATTATAGTCAGTACCGACGCGAGCAGCGGCACGAAGGGCTTGAGGTCTTTCATCCCCGGCAGCGCGAAGGCCCTGCCTGGCCCTTTTGACGCGCGCATCCTTTTTATGAGCTCAATGAATTCGTAAAGGCCGACGGCGCCCATGAACGCGGCATAGGTCGGGTAAAATGCGTTGAACATAAAAAAGAGCATGCTTACTGAAACCGCGGCGTAAGTTTTGAATCCCAGCCGGCCGAGCAGCCTGTGCTTTATGAAGACGTAGAGTATGCAGGCGGATAACAGCATCACGGGCGAGTAATAGCGGGCCTCTCTGAGGTGCAGCGCCAGCGAGACCGAGAGGACCCCAAAGAGAAAAAAGAGCGCGTAGAAAAGGAGCCTCCGGGGACGGCCCTTCTCAAACAGGAGCGCGCCGGCCAGCGCCAAAATGATCATCCCGAGAAGCCCTGTAGCCGCGAAAGGGGCCCTCATGAGGAGCGTCTTCATGTAGATGTCTTCGGTCCCTTTGGCGAGCCACGCGCCGGGGGCCGCCCAGTAATAGCACAGGAGCGGGTCGGCGGTGAACATGTCATGCTCGTTTACGCCCAGCTGCATGTCGATGAAATGGACATAGAGCACGTTCTTGCCGTCGTGTACCTTGGGATAGCCGTACTCCACCACCCGGTTCGCGAACATGGCCGTGTCGCCCTCGTCGTTCCAGAGCAGCGGATAAGAGATATGCTTGAAGAGGCTCACGCTAAAGAGGAGGAACAGGAGAGCCGCAAGCGCGCCAAAAAGCAGGTTCAGGTTTCTTCCATTTCCGGTCATCACATGATTTTTATACGTTTTTTTCACAAAAAAAACAAGCCGCAAAAAAGGCGGCGGCCCATGCCCCCAGGTCCCTTTTTTATTGCCATTCAGGAGCCGTTGACATAAAATACAGACAAAATCCGTATGAAGATAGTACTCGTAGACCCTCCTTTTGAAGAAGAACTTTCCGTCGGCGGAAGCAAGAGCATCCAGCGGGTATTGAACGTCATCCCCGCCCTCGGGCTCGCCTACATTGCCGCTTCGGTGGAGAAGGCCGGCTATGAGGTAAAGATCTTCGACTGCAACGTCGGCACATCCCATTCCGAGTTCATGGAAGCTCTCAAAAGAGAGCGCCCTGACGTGGTCGGCATAACAGGCACGACCCCTTCCTCCATGAGCATGTACCAGGCGGCCCGGACCGTCCGGGACCTTCTGCCCGATGCTTTTATCGTAGCCGGCGGCGCTCACCTTACCGCGCTGCCCAGTGAGGCTATGGCCTCCGCTCCGTTTGACGCGGGCGTCCTGGGCGAAGGTGAAGCTACTTTCGTAGAGCTTATAAGGCATATCGAGGAGCACGGGCGCAGGAACCTGGGCGACATCCAGGGGATAGTCTTCAAGGAGGGCGGCAAAATCGCCTTCACCGACAGGCGTCCCTTTATAAAAGACCTGGACACCCTGCCCTTCCCGGCCAGGCACCTGCTGCCCCCTCTTTCTGCATACAGGCCTACCCCGGCATCCTACAGGAGACTGCCGCTCGGCGCGATGATAACGTCGAGGGGCTGCCCCTTCCAATGCACGTTCTGCGACCGCGCCGTCTTCGGCACCACATACAGGGTGAGGAGCGCCGGGAACGTGATGGACGAGGTAGAAGAGCTGATAAAGAAGCACGGCGCCAGGGAAATAAGGTTTTTTGACGACACGCTGACGATGAACAAAAAGCGGGTCTTCGAGATATGCGACGAGTTTGAAAGAAGGAAGATAGACATCCCCTGGACATGCCTGACAAGGGTCAGCTCGGTCACGCTGGAGATGCTCAAAAGGATGAAGAAGGCCGGCTGCTGGCAAGTGCTTTACGGCCTTGAATCAGGCGACGACCGGATGCTGAAACTCCTGAGCAAGGGCATCACCGTAGCGCAGAGCGAGCAGGCCACAAGGTGGGCGCAAGAGGTGGGCTTAAGCGTCAGGGCCGACTTCATAGTAGGCACCCCGGGCGAGACGCTTGAGAGCATGAAAAAGACCCTTGAGTTCGCCAAGAGGCTCAAGGTCGATTACGCCCACTTCAATAAGTTCGTTCCGCTGCCCGGGACCGAACTCTACAATTCTCTCACCTCAAAAGGGTATAAGTTCGATTTCACGCAGAAATCCAGCATACTCGACCATTCGGCCCTTATGTACGTACCCGAGAACATCGACAAGGACGCGTACAGGAAATACCTCGACAAGATGTACAAGGGCTTCTATCTGAGGCCTTCTTACATACTGAGAAGGCTCCTCTCCATACGGTCCCTCGACCAGCTCAAGGGTCAGATAAACGGCTTCCTCGCCATCTTCGAACTATAAATCCTGATAAATGAAAAGGGTGCGCTGAAGGGCTGTAAGGCGGCTTGCCTATGGTTTTTTCGCGATGCAGAGGATTGAACTCCCGACAGGGAGGTCGAACCTCATCAGCAGCCAGCCTTCGAGCTTGAGGACGAGATAAAAGACCGTGTTGAGTACCGGGTTGACCCTTCGCACATCTGACTCGGATTTGATTCCGCTCAGTTTCTTAAACAGCCTGTAGACGAGGATCAGAGGGAAAAGGAGGAAATTCAAATAGGAGAGTCTTTCTATTACAAGACCGCAGGAGGCCAGAAGCTCCCTTATCTCCGCGGCGTTATAGCGCGTCTTGCCGTGCATCGATTCGTCATGGGGGCCGTAAAGGAACATCAGGGCAGGTTCTCTTAAAAACAGGCGGCCGCCCTTTTTGAGCGTCCTTGCCAGCTCTCTTAATACCGTCTCGTCGTCCCGGATGTTGCGGTGGTAGAAGACATCAACGGCGGTTATGACATCAAAGGTCCTGTCCTGAAAGGGCATGGCTTCCGCGGTCCCCCGGACGAGCTTGGTAAGCCCTCTTTTTCTGCAGTACCCTATCGCCGCCGGTGAAAAATCAATGCCGTAAGGACTCCCGTATTCACCCAGCCTGGCCAGCAGCCCTCCGGTGCCGCAGCCCACGTCAAGTATCTTCCTCCGGTCTTCCGCGGGCAACCTTTTGAAGAAACCGAGGAGGATTTCGTGCCCGCCCCTGAACCACCAATGGGAGCTCTCCAGCTCGTACATCTTTCCATATTCCCGTTCGTCCATGTCAACGGCGCGCGCCCTCTTTGATCTCCTTTATGGCCGCGCAGATATAGTTGAGGTCGTCCTCGGCGAGGCCGGACGAAGATGGCAGATACATGCCCCTGGAGCAAAGGGACTCGGAAACAGGATAGGACTGCCCGGCATATTTCCCGTGATAGATGGGCTGGAGGTGCATGGGTATGAAAAACGTCCTCGTCTCTATGCCGCGCTCGGCGAGCTGCTTCCTGAGCTCGTCCCTGTTCATCCCGAAATCGTCCTCCACGAGGATGGCGTACATCCAGAAGACGTTCTTTACGCTCTCAGCCTGGGGAGGAAGCGTAAGGCCGGAGAGGCCCTTCAGAAGAGCGTTGTACCGGGCGGCGTTTCTTATGCGTGATTCGACAAGCTCGTCAAAACGCTCTACCTGCGCGAGTCCTATTGCGGCCTGCAGGTTTGTCATCCGGAAGTTGAAGCCCACGTACTTGTGCCAGAAGTGCCTTTCCTCGGAAAAGGCGTGGTCCCTTATGTTCCTGGCCTTGTCGTAGAATTCCCGGCTGTCCGTGGTTATCATGCCTCCCTCGCCGGTCGTGATTATCTTGTTGGCGTAAAAGCTGAAAGTCGTGGCGTCGGATATAG
>Ga0209521_10002490_pt1 | contig 15049 bp, 13 predicted proteins | sample Rifsed19ft4_FD_184016 | JGI IMG/M metagenome (GOLD analysis project Ga0209521, IMG submission 184016) | Soil microbial communities from Rifle, Colorado, USA - sediment 19ft 4 (version 2) | ecosystem: Environmental > Terrestrial > Deep subsurface > Rock core/Sediment | place: Rifle, Colorado...
GCTACGCCTCCCATCCCTCCAGCTTCGAGGCCATCTCCCAGAAGCGCAGCTCGTAGCGGCTGCTGGTCAGGAATGCGTCCGTCAGCCGCCGGCGACCCCGCTCGTCGATCCCCTCCGCCAGGCGGTCGAGCATCTCCCGGCACCAGGCCGCCAGCTCGGCGAACTCCGGCGAGGCGTACATCTCCACCCACTTGGCGCACAGCGGCTCCGCCGGCAGGCCGCGCGCCTTCAGCGCGAGGCCGATCTCGCTGAAGCCCCACATGCAGGGCAGTAGCGCCGCCACCAGCTCCGCGAAGTCGCCCAGCGCCGCCGTGCGCAGGAGGAAGTCGGTGTAGGCCTGCGTCGTCGGCGCCTTCGACTCCGCCGCCAGCGCCGCCTCGCTGACGCCGAGCTCGGCGGCGTAGGCGCGGTGCAGGCTCATCTCCGTCTCCAGCGTCTCTTGCGCCAGGCGCGAGAAGGCGCGCATCGTCTCCAGGTCGGGAGCCCGCGCCGCCGCCAAGGCGAACAGGCGCGCGTACTCCTGCAGGAAGAGGTAGTCCTGGCGCAGCCAGAGCTCGAACCGCTCGCGGTCTACGGTCCCGCCGCCGATGGCGCGGACAAAGGGGTGGGCGTGCTGGGCGCGCCAGATCGGCTCCGCGGCCCTACGTAAACGGTCTGTAAAGCGCTCCGCCATAGACGCCCGCTGCTTCCCGTTCGCCTCGCCTCTCAGCGGGGCGGGCTGCTACCATGATAAACGCGCCCCGACGCGCGCCGACCTCTGGGAGGAGGACGTTTGGCCCCGGACGCAGCCATCCCCTACGCCGTCGAAGCCGTCGACGTAGCCAAGACCTACCACACGGACGACATCGAGGTTCAGGCCCTGCGCGGCGTCTCGCTGGCCGTGCCCAAGGGCGACATGGTCGCAATCATGGGCCCCTCCGGCTGCGGCAAGACGACGCTCCTCAACTGCCTCAGCGGCCTCGACACCGTCGACGCCGGCATCGTCCGCGTGGACGGGGTCGACATCAGCCAGCTCTCCGACAACGAGAAGAGCGGCTATCGCGCCCGCAGCATGGGCTTCGTCTTCCAGTTCTACAACCTGCTGCCTGTCCTCAGCGCCGTCGAGAACGTGGAGCTGCCCCTCCTGGTCAGCGGCTCGTCCGCCAAGGAGGCGCGCGAGCGGGCGATGCACGCCCTCTCCCTGGTTCACCTAACGGAGTGGGCGACGCACCGGCCGGCGCAGCTCTCCGGCGGCCAGCGCCAGCGCGTCACCATCGCCCGGGCGCTGGTCAACGAGCCCGCCATCGTCTGGGGCGACGAGCCCACGGGCGACCTCGACTCGAAGAACGCCGACGAGATCATGGACCTCATCGTCAGCCTCAACGAGACGAACCGCCAGACATTCGTCATCGTCACGCATGACCTCCACGTCGCCGAGAAGACGTTCCGCATCATCAACATGCTGGACGGCAAGATCGTCGACGAGGCGCCGACGGAGCGCGGCCGCGCCCTACCGGCCGGCAGGCAGGCCCGCTTCGCCGGCGCCGCCGAGGTAACCTAGCGACCCCTACGCCATGGACGAGCTCTTCGGCATCTCCATGAACCTCATCATGTACGTCCTGCTGGGCGTGCTCGGCGTCTCCCTCGCCAGCATCGCCCTCGTCGCCCTGCGCAACCGCGTCATGTTCAAGCTGGGCGTGCGCAACATCCCGCGGCGCAAGGCCCAGACGTCCCTCATCGTCATCGGCCTCATGCTCAGCACGGTTATCATCGCCGCCGCCTTCGCCACCGGCGACACCGTCGACCGCAGCATAACAAGCGAGGCGTACACGCTCCTCGGCTCCATGGACGAGGTGATCCAGGTGCGGGTAGGGAACGAAGACGAGGGCTTTGACGACCCAAGCCAGGGCGTCGTGCGTGAGGAGAGCTTCTCGGAGGCCTCGGTCTCGTCGCTCATCGAGACCATCGCCTCGTACCCGGAGGTCGACGCCGTCGTGCCGGGCTACTCCGACCTGGCCGTCGCCGTGAACCTCGAGGAGCGGCTGAGCTCGCCCCTGTTCACCGTCCTGGGGCTGGACCCGGAGCGGTCGCGCGAGCTGCCCGACATCGAGGACGTTCGCGGCGGGCGCCTGCGCCTGGACGACCTGGCTGCGGGCGAGATCTACGTCAATGAGAGCGCCGCCGAGGAGCTTAACGTGCGGGCGGGCGACGCGATCACGATCATCACGCGCGGCAGCCGGAGCGAGTTCCGCGTCAAGGCCGTCGTCGAAGACCGGCGGCTGGCCGGCTCCGGCGGCATCTCGGCGCGGCGCGAAGGCGGCGTCCTGCCCCTGGCGACCGCCCAGGAGCTGTTCGGCTCGCCGGGCCGGCTGACTCTCATCGCCGTCTCAAACAAGGGCGATGCGCGCGCCGGCGTGAAGTATTCGGCCGCCGTCGAGGAGCGGATCGAGGGCGAGCTGGCGACGTTGCGGCAGCGGGAAGGGGCGCCGCGCCTCTTCGTAGTGGCGATAAAGCAGATCGGCGTCGATTTCGCGGAGCTGTTCGCCAACATCTTCACGAGCTTCTTCCTCGTCCTCGGGCTGTTCTCGATCGCGGCGGGCATCCTGCTGATCTTCATGATCTTCGTGATGCTGGCGGCGGAGCGTAAGCCGGAGATGGGCATGGCGCGCGCCGTCGGCACCAAGCGTTTCGACCTCGTCCAGATCTTCCTCTCGGAGGGCATGAGCTACAACGTGCTCGCGGCGATGGTCGGCACCGGCCTCGGCGTCCTCGTAGCGTTCGCCATGGCGCGAATCATGGCGGCGATCTTCGCCCAGTTCGACATCAGCATCTCGCCGCACGTGACCTTCCGCAGCCTGGCGGTTTCCTACGCCCTCGGCGTCGTCCTCACCTTCCTGACGGTGACGTTCTCGTCCTGGCGCGTGAGCTACATCAACATCGTCCGGGCGATCCGCGACATCCCGGAGCCTTCGCAGCCGCGACCGCGGTGGCGGGCGCGCGGCTTCTTCTCAACGCTCCTCGGCCTCGTCGTCAAGCGCGGCAGCCGCAGGTCCTGGGCGATCCGCGGCGGCCTCCTGCTGTCCGGCCTCGTCCTGCAGGTCGGCGCCGGCAGCGCGGGCGTGACGGAGCTTCAGATCGCGGCCGGCATGCTCGGCGGCCTCGCGATCGCCGTCTTCGTCTTCCTGACGTTTCAGATCGGCTTCCTCTTCGTCATCGGCGGCGTCCCGCTCATCTACTTCGGAGCCTCCGAGCTCAACGCCTTCGCCCTGCTCTTCGGCCTCTCGCTGGCGCCCATCGGCCTCGCCCTCATCATCCGCTCCTTCGGCTTCAACGAGCGGATCGCCTACACCGCCGCCGGCGTCTTCCTCATCTACATCTGGGAGATCGACTTCAGCGTCGGCCTGGTGGAGCGCATCTTCGGCGAGGCGGAGGGCGACATCGAGATGTTCTTCCTCTCCGGCGTCATGGTCACGGTCGCCGCCACCTTCATCGTCGTCTACAACGCCGACCTCATCCTCGGCCCGCTGACCCGCCTGGGCCGCGGCCTCGGCGCCCTGCTGCCGTCGATGAAGATGGCGGTGGCCTACCCGCTGGCGAGCAAGATGCGCACCGGGCTGACGATGGCGATGTTCTGCCTGGTCGTCTTCGCGCTGACCGTGATGTCGTCGATGAACTACAACTTTAACCGCCTCTTCCTCAGCGACCGCTCCCTGGGCGGCTGGGACGTCTACGTGGACGAGAACCCGACGAACCCGATCGACGACCTGAAGGCAGAGCTCGCCGCGGCCGGATCGCCGGCCGCCTCCCAGATCCAGGCGGTAGGCGTCACGTCATTCGTTACGCAGCGCAACGCCCGCCTCTGCCAGGAGGTCGCCGGCCGCGACTGCGGCCTCGCCACGGAGGCGAAGGCCGTCTTCAACAGCTACGCGGTGCGCGGCGAAGACGCCGCCTTCCTCGCCAACGCCGAGCTCCCGCTCCAGACGCGCGCCCGCGGCTACTCAAGCGACGACGCCGTCTGGCAGGCCGTCGCCGCCGACCCCTCCTTCGGCGTCATCGACTCCATCGCGATCACGGGCGATTTCGGCCCCGCCGTCGTCGAGGGCGTCCAGCCCGGCGACCGCGAGATGGACCCCGTGACCCTCACCGTGAGGGACGCGATCACCGGCAACAGCCGCACGATCATGGTCATCGGCGTCATCGAGATGGGCGCCAGCAACAACTTCAACGGCCTCCACGTCTCCGAGGCGACGCTGACGGACGTCTTCGGCGAGCCGGACTCGCGGCGTCACTACGTCAAGACGGTTGCCGGCGCGAACGATCGCCAGGTGGCGCGCGAGATCGAGTCCGTGCTGCTGACCACGGGCGCCCAGTCGGAGTCGCTGCGCTACGAGGCGGACCAGCTGGCCTCGACGCAGAACGGCTTCTTCTACCTGATGCAGGGCTTCATGGGCCTGGGGCTGTTCGTCGGCGTCGCCGCCGTGGGCGTCATCGCCTTCCGCACCGTCGTCGAGCGCCGGCAGCAGATCGGCATGCTGCGCGCGTTGGGCTATACGCGGCGCATGATCGGCCTGACGTTTCTCATGGAGTCGGCGTTCATCTCGTTCATGGGCGTGCTCAGCGGCGTCGTCTTCGCCCTGATCCTGGCGCGCCAGCTGATAACGGAGGAGTTCGCCAACCAGGGCGTCAGCTCCTTCGCCGTGCCCTGGCTGCAGATCGGCGTCATCGCCGGCCTCGCCTTCGGCTCCGCCGTGCTGATGACGCTGATCCCGTCGCGCCAGGCGGCGCGCATCCCCATCGCCCAGGCGCTGCGCTACGAATGAGAACCGAGCATGGGCGTTGGTGTCATTGCGAGGCTCGTCGAAGACGAGCCGCGGCAATCTCGCGAGCATCCTAAGACGCCGCACGTGAGATCGCTTCGCCCTTCCTGAGAAGGGCTCGCAAAGACGCGGTTCAGTTGCCCCGGCCCATTCCTGTAGAATCAGTCCCCATGAAGACCGAGTTCTACGAGTCCGACCCCTTCTCGCCGCGCAAGGCGGGCCTCCTCCTCAGCCTGGACACGGACTACCGCTTCGAGAAGGGCGACGAAGTTGTCGTCGAGTCTGGTGGACGCGCGATGAAGATCCGCGTCCTGGACGTCCGCCTGCACGTCCAGGCAGGCGTCATCAGCCGCGAGATCCTCGCCCTGAAGGTCTAGCGCCCATCCGTCGGCCCGCCCGAGCTTGACGCATTACGCCGGGCGAATCTAAAGTTGCTCGAATGCGATCCCAGCGAGGACGCCGCGCGGTCGAGAGGACGGCCGCGGGGCTCTTCTGCATCGTCCTCACGCTCGGCGCCCTCGCCTGCGGCGTCCCCATCCCCCAGGCGGAGCTGACCGCCACGGCAGAGGGCGGCCCGGGCGCTGCCTCGCAGGCCGCCAGCTCGAACGTCCTGGCCGACCTCATCGTCCAGACGCCCAGGCCCACGCAGACGCCTGCGCCTACGGAAGCGCCGGACGGCGAAGCCGCCCCGGTGGAGACGCCGACGCCTGCGCCCGAATCGACGGTCGCCGCCGAGCCGACGCCGGTGCCCATCGACCCAGCGGAGGTCATCGCCCTCCTCAACGCCTACCGCACCAGCCGCGGCCTCTCCGCCTTGCGGGTCAACCCGGCGCTAACGGCCGCGGCGCAGGCCTACGCCCGCCTGACGGCGGAGAGCAACTACTGGGGCTCCAACCCCCACATCGGCCCGGACGGCTCCACACCGCAGTCGCGCCTCGTCGCCGCCGGCTACGGCGGGCGCTACAAGGGCGAGACGATGGCCGCCGGCCAGACGTCGCCGCAGGAGGTCCTCGACACCTGGCTGAACAGCCCGGCGCACGCAGCCATCGTCCTCGACCCCACCATCGTCGACGCCGGCATCGGTTACCACTACTCGGCCGACGCCTACTACGGGCATTACTGGGTCCTGGACGTAGGCGCACCGTAGGCCCGTCTGAGGCAAAGCGGGTACAGGGGCGCAGCCCTTGACGGGGAGTGTGAAAGCCTGTCCTGAGCCTGTCGAAGGAGGTGTCCCCTCACTTCACTGACCTACCAGAAGGCGGAGCAGACGAGCCGCAGGCGAAGGATGCGCAGCCGCGCGCTGAGCATGGGAAGAGGCCGCCCTTCCGGACGGCCTCTTGAGTCTAGATGGCGCGCTGAGTGGGACTCGAACCCACGGCCTCAGCCTCCGCAGGGCTGCGCTCTATCCGCTGAGCTACCAGCGCCGGTCTCGTCTGGTGCCGAAGGTGGGACTTGAACCCACACGAGCGTAAGCTCACTACGCCCTGAACGTAGCGCGTCTGCCATTCCGCCACTTCGGCGCGCCAGGCTAGTGTAGCATGCGTCGCCGCCAAACCGCAGACCGAGGGAGCCAGCGTCCGCCGCGATTGTCGGCCGCCGAAGGCTGATCTATCCTGCCCTGGACTCGCGCACGCAAAGGGAGGAGACCCCATGGCCATCGTCGCCCTCGACAGCCGTCTCGCCGGCCTCGTCGACCTCAACGCCGAGGTCGAGAAGATCGCCACGGGCTTCGTGTTCACGGAAGGGCCCGTCTGGCACGCCCGAGAGCGCCACCTGACCTTCAGCGACGTCTTCGGCGGCGTCATGTATCGCTGGACGGAGTCGGGCGGCGCCGCTGTCTTCCGTAAGCCCAGCGACGGCGCCAACGGCAACACCTACGACCGCCAGGGCCGCCTGGTCACCTGCCAGCACGACCACCGCGTCACCCGCACCAACCCGGACGGCAGCGCCGAAGAGCTGGCAACCCACTACCAGGGCAAGCACCTCAACGCGCCGAACGACATCGTCTGCACCGCCAGCGGCGACCTCATCTTCACGGACCCCTTCTTCGCCCTGCCCGGGCCCGACGGCTCGGTGCCGACGCGCGAGCTCGACTTTCAGGGCGTCTACCGAGTTTCTGCGCGCGACAGCTCCCTCACGCTCCTCAACCGGGAGCTCGAGGCGCCGAACGGCGTCGTCATCGACGAGCGGCGCTCGCGACTTTACGTGGACGACACGCGCCAGAGCAACGTCCACGCCTGGGACATCGCCGCCGACGGCAGCCTGACGAACCACCGTATCTTCTGTGAGGTGAAGCACGGCGATGCCCGAGGCTCACCCGACGGCATGAAGCTGGACTCGCAGGGCAACCTCTACGTCGCGGCCAACTCGCCTGAGGGCGTCTGGGTCTTCGCGTCCGACGGCGCGCTCCTGGGCTTCATCGGCGTCGGCGAGGAAAAGCATCCCTTCCGGGACGGCCTCGGCGGGCCCGCTAACCTCGCCTGGGGCGGCGACGATTGGCGCACGCTGTACGTGACCGCCGTCAGCTCCGTCTACCGGCTGCGAATGAAGGTCGCCGGCCAGCCTGTCTACGTGCCTTAGCGGGCGCCCCGGCAGTTGGTCAGTCCCATCGTGCCCACTCGTTCGTGGTGAGCCTGTCGAACCACGATCCCTGGTCGAGCGGATCGTCCTTCGACAAGCTCAGGCCGAACGGGCCAGAATGACCCATCACCGTCGTCCCGCACCGCATTGACCGTAGTTACGCTCGCGACTAAAGTTGTGACCAAAATCGCAACCGGCGGGGTGCGCCTTGCCCATCGAGATACCCGCCGTCGTCATCGACCGGCTGCCGACCTACGCCCGCGCTCTTAACCTGCTCGAGGCGCGCGGGCGAGACGTGGTCAGCTCCCAGGAGCTGGGCCAGCTCCTCGGCGTGACGCCGGCGCAGATCCGCAAGGACCTCAGCTACTTCGGCCGGTTCGGTAAGCAGGGCCGCGGCTACAACGTCCGCCATCTGGCGCAGGAGCTGCGCCAGATCCTCGGCCTCGACCGCCAGTGGTCGATGATCCTCATCGGCGTCGGCCACCTGGGCCAGGCGATCCTCGCCTACGACGGCTTCCGGCCCCAGGGCTTCATCATCGTCGACGCCTTCGACGTCGACCCGGCGAAGGTCGGCCAGCAGATCGGTGGCCTCACCGTGCGTGACCTCTCGGAGCTGTCGGAGTACCTAGAGAAACGCCGCGTCGATATCGGCATCGTCGCCGTGCCCGCCGCGGCCGCGGGGCACATCATCGCCCAGCTCGTCGCCGGCGGCGTGCGCTCCATCCTCAACTACGCGCCGACGACCGTGCCGGTGCCGGAGGGCCTCCAGATCAAGCACATAGACCCCGTCCTCGCCCTACAGAGCATGACCTTCTACCTCAAGGGCGAGTAGGGGGTCAGGCGTCAGGGGTCAGGGGTCAGGGGTGGAATCCCGACCCCTAGCCCCTAACCCCCAACCCCTTCTACGGCTGGCCGGCGACGAGCAGCTCCTCTTCCGTCGGCAGCGAACGCTTGATCACGTCCAGCGAGTCCAGCGCCGCGCCGGCGCCGATGGCGACGCAGTCGAGCGGGTTGTCCGCCACCTGGCAGGGCACGTTCGTCTGCTCCGATATGAGCACGTCCAGCCCGCGCAGCAGCGCGCCGCCACCCGTGAGGATGATCCCCCGGTCGACGACGTCCGAGGCCATCTCCGGCGGCGTCTTCTCCAGCACCGCCTTCGCCGCCTGGACGATGGTGCCCAGGCAGTCCTGCAGCGCCTGCGTCACCTCGTTCGTCGTCATCGTGATCGACTTTGGCAGGCCGCTGATCTGGTCGCGGCCGCGCACCTCCATCGCCAGCTCGCTCTCTACCGGGATGGCGCTGCCGATGGCCATCTTGATCTCCTCCGCCGTCCGCTCGCCGATCGCCAGGTTGTGGCGACGCTTGACGTAGGTGGCGATCGCCTCGTCCATGGCGTCGCCGGCGACGCGCACCGACTCCATGACGACGATGCCGTACATCGAGATCACAGCCGCCTCGGAGCGGCCGCCGCCGATGTCGATGATCATGTTGCCGCTGGCCGTGCCCACCGGGATGTGGGCGCCGATGGCCGCCGCCAGGGGCTCCGGGATAAGGTGCGCCGGCCGGCGCGCTCCCGCCTGCTCCGCCGCGTCGCGCACCGCGCGCTGCTCCACGCTCGTCACGCCCGCAGGGATGCAGATCATCACCTCCGGCCGGATAAGGTTGAAGCGCCCGACGACCTTGCCGATGAAGTGGCGCAGCATCGCCTCCGTGATCAGGTAGTCGGCGATGACGCCGTGCTTCATCGGCCGGATGACGCTGATGAAGCCCGGTGTGCGGCCGATCATGTCGCGCGCCTGCGCGCCCACGGCCACGACCGTGTTGTCGCGCGTCGCCAGCGCTACCACCGCCGGCTCCTTGATGACGATGCCCTCGCCCTTGACGTAGACGAGGACGTTCGCCGTACCGAGGTCGATTCCGATCCGTTTCGCAAGCATGCCGTTAGTGTACGGTATGGCAGTGAACGGCGCTGAAGGTTTGGGCTGCTAGCGCTCTACGCTGGCGCCGAGGCCCCGCAGCTTTCCGACGAGGTCCGCGTGCGCTCGGTCGAGGTGATGTGCGTCGTTGATCTCGGTCCGGCCCTCCGCCGTCAGCGCCGCCAGCACCAGCGCGCCGCCGGCGCGCACGTCCAGCGCCCGCACGCTGGTGCCGTGCAGCGGCGTCGGGCCGATGACGATGGCCGCCGAGCCGGCGGTGATGACGTCTGCTCCCATCTTACGCAGCTCGCCCACATAGAGCAGACGGTTTTCGTACACCCGCTCCTGGATGATGCTTACGCCCTGGCACTGCGTCAGGAAGGCGGCCAGCGGCGGGTGCAGGTCTGTCGCAAGCCCCGGATAAGGCACCGCCTGCGCCTGCACGCCGCGGAAGGCGCGGCCGGCGCCGCAGACGCGCAGCGAGCGGTCGCCGGCCTCGACGCTGGCGCCGGCCTCTCGCAGCTTGTAGATCAGGGCGTCCAGGTGCTCCGGCGCCGCGCCCTCGACGGCGACCTCGCCGCGGGTCGCCGCCGCCGCGAGGGCGAAGAGGCCCGTCTCCAGCCGGTCCGGTATGACCCGATGACGCACGCCGCCCAGCTCCGCGACGCCATCGATCGCCAGCACGCCGCTGCCGGCGCGCTCGATCTTCGCCCCCATGTCGTTGAGCATGGCGATGACGTCGACGATCTCCGGCTCCGCGGCCGTGTTGATCAGGGTCGTTTGGCCCTCAGCCAGCACGGCGGCGAAGACGAGGTTCATCGTTCCCATGACGCTGGGGTAGTCGAGGAAGAGGCGGGCGCCGCGCAGGCGCGGCTGCTCCGGCGACCGCTGGGCGCGATACTGCTCGCCGTCGCGCTCGACGCGGGCGCCGAGGCCGCGGAAGCCCTCGATGTGGGCGTCGAGCGGCCGCATGCCGATGATGTCGCCGCCAGGCGCGCAGCAGGCCGCCTCGCCGAAGCGACCGAGGAGCGGCCCCATCACGAGGAAGCTCGCCCTCTGATTGACGACGAGATCGTTCGGCGCGTCGAAGCGCTGGATGCGGGCGGCGCGCACGCGCCAGAGGCCGGCGCCCTCGTGGCGCACCTCGGCGCCGAGGGCGGCGAGGATGCCCGCCATCGTGCGCACGTCCTCGATGTCGGGGACGTTCTCCAGGACGCACTCCTCGCCGGTGAGCAGGCAGGCGGCGAGGGCGTAGTCAGCCGCGTTCTTGGAGCCGCCGACGCGCACAGTCCCCTGGAGGGGTCGTCCACCCTCGATGACAAGCCTGGGACTGGTCAACGGCCTCTCGCTCTTGATCCTTGGAGAGCCGCAGGACGGGGCTCTCAGCTGTTTCCTGCAGGATACGGTAGGCCCTCCGGCGCTGGCAACCTCATGGCGACTAGCGTCGCGGCAGTGCGCTGCCGCCCGCCAGGCAAACACGAAATACCAGCTAGGTTAGGACATGCACACAGTCGGGCTCAGGAGTATCCTACGTCGAAAATGGCCCACGTAGACTGGCAGGTGCTGCTCATCACCGGCCCGACCGGTGCTGGCAAGACGACGACGGCGCGAGCCCTTGCCGCCCTGCAGGCTAGCCCGACAATCCACATCTGCCTGGACAGCGTGCGGGAGTCCGTCCGGTCCGGATTCGCTGACCCGCTGCGCGGCTGGACGGCGGAGGCCGCCCGCCAGTACGAGCTTGCATTGCAGGCCTGCGCTTCCGTCGCGCGGCTCTACGTCAGCAACGGCTTCCGATGCGTCATCGACGACGTCTTCGTTCCTGAGCTCAGCGCATCGAGCCTCGCGTCAGCGGACATTCCAGCGGAGTTCAGGGAGAAGGCTCTCGAAGAGCTCCAGAGGCTCGACCCGCCGACGTTTTCGCGCTGGAGAGCGGCCCTCGAGGGCCTGGACTGCCAGCTCGCCGTCCTCCTGCCCAGCCTCCCTAAGGTGCTGGAGCGCAACGCAGCCCGCTCAACGAGCAAGGACGTCCCGCGCGAGATGCTGGCTATGATCTACGAGATGACGCTGTCCTGGCGGCAAGACGATGTCTTCGTCCTCGACAACAGCGATCTCTCACCGGAAGAAGCCGCGCAACGAATCGAGGAACATCTGAGCTGAGCAACAATCAACGCTCGCGGCGAGGATGCCCCCACGCTAGTGGGTGACGTTTGCGTTAAGTGGTAGTATAGTCCCGTGATGGCTTCCGCCCGCAAACCGGCCCGCGACGAGCCCTGCCTCCAGATCGGCGAGGTGGCGGACCGCACCGGCGTCACCCAGCGCACCCTGCGCTTCTACGAAGAGCGCGGCCTCCTCAAGCCGCCGACGCGCATGGAGGGCGGCTTCCGCCTCTACTCCGAGGACGACGTCGCCCGCGTCGAGCAGATCAAGCGGCTGCAAAGCCTCCTCGGCCTCACGCTGGCCGAGATCAAGGACATGGTCGAGGCGGAGGAGGTCAGAGAGGAGCTCAACGCCACCTACCGGCCGGACCGGCCCGTCGAAGAGCGCATCGAGCGCGTGCAGCGCCGCATCGAGGTCACGCGCCGCCAGCACGACATCATCAGCGCCAAACTCACGGCGATGCTGGAGATGAAGAAGGACCTGGAGGAGAAGCTCCAGCGCTACGAAACCAGCCGCGCCGAGATGGAGAAGCACCGCCAAGAGGCGCAAGCCACCTCATAGCCCCGGGCATAGCCCCGGGCACCAAGCCTCGCGGCCCGAGGAGCGGCAGCCCAGTGCCGCACGCTAGTGCCGCTCCTTCTCCGCCGCCTCGATGACCTTCTTGGCGACGTGCTCCGGCACCTCTTCGTAGTGGTCGAACGTCATCTCGAAGGTGGCGCGGCCCTGCGTCAGGGAGCGCAGGTCGGTGGCGTAGCGCTGCATCTCCGCCAGCGGCGCCTGCGCGTCGATGACCGTCACTTTGTCCTCGGGCGTGATGCCGAGGACGTGCGCCCGCTTGCCGTTGAGGTCGCTCACCAGATCCCCGGTGTAGGCGTCAGGCGTGCGCACGCGCACGTTGACGATGGGCTCGAGGAGGACGGGTCGCGCCTTGAGGGCGCCCGCCTTCAGCGCCTGCGCCCCCGCCAGCTTGAACGACATCTCGGAGGAGTCCACGGGGTGGTCCTTGCCGTCGACGAGGCTTACCCGCACGTCGATGACCGGGTTGTGGGCGAGGACGCCCTCCGCCATCGCCTCGTGGACGCCGTTCTCCACCGCCGGCACGTACTGCCTCGGGACCGAGCCGCCGACCGTCTTGTTGACGAACTCGAAGCCTGAGCCTCGCGGCAGCGGCTCGATGTTCAGGGTCACTTTTGCGTACTGGCCGTGGCCGCCCGTCTGCTTCTTGTGCGTGTACTCAGCGGAGGCCGGGGCCGTGATTGTCTCCTTGTAAGGCACGCGCGGCGTCTGGTGGACGACGTCGGCGCCGAACTTGCGCTTCATCTTCTCGCAGGCGATCTCCACGTGCGACTCGCCCAGGCCCGCGATGATCGTCTCGCCCGTGTCGGGGTCGCGGCGGACGCGCATGATCGGGTCCTCTTCGACGATGCGCGCCAGCGCCGTGCTCATCTTGTCCGTGTCCGCCTTCGACTTCGGGTAGATGGCGACGCTGAAGATCGGCTCCGGGAAGTGCAGCGGCGGCAGCTTCACCGCCTTCTCCCGCTGGGTCAGCGTGTCGCCCGTCACCGTCTCGCCCAGCTTCGCCACGGCGCCGATGTCGCCGGCGACGAGCTCCGGCGTCGCGTCCTGCGTCTTGCCCCGCACGACGAAGAGCTGGCCGACGCGCTCGTCGGCGCCCTTGTTGGCGTTCCAGACGTGAGTGTCGGCCTTCAGCGTGCCCGAGAACACGCGCAGGTAGGTCAGCTTGCCGACGTAGGGGTCGGCCGTGGTCTTGAAGACCTGCGCCGCCAGCGGGCCGGCGGCGTCGGCCGGCAGGTCGGCGCCGTCCGCCGTCTTGACGCTCGCCTGCAACGGCGAGGGGAAGTAGCGCGCAACGGCGTCCAGGAAGCGCGCGACGCCGATGGTCTTCGCCGCCGAGGCCGCGAAGACTGGGATGAGGTCGCCGGAGGCAACGCCGGCCGCCAGGCCGCGGCCGATATCCTCGACGCTCAGCTCCTCGCCCTCCAGGTACTTGTTCAGGAGGTCCTCGTCGTTCTCCGCGACGGCCTCCAGCAGCTGGCCGCGCGCCGCCTCGATCTCGCCAGCCAGCTCGGCCGGCGGCGCCGCCTCCGTGCCCTTTTCGCCCAGGTACGCCTTCTGGTCGACGAGGTCGACGATGCCCTGGAAGGACTCCTGGCTGCCGATGGGCAGGTGCACGGCCACGCACTTCTTGCTCAGCTGCGACTGCACCTGCCGCAGCGTCTCGGCGAAGTTCGCGTTCTCGCGGTCGAGGCGGTTGATTACGACGGCGCGCGGCAGGCGGCGCTCGGCCGCCATGCGCCAGGCCAGCTCCGTGCCGACCTGCACGCCCGACGCGGCGCAGACGACGATGACGGCCGCGTCCGCCGCGGCGAGGCCGCTGTAGGCGTCGCCGATGAAGTCGGCGTAGCCGGGCGCGTCGATGAGGTTGATCTTGCGGTCCTGCCACTCGAGGGGCAGCAGCGAGGCGTTGATGCTCACCTTGCGCCTCACCTCGTCCGGGTCGAAGTCAGAGGTCGTCGTGCCGTCGTCGACGCGGCCGAGGCGGTTGATGGCGCCGCTGACGAAGAGCGCCGCTTCGGCGAACGAGGTCTTGCCGGTGCCGCCGTGGCCGAGGAGCACCAGGTTGCGGATCTTCTCGGTGGGGTATGCCTTCATGCAGAACGAGTCCCTTTCTGCTCGTCTCTGGTTCGGGTGTAGTCGATTCTAGCCCGTCATGGCCGGGACGGCAAAAGCCACTAGCCTGGCGGCAAGCGCTGCCGCCGCGGTGATGTAGTAGGAGTGGCCCTTACCAGTCTGCGGGCTTCGTGATGATGCCGTGGCTATCGTGAAGGGGATTAGGGAACTGGCTCGCCTTAAGGACGCCTCCCCTTATTGGTTTGTAGAAGGTCGCGACCGGCTTCAAGCGAACGCTTGGCCTCTTGTGAGGATTGAGAAGGCCGACGCTAAGGCTGAGTTCGTCTCGAACGATCTCGATAGCGTGAACAAGGTCTGAGTCGTTAGATACAACGACCGCTACCTCGTATTCGCCTTGAAACCCATCGCGAAGCAGATAGGTGGCGAGGTTGACATCGGAGCCCTTCTCCTCAGTGTCGAATACCTCAGCAGTGCGTCGGCCGCCGGGAAGTGGCGTTACCAACGGGCGCCGCTTCTTCTTTACTAGAAAGCTACCGTAGTGGACTGAGAGATTAGGGATGGTCTGGACGGCACGCAAGTATACTTCTTGCCTTTGACGCTGGCCCATGTCGGGTGGCCGTGGCGAGACGAGGGCCGTGAAGTATCGAATGCGCTCAATGGAGTGCTGTGGAAGGAGCAATTCGCACAGCCGGTTGACATCGAGCCACTTGAAGGATGTGCCCTTCAAAGCACCGTAATACAAGTTGAAACCGTCGATGTAGACGTTGGTTCGCAACGTGGGGGCGTCCTGAAGAAAGCAGAGGCCCCTTACGGGGCCTCGCGCCCAGTTGCCGAAGCTCCTGGGGGAATACGCGAACATCTTCTAGCAGCATGCTAGCGTTTGTCAACATCACGACAGCGCTCCTGACGAGCGGCGATCACTCTGTTGGCATGGCGAGGAGCTGGTTG
>Ga0209521_10002492_pt1 | contig 15047 bp, 11 predicted proteins | sample Rifsed19ft4_FD_184016 | JGI IMG/M metagenome (GOLD analysis project Ga0209521, IMG submission 184016) | Soil microbial communities from Rifle, Colorado, USA - sediment 19ft 4 (version 2) | ecosystem: Environmental > Terrestrial > Deep subsurface > Rock core/Sediment | place: Rifle, Colorado...
GTGAAGGAGGCGGACTGGTTGCGAGATTCCTCCACGGTGACCGTCACGGACGAGAGGTTAGCGGCGCCGCGGGCGCTGAGATCGCCGGCGAGACGGCCGGCAAACCACTCGGCGAGGCGCTCCGAGGTGGAGTTGTCGATAGGAAGGGCGCGGACTTCGGCCTCCGGGATGACATAACGTCGGTCACCGAACGCAATGTGGAAATGGCCGCCGGTTCGCTCCACGGCGAGGTGGGGGTTCTCGGTAGGGAGGAGGAAGGCGTGGTCCAGCTCCTGGCAGAGGGCCGCGACCAGGCGGCGAAGCTCCACGAAGTCGAACAACCAGGAGTCGGGCGTGAGGTCGCCGTCGAGTTGGACGGCGACGGCGTAGTTGTGGCCGTGGATCGGCTCACACTGGCCGCCGAACGTGGTGAAATGGGCGGCAGCGAAGCCGAGTTGGGGCCCGTGGACGTTGATACGCCTCATGAGGTTTCGCCGCTCGATGATACAGGGCGGAGTGGGGGTCGGCAAGGGGAGGTGCGGCGAGACGGCGGACATGTTCGCACTATATATGTTAGGTAAAGTGTTAGCCCTGAATTGGCCTGTCCTGGTGCGCGCGGGCGGAGGGATAAGCAGCCGACATGCGTGGCTCTGGGCGGCGTCAGAGGTGTCGCGAGAGAATTGCCAGCGACTCGCGGGCGGTGCTAGACTAGAACAGAGTACGGTCCTAACGAGCGATCTAGCGAGGATTGGGGACTGGTTAGCGGCGCTGAGCTGTCCAGTGTGAGCGGAAGCTGTGGTATCTCCGTTATGTCCCGCGCTATACGTGAACTGAAACGGTTGTAACCATGTGGAAAGCGATGAAATGGAGTATGGCCTCGCTGGCGGTGGCCCTGGCCATCGTCCTGGCGGGCGTCGTGGGATATGCCGTCGGCGAGGACCAGGGCACAAGCACCGTACCCCCGGCGGGGACGGCCATAGACGAGAGTGATTTCGGGATACTGGAGGAGATATACCGCATCCTGAAAGAGGATTTCGTTGATCCAGAGGCGGTGACCCCTGACATCCTGAGAATCGGTGCGATCAACGGGGTCCTACAGGCCCTGGGCGATCCTCACACTGTGTACATAGACCCGGAATCCTACTCCCTGGGAATAGATATCATTTCGGGCGCGTTTGAGGGGATAGGGGCGCAGGTAGAGCAGGACCCCGTGACCGGGAACATCGTTGTCGTAACGCCGTTCCGGGATTCGCCGGCGGAGAATGCCGGTATACGTGCGGGTGACCGCATTCTTGCCGTGGACGGAGAGTCGACGGAGGGCTGGTCGGTGGCCCAGGCCGTGACCGTCATCCGCGGGCCTGACGGCACGGACGTAATGCTGGGGGTGGAGCACCTCGATGGGGTCAGCGAGGAGATAACTATCACCCGCGGGACGATCGAGATACCGACGGTGTTCACACGGGAGATCGAGGACGCGACGGGTGATCCGGTGACCGAGTTCTCCTACATCGAGCTGCAGCAGTTTACCGACCCGGCGGTGGTGGAGCTACGCGACGAGCTGCAGCGGGCGGTGGACGAGGGGGACAGCGCCGTGATCCTGGACCTTCGGCGCAACCCAGGAGGCGGCCTGGACGCGACGATTGAGGTGGCGGACACGTTCCTGGACGATGGGGTCATCCTGGTCCAGGTGGACCGCAATGGCCAGGAAACGGTGTTCAGAGCTGATCCTGGTGGCGAGGCCACGGACATACCTGTGGTGCTCCTGGTGGGACCGGGCTCCGCCAGCGGGTCCGAGGTGCTGGCCTGCGCCCTGCGGGACAATGGCCGGGCAACCCTTGTCGGCGAGCAAACATTCGGCAAAGGCTCTGTCAACCATCTACGGGAGCTGTCCAACGACGGTGCGCTGTATGTCACCATCGCTCGGTGGGTGTGCCCGAATGGCGAGCAGATAGAGGCCGTGGGCATTGAGCCCGACCTGGAGGTCCTCCCATCGGAGACGGATATCGAAGGGAACCGGGATGTCCAGCTGTTCGCCGCGATCGATTTCTTGCGGGATAATCTGGCGCAAGCGGCGCCGTAAGATTATGTAAAGCCCTCCCCTGGCGGGAGCACCGTGGGCGAAAAGAACATCGCCGTCAACCGTAAGGCCGGACACGATTATCATATCGTGCGCACGTTGGAGGCCGGCCTCTCTCTCCTAGGCACGGAGATCAAGTCCATCCGTCAGGGGCGCGTGAGCATCCGCGAGGCCTACGTGCGGCCCGACGACGGCGAGATGTGGTTGGTGGGCGCGCACGTGGCGCACTACCCGCCGGCGGCATCGGCGAACCACGAGCCGACGAGGCGGCGCCGGCTGCTTCTTCACAGGAAGGAGATCGCGGAACTGGCGCGAGCGGTGGAGTCAGAGGGCGTGACGGTGGTGCCGTTGCGTCTATACCTGAAGGACGGTCGCGCGAAGCTGGAGATAGCGCTGGGCCGGGGCAAGAAACGTTATGACAAGCGGGCCGCCATCGCCAAGCGGGACGCAGAGCGCCAGATGCAGCGAGCGCTACGCCGCCGGACGTGACGCCCTCACAGACGCCTAGCCCAAGCGCATGAGCTTCGCCTCGAGCGCCGCCCGCAGGACGTCGGGTCGGAATAGGTCAAGGCGCTCCCTCGACGCCTCCTAGCGGGCCGATTCGGTCCCGCCCCGCAGGCGGACAGCCACGTCGGCGTACAGGCTGTAGATCACGGGGATCACCACCAGGGTGAGGAGGGTGGAAGTGAGGAGTCCGCCGATGACCACGGTGGCCAACTCCTCGGCGATGATTATTCCACCGCCGCTGATGCCCAGTGACAGAGGGATGAGGGCAAAGATGGTGGCGAAGGCGGTCATGAGGATAGGCCGCACCCGGCTGCGTCCGCCCTGAAGGATCGCCTCCCTTACCGAGAGCCCACGCCCCCTGAGCATCTCCACGAAGGTGATGAGGACTATAGCGTTGGTGACGACGATACCGATGAGCATGAGCAGGCCCATGAGGGCGGGCAGGCCAAGATCGCGGCCGGTGATAAACAGGGCGAGCAAAGCGCCGATGGATATGAATGGAAGGCTGAACAGGATGGTGAAGGGGTTCATAAGGGATCCCAGGGAGGCCACCATTACGATGTACACTACAATCACGCCGATGGCCATGGCGAGATAGAGGTCGGAGAAAGCCTCTTCTTGCTGCTCAAAGATGCCGCCGACGCGGATCTCGACTTCCGGGTCTGACTGCACTTCCGCCACGATCTCGTCCACCTTGTCAGAAGGGCCGGCCAGGTCAGTGCCCACGATGTTCGCCGTGATGGTGGCTGCTCGCCGTTGATCGACACGCGTTACCGTCGCGGGCCCTGCCGCCATCTCCAACTCGGCCAGGTCGGCCAGGCTGGGGTTGCCGGGAAGGGCCAGGACGAGCCGTCCGACGGCCGCCGCCGCCGCGCCCTCACCGCTGCCGACCCGTAAAACGGCGGGCACCCGCTCGTCTCCGATTTGCAGCGAGCCCAGGGGCGCCCCCACCAGCAAGCGACGGACCTCCAGGGCCAGTTGGCCCGGTGTCAGGCCGTACTGGGCGGCCCGCTCCTCATCCACCATCACCAGCAGCTCGGGAGCGGATTCGGCGACGTCGTTGTCGAGGTTCTCCAGATCGGAGACGTCGCCCAGGCGGCCCGTGACTTCCCCCGCCGTCGACGCCACAGCCTGGGCCGAATCACCGCTCACCACTATCTCGACGCGGTCGGTCTCAAAGCTGGGCGCGATGACGTGAATGTTCGCCGTGACGTCCTCGAAGCCGGATACGATGCGCCGGGCCCGCGCCGCCTCCTCGTCGATGTCGGCGCCGTCCTTATACGTGAGGAACACGTCGATCGTGTTCGAGCCGGGGATGCCGCCGCGGAACGACCCCGGGTTGTTGACGTCCGTCTGGCCGACGATGAGCTGATACCTGTCAATCGCTTCGATCTCGGCGAAGGCGGCCTCTATCTCCCGGGCCCTCGCGGCGGTGATGGAGATCGGCGTGCCGGCCGGCAGCTCGATGCGTCCGGCCACTGCGTCCCAGCCGGCGCTGGGCAGGAAGCTGGAGTTTATGTACGGCAGGGCGGCGAAGCTGCCCGCGAAGAGGGCGGCTGCTGCGAACAGCGTGAGGAAGCGGTGGCCCAGGCTCCAGCGCAGCGCCGGCGTGTACAGCCGCTGCAGCCAGGTGTCGTCGTCCTGAAGGCGCATCGCCGGGATGAAGACCAGGCTCAGCGCCGGGACGACGGTGAGCGCGACGACCAGAGACGCGAAGAGAGCGAAAGTGACCGCCAGCGCCAGCGGCAGGAACGATTCCTGCACGATCCCGCCGATGAAGGCCAGGGGCAGGAACACGGCCACGGTTGTGAGCGTCGACGAGAAGATAGCCGTGGACACCTCTCGCGTGCCGTCGAGGGCGGCCCTGGTCAGGGGTTGTCCGCGGCGGGCGTGCGTGTAGATGTTCTCCAACACGACGATGGAATCGTCCACCACGCGGCCGACGGCGATGGTCAGGCCGCCCAGCGTCATGATGTTGAGGGTCACGCCCTGCCAGTTGAGCACGGCGATCGCCGCCAGCATGCTCAGCGGTATGGACACCGCGGTGACGATCGTCGCGCGCACGCTCACCAGGAAGATCAGTATGATCACCACGGCGAACGCAGCGCCGAGCAGCCCCTCTCTGACCAGCGAGTCAATGGAGTCTTCGATGAGCTCGGACTGGTCGAACAGGACGGTCGCCTGAACGCCTTCCGGCAGCCGGCCCTCGAGCTCCTTCACCGCCCGCTCGACATCGTTGGCTGTCTGTACGGTGTTCGCTTCCTGCGACTTGAAGACGCCCAGGGCCAGGCTCGGCTGGCCGTTGGTGCGGGCGATCGCCGCCGTCGGCGACGGCGCCAGCGCCACCCGCGCAACGTCGCCCAGCAACACCTCCTCGCCGCCCCCGCTCGGCACAGCTCTCACCAGGGGCAAGGAGGCGATATCCGCCGGCGACTCCAGCGGCTGGACCGTGCGTACGGGCAGGGTCAACCCGCCCTCCAGCACGAACCCGGACGGGGTGGATATCCCGCTGCCGTTCAGGGTCAGCGCTACGTCGCTGACGGTGACGCCGAGTTCGGCCATGCGCACGGGGTCCAGGGCGATCACGAGCAGCGACTCCTGCGTGCCCGTGACGCTGACGGTGAACACACCGTCTATCCTCATTAGCGCCGGCACCACAGAGTCCCGGACAGCGCCCTCGAGTTCTTCCGGGCTGCTCTCCCCGTAGACGGTTATCGCCACGATGGGGAAGTCGCCGAAGTCGATGCGACTAACGGTGGGAGTGTCCGCGCCGTCCGGCAGGTCCAGCCGTTGCAGGGCGCTGACGATCTCGCGTTCCTTCGTCTCCGTGTCGGTGCCAAAGTCGAACTCGGCCACAACGACTGAGACGCCCTCGGCTGTGGTGGACTGGAGGCGCTGCAGCCCCTCGACGTTGCTGATCGCGCTCTCGGTGGGCTCCGTGACCAGATCGACGATCGACTCCGGGGAAGCGCCCTGGAAACGGGTGATGACCGTGATCGCGGGGAAGTCGATTTCCGGGAACAGCTCCTGCTGGATGTCGAACGCGGAGTAGAGCCCGACGAGGGCGACGACCGCCGCCGTGAGGAACACCACGGGCTTGCGGACGAGGGCGATATTGGTGATGCCAGTCAGCCAGCCCAAAGACTCGTCTGCGGCTACTGCAGGTGGCGCCTCGTCCTCGGCCCTCCGCTTCGCGTTCTCCGGCCGACGGCGGGACCGGACTAGGAGCGCCACCAGGGTGGTCAGGCCGGCCGCCAGCAGGGTCGCTGGATAGAGGAAGCGCCAGAAGGGCCGCAGCGGCCTGAGCCAGCGCATCAGCGTGGGGACGACATCTGGGCGGGGTAAGCGTGGGCCGGGGAGGACGATAGAGCGTCTATGAGAACCCGAAGCGCCCGCTCTACGGTGTGGAGGTCCTCCTCCGCCACGTCGGAGAGAACGCGGGCCAGCTCTTCACGTCCGGACGCCCACATGCGGTCCACGAGCTCGCCGCCCCGGAGGGAGAGGCTGGACACCACCCGGCGGCTGTCCGCGCTATCGCGCTCGCGCTCGAGGTAGCCGCGGCGGTCCAGGCGGGTCAGGATGCCGGTCATCGTAGGGAGCGAGAGGTCAAGGACTGAGGCGAGGGCGCCGCAGGTCTGAGGGCCGTCAATGTAGAGCGTCAGGAGGACCTTGAGCTGGGGCATGGTGAGGTGGGTTTCGAGCCACTCCGGCGGCACCCGGTGACGGGCAAGGCGGAAAAACTCATCGGCCAGGTCGAGGATGCGTTCGGTGCTCATGACGGATAGTTTGCGTAGCACAAAGTATATTGGTCGACGTCAGTCCGGTCAAGGCCGGTCTGACGGACCAGGGACGTGATATAATCGTGGCGCGGGGACGAAAGGGTTCGACAGGGAAGGTTGAGCCCGGATTGCAAGCCGAGGTTGCCATACCCTCGTTAAACAGGTGGCGAAAAACAACTGGCGAAAACCAGTACGCACTAGCCGCCTAATTTCGGTGGCTACGTTGGTCCCAGGCCTCTCCTCGACGGGCCGGGTCCGGCGCCGCGAAGTCGAGGTGCGGTTCCCCCGACGCCGATAAAGGGGGGCTCAAGTCTAAATCGGCTGGCCCGTCGGTGACTCCGTCGGCGGAGGTACGGAGGGCGAGATGCAAACGCCGACTAAGCTTGTAGAGGTCCGTGTGGGCTTTCCTTTGGACGAGGGGTTCGATTCCCCTCCGTCTCCACCATGAACTCGGTACAGGGGCCGAACACCCGGCCCCTGTTTGCATCCTGGGGGCAGTAGCGACCGGCCCGTCGCGCGGGCTGATGTTATGTCAACGCGCCGCCTGCTAGAATAGGAATATGTGCGGGCGCTTCACGCTGACCAGGCAGGACCGCGTGGAATTGGCGCGCGAACTGGGCGTGCCGGCCGATCAGCTAGGCGAATTCGACTACCGGCCCAGGTACAACATTGCGCCGTCCAGCGCGCACTGGATCATGCGAATGGAGTACGAGGACCGGGAACTATTGCGCGCTCGCTGGGGGCTGATCAACCACTGGGCGAAGGACCGAAAAGTGGGCTACCGGCAAATCAACGCCCGAGCTGAGACGCTGGAGCAAAGGCCCGCTTTCAGAGACGCGTTCAAGAAGAGGCGGTGCGTGGTGCCGGCGGACGGGTTCTATGAGTGGACGGAGCACAAGGGGGCGCGACAACCCATCTGGTTCCACCGGCCCGACGGCGGCCTGATCCTCTTCGCCGGTCTCAACGAGTCCTGGCAGCCAGCGCCGGGCGAGTGGGAGCCGACGTTCACCATCATCACCACCGCCGCCAATGCGACACTGGAACCCGTGCACGATCGGATGCCGGTGATCCTCCCGCAAGAGGTTGTGGACGAGTGGCTTTACCCACGGCAGGACGATGTGGCGGCCCTGAGCTCGCTCCTTGTTCCCGCCAGCGATGATCTTCTGGTGGGCACGCCCGTCTCGCCTCGCGTGAACTCGGTAAAGAACGACGATGCGGCGTGTCTGGAACCGCTCCGGTAGCCCGCCCGCGCCCGCAGGCGGCGCTGCTCGCGGGCCGCGGCCTGACCCGGAACTGTAGGCCGGCGGCACCATTCCAACCGCGAGCACAACGGTCAGATGGCCGAGGTCTGTCCCCGCTGGGTGATTGCGTGAAGGGGATGCGATCCCTATGAGGCGACAGCGCGTTTCAATACGGGAGGCAGCTGATCCTCGAGGCTGTCCTTGGCGACGCAGAAGTGTCCCCCATGGCGTTCCACTGCCTCGCGGTACTCGGGCGTGTCGTCCGAAAGGAGGACGGCGACCTTCATATCGGGTAGCCGCTGCCCCAGGCGCTTGAGCTCCGCGAGCCTGTCCTGCGTGACCATCTCAATGTCCAGAAGGACCAGATCGAACCGCGTGCTTGTGACCTGAGAGATCACTTCTGCGACAGTGGACGCCTCGCCGCTGGCGACGCACTGGCCAAGTCGCGACAGGACGCGGCGTATCGTCTCGCGGAAGTGAGCATTCTTGTCGGCGACGAGCACGCTAATGTGCCGCTGCCGCTGTGACCGGCGCATCGTGTGGAGGCTGGAGTCCATAGTAAAGTTCCCCCTGACCCGCATCTCTACCTTCCAGGATGGATGTCCGCTTGTCTGTCGGGCAGAGTAAGGATTAGCTGTAGGGCGTTGCGGGAGTGGCGGGTGCGGTTTTACCCCACGGGCGAAAATGGGCCCGTGCTATAATCGGCGTGCCAGCAGTGAATGCGATTTGACGATGGATGCGGCGACGAAGATGACCCATAGTCTGGCGCCCGCTCTGCGGGTGATTGGCAACAAGTACCGCTTGCAGATATTGCAGCTCCTGGACAGCGGGGCGTCGACCGTCGGGGGAATCGCTGATAGGCTGGGGCTCCCGCAGCGTACCGTTGGCCGGCACCTGGGGATCCTGGAGGACTACGGTCTGGTGAGGCCGGACGTGAGTTCGGGGAACGGGCGGTTCTACGCGCTGGACCGGCAGAAGGCGGCGATGCTGAACGCGTCATTCATCTCGCTCATGGGCCGCGTGGGCAGCTCTGAGCCGTCAAACACGAGACGCAGTTCGGCTGCCGCGACGGAGGAGAATCTGCCCCTGGCGGTGCCCCAGACGCCGGAGGCATGCAAGAGCTGCCAGAACGCGTCGTTCGTGCGGGAGGTGCTGGATGAGCTGGACCAGTCTATAGACAAGGCACAGCAGTACCAGGCCCGCCTGAGGCAGATGTCCTCGCAGGTGCTCACCGCCCAGGAGGAGGAGCGCAAACGGATTGCACGTGAGATGCACGATGACACGGCTCAGGCGCTTACATCGGTGCTGGTACGGCTCCGACTACTAGAGCGATCTGCAGAGAACGAGCGGTTGCGGGGCGGGCTGACGGAGCTAAGGGAACTGACAGGTGCGACCCTTGAGGGCGTGCGGCGGCTGGCGATCGATTTGAGGCCGCCGATGCTGGACGATCTAGGGCTGGAGGCGGCCCTAGGGTCCTTCGTGCAGGACTTTTCGCGGCGGTGGCCGACGGAGGCGAAGCTAACCGTCGGGCGCCTGGGCCGCATTCCCCCAGATGTGGAACTTGTCCTCTACCGCATCGTCCAGGAAGCGTTGTCCAACGTGGCGAAGCACGCCAACGCGTCGCATGCGCTCGTACGACTCACCCGCAGAGGACGGGCCCTGCGGATGGTGATCGAGGACGATGGCCTCGGCTTCGATTTGGACGCGGTGAGGCGTTCGCGTGAGTCCGGGCTGGGCCTGTTCGGAATGGAGGAGAGGTTGGCCCTTGTGGGTGGAAGTCTCCAGGTTGAGTCGGCCATTGGAAGGGGCACACGCGTTAGTGCGGAGGTCCCTTTGCCCCACAGGCGGCGGTAGTGACCGCGGACAAGAAGATCCGGGTAGTTCTGGCAGATGACCACGCGGTGCTGCGCGCAGGGCTGAGGGCGCTGCTGAGCCTGGAGGCGGATATGGAGGTGGTGGGGGAGGCGGGAAACGGCCGGGAGGCGATGGAGCTGGCCCAGAGCTTGACACCGGACGTCATCGTGATGGACATCTCTATGCCGGAGGTGGACGGCCTGGCGGCGGCCCGGGGGATCCACGAGATGGAGCTTCCCTGCCACATCGTCATCCTCACGGTGCATGCGGAGGAAGACTACCTGTTCCAGACGCTGCAGATGGGGGCCTCCGGCTACGTGCTCAAAAGCTCAGCCGATCGGGAGCTCATGGACGCCATACGCGCCGCTCACCGAGGTGAAGTGTTCCTTTACCCGTCGGCAGTGAAGAAGGTGCTGGGTGAGTACCTCAAAGGTGCCCGGGGCGAGGGGGCGAAGAGGGAGTATGAGGCGCTGACGAGCCGCGAAAAGGAGGTGCTCAAACTGACGGCTGAGGGGTTCACAAACCAGGAGATCGCTGAGAAGCTCGTGATCAGCCCTAAGACTGTGGACACCTATCGCCAGCGCATCATGGAGAAGCTGAACCTCCATCACCGCTCGGAGCTGGTGCGTTACGCATTGAAGACGGGGCTCCTGACTGTATCCGAGTGAGCGTCCGGCCGTGGGGGAAAACCCCACGGAACGTACTGGTTGTGCCCGACAGACGGCGGCTGCGCTCTGGACTACCGTAGAGTTCCAACTGCGGGGCTCTCCGGCTTCGATCTGAGGTGGCCCGCCCAAGGTCCGGAGACCCCGCAGTCTCTTCTTTTGGCGGGACGGAAACGGCGGCTGGCGGCTTACCAGCAAGCGGCCCGGTTCCACTGCGTACAGCGATCGTACATAGCTGTCCACGGCTAGCCATCAAGATGTCCCATCCCACCCGGCGCGCGGTCGGGCGCGTTTCGTATGCCGGCACGGTGTTGTCCCCCGGCCCGGCGTTCCTGCTGGAGGCCAGGCGTTGACGGAGCCGCTCCACGGGGTCGTGCTGGCCGGCGGCCGAAGCCGGCGGCTGGGGGTGGACAAGGCGCTGTTGCGGTTCGGCGGCCAACCCCTGGTTCGCATAGTGGTGGATCGGGTGGCGGGGATCTGTGACGAGGTTGTGGTGGCAGTGGACCGCCCCGAGAGATTCCAAGGAGTGGCTCTGGCGGCCAGGCTTGTTGCCGACGTTGCGCTGGGACTTGGCCCCCTCTCCGGTCTGCACTCCGGCCTGAAGGCATGCCAAGTGGACCACGTCCTAGTGGTGGCCTGTGACCTGCCTTTCCTGAACGAGAAGCTGCTACGGTACATGGCGGAGCAGCCCCGCGCTTACCAGGCTCTGGTGCCCTGGGCTGATGAGCGCTGGCACCCGTTGCACTCCATCTACAACCGCTCCTGCTTGCCTGAGGTTGAGCGCATGGTGCGCCGGGGCGGGGGGAGCATGCGCGACCTCTTGAGCCGGCTGGATGTGCGGCGCCTGAGCGGCGAGGAGTTGCGGCGCCTGGACCCGGACGGCCTCAGTTTCCTGAACCTCAACCGACGCGCGGACCTGGCCCGGGCCAGGGCGATCTGGAGGGACCTCCGACAAGATTAGGCCACCAGGAACTGAATCCGAAGCGTTATTGGGCCCCCTGAAGCGTTTCCCAACCCTGACCAGCTGGCTTCGCACTGGGCGGCTATTCTTGCGTAAAGTCTGTCCCTGTGGCGCTCGCCTGGCGACTATATCCCTGTAACGCCTTGCCCGGCGCGGCATCATAAGCTTGGACGATGCAGAGGCGCAGTCATTCCTGGCAGCGTCTGCAATCGCGCCGAAACTCACGGTTGAGAGAGGAAGATGTGGGGGCAATTGAGGTCCCAGGAGATACGGGGGCGATGATGGAGCCCAGGCCGGACGGCACGAAAATCCAAGCGGCATCTCAAGAGATGACAATCTTGCCCAATGTCCAGCGCAGCTTTGAGCTGGTTCGGGGCCGTGGCTCAGACCTGAGCGTCGTCGTCGCTGGTCTGGACGGACTCCGGGTTATAAACGAACGTCTAGGCCCGATCGAAGGCGACGCGGTACTGGCCGCGTTCGGCGCTCGCCTGGGCGGAATGATTGAGAACGTCACGCATCTGGTCGCCGACCAGCTTATCGGCGTGCTGCCTGAGACAGATTCTTCGAGGGCCATCGCCCTGGCGGAGGTGGTGCGGAAGGAGGTCGCCGACAGCGTAATTACCCCTGTGGGTAGGGTCACAGCCAGTTTTGGTGTGGCCGCCTATCCGCACTGCGCAGAGAGCGCGAAAGAGCTTGTGTACGGCGCGCAGGCTGCGATGTACTGGGCGAAGGCAAAGGGCGGCAACAGGGTGGACTACTGGGGAGAGATGATCGGGGCTAACACAACGATACGGTCGGGCGCTGCGAAGGATCCGGTTACGGCTCTGGCTATCGCTGTGGAGAGGAAGATCAAGGCAGCGCCCGGGCAACTGGCGCGGGCGGCTTGGTACGCGCAGAAGGTTGCCGCGGAGATGGGTGTCGGACCGCAGGAACAGGAGCTGATTGAGAAGGCGGCGCTCCTCCACGATGTGGGCATGCTGGCCGTGCCGGACGGGATCCTGCACAAGCCCGGGTCTCTCGGTGACGAGGAGAAGGCGATAGTCAGGGCCCACCCTGCCGTTGGCGCAGAGATCGTCAGCCGGGGAGCGGAGCTGGCGGGGGCAGCGCCGATAATAGCCCATCACCACGAGCACTACGACGGCAGCGGTTACCCGGACGGACTGGCGGGCGATGCCATTCCTCTGATCTCGCGCATCATCCTGGTTAGCGATGCGGTCGACGCCATGACTACCGCGCGCTCCTACAGGAGCGTGATATCGTTGCAGGAGGCCCTTCAGGAGTTGCGCCGTTGCTCCGGGCGGCAGTTCGACAACCGCGTCGTGGATGCCTTCACTACGATAGCGAACCGTAGGGGATTGCAGGCCCTTCACTGGTCTCAGATCCGGCAACAGGCACACCGCACCTGAACCGGCCGTACACCTTCCGTTCACCAAAGCCCAGTAAAGCCGCGCCGTCAGAGGCGTCCTACCATCGTGCGGACAGATTAGTCAGCCTGCCACGGCAGGAGGGTAAACATGTTCAACAAAGGTAGGATGCGGCTCTGGCTCATCATTACGCCGATACTTCTAGCGCTGACGGCGCTGCTCCCGAAGATGGCGGATGCCGAGGGCGGGGCGACGCAGGATGTGCACCCCGCCGTCGATGTCTATGCAGACCTTTTCCCCGGCGAGAAGATCCCGGTCATCGTCCAGTCAGACGATGCCGACCTGTCGCAGTGGGTCGTAGAGCGCGGCGGAGATGTGCTGCATGAGTTCGACATCGTTGGCGGTTTCCAGGCCGAGATTCCGATCGAGATGGTTGAGGCGCTTGACCTGAGCGACAGGGCGGACTGGATATCGCTGGATGCGCCGCTAATGACCTCGCGTCGAGGCGGCGATGACGTGGACCCCTCGCGACTGGCGACGGCGTACCAGTTCGCCGCTAACGCGGTCCCAGCCTGGGAAGAGGGCGTCAGCGGAGACGACGTGACGGTTGCCGTGATCGACACGGGCATCAGCCCCAGCGACGACTTCGGCGGCCGGCTGGCCGGCTTCGGCAACTTCAGTTCCGAGGAGATGATCCCGCTGGACAGCAACGGCCACGGCACGTGGGTGGCCGGCATTATCGCCGGCGACGACCCGAAGGGTCGTTACGTGGGCATCGCGCCGGCGGCCGATCTTCTCAGCGTGAAGGTAGCGGGCAGGGACGGCTCTGCCCGCGTGAGCGACGTGATCGAGGCTCTCCAGTGGGTCGTCCAGAACAAGGACCGGTATGACATAGGGGTGGTCAACATCTCCCTGAACTCCGCAATCGCCGATAGCTACCTCCGTGACCCCCTATCGGCGGCGGTCGAGCAGGCCTGGTTCCAGGGCATCGTGGTCGTCGTATCCGTGGGCAACCTGGGCGCGACACCCTTCGCCGCGGACCACGCCCCGGCCAATGACCCGTTCGTGATAACCGTAGGCGCGTTCGACGATCAGGGCACAGGGGACCGCTCCGACGACGTGCTGGCCGGCTGGTCAAGCCGCGGCGTCACGGTGGACGGGTATGCCAAGCCGGAGGTGGTGGCGCCCGGCGTCGACATAGTGTCCACGTCCAGCGGAAATAAGTCCTTCCTGGCGCAGGAAGGACCGGACCGCGTGGTGGCCCGGAGCTATATACAGTTGACCGGTTCATCCGCCTCTGCGGCGGTTGTGTCCGGAATGGTTGCGCTGATGCTGGAGGAGGACCCGTCCCTCACCCCGGATGAGGTCAAGTTCCGGGTGATCGCTACCGGAACGCCGGTCCCGGGCTCCGACGCCCCAGCGATCGATGCCTCTAGTGCAACGTTCACGACGATAGAGGGGTCGGCCAACGGCGAGGCGCTGCCCAACGAGTTCATCGACCCTGAGACGGGCAGGATCATGGAGGACAGTATCCTCTGGCGGAGCATCCTGTGGCGAAGCATCCTGTGGCGGAGCATTCTCTGGCGGAGCATTCTCTGGAGCAGGTAGGTAACCCTAATGGGGTAAGAACCCCGGCATTACCAGCGACAGCGGAGGAGGACAGCCCGAAGGCGGTTGGCGGCGCGGATGACGAAGAGACGAGGGCGCTGCCCTCCTCCGCGAGATCGTATTTGGCGGCCGTCTACGCCACCGCGATAGGCGTAGGCGCGTTCGCCTTTGTATTCGCCGGTGGACGGCCGAGCGGTGAAGACGTAGCCGCCTTCGCCATCCTCAGCGGTCTGGCGGCGGCGGCCCAACTGTTCAAGGTAGACGCGCCCAACCGGCACTCGTACCATACGACCCCGGCCTTTTTGCTGGCGGCAGTTCTCCTGCTCGATCCGTCGCTCCTGGTTCCTCTTGGCCTGATCATTCTGCTGCCGGAGTGGGTGCGCTATCGCTACCCGTGGTACATCCAGAGCTTCAATATCGCCACTTATCTCCTGAACATGCTGGCGGCGTGGGCCGTGTTCCATGCCGTTGCGGGTCATTCCGGTCTCAATGTCAGTTGGCAGGTGGCTGCGGCGACCGGTCTGGCGGCGGCCACGTTCATAGTCACGAACCATGCGCTGGTGGGTCTGGTCTTGTGGCTGGCGCGCGGCATCCCGTTGCGAGACTCGCACGTGTTCGAAAGGGACAGCTTGGAGACGGACGCCACTCTCCTGTTCCTCGGCGCGGGGATGGCCGTCTTCTGGACGATACATCCATCTCTTATGACTCTGGGCGTGGCGCCCCTGCTGTTGTTCTACCGCGCCCTGCACGTGCCGCAGCTCCAGGAGGAGGCCTACTACGATATGAAGACGGGACTGCTGACCGCCAGGCGGTTCAACGAACTGCTTGGAGAGGAGCTGTCCAGCGCCAAGCGGAGCGGCCGCGCCATGGCAGTCTTGATGGCGGACCTTGACCTGCTGCGTGATGTCAACAACACACATGGCCACCTGGTGGGGGACCAGGCGCTCCAGGGCGCAGCTCGGGCAATCAAGCGATGCCTGCGGCCCGGCGATTTCGCCGGACGGCTGGGAGG
>Ga0209521_10002497_pt1 | contig 15034 bp, 10 predicted proteins | sample Rifsed19ft4_FD_184016 | JGI IMG/M metagenome (GOLD analysis project Ga0209521, IMG submission 184016) | Soil microbial communities from Rifle, Colorado, USA - sediment 19ft 4 (version 2) | ecosystem: Environmental > Terrestrial > Deep subsurface > Rock core/Sediment | place: Rifle, Colorado...
TTGCTCATCGGGTAACCCGCGAAGGCGCCACGCTCCATCGTGGCTTTGATACCTTTCTCAATGGGCGGCAGATAAGACTTGGACAGATTCATACCCACGAGTTCATCATCAAATTCAAAATCGCCTTCGTGATACGGCTCAATGCGGAGATGGACTTCACCGAACTGGCCCGCGCCGCCTGACTGTTTCTTGTGGCGATATTGTCCGTTGGCTTTACGCGTGATCCCTTCACGATATGGGATTTTTGGCTGATGGGTAACCAGGCCCACCTGGAACTTGGTCTGCGCCCGATTGACAGCGACATCAATATGCTGGTCGCCCATGCCCTGTAAAACGGTCTCGTGTGTAATATGGTCATTTTGCCATGTGAGGGTCATATCTTCTTCGCACAGACGAGTAAGGGTCGGTGAGATCTTTGCGGCGTCGGCTTGCGTCTTGGGGGTTATTGCCACGCGATACAACGCGGCGGGGAACATCGGTTTTTCAATCGTGAGCGGATGGCCCTTGTCGCAGAGCGTATCGCCCGTTGCTGTTGCGGTCAATTTGGAGACCGAGGCGATGTCACCTGCATGCACAACTTTGGCGGGGATCTGCTCCTTCCCGCGCTGGAAGTGCAGGCTTGCCATGCGCTCTTCCGCGTTCTTGTTTTGATTCCATACACGCGCATCCGCTTGAATGGAACCGGAGAACACACGGAAATACGTCATTCTGCCAACGAACGGATCGGCAGTGGTCTTCCATACATATGCAGCTAATGGGGCCGAGGCGGACGCGGTCAACTTCTCTTCGCCATCTTTACCGTGTGCAACTCGTTCAGGAGCATTCAACGGTGATGGCATCAGATCGATGATGTCATTGAGCAAGGCGAGAGAGCCGATCTCACGTCCGCCCGCCGCGCAGAAGACCGGGATAAAAGCCCCGGCGTAAACCACATCCTTTAAACCGCGCACCAGCTCTTCGTCTGAGAGAGACCCGTTCTCCAGATATTTTTCCAGCAGTTCGTCTTCACCCTCCGCCGCAGCTTCCACGAGCGCGAAGTGGGCCGCCTCTGCAGCCTCTTTCAGTTCAGCAGGGATGTCGCCGGTCGTCTTGCCATCACCCAGGTAGGTCTTCATGCCGATGACATCCACGACGCCTTTGAAACCTTGTTTCTCGCCGATCGGCAAATGTACTTTGATAACGCGCTTTTCATGGGCGTGCGCCAGCGCCTCAACGCTTGCAAAGGCCTGTTCGAAATTCGCGTTATCGCGGTCCATCTTGTTGACCACAAAGAAACGCGGCAATTTGAATTCATCTGCATAGCGCCAGGCCAGTTCGGTACCAACTTCCACACCGGCGACCGCGTCCACTAAAATCACGGCGCCATCAGCGACACTCAGAGCGGAGATCGCCTCACCCACAAAATCAGTGTAGCCGGGCGCGTCGATCACGTTTATCTTGTGATCGCGATGCTCAACTGGGATAACACTTGAATAGATCGAAATCTTTCGACGGTGTTCCTCATCGTCATAATCTGAAACCGTTGTCTCGTCCTCCACTTTTCCCAGGCGAGTGGCAGCCCCCGTCGCATGCAAAAATGCTTCCGCCAGCATTGTTTTTCCCGCGCCTCCATGCGAGACCAGCGCAATGTTGCGGAGAAACTCGGTGGTATACTCTTTCATGAAAAAACCCTTCCTATACAGTTGGGATATAGAATCAGTTGCGTGATTGTAAAAGAACTCAACTGAATTGTCAAAGTGACGCGTCTGCGCTTCACCTTCCTTAAATGACATGCTGGGTCCAATACTTATGGGATAGTGGAATTAAGAGTGCAAAACCTGTTCCGCCGCCTGCTCTTTCATTACTGGTATTTCGGCCAGCCGAAGTGGGATACGGGTATCAGTCCGCCCGAATTATTAGACTTCATACAAAAACATAAACCCGGCCATGCAATCGATATCGGATGCGGCACCGGCACAAATGTGATCACGCTTGCCAGGGCCGGATGGCAGGTAACGGGCGTGGATTTCGCGCCGCGCGCCATTCAACTTGCAAAACGAAAGGTAAAGGACGCCGGCGTTCGAGCAGAGTTAATCGTCAACGATGCGACAAAATTGAAAGGGATCAGCGGCCCCTATGACTTTGCCCTTGACATCGGTTGTTTTCACGGCATTCCAAAAGACGGCCAGACGAAATATCTAAAACAATTGGAGCGTATCCTTGTCACTGACGGATTCTGGCTTATGTACGGATTCTTCAAGCCGAGCACGGTTCACCCGGGACGCTTCGACACGCTCAGCGCGCCGCCCGGGCTTGTCGAGGCGGATATGAACCTTTTCTCATCCCAATTGACTCTCGTTACGCGCCGTGATGGATTCGACGATAAGCGCGAAAGACCGTCAGCATGGTTCCTCTATCAAAAACACAACCGACGATGAATGCACACGCGATCGAAATCCGAACCCTTACCGAAACCCTCATTTACGAATTGACCAAAGCCCTCGCGCTTCCAAAGACTGAATGGACAGCGAAATTGGTTCGACTCATCTTCGGAAAGGCCGCGCACGCAGCTGCTGAAGTGGGCATCGGCTTGGACCGCGCCGTCGCTGAAGGTGGAATATCCGCAGGCGCGCGTTGGGTTTTGCCACGCTTTGTCAAATCATATGAAGCGTGCGGAATCGAAAACATTCCAGTGCATGGTCCTCTGGTCATTGCATCCAACCATCCCGCATCAGTTGATTCGCTTGTCATTTCCGCAAATGTCAATCGCCCGGATTACAAAGTCATCGTTGGCGATATTCCATTCTTTGAGCACCTTCCGAGCGTGAGCACACATGCCATCTACGCGCCCGGCCCCGAGAATATGATCGGACGAATGCAGGTTGTCCGCGAGGTGATTCGACACTTGAAGAATGATGGCGCGATCCTCATCTTCGCGCGCGGTGGCATAGAGCCTGACCCTGCCTGCATGCCTCATCCAGATGTTGAATTCCATCATTGGTCACGCAGTCTTGAGATATTTCTAAAACAAGTTCCGCAAACGCAAGTGCTTATCACAATGGTAAGCGGCGTGATCGCAAAGTCCTCGATTCGTCATCCGATTACCTGGTTACGCAAAGCAAGCCCAGACCGTCAGCGTCTTGCGTTCCTTTATCAGCTCGCGCGCCAAATGCTGAGCGGTAAGGAACTCTTCGGACTCACACCGCGCGTCACCTTCGGCGAAATCATCGCAGGCAGAAACCATGAACACATGCTGGTGGAAATCGAACAGGCCGCACGCCGCACACTCAATCAACACATGGCCTGGGCACAAGTATGAAACCCGAAATTCGCGTCTTCAATGATTTAGAGAATCTAAGCCGTGCTGCGGCAAATCTTTTCACCGCGCAAGCCGCCGAATCCATCACCAAACGGGATCGCTTCCTGGTCGCGCTCAACGGCGGCAACACGCCCATGCGCCTCTTCCGGTTGCTTGCCACAGATCATCGCGATCAGGTTGATTGGAAAAGGGTGCACGTTTTCTGGGGGGATGAACGCTGTGTCCCGCCGGATGACGCAGGAAGCAGTTACGGTCAGGCGTGGGATGCGTTGTTGAGTCGTGTTCCCATTCCGGACTCAAACATCCATCGCATCAAAAGTGACCCTTCGACACGCTCAGGGCGGCGCCTTGGGCCTGTTGAGGCTTCGAAAGAATATTCCCTTGTCTTGAAGGAATACACCTCCCCTCCACTCGAATGGCCGCGCTTCGATCTGGTCTACCTGGGCATGGGAGAAGATGGGCACACCGCCTCTCTATTCCCCGGCTCACCTGTAGAGGAGGCAGAGCCTGTTATTCCAGTCACTGCGCATTATCAGGACCGTCCTGCGAACCGTGTAACGTTGACCCCGGCCGTTTTCAACAGTGCGCGCAGGGTCGTCTTTATGGTGACGGGTGCGAAAAAGGCTGTCACATTAGCGGAAGTACTGAGTGACAGATATAATCCAGGGCAATATCCCGCGCAGAGGATCAACCCAAACGACGGTGGATCGATCTGGCTGGTTGATGAAGAGGCAGCAAGCAAATTGCCGAAGAAAAATATACGGAATGAAGAGGAGTAGCCATGGAATTAGCAATGATCGGTTTGGGCAAGATGGGGTTAAATATGGCAACGCGGCTCGTGCGCGGCGGGCATCGCGTGGTTGGTCATGCTCGCACGGCGGAGACCGTTGAATCAGCCGTTAGACTCGGCGCGGAAGGAGCCCAATCGCTCGAAGAAGCATTAGGCAAACTCAATGTGCCGCGCATGGTTTGGTTGATGATCCCTGCAGGGAAACCGACAGAAACGACAATTGAGGAACTTTCAAACCTGCTTTCCAAAGGCGATATCATCGTTGATGGAGGCAATTCGAATTACAAGGATACGATGCGGCATGCCGCGCTGCTCGAACCGAAAGGCATTGATTTCCTGGATTGCGGTACAAGTGGAGGAATCTGGGGCCTGGAGGAAGGATACAGCCTGATGATCGGTGGCAAACCTGAGGTCGTGGAAAAGCTGCGCCCCATCTTTGAGACGCTGGCTCCTGCAGCAGATAAGGGTTGGGGACACGTCGGTCCGCATGGCGCCGGTCATTTCGTCAAGATGGTGCATAACGGGATCGAGTATGGCATGATGCAGGCTTTTGCCGAAGGGTTTGGCATCATGAAAGCCAAAGAGGAATTTGGGCTTGACCTGGCGCAGATATCGCACATCTGGCAGCATGGTAGCGTCGTGCGCTCCTGGCTTCTGGATCTGGCTGCCCGCGCCCTGGATGAAGATGGCAAGCTGGCAGGTATTAAACCATGGGTGGCTGATTCGGGTGAAGGCAGGTGGACTGTATTTGAATCGATCGACCTCGACGTGCCCGCGCCTGTGATCACACTGGCTCTGCAAATGCGTTTTGTCAGCCGAGATGAGGAGAATTTCAGCGCGCGCATGCTGGCCGCGCTACGCAACCAATTTGGGGGCCATGCGATAAAGAAAGAAGGTTAATTGAATTGAACAATGACTTACCAACCTCCATTGTGATCTTTGGCGCGTCGGGTGATCTAACACAGCGCAAGCTTGTGCCCTCACTGTTCAATTTGTATCGCAAAGAACGGATGCCAAAACAATTTCGGATCGTGGGATACGGCGGCACTGCTTTTACGGATGATCAATTCCGCGCGCATCTTGAAGAAGGGCTGAAGCAATTCGCATCTTTTGAGTACACCGCTGAAGAATGGAACAGCTTTGCTTCTAACCTTGCCTACCAGCAGGGCCGTTATACCGATCTTGCGGATTTCAAGAAGCTCGGGATTTTTCTAAAGAATTGGGAGAAGAGTTCAGGCAATCGAATGTACTACATGGCCACGCCGCCCGGGGTTTTTCCCAATATCATTGATCTATTGGGGCTGACAGATCAGCTCGCTGAGTACAACGGCTGGCGGCGTGTTGTCATCGAAAAACCCTTTGGTACAGATCTTGAGTCTGCACGCCAGTTGAATGAGCAAATTCATAAAGGACTGAATGAAAAACAAATCTATCGCATTGACCATTATCTTGGGAAAGAGACCGTACAGAACATCCTGATCACCAGATTTGCAAACACAATCTTTGAGCCGCTGTGGAATAGAAACTATATCGACCATGTGGAGATCACGGTAGCAGAACAGGTTGGTGTGGAGCACCGCGCCCGGTTTTATGATGGGGTTGGTGTCCTGCGTGACATGTTCCAAAATCACCTGCTCCAGCTGGTTGCTCTTGTGGGGATGGAGCCACCGGTATCCTTCGAGGCCACCGCACTGCGCAACGAAAAGGTCAAAGTATTGAGTTCCATCCAGCCAATAAAAAAGGAAGGCGTCTCACGTAGAACTGTCCTTGGCCAATATGAAGGATATCGCGACGAAGAAGGCGTAAAACCAGATTCAAGGACACCTACGTATGCGACACTCAAACTGCAAATCGATAACTGGCGCTGGCAGGGCGTGCCATTCTATTTGCGTTCAGGAAAATGTTTGAAAGAAAAGTTGTCGCAGATCACAATCGAATTCAAAAAGCCCCCGCACTTGCTTTTTCCCTCTACTGAGGGTGATCTCACTCCAAACATGCTTGTGCTGTACCTTCAACCAGATGAAGGTATACACTGGCGCTTTGAAGCGAAAGTCCCGGATACTGTTGCAAAGATGCGTTCCGTGGATATGGAATTCCATTATGAGGACTCTTTTGGTAAGACCAATCTTCCGGACGCCTATGAACGCCTGCTGCTTGATGCTTTGAACGGTGACGCGTCCCTATTCACGCGCGCCGACGAGGTCGAGACCGCGTGGGCATTGATCGATCCCGTTATGGAAGCATGGGAATCGCAGAAAAAGCCGCCGGCGTTTTACGAACCCGGCTCATGGGGTCCAAAAGCAGCGGATGAATTGCTCGCCAAGGATAAGCGGAAGTGGTCCACCTGGGATGGACGAAAGGAATGAAAAAATCAGCCCGGCTTTTATGTCGGGCTGAACGTTTAATCGGCCACTGCTTCACGCCGTGCCGCGATCTGCTCTCGAGTTTCGGCATGCGCTTCGCGAGTGAGGGGATAAAATCTCGCAAACAGGATCCCGCCCAGCAAAAACAGCGACGCAACAGGACCGATCAAAATCCGGATCGCCCAAACAGCCGATTCAGCCTGCTGCGCGGAGTTGGAGACATAACCGCTCCAGCCGAGCACGAGCGCCGTCATGGGGATCGCTATCGAAGAGGCGGCTTTGCGAAACAACGTCACCAGCGCGTAGAACATGCCTTCGTGACGCGCGCCTGACTGCAATTCATCCACCTCCACCGCGTCCGGGATCATGGCCCACGTCAATACGTGGACGGCTGAGACGCCGATCCCTGCAAACGATGCCAGCATAAAGGTCACAGAAAAACCAGGAGACCGGGCATGATGACTACAGGATAAGTCGAGTTCAGGCCTTGAGCTTGCCTGCCAGAAGGCATGCCACGCTTCAGATAAGCCTTGTAAATCTGCCGAATATGATTTTTGACAGTTGCAAAAGTTTGGTCGATTCAGTATACTGAATCTGACCGCAACTCATATCATGACAAGTCGCATATCTACCAAGAAACCAATATCAGGGAAAGGCAAGGATTCACAAATGAACGCCAGGATATCTTCTCTATTCGTTCTTGCAGGCCTGTTGTTTGCCGCCTGCACCCCGGCCGGTGGGCAACCAACTGAGGCGACTCCCATACCCATCGTAGCGGCAGATGACACATTGATCGCTGAGGGACGGGTTGAGCCGGTACATGACGCTCAGATCGCCTTCAACACAAGTGGCGTCGTCAGCGAGGTACTGGTGGCAGAGGGCCAGAAGATCAGGAAAGGCGACCCGCTCGTCCGCCTGGGCGGCGAATCGGATACGGCCTACACTGCCGCGCAGCTCGAACTGGTCAGCGCACAGCAGGCGTTGGACGATCTGCTAAACTCCTCAGGCTCTGATCTGGCCCAGGCCGTAATTGACCTGAAGGAGGCGCAGGAAGCATACGACAAAGCGGATGATTATTTGCGCTACCTACAAAATTCAAAGAAAGTTCCACAAACGGAAACACGCCTGTTCCTGATCCAAACCTGGAAAGGGTATCAATATAGCTCCAAGACGAAGAATTTCAAAGGGCCCGCGCCCCAGGATTGGATCATAGAAGCAGAGAATGATCTTGCATTGAAAAAGGCTGAGTTGGAAGAAGCGCAGCATGCCTATGACCGCATGAAGGACGGCCCTGATACGGATCAATTCGCCCTGCTTGAAGCGCGCCTGAATGCGGCCAATGCAGGGCTAGCCGCGTTCGAGGTCATCGCACCATTCGATGGCGTGGTCGCCAAACTCAATGTAAAGGTCGGCGGGTCGATCAATGCCGGAGAGATCGCGGTGACGGTCGCCGATTTTTCCAGCTGGCTCATAAAGACCACCGACCTGACCGAATTGGATGTGGTGACGATCAAGGAAGGCCAGCCTGCCACGATCACATTGGATGCATTGCCCGACATAACCTTGGATGGACAGATCCAAACTATCGGCCAGACCTTCAGTGAGAACCAGGGCGATGTTGTGTACGAAGTGACCGTTGTCCTGAATGAGGGGCATCCGGACATGCGCTGGGGCATGACAGCCGTCGTAAAATTTAATAAGTAGGCCCTGCCCTTCAACTCACTTTTCTCGTGACACGCGCCAGCGCGAAAGCCATGAGAATAAGCAGAGAGGTACCATGTTTACATCTCCTTCCCTTAAATCCGAAAACGCGCAAAGCAGCGTCGCGACTGAGGATGGTCCTATCATTGATTTACACGAAATTCAGAAGATTTATAAAACCGCGGCTGGTGATTTCCCAGCACTCAAGAATGTTGACCTGCATATTTATGCGGGGGAATTTGTCGGCATCATTGGCAAATCAGGAAGCGGTAAATCCACCTTGCTAAACATGATCACCGGCATCGACCGCCCAACAACAGGCAAGGTTCTCGTCAATGGCACAGCCGTCCATGAACTGGGCGAAAATCGCATGGCGCGTTGGCGCGGATTGAACCTCGGCATCGTTTTCCAGTTCTTCCAGTTGCTCCCGACCATTTCGGTCATCGAAAACATAATGTTGCCAATGGACTTCTGCCGTACGTATCCAATGCGCGAACGCGAAAAACGCGCCCTCGAATTACTAGAATTGGTGGAACTGGCCGACCACGCCTACAAGCTCCCTACTGCGCTCTCAGGCGGACAACAGCAACGCGTCGCGATCGCGCGCGCCCTCGCCAATGACCCGCCCATCGTCATCGCAGATGAACCGACAGGCAACCTTGATTCCAAAACTGCCGAGGCTGTTTTTGCGTTATTCAACGATCTGACCACAAAAGGCAAGACCATCATCATCGTTACACATGATAGCGGACTTGCCAAACGCCTAAATCGTACCGCGCTGATCGCAGACGGTGAGATCGTGAATGAGTATGTAGCCAAAGCCATGCCCACCCTCTCGCATGACCAATTACTCGAGGCGACTCGCAAGGCCAGGTTGCAGAAATTTGAGCCAGGTGCGATGATTCTGCAGGAAGGTACCAGTGGCGATGCGTTCTATATCGTCTCCAAGGGCATGGTGGAGATTGTTCTGCAACGCCCGAATCAATCGGATGTGGTTGCGGCGCAACTTAATCCCGGGCAATATTTCGGCGAGATGCAATTGTTGCAGGGACAAAAACGCAGCGCCTCTGCCCGCGCTTCTGAACACAATCCAGCGGAAGTGCTGGCTCTCGACTTCGACACAATGAGAGAACTCCTAAGCGAATCGGAAGCAACACGCGAGGCAATGCAACGCCTCGCCGATCAGCGCAAACAGCAGAACATCGAACTGCGAGGAGGAAAGCAATGAGCAGCCGCTGGAAAAAAGTCTGGGCGGATTTTTGGGGCAACAAGACCCGCACATTCCTTACCATCCTCACCATTATGGTCGGTACAACCGGGGTTGGATTCGTCAACAGCTTTAACCTGTACATGATCGCAGGCATGGATGGCGATTTTCTCTCAGCCAATCCTTCGGAAGCCCTGGTAAAAGCCTATCCGATGAATGATGAAAGTGTAAAGGTTGCGCTTGAAGTCCCAGGCGTGAATGCGGTGGAAGGTCGATCGATATTTATCAGACAGGTGATTCAGGCGGATGGAGAAAAGATTCCCACTCAGTTCACCGCAATCAAGAACCCTTACGACCTTACGGTCAATACACTCCAACCTGCGCAAAATGAAACAGGCATTCCACCGCTTGGCGACAAGGAGGTTTTAATCGACGCGTCTGCCACCACGCTTGGCTATAAACCGGGCGACCTGATCACGGTGGAACTCAGCGACGGCAAACAACGCAAATTACGTCTGGCTGGATATATGCATGCCGCGACAGGATTCCCGTATAAATACGTAAGGATGATCAATGCTTATGTCACTCCCAAGACAATGGAGTGGCTCGGCGGTACTTTGGACTACAACACGTTGGAAGTAAGTGTGGCGGAAAACCCAACACATCAAGATCATGTCAAACAGATGGCACAGGCTGTCGCTGACCGCATAGAACGCAGCGGTTCTACAGTTAATTCCATCCGGGTGAATCAACCCGGGCATCATTACGCATACACTTTTACGCAGATCATAGTGTTCATTATGGGCACACTGGGCTGGTTGATCGCGCTGTTGAGCGGCTTCCTGATCATCAACACTATCACAGCATTGATGACACAGCAGACGCGCCAGATCGGCATGATGAAGGCTACAGGCGGCGACACTTTACAAATCTTCGGAATGTATATTGTTCTGATACTGAGTTTTGGGACGATCGCGCTGTTAATAGCCATCCCGCTGGCAAATAATGCGGCACAATTCATGGGCAATGGCATGGCGGACTATCTGGGTATCTATATCAGTCCCTATCGAGGCTACACATCCACTTTATTTCAACAAATCATTGTGGCACTGGTGATTCCACTGCTGGCAGCTTTATGGCCGGTGTATAACAGTGTGCGAATCACTGTGCGCGAGGCACTTACGGATTACGGTATTAGCGGCAGTGCAAAAACCCAAAAAACGTCCGTGAGCAGGGGCAATCTGATCATCCCACGGCCGATGCGTCTTTCCCTGCGAAACGCCTTCCGCCGAAAGGTACGTCTCGCACTGACCCTTTTCACTCTCGTACTGGCTGGGTCCATTTTCATTGCGGTGAATAACCTGAAAGCCTCATTCGACAAGTTGATTGAAGATTATAAGGGCTATTACCTGGCAGATGTCACGATAGATTTTGACCGCCCATACCGTCTTGATAGAGTGGCCGCCATAGCGAACAGTATAACAGGTGTGGATGGTGTGGAAGGCTGGCTGGAATATCCCGGAAAGCTCATCCGCAACAAGAATGAAGCAGGCACCCAGATCAGGTTTGTAGCTCCACCCTCTTCATCAACCTTAATTAATCCCACCATTAGTTACGGTCGTTGGCTAAAGACGGGGGACGAAAATGCCGTTGTGATCGGTGACCAATTGGTACGGATGTTCCCGGACTTGAAAGTCGGCGATTGGTTGACAATCGAGGTCAATGGCAAAGAGACGGAGTGGCACATCGTCGGCATATACACCTTCGTCATCGACCTTGGCATGTATGTCAACTATGAATACCTCAGTCAGTTGATCAATCAAACCGGGCAGGTATATTCCCTGCGCGTGATTACCAGTGGACACGATATCGGCACACAACAGAGATTCAGCGATCTATTGCAAGTGCGCTATGCTGCAAATGGTGTTCGAGTGACCAGCGCACAACTGGGTGTGGAGCAGATCCAGAACACAACATCGACATTCGGTATCTTTATTAATTTCATTATGATGATGGCAATTCTGACCGCAGTGGTCGGTGCAATGGGGTTGATGGGCACCATGAGCATCAATGTGATGGAGCGTACGCGCGAGATCGGTGTAATGCGTGCCATTGGCGCATCCAACTGGGATATTCAGAGTATCGTGATCGTAGAAGGGATGGTGATCGGACTGATCAGTTGGGTCATCAGCATCCTGCTTTCGATTCCCATCACGGGCGCGCTGACAATCGGTGTTGGGACGCGATTTTGGCAAAGTCCGATGCCTTTTGTCTACGGTGTGACAGGAATTTTTGGCTGGTTGATCGGCATATTGGTCATCGGCACTGTAGCCAGTGCATTGCCCGCAAGGAGCGCCTCACGATTGACGATCAAAGATACACTGGCTTACGACGGTTGACAGTCAAAGATATACTGGTTTACGAATAATCATTCCCGATGGTATAGAGACCAATATATTGAACGCAGCCAAGTCAAAGCATTGGCGCTCTATTCATATGTTGACCAAGCTTTAAGACAAATAGAAGCAACGAGCGAAGCAATCGAATGCCTTTTCAAGCAGCCAAGAATCAATACATCAAATTTAGCGGAGAAAAAATATGACCAGTCGCTGGAAAAAAGTCTGGGCTGACCTATGGAATAATAAAGGTCGCACTCTGCTCACCATCCTGACCATCGCGGTCGGCGTTCTTGCGGTTGGCTTTAATAACAACATGGCATTGTACATGGTTGAAAGCATGGACAGTGACTTTCTATCAGCCAATCCATCGGAGGCGATAGTATACGCTTCCCCCATGGACGAAGATAGCGTGGAGATCGTGCGCGAGGTGGCGGGAGTGGAGGCGGCGGAAGGCAGAAGCACTTCGAGCGCGAATATTATTCAAGCGGGAAAGGATGACATTCTCATCCAATTCACTGCAATCGAGAATCCCCATTCCCTGACAGTGAACACGCTCAAACCCGCGCTGGGTGAATCAAGCATCGCGCCGCTCGGCGAAAAGGAAATATTGGTCGACTCTTCCGCCGCGTCGCTGGGATTTAAACCAGGCGATATGATCACAGTGGAACTCAGCAATGGGAAAATTCGCAAACTGCGCCTCGCGGGTTACCTCCATTCGGCGACGGGATTTCCATACAATCTGGCACAGTATGTCACTGCTTATGTCACACCCGATACGATTACCTGGCTTGGCGGCGCTCGTAATTTCAATACGCTGGCAATCAGTGTTTCGGAAAATCAAACAGATGTAAAACACGTCACCGAAGTGGCGCAGGCTGTCACAGACCGCCTTGAACGAAGCGGCGCAACCGTTGACTTCGTATCCATCGACCGGCCTGGCCACCATTTTGCATACCCCATATCACAGGCCATGTTCTTAATTCTGGGCGTTCTCGGCTGGCTGACCGTGATATTAAGCGGGGTTCTGATCGTAAACACCATCACCGCGTTGATGTCGCAGCAGAAACGGCAGATCGGCATCATGAAAGCGATTGGCGGCGGGGGGATGCAGATCTTTGGAATGTACGTTGTGTTGATCGTGTTCTTCGGGCTGGGCGCGCTCGCCATATCCGTGCCGCTGGCAAATAGCGCGGCAAAGAGCATCGGCGACGGCATGGCAACATATTTAAATTTTTTACCCGCCACTTATCGCGGATACACTTCGACGTTCATCCAACAGGCTATTGTCGCGCTGGTTGTCCCACTGTTGGCGGCGATGTTTCCGATGTATGGCACTGTGCGCGTGACCGTGCGCGAAGCCTTCGCAGATTACGGTATGGGAGACAGCACGAAACGGAAAGACAAAAGCGTAAGCAAAGCCGCGTTGTTGATCCCGCGCCCTATGCGCCTGTCCCTGCGAAACGCGTTCCGCCGCAAGGCGCGCCTTGCATTGACTTTGTTCACGCTCGTCCTGGCGGGCGCGATCTTTATCAGCATTTTCAATCTGCGGGCCTCGTTCGGTCAAGTCATCCAGGATATTCAAGGATATTTTCTTGCGGATATCAACGTCGATTTCAGCCGCGGCTATCGCTTTGATAAAGTCTCCGCGATGGCGCTGAGCGTTCCAGGCGTGGAAAGTGTGGAAGGCTGGCTGACATATGGAGGCACGCTTGTTTCAGAAAACAAGGATGAAGCAGGCAGGCAGGTCGCTTTTTTCGCGCCGCCATCCACCTCGACCCTGATCGATCCCATCATCTCAGGAGGGCGCTGGCTTAAACCAGGCGACGAAAATGCCATCGTGGTCGGCAATCAACTTCTGAACATCCTGCCCAATTTGAAGATTGGCAACACCTTGACAATCAAGATTGACCGGAAAGAAACAAAATGGGAAATCGTCGGTTTTTATACCATAGTGGGCGGCGGGGATACGCCATTTCTTTATGCCAACTATGAATATCTCAGCAAAATCATCAACCAGCCCGGGATGGCGTATTCATTACGCGTGATCACCAGCGAACACGACTCCGTCACGCAAAACAACGTCAACGATCAATTACAAGCGATCTTCGAAGCGCGCGGCGTACAGGTAACCAACACGCAGTTGGGCGCGGACTTTGTGCGGGATCAAACCGCGCAGACCGATATCTTCGTCATCTTCATGCTTGTGATGGCCGTGATGATCGCCATCGTGGGCGGACTCGGCCTGATGGGAACAATGAGCATCAACGTGTTGGAGCGCACGCGCGAGATCGGCGTGCTACGCGCCATCGGCGCATCAAACTTCGATATTCAAAGCATTGTCATTGTGGAGGGAGTGATCATCGGTCTGATCGGTTGGATAGTCAGTATTGTTTTATCCATACCCGTCACCAATGTCCTGGCTTTCGGCGTAGGAATGGCAATGTTTCAATCCCCCTTTCCCGTCGTCCTGGGCGCAACAGGAATCTTCGTCTGGCTGATTTTCACTCTGGTCCTAGCCGCGATCGCAAGTTCGCTGCCTGCGCGGCGCGCTTCAAAGTTGACGGTAAAAGACACCCTGGCTTACGAGTAACAACCAACTAGCTCATAAAGATTTCGATTCATTGAGCCCACCCGAGTCAAAGAGCTGGCGCTCTATTTCCTTATGTTGAGCGAACTTCCAGAGTACTCCCTGATGTATCTCATCTTCCCGCAGGTTAAGCCATAAGCAGGCTTGATTCGAAGCAACTTGCGGGACGTTTTTTGCGTAAGGAGAGTAAGAAGAAGCAACTAACGAAGCAATCTCATGCATTGTCAAGTATAAAGAGAAAATAAATCAAATTTAGTGGAGAAAGGCAATGAGCAGTCGCTGGAAAAAAGTGTGGGCGGATTTTTGGGGGAATAAATCGCGCACCATGCTGACGATCATGACCATCATGGTGGGCACATTCGCGGTCGGGTTCACCAGCAACATGAACCTGTACATCCTCGAGAGCCTGGATAGCGACTATCTCTCGTCCAGCCCCTCGGAGGGAACTGTGTCAGCATATCCGCTGGATGACGATATGGTGCGGATGGCGCGTGAGGTTCCGGGCGTGGACGCGGTGGAAGGAATCGCCCAGACCAGTGGGAATTTGATTCGCGCCGGGCAGGAGCCGCTCACGATCCTATTTACGGGGCTCGATAACCCGGGCACACTCACGGTAAACCAAATCAAACCCGCGCCGGGCGAAACCAGCCTGCCACCGCTCGGCGAAAAAGAGGTGTTGATCGATTCGT
>Ga0209521_10002499_pt1 | contig 15024 bp, 16 predicted proteins | sample Rifsed19ft4_FD_184016 | JGI IMG/M metagenome (GOLD analysis project Ga0209521, IMG submission 184016) | Soil microbial communities from Rifle, Colorado, USA - sediment 19ft 4 (version 2) | ecosystem: Environmental > Terrestrial > Deep subsurface > Rock core/Sediment | place: Rifle, Colorado...
AAGAGTTCCTTTCTCAGAAAGGCATCCCCTTCACGGACAAGAACATCCGCGAGGATCCGAATGCGCTGGCGGAGATCGAGAAGCTCGGCTACCGGGCCATGCCCGTGACGCTCATCGACGGGCAGGTGGTCGTCGGGTTCGATCGGGGGAAGCTGGAGCGCCTGCTGGGTCTGGCGTAAACTCATCGAGAGGGCGCGGCGCATGCCGAAGGCGTGGTGTGGGGGCTGAGGGCAGGAGATCGAGATCCCGGTCGGGGTCAAGGCCGGCGCCCTCTTCGACTGCCCGAACTGAGCGGGGCTCACGCTCCGGGCGAGCGAGCGGGACGGGGTGTGGACGGTGGTCGAGGTCAACAGGGCGAGCTGCGCGGTGAAAGGCGAGGTGGTGATCTTGCCGGACGACGTTCAGCGGGCGACGTCATCGAATGCCACGGCGTCCGGCAGCGGGTGACCTACGAGTTCGGCGCCTATGCACTCGTGAGGGAGCCCTGATGGCGAGGCTCCGCGCGTTGGTTGGAGGCGCCATCAGCCTGGGCGGCGCTTTCATCTCCTCCCTCTGCTGCGTGCTGCCGGTGGCCATCGTCCTCCTCGGCCTGGGCAGCGGCGCCTTCATGGCCACCACGATGAGGTACACGCCGGTCTTCGTCCCCGTTGGGGTCTTCAGCGTGACCCTCGGCCTCTACCTGCACGTCCGTGAGCGGCGGCGGTGCGCCCGCGAGGGATGCCGGATCGCGGGCGCCCGGTGGAGCCTGGCCCTGCTGAGCCTGTCGGCACTCGTCGTCGTCGCAGCGGTCTTCTTCACCGTGATGCCCGGCCTCGCCTCTGACCTCTTGATGTGGGCGACCGGGAGCCAGGGTGGGCCCTCCACGATGGACATGCCCATGGGGACGACGCGCTGAGCGCCGTCGTGAATCGCCGGAGGTTTCTCCAGGGTGTTCTCGGGTCGTGGCTCGCGTCCCGGCCCTCGACGGCGGGGGCGGCCGAGCTCGCCGTGGCCCACCTGCGCGTGGATGGCATGACGTGAGGCGCCTGAGCCTACCTGGCGAAGCGAGCCCTGGAGGGGCTCAAGGGAATCCGGCGTGCCGCGGTGAGCTTCGAGCGACGGGAGGCGGTGGTCACCTACGAGCAGGGCGCGGTGACGATCGAGGAGATGAACCAGGCGCTGGCCCGCTACGGCCTGTCGGCCACCCTGAAGGAACCCCTCAGACCTTGAGCCCGAGGATCCGCTGGGGGTTCTTGAGGTAGATCTTCTCCAGGACCTCGGGCTTGTAGCCTTCCTCCTCGAACTCCCGGAAGAGCCGCGCGTGGGCGAGCACCGGGTAGTCCGAGCCGAACATCACCTTGTCCTGGAGCCGGCCGTTGATCTCGCGCTTGAGGGCGGGCGGGAAGTACTTGGGGGCCCAGCCGGAGGTCTCCATGACGACGTTGGCCTTGTGGAGGAGCAGCGCGATCAGCTCGTCGTGCCAGGGCCAGGCGCAGTGGCAGGCGATGATGGTGAGGCGGGGGAAGTCCGCCGCGACGTCGTCGATGTAGGGGATCGGCCGCATGTAGTTCAGCTTGATCCCGAGCCCGCCCGGCAGCCCCGCTCCCATGCCGGTCGTTCCGGTGTGGAACTGGACTGCGGTCCCGAGCGACTGGCAGAGGTCCCAGATCGGGGAGAAGCGCGGGTCGTTGGGGAAGAAGGCCTGGGCGCCCTGCTGGAACTTGACGCCGAGGAGGTTCAGCTCCTTCACGCTCCGCTCGATCTCCTGGAGGGCCATCTGGCCCTTCCAGGGGTCCACCATGGCCCAGCCGCCCGCGTAGGCCTGGGGATACTTCCGGATCTGCTCGGCGACGTAGTCGTTGGGGGTGCGGGGCTCGCCGGTCCCGGCCTCGGCGTCCCAGGCGATGATGCATCCCTTCACGCCCGCGGCGATGAAGTCCTGCGCCATCTCCGCCTCGGTCCGCACCTGCTGCTCGGTCTTGTAGTAGACCTTCATGGCATCCGAGAACTTCTTGGTGGAACGCTGCCACTGGGCCGTGGAGATGTGGGCGTGGACGTCGAGGGCCCTGATCATGTCAGATGGTCCTGAGCATGTCACTCGAGCCGGCGGAAGTAGACGTTGCAGGTCTCGCAGAGCCGGCGCCCCGCCTCGACCGATTTGAGCCGGTTCCCGCAGTGGGGACAGGTGGGGACGTTGCGGCCGCGGCGTCGCCGCCATGCCTCCCAGCCGAGCGCCAGGACCATGAGCGAGAGGAGCACGGCGAGCAGGAGCAGCTCGGGACTCATCCCGGCCCCATCATCCTCCGCCCCGCCCGCGGCTGTCAACAAAAACGCGAATTCCCATGCTATACTAGGCGCGGTCTTTTTCCCTGCCAACAGCATTCGCGACGGAGGGCATCGCCGTGGGGACCTACATCATGCTGAGCACGCTGAGCGATGGCGGCCGCAAAGTCCTGAGGGAGCGGCCGGGCTGGATCCGCAAGGTGAACCGGGAGCTGGAGCGGATGGGCGTGAAGGTCCGGGCCCAGTACGCCGTCCTCGGCCCCTACGACTTCGTCACCGTCCTGGAAGCGCCCGACAACGAGACGGTCTCGCGCGTGTCCATCGAGTTCGGCGCCCGGGGCTCGGTGCAGATGATGACCCTGCCCGCGATCCCGCTGGATGCGTTCATCGCCCGGCTCGAGGGCGGGGGCCCCGCGCGAGCCCGCAAGCCCAAGCGGCGCTGATCCGTCTCCCGGCCCCGGTGAAAGTCCTCAAGATCGTCCCCGAGAAGTGCACGGGCTGTCTCAGGTGCGAGCTCGCCTGCTCGTACGTGCAGACCGGCGCCTTCCAGCCGGCCAAGTCCGTGATCCGGGTGTCGCCCTACGAGGGGCACACGAGCTATGCTCCCTACACCTGCACCCAGTGCGCCGAGGGATGGTGCATGACGGCCTGCCCGGTGGGGGCGATCACGATCACCGCGGCCGGGGCCAAGGACGTGGTGGACGACCGCTGCGTCGGCTGCAAGCTCTGCACGATCGCCTGCCCCTACGGGACGATCTTCTACGACCACGACACCCGCAAGGCCTTCAAGTGCGACCTCTGCGGCGGCGCCCCCGCCTGCGCCGACGCGTGCCCCACCGCCGCCATCGTGTACGCCGAGGCCGAGACGGCCGATTGGCTCGCCGACTTCGCCGTCGAGCGGAGCGCGCGTCTCCTCGCGATCGGAGCGCGATGATGGCCGCCCGACACCTCATCATCGGCGCCGGCACCGCGGGGCTGAACTGCATCCGGACGATCCGCGAGGAGGACGGCGGGGCCTCGGAGATCACCCTGGTCGCCGCCGAGCGCCCGTACTCGCGCATGGTCCTGCCGTACTACCTCGACCGCTCCATCGCCGAGTCCCACGTCTTCACCGCCACCGCCGCGACGCTGGCGACGTGGAAGGTGAAGACCCACATCGGAAGGAAGGCGGCCAGCCTCAACCCCCAGGCGAACGCGCTCACGCTGGACGACGGGACGACGCTCGAGTACGACGACTGCCTGATCGCCACCGGCTCGCGCGCGGTCAAGGCGCCCGTGCCGGGCGCCGATTCCCCCGGGGTTCACTCCTTCTGGACGCTGGACCAGGCGCGCGCCGTCATCGCCGGGATCGCGCCCGGCAGCCACGTGGTCATGGTGGGGGCGGGGTTCATCGCCTTCACGATCCTGAACTCGATCCTGTCGCTGGGGGCCAGGCTCACGATTGTCGAGATCGCCCCGCGCATCCTCCCGCGGATGGTGGACGACAAGGGCGCGGCGCTCGTCGAGGCGTGGCTCAAGAACCACGGCGTGAAGATCCTGACGGGCGTTGCGCTGACGAAGATCGATGACGCGCGGGGAAAGAAGCGCCTGAGGTTCAAGAAGGTCGGGGATCTGCTGGCCGACCTCGTGATCATGGCGACGGGGATCAAACCTAACCTGGAGTGGCTCCAGGGCTCCGGGATCCGGATGAACCACGGCATCCTCGTAGACGACCACCTGCGCTCGAGCGTTCCCAACGTCTATGCTGCGGGGGACGTCGCCGAGGGGAAGGACGGGGTGACGGGGGCGCCTGTTGTTCACGCGATTGAGCCCACCGCGATGGAGCACGGGCGGGTGATCGGCGCCAACATGGCCGGCCGGGACGTGGCCTACCGCGGGAGCCTCAACATGAACATCGTGGAGGTCCTGAAGCTGGACGTGGCCTCCTTCGGCGCATGGGACGCCTCCGGGGCCGAGGCGTTCACGGGGCTCCACCCCGAGCGCTCGGCCTACCGGAAGCTCTGCTGGAGCGGCGACCGGCTGACGGGCGCCATCATCATCGGCCAGGCCGGCGACGTCTGGACCACCAACGACGTGGGGATGCTGAAGGGGCTCGTCCAGACCGGGGTGCGCCTCGGCGCCTGGAAGGAGCATCTCAGGCGGAACCCCTTCGACGTCAAGCCGGCGTTCATCGCCTCGCGGACTACGGCACGGCTCCTCCCCGAAACCACCCTCGGGCGACCCTCACGAGCGCCCGAGCTTCCAACCACGGTGACACGATGAGCCTGGGTGGCTATGCGGGGAAACTGCTCCGCGTGAACCTCACGACGGGGAAGATCTGGTCCGAGCCCTGGACCCCGGAGGAGATGCGCCTTTACGTCGGCGGCGTCGGCCTCGGGGCCAAGATCCTCTACGACGAGGTCGGGCCCCGAGTGAACTGGGATCATCGTGACAACCGGCTCATCCTGGCCACGGGCCCCCTGGCGGGACTTCCCGTGTGGGGGACCGGCGGCTTGACCGTCGTCACGCGTGGCGCGATGACCAACGGGGCGACCTCCACCCAGGCCAACGGCTTCTTCGGCGCGTGCCTCAAGTTCTCGGGCTACGACGCCATCGTGATCCAGGGTCAGGCGCCCCGCTGGGCCTATCTCTATATCAACGACGACGTGGTGGATCTGCGCGACGCCCGGCACCTCCTGGGCAAGGACACCTGGGAAACCCAGGACGCCCTTAGCGCCGAGCACGGATTGAGCGGGCATCAGCTGTCGGTCTACTCCATCGGGCCCGCGGGGGAGAACCTGGTGCGCTTCGCCGCAATCCAGGGCGACTATGGCCACGTGGCGTCCAAGAACGGCTGCGGGGCCGTGATGGGGAAGAAGCGGTTGAAGGCGGTGTGCATCGTCAGGGGGACGCGGGCGCTCGCCGCCGCCGACCCGCGCGGGGTGATCCAGGCCGCCGACGACATTGCCCACGACCTCAAGACCGACCCCTCCGCGCGCTCGCTCTACGAGTGGGGGACGCTCCCGGCGGTGGTGGGGCTCTACAAGATGGGCGTCCTTCCCATCAAGAACTACACGACCAACCTCGCCCCGCCGAACGTGAACATGGCCGACTGGGAGGGGCCCAAGCTCCGCCAGGGCTTCGATCACCGGGGCCACCAGTGCTCGGCCTGCGGCATGCACCACTGCCACATGCAGGTGATCCCGAAGGGCAAGCACAAGGGCGAGCTGGTGGACGAGCCCGAGTACGAAGGATGGTCGGGCGCGGGCTGGGCCATCGGCTGCACGGACCCGACGGCGGTCGCCTGGCTCAACACCCGAATCGACCGCGCCTGCGTGGACGTCAACGAGTTCGGCTGGCTCTGCGGCTGGGTCATGGAAGGGATCGAGAAGGGGTTCATCACTAAGGCCCAGCTCGGCTTCGACCTTGGCTGGGGAGACGCCGAGGGGGCCAACCGGCTGCTCCAGATGATTAGCCACCGGAAAGGGTTCGGGGACCTCCTGGCCGAGGGCGTCAAGCGCGCCGCTGAAAAGCTCGGTGGGGCCGCACAGGATGCTGCCATTTACACCGTGAAGGGCGCCTCGCCCCGCGGCCACGACCACCGCGCCCGCTGGGACGAGATGCTCGACACCTGCACCGCCAGCACCGGCACCCTCGAGAGCGGCATCCCGGTCCACGTGACCGAGGTCGGTCTTCCGCCTCGGATCAACCCGTTCAACGGTGAGGAGGTGGCGCGGCAGGTCGCGGGCATCCTGGGCCGGCGCCACTTCGAGGACTCGCTGGGCGCCTGCATCTTCACGACCCGAACGCGGCTCGAGAACATGTGCCGCGCGCTGTCGGCCGCGACGGGATGGAACTACACCGTGACGGAATCCGTGAGCTTCGGGCGCCGGACGGCGGCGATCCTGCGCGCCTTCAACCTCCGCTGCGGGATCGGGCCAGAGGTCGAGTACCCGTCGAAGCGCTACGGCTCTACTCCGACTGACGGGCCGGCCAAGGGGCAGGCGGTCGGCGAGCAGTGGGAGAAGATGCTGGACACCTGGTATGGCCAGGTCGGCTACGACCGGAAGACCGGGAAGCCCAAGCCCGAGACGCTCAAGAAGCTCGGGCTGGACTGGTTGCTCAAGGATCTGTGGGGGAAAAAGCGCTGAGCCCGTTGGAGCCCCTCCACTGCACGGTGGAGGTCGTGTCCTGGGTGACGAAGTTCATCGGGGGGCCAGGCGCCGGTCGCAAGGAGATCGAGGAGCCCTTCGTCCCCGGGGAGACCGTGCGCGACGTCCTCCAGCGTTTCTCCGGCCGCTACCCCGAGCTGGACGCCGCCCTCTGGGACGCCTCCAAGAAGGGACTGGGCGAGCACATCGAGGTCATGGTCAACGACGCCGTCCTCGGCATCACCCACACGCTCGACACCCCCCTCAAAGCCAACGACCGGATCACTCTCCTCGGCCAGTACATGGGCGGGTAGCCCCGTGCAGGACGCCCGACGCCGGGTGATCAGGACGATGTGTCCGATGAACTGCCACCCGACCTTGTGCGGGATGCTCGTCGAGGTCGAGGACGGTCGCCTGCTCAAGGTCAGCGGGGACTCGGAGAACCCCGACAGCCAGGGGTTCCTCTGTATCCGTGGCCACGCGTCGCGCGAGATCATCGGGAACGCGCGGCGGCTGCTCCGTCCCCTCGTCCGATCCCACCGCGCCGCCGACGCCTGGCGCGAGGCCTCCTGGGACGAAGTCCTCGACCTGATCGCCGGCCGCATGCAGGCTGCCGGCCGGGAGGCGGTCGGGATCTGGTCCGGCCACGGCCTCTTCGCCAACGACTACGGCACCCGCATCCACGCGCAGCTCCTACGCCGCTTCGCGAATTTCTACGGCTGCCAGTGGTGGAGCCCCACGATGATCTGCTGGGGGCTCGGCGCCTTCGGGGTCGGCCTCACCGGGGCGCTGGAGACGAACACCAAGGAAGACATGGGGGCCCACGCGGCGCTCATCCTCCTGTGGGGCGCCAACCTGGCGAGCCAGCCGAATACCGGGCGCCACCTCGCGGCGGCGAAGCGCCGCGGGGCGCACATCGTCACCATCGACGTTCGCGAGACCGAGGCGGCGGCGCAGTCCGACGAGGTGCTCCTGCTCCGTCCCGGGACCGACGCGGCGCTGGCTCTCGGAATGATGCACGTCATCGTCGCCGAGGGGCTTTACGACCGCGAGTTCGTCGCCCGTCACACGGTCGGCTTCGACCGCCTCGCCGCCCACGTCCGGGAGCATACGCCCGAGTGGGCTGCAGCCGTTACGGGTATCCCCCTCGAACGCATTAGGGCGCTGGCGCGGCGCTACGCGACGACCCGGCCGGCCATGATCCTGCTCGGCGGCAGCTCGATGCACAAGGGTGCGAACGGCTGGCAAGGGGGGCGCGCGGTGGCGTGCCTCCCGGCCCTCACCGGGAACCTCGGCGTGCCCGGTGGTGGCCTGGGGCCGCGCCACGGGAGCGCCGCTCACGGCCAGGCGCTGGCCAGCGTCGTGGCCCTCGACCGGCGCCCGCCGGGGGACTACGTTCCGAACCAGATGGCGCGGGTCACCGAAGCCCTCCTCGAGCGGCGCGTCCGGGCCCTCCTCCTGTTGGGGACCGACATGCTCTCGTCGTTCGCCGACGCCGGGCGCGTGGCCGAGGGCCTGGCGCTCACGGATCTGGTCGTGAGCTACGACCTCTTCCTGAACGATACCGCACGGCAGTGCGCCGACGTGGTGCTGCCGGCCACGTCCTGGCTCGAGGAGACCGGCTGCAAGAGCACGAACACCCACCTCTACCTGATGCCCCAGGTCCTCGAGCCGCCGGGTGAGACGCGGTCGGTGACGTGGATCCTGAGAGAGCTCGCCCGGCGCCTGGGCCTGGCGGAGTTCTTTCCCTGGCAGAGCGACGAGGGGCCCATCGACGCCATCCTGGACCATCCCTCCACGGGGCACGCGACGGTGGCTGCGCTGCGGGCCGAGGGCGGGATCCGCGCGCTCAGGATCTCGCACGTCGCCCACCCGGACCTCAAGTTCCCCACGCCGTCGGGAAAGATCGAGTTCTACTCCGAGCGGGCGCAATCCCTCCAGCTTCCGCCGCTGCCGGTGTACGAGGCGCTGCCCGCCTCGCCCTATCCGCTCGCGTTTCGCCAGGGGCGGACGCTGACGGCCTTTCACGGCTTCTACGATCATGGGCGCGCCCTGCCGACGCTGGCCGAGGCCGATCCGGAGCCGTCTCTCTGGATTTCGCCGGAGGACGCCGCGCAGCGCGGGATCGAGGACGGCGCAGCGATCCATCTCTACAACGAGCGCGGGGAATTCAGTGCGCGCGCCCGCGTCACGAGGAAGATCCCCCCCGGCGCGGTGTGGATGCGCGATGGCTGGGAGGGTCTCAACCGCCTGACGTCCGGGCTACCGTCGATTCCAGACGACGCCGTGGATCTGTTCGGGTTCTCCGGGGGACAGGCTGCGTTCGACGCCATGGTCGAGGTGGCACCGGCCTGAGCGCGCTTCGAGTCTTCGTCAACGGGCCGATCCTGACGATGGATCCCGCCCGCCCGGTGGCCGAGGCCCTCGTCCTGGACCGGAATCCCCTGGAGGTTTCCCCCGAGGAGTTGCCCCGGCTGAAGGTTCTCAGGACCTTTGTGGCGGGGCAGGAGGTTTCGTCATGAGCCAGCACGACGATCTGCTTCGCGACATCGCCGAGTCGGAGGAGGAAATCCTGAGGCTCCAGTCCCGCATCACCGAGCTGACCGAGCAGGTCCATCGCTGCGCGGGGGTGGCGGTTCACTGGGACCGGTCGCTCCACGGGAAGATCACCGGCCTCTGCTACGGCGTCCTGGCCCACCTGGAGGAGCTCAAGCGTCTGCTCAAGGAAGAGGCGTGAGCGACGCGCCGATCAGGATCGGGGTGTCGGCGTGCCTCCTGGGGCAGGAGGTGCGCTATGACGGCGGTCACAAGCGCGACCCGTTCCTGGTCGAGACCTTCGGGCGCTACGTCGAGTGGGTCCACGTCTGCCCGGAGGTGGAGATCGGCCTCGGCACGCCGCGCGATCCCATCCGGCTGGAGCGCGCCGGCAGAGACGTCCGGCTGGTCAATCCGAAGACCGGGATCGATCTCACCCGGAAGATGCGGACGTACGCGGCCCGGCGCCTCGCCGCGCTGGAGGACCAGGATCTCTGCGGCTACATCCTGAAGAAAGATTCGCCCTCCTGCGGCCTGGAGCGGGTGCGAGTGTACGACGGGCAGGGTGTGCCGTCACGGAACGGGCGTGGCCTCTTCGCCGACGCGCTCCTCCGCCGCTGCCCCAATCTTCCCGTCGAGGAAGAAGGACGTCTCAACGATCCGCGGATCCGCGAGAACTTCGTCGAGCGCGTCTTCGCCTACCGCCGGCTTCGCTCGCTCTTCGCGGGGCGGTGGACGATCGGCGATCTGGCCCGCTTCCATACGGCCCACAAGCTCCAGCTCCTCTCCCACTCTCCCAAGGCGTACGCGACGCTCGGTCGGCTCGTCGCCCGTGCCAAGGGAATGCCGCGTGACAGGGTCCGCGCCCACTACGGGGCCGAGTTCATGAAGGCACTCTCCGAGCTCAGGACTCCCCGGCGCCACGCCAGCGACCAATAACGCAATAACGCATGCCTGACCCCAGTGCTGACGCAACTGACAAGACAATGACGTGTTCTCCAACACTCTTAAAAGATACGAGTTTTCTGTCATTTAGGGAAAGTCCTTGACCGTTTCGAACCGTTGTGTTAATTGAGCACGAGCACTCACTGCGAGGAACACAGTGACCCAAACCATTGGATTTATTGGCCTCGGTATCATGGGCCGGCCTATGGCCCGGAACCTCCTCAAGGCCGGTTATCCCCTGGTTGTCCACAGCCGAAGCCAGGGCCCTGTGGATGAACTGGTCAAGGCGGGTGCCAAGGCTGCGACGTCCCCGAAGGCCGTGGCCGAGCAGGTGGAGAGCCTTATCACGATGCTCCCCAACTCCCCCGACGTGGAGCTGGTGGCCCTGGGGAAGAACGGGATCATCGAGGCCGACAACCGCCGCCTCATCTTCGTGGACATGTCCACGATCTCCCCGATCGTCTCGCAGAAGGTGGCGAAGGCGCTCGAGCCGCGAGGCGTCAGGATGCTCGACGCTCCGGTTTCGGGCGGCGAGAAGGGCGCCATCGACGCGGCGCTCTCCATCATGGTCGGCGGCGACAAGGCCGTCTTCGACCAAGTGCTCCCGGTCTTCCAGGCCATGGGGAAGACGATCACCCACCTGGGCCCGCTCGGAGCGGGCGGCTTCACGAAGCTGGCGAATCAGATCATCGTCGCCGGCAATCTCACGGCGCTCGCCGAGGCGCTGACGCTGGCGGCCAAGGCGGGGCTCGACATCGAGCTGACCCTGAAAGCGCTCGGGGGAGGGCTCGCGGGCAGCCGCTGCCTGGACCAGAAGACCCCCAACTATCTCGCCCACTCCTTCAACCCCGGCTTCAAGATCGACCTCCACTACAAGGATCTCGGCCTCATCATGGAGGCCGGCCGGGCGCTCGGCGTGCCACTGCCGACCACGGCGGTGATCCAGGAACTCTTCAACGCGCTCCGCCAGAAGGGCCGGGGCGGGCTCGACCATTCGGGGATCATCACGCTCCTGGAGGATCTCGCCGGGGTCGAGGTGAAAGGGAAGAAATGAGGGCGAGCGTCGATCGGGCGGGGCTGGACTCGGGGCGCGCGCCCATCATCAAGATCCGCCGCGTCCGCAAGGGCGACCTCGCCAAGGTGCGGGACGTCATCGAGCAAGCCTTCGGCGATTTCTACGAGCGCCAGCTCGGCACCCGCCCGCGCCAGGTCTTCGGCGGGGCCCAGTACGTCCACCACCGCTGGCTCATGGAGCCGTGGGGCTGCTTCGTCGCCGAGGAAGGGGACGGGAAAATCGTCGGCGCTGCGGTGGCGGTGATCTGGGGCACGCTCGGGCTCGTGGGCCCCGTCGCCGTTCTCACCACCTACCAGAACCAGGATATCGGCCAGCAGCTGGTCAAGGCCACCCAGGGCTTTTTCGACGAGAACAAGGTCACGCTCCAGGGACTCTCGACCTACCCGTCGAGCCCGAAGCACCTCCTCCTCTTCCAGAAGTTCGGCTACAAACCCAAAGCGCTCGTCGCCATCACCGGGAAGCCCCTGGATCGGCGGGAGATCGTCCAGGCCACCCAGACCGGCAAGCCTGCCGTCTCGGTCCGCCGCTTCTCCACGCTCGAGGAGGCGAAGAAGAAGGGCACCATGCAGAAGCTCCGGCGGATCACCAACGCGATCTACCGGGGCCTGGACCTGGCCAAAGAGGTGGAGATCGTGGACGGGCTCGCCCTCGGCGACACGCTCCTGCTGGAGAGGGGGCGCGAGCTGATCGGGTTCGCCATCTACCACGTCCCCGGCGTCAGCGAAGCCCCCCAGGGGTCGCTCTACGTCAAGTTCCTCGCGATGGACTTCCGCCACCGGAAGCCCGAGTACTTCCACGGGCTGCTGGCGTCCCTCGAGGAGCTCGCCAGCGGGGCGGGGCTCCAGCGGGTGATCGCGCCCGTGTACACGGCGTACTGGACCGCCTATCAGGCGCTGCTCGAGCGCGGCTACTCGATCGATTTCACCATGGTCCGGATGAAGCGGGGGAAGCTCGAGGAGTACGAGCGGCCGGCTGACCTGGTGCTGGACGACTGGCGCTGAGCCTCACCATGCTCCTCAGGCGCGCGCTCGCCGCGGGGCTCGTGCTCGCCGCCCTGGCGATCTGGTTCCCCCGTCTCGCCGACGCCCACGCGCTGGTCCTCGAATCCTCCCCGCGGGCCGACGAAGTCCTCCGGGCCGCTCCCGCGCGGATCTTCCTGCGCTTCAACAGCCGCATCGAGCAAGCGCTCTCCGGCATCACCGTGACGGGCCCCGGGGGCCGCCCCATCCCGCTCCCGGTGGTGGGAGCCCCCGAGGGGGCCCCCAACGAGCTCTCGGCGCCGGTCCCGACTCTTCCGCCCGGCCGGTATCTCGTTCGCTGGAAGGTGCTCTCGGCGGACGGTCACGTGACGCAGGGGGCGTTACGGTTCACCGTCGCCCCGGGACCCTGACGCGTGACGACGCTGGCGGGGTTTCTGAACGTCGTCCTGCGGGGGGCTGCCCTCGTGGGGCTGGCGACGGTCCTCGGCGGCGTGGCCTACGCGCTCCTGGTGCTTCGCCCGTTCGCCGCGCCATCGCGGCTCCGGAACGCCGCCGTCGGACGGTGCCTCACCCTCATTGCCGCCGGCGCGATCCTCCTGGCCGGCGCCCAGGCCCTGATCCTCGGACTCCAGCCGCTGGCGCTCGCCGGGGAGACCGGTCCGGCGCCGTTCCGAGCGTTCTTCTCCACGACCTTCGCCCAGGCCGGGCTCGCCAGGATCGCGCTGGCGATCGCCCTGGCGGTCACCGCCATCCTGCTGCGCCGGAAGCCGGACTCACGGGCGTCCTGGTGTTCCGCCGCGGGCCTGGCTGCGCTCCTGGGGGTGAACGCGGCGTGGCTCTCCCACGCCATGGGCCGGCTGGAGTCCCGGGAGGTCCTGATGGCCCTCGAAGTGTTCCACCAGGTGGCGGCGGCCGTCTGGGTCGGCGGGCTGATTCACCTGGTGGCCTTCTCGCTGCTCCGCCGTGAGCCCGGCGAGGACGCTTTGGCCTCGGCTCTGGCCGCCCGCTTCTCCTCCCTGGCCCTCGGCAGCGTCGCCGGCCTCGTGGCGGCGGGGATCGCGCTGACGCTGTTCTACGTGGATGGGGTGGAAGGACTTCTCGGAACGGGCTACGGGATCATGGTCCTGACGAAGGTGGCGGTGCTGACGGGGGCGCTCGCGCTGGCCGCCCTGAACTTCCTGGCGGTGCGGCGCATGGCCCGGCGGGGCGGGGCAGTCCCGGCAAGCCTCTGGTGGTTCGTGGAGGCGGAGGTGGGGATGGGCGTCACCCTCCTGCTGGCCGCCGCGGCGCTGACGTCGCTCCCGGTGGCGGCAGACGTCAGGGAGGACCGCGCCACACTTGCGGAGGTGACGGGACGGTTTACCCCCAAGCTGCCCAGCTTCTCGACTCCGCGGATCGACGATCTGCTGGCCGCGGCGGCCCCGATCACCGACACCCTGGCCGTGCGGAAGCAGCCGGAGTACCAGTGGTCCGAGTTCAACCACCACGTGGCGGGGCTCTTCGTCTTCAGCATGGGGCTGCTCGCGCTGGTCGAGCTGCGGGGGCGGAGCCGCTGGGCCCGGCACTGGCCGCTCCTCTTTCTGGGGCTCGCCGCGTTTCTCTTCTTCCGCAACGATCCGCGCGCGTGGCCTCTCGGCCCCGCCGGCTTCTGGGAGAGCATGCTGCTCCCCGACGTCCTCCAGCACCGGCTGGCGGTGGCGCTCGTCGTGGCCCTCGCCGCCTTCGAGTGGGCGGTGCGCACCGGGCGCCTCAGCGCCCCGGGGTGGGCCTACGTCTTCCCCCTCCTGTGCGCCGCCGGCGGCGCGCTGCTCCTCACCCACTCGCACGCGCTCTTCAACCTGAAGGCCGAGTTCCTCGTCGAGGTCACCCACGCGCCGCTGGGCGTCCTGGCCGTCTTCATCGGGTGGGCGCGCTGGCTCGAGCTCCGGCTGCCGGCCCCCAACAACCGCGTGCCCGGCCGCGTCTGGGCAGTCGCGTTCACCCTGGTCGGCGCGTTGCTCCTCTTCTACCGCGAAGGGTAGCCGGATGATTGCCGGACGCGCCACACCGGACGGAACCGACGCCTACCGCCGGCGCGCGAATGCCGCGCCCGAGCATTTCCGCGCCTTCGGTGGGTGCTGGCTCTCGTCCGTTGGCATCGGGACCTACCTCGGCGCCGAGGACTCGGCCACCGACGAGCTGTACCGGAACGCGCTGACGCGCGCCCTGGAGCTGGGCCTGAACGTGGTGGACACGGCCGTCAACTACCGGCACCAGCGGAGCGAGCGGGTCATCGGCCAAGCGCTCTCGGCCCTGATCGGCAAGGGCGCCCTGCGCCGCGAGGAGATTGTGGTCGCCACCAAGGGCGGCTTCATTCCGTTCGACGGGTCGATGCCGACGAATCCCGGCGCCTACTTCACCGAGACGTACCTGCGCCCCGGCATCATCCGTCCCGACGACGTCGTGGCCGGCTGCCACTGCATGACGCCGGCCTACCTCGCGGATCAGCTCGAGCGGAGCCGCCGGAACCTGGGGCTCGAGACGGTGGACGTCTACTACGTCCACAACCCCGAAACCCAGCTCCAGGAGGTGGACCGCCCGGAGCTCCTCAAGCGGATTCGTGACGCGTTTACGTTTCTGGAGTCCGCCGCGAGCGACGGCAAGATCGGGTGCTACGGCACCGCCACCTGGAACGGCTACCGCCAGCCCCCGGCCGCGCGGGACTATCTGTCGCTCGCCGAGCTCGAAAAAATAGCGCGGGACGTGGCCGGCGACAAGCACCGCTTCAGGGTGATCCAGCTCCCCTACAATCTCGCCATGGGCGAGGCGTTTACCCTCGGGAACCAGCCCGTGGACGGCGAGGCCGTCTCGCCGCTCGAAGCCGCCCGGCGGCTGGGGATCTACGTGATGGTCTCCGCCTCCGTCTACCAGGGGCAGCTCTCCCGGAACCTCCCACCGGTCCTCGGCGAGCACCTTCCCGGGCTCAGCACCGACGCCCAGCGCGCGATCCAGTTCGCGCGCTCCACGCCGGGAGTCGGGACGGCCCTCGTGGGAATGAAGCGCGTCGCCCACGTCGAAGAAAATGCCGCCCTCGTGAAAGTTCCGCCGGCACCCTGGA
>Ga0209521_10002503_pt1 | contig 15016 bp, 10 predicted proteins | sample Rifsed19ft4_FD_184016 | JGI IMG/M metagenome (GOLD analysis project Ga0209521, IMG submission 184016) | Soil microbial communities from Rifle, Colorado, USA - sediment 19ft 4 (version 2) | ecosystem: Environmental > Terrestrial > Deep subsurface > Rock core/Sediment | place: Rifle, Colorado...
GAAAATAGATGGACTGATATTGAGAAATTAAAAGAGTTAAAGTATAGATGGGGTTTTAATTATATTTTTTTTCACACCGGACTTGGACAAAACAAGTTTAATATGGCAAAGCAAATTGGTTACACACCCCTTACGAATATAATGACTAATGTAGATTATGCCGATCAATATGAAGAATGCTGGGCCTATTATTTTGATGAGCCAGCCGATAGAAGTATTCCTTTTAACACAGTTCAAACTGTGAAAGATTGGATAAAATCTTATTTTCCAAATGCTCCCTTCGTAATTAGTGGATATAAAAGAAATTCTGACTTAATAAATTATACTAATTTACTTGCTGATAAAGTTCTTTTTAGTTCTTATATACATTGGTGGAAATTCCTTGGGATATGGACATCCTGGCCAACAAATACAGACCAGAGAGGTGATTGGACTGATATGAAAAATCTTTTCGGAAACAAATTTTCTATGACATGGGTAAGTACAAATAATGATTTATCAGAATATGGTCAACTTTTAGGTCATGCTCAGAATCTTGGGTTAGCAGGTATATGGTTATATGGTTTGGAACAAGAAGCAGATGATAACAATTTAAATAGTTTTTGTGACGCCGCTGTTAATGGTGGATTTTTGTCTGCAAAATATCAGCAGGTCCGAGATTGTTATATCAATGGAGTTTTTGCAAACCGTCAATTCGTGGGTCCAGTTTATTCATCAATACCTGCATCTTACAATCATTCTGAAAGGTTATTTACAGATTTAACAGTAACAAATAACAGAATTGATGATTATTTTGCATCAAACAGCATAACAGCAGGCAGTCCGTATTTTTATATTATTCCTGCATCAAAAAAATCAAGCTTTAACTCAAATAATGAAATTACGTTAAAACCTGGTTTCCAAGCTCAAAAAGGTTGTGAGTTTAGGGCTTATATAACAGAAGAACCATAATTGACTATCATTATAAAAATACTTTTTACTGTTTCTATCCTTTCTAGTTTAGGTATTGCACAAAGCTATTTGATCCTTAAGAATGGTAATTCATTCTTTGTTCCTATTGGCAGTCAGTTTTGCTCTGATAATATTATAGTTGAAGCAGGTGCAAGCTATATCACCGAAAATATAAGCGGGACTTGTGAAAATGCTGTTGTAACAGGGCAAGGTGTAATAGTTCTTCCTGTCGAATTAATTTCGTTTACAGCCAAGGCGGTTATGCAAAACCAAGTTTTATTAAGATGGGAAACAGCAACTGAAGTAAACAACTATGGATTTGCAGTAGAGAGGACATCGGAAGTTGGCGGATGGACAAATATTGGTTTTGTTCAAGGACATGGAAATAGTAATTCACCCAAAAATTATAGTTTTGAAGACAAAAATCTCTTAGCAGGAAGCAAGTTTAAATATCGGTTAAAACAAATAGACACGGACAGTAAATTTGTTTATTCAAGCATTATTGAAATTGAGCTAATACCTAAAGAGTATGTATTATATCAAAACTATCCGAATCCTTTCAACCCTACAACTACGATAGTATTAGGAATAGCAAGCAAAGGAAATGTGAGGTTGTCAGTTCTTAACATACTTGGTGAAGAGATAAGAGTTTTGCTAAATGAAGAAAGAGAATCTGGTTATTGCCTGATAGATTTTAGTGGAAGTGATTTACCAAGCGGAGTATATTACTACCGAATACAAGTTCATTCCACTGAGAGCGGAGCAGAGAATTTTATTGATACGAAGAAGATGCTGCTGCTGAAATAAATTGACTTTAACTGAATTCTTTAATAATGTTGTTACGCTTCTCGTTTAGTCGCGAGTAAAGCTTAGCTAGTATGCCTACGCTTTTGCCCCCCTCCGGCAAAGGCATTTTTATTTTTCCAATAACATTTGGTTTTCATTTCCTCATACTTTAAATTTGCTATGTATGAATCGGGGTTCCTGCCACTGGCGGATGTAGCTCGTTTCAAATTGACATTTAACGGGGTCGTAGTTCAGCTGGTTAGAACGCCTGCCTGTCACGCAGGAGGTCGCGAGTTCGAGTCTCGTCGGCCCCGCAAGTTATTTTGATAATGTTTTTTATCCTTTCGTGGGAAAATGGTTCACTTACATATTGTATTCTTCAAAGATTAATAAGTATTATGTAGGTGTTACAGAAAATCTCAAGTGGCGTTTAGAAAGACATAATCTGGGCTGGGGTAAATTTACTAAAAGCGGAATACCATGGAAATTAGTATATCATGAATCCTTAAACTCTAAATCTGAAGCATTGAAAAGAGAAAAGGAAATAAAAAACAAGAAGAGCCGTAAATACATAGAAAATTTAGTAAATGCAGGAGGTCGTCCCGAATGAAATTCGGGAAGTCTCGTCGGCCCCGCTAACTTTCCGTTAATTCGGAATTGCGGCGGGCAAGCCCGGAGTAAATAAAAATTGAAATTAGATCTATATATTAAATAAATTAAAATATTGTCTCGCCTGTCCGGCTAAATTCGAAGAAGTTAGACGGATCGGCCCCGCAATATTTAATAAAATTTTTTGTTGGAAGATATACTGATTCTTCTTGATTCCTCAATTACGAATTACATTTTGTAAATAATTTTTAACCTACAGTATACTTCATCGGTAAATCCCTTAAGTATTCTGAAATATCAATAAACAAAAACAAGGAAGCACATAATGAACATTTTCGTGGGTAATTTAGCAAAGGAAGTTACCGAGCAGGATTTGCAGACTTTATTCGCCGAGTGCGGTAATGTACGAAGCGTAAAGATCATTAAAGATCTTTTTTCCGGAGAATCCAAAGGATTTGGATTCATTGAAATGCCCGGAACGGCTGAAGCTCAAAAGGCAATCACCGAACTGAATACAAGAGACGTGAAAGGAAAAAAAATTGTTGTCAACGAAGCTCGACCAAGAGATGATGACAGACGTGGTGGCGGCGGGCATCGGGGCGGAGGCGGAAGAAAAGGTGGTGGCGGTGGTGGAAACCGTGGCGGTGGCAGCGGCGGAAGAAGAAGTTGGTAATCTAATTTTCTTTTATTATTAAACCCTTCATATTTGTGGAGGGTTTTTCATTTTAAAATTTTTTCCTTCAATTGATTAAAAAAATAACAAGTGTGATTTAGGGCGTTGCTTCATTTCATTTTAATTTATATTATTCCATCAATCAAAATATCTCTCTATAATCAAGCGAGGTCAAATCATGTATTACCACATCAACAGAGTAGATTATTTTTATACCACAGTAAAAGATCAACCGGGTGAAGCGTATAAGCTTCTTTCAGCATTAGCCGATTTGGGTGTAAATCTTCTTGCCTTTAATGCAGTACCATTAGGATCCGCCGGTGCTCAGCTAAGTCTTTTTCCTGACAATCCATCATTGTTGACAAGCATAGCAAAGAAAGCGGGTATTGTTATTGAAGGTCCAAACCCGGCATTATTAATTCAAGGTGATGATGAGGTAGGAGTACTGGCAGAAATTCATCAAAAACTTTTTTCTGCAGATATAAACGTTTATGCTGCTAACTGTGTTACCACAGGAAAAGGAACTTTTGGCTATCTGATTTATTTAAGACCTGATGAATACGATAGAGCATTAAGCGCATTGGGAATGTAGAATTTCGTTTGCATTCTTAATCACTTTCTTGTGATGATAAGCCGGTAACTTCTGGTAAATATTTTTCGGAACTGGTTCCGTGAAATCTTTTATTGTACTGATCAAGAATAAAATCGTAAAATTTTTGTCCGTAGCTTTGCTTGGTCAGTAAATTACCTTCGCTTATTATTTTGTGCAAACGTTGAGTCTGCAGAATAAATATTTCTATTTTGGATTGAATGATTTGTGGAAAGATATTCCCATCTGTTTCTATGGCTAAGAAGGGCAGATTTTCTATCTCAATATTGTAACTTTCTCTTTTGATTTTTTCTGCTGCAGATTTTCCTTCAATGTTAAGTTCGGAATTTAAAATAGATTCTGCAACCCGCGACGGCATGCAACCAAATGGACCGATTGAAATTACTCCTGAAACATGATCGAGGATTTCACGCAATCCAGAGCCAACAGTGAGAATTGCTTCTCCGGCTAATTCCGGACTGATGAGATGCTTAGCTATTTTAGCGATCTTATTTATTTGTACTAATTCATTATCACAAAATCCTGATCGTGCTAAAATATTCTTAATTCTCTTTTCAATATTCTGTTGGAATATATTTTTTATTTTAATCTTTGCAATTTCGGCTAATGCCGGTTTACGATGACCATCATTCCGCATAGCAAGAAAGCTTGAGTAATAAATATATTCGCTAATAGGTGCTACTTTAGCTATTATATTTTTCTCAGCAAGTCGTTCAATCAAATCCATACGTGAAAATTCATCATTACGAACATAGATTTCACCAATGAGGGCAACTTTCACTGTGTCGTTGTAAGGCACTTTTTTCTTTTGCCTCGAAAGTCTTTCCGCCAAAACTTCAAGTTGGTAATAAATTTTACTTATGTCCTCATTTTCAATTATTTCTAAAATCTTTTTCCATTCATCAGTAAGAATACTCAGCGCTTCTTGTTTATTTTCTGCAATAACATTAATAGCATGAAAAATATTTTGAATTACATCAACCGTTGTTGTTGTAATCCAGCCCCGTTTGAAAAATTCATCACCTAAACCACCGTACGAGTCTTCATCGGATAAAGTATACACACCATAATCTTTAAGTTCTCGCTTTCTGATAATTTCTTCGAGATAAACATGATATTGTCCAAAGCGACATGGACCAGTACCTTCTGCCATGAAGAGAAGCGTTTTTTCGTTTTCGGGTTTTCTTTCGTGATAATAATCGAGCATCGCACCGGCATTAAGAATTAATGGAAGACATTCTTTGCACGATGTTATCCCTCTTCCGCTTGTGAGTGTTTTGAATGTTGATATTGGTAGGGGTTCAGAGTTAATTCCCATAGATCTGAAAACTGCAGAAAATGCCTCAGATGCATAATTGCCCATATTTGGGACTAAAACCTTTACGCGTTTATCAGTCAAAGTAATTTCTTCTCCATCGGAATCAATAATTGTCCAGGCATTCTTAACTCTCAAAGGTTTAAAATCTTTTTTGATTTCTGAAATCATTCCTTTTTTGTCAAGCTCGCGATAACTTTTAATAATATCCAATGCCGCTTCAATTCTTGTGTTGATGCCGGCATCCGCAGAATGACTGTCGAGTTCCAGCGTAAGGGAAGGTTTATTTTCCATGATATTTCGAAAATAAGTAATGATCATTGAATCGGGACCACAGCTAAAATTTGTTATGTAAGTCCCGAATAATTGAGGATGATTTTTAACATATCTTGCTGACTGAAGGATTTGCTTACCCAAACCCCAGTACATGTGGCGATAGCTTTCAAGCGTTTCGCTTGGAAGAAAATCGTGTGGAATGATCAGCATATTTCGTGAGGCAAACTTTTGTGGTATTCCCAGATTCGCTTCCTTTGCAAATGAATTATAAGATCTTCCAAACAGTACAATTGCAAATTTATCGGGATCGTTTTCAAGCTCTTCAATTACTTTCCGTCCGATCAATTTAAATTCATTCAGCATTTCTTTTTGAATTTCAGTTGCATAATCATAAGCTGATGAAGCTAAAGCTTTATCCTTCCCAAGCTCTTTTGCCAGTTTAATAAATTTATCCTTAGCATTTTCATAGCCATTAGCAAAGCTGATAATGGGCGAAAGAATTTTTATTTCGCCTAAATCTTCTTTAAAGGTAGTTTTCAAGTAATAAGGTTCGGATTGAAGTAACACGCATGTTCTATCAAAAAATTGATTGTCGCGGTTATAAACTTCGAGAATGTGCGGAAGGAAAATGTAATCCACTTTTCTATCAATTAAGTCCTGGAAAAATCCATGTGCCAGTTCAACCGGAAAACAAAATGCTGATTCCTTCTTTTCAATTCCGAACTGCTTTACATTATCGCCTAATACAATTTTGAATCCGAGTTGTGTGAAAAAGTTATAGTAAAGTGGAAACAAAGTATTGGTTAGAAATGATTTTGGAATTCCAATCGTTTTTGCCTCACGTGGAAGATCAGCAGGGTAGAGGTACTTATCAAACACAAGTTCCTGTCGTAGGTTGATGAGGTTGTTCTCTTTTATGTCAGCATTATGTTCTTCATGGAGATTATAATACTTATTGCATGCACCGCCAAAAGGATATTTTTTTCCGTTGATCTGAATAATCGAGACACTGCATTTACGATCGCACTTTTCTGCACCGCCGGCGCACACAAATGATTTTCCGTATTCAACTTTTCTATTTATTAATTCATCAAGATCAAATGCTTGCTCTTCAATCAAATCAAGCTCTATTCTTTTTTTGATTTCGAGAGCCACACCGAATGCGCCCATTAATCCGGGATCGGGAGGAACGATTATTTCTTTTCCTGTTAAAGCTGCCATAGCAACCGGAACGGCTTTGTTGTAACAGACTCCGCCCTGCATAAATATTTTATTTCCGGCTGGTCTGTTTCCTTTTACGCGGTTGATGTAATTCAAACAAATTGAATATACTAATCCTGCAACAACGTCATCCTTTGATAAACCTTCCTGCAATGCATTTTTAATATCGCTGCTAATGAAAGCCGAACATTGATCGTTAAAATTTGGCGGTGTGTTTGCTTTGATGGCAATATCGCCAATCTGCATATAGTCAATATCCAATGATTCGCGGGCAGCTTCTTCAAGAAAAGAACCTGTTCCCGCCGAACATGCTTCATTCATTGCGTAATCGGATGGGACACCTGATGTAATGTAAGTGTACTTTGCATCTTGTCCGCCGATTTCAAAAATTGTATCAACTCCAGGATCAAAGTAAACAGTTGCCGTGGCATGTGCGATAATTTCATTAATAACTCCTCTGGTTAATGCATGAAGCCCTGAAATGTGTCTTCCCGAGCCAGTAACTCCGAGTCCTGATATTTTTATTGGAACATTAACTTGATTCCGCAAACTTTTGTAGCACTCGATTGATGCATTAATCGGGTCACCGTTGGTTCTTAAATATTCCGATGCAAGAATGAGATTGTCTTTTTTTCTCAACAATATTGCTTTGGTTGTCGTGGAGCCGACATCCAAACCAAGAATACATTCATCATTATAAACCGGTATTCCGCGGGATGATTTTTCAAATCTTACTTTATCAAGATGTTTTTTAAGATCATCATGAAAAGTGAATGAAGAGTGATTGTTAATGAATAAATTACTTTTATCAATTGTCAAAGTAGGATTATTCAAAGCGAAGACAGCGGTACCCAATGCTTCAAAATATGTTGAAGCCGGTGGAATGGTCAATTCATCAAAATGTTTTTCCAAAAATCTTTTCATTGCTTTGTTCCGCGAGGCACCTCCAATTAAAGCTACTTTCCAATACTTTACACGTGATGTCAATTCAATTATCTTTTGAGCCATCATGCGCGACAGACCGGCAACAACATTTTCCTTTTCAACACCTTTATTTAGTGCATGAGTGCAATCGGATTTACAAAATACTGAGCATCTTCCTGAAATATTGTATGGCTCACCATGAGTCCCTAAACTTATCGCTTCATCTATTGACAAATTCATTCGTTTAATTTGCTGAAGAAAAAATTCTCCAGTACCTGATGCACATTTATTACCGGTTATAGCTTTAGATATTTTTCCTTTCTTATCAATTACATAAAGAATAAAGTTCTCACCACCGGCACTGATTACAAGATCAGGTGATAAGCCGAGATAAGAAATTGCATTTTCGATTGCTTCAGATTCTGAAATTGATGTGGCTTTTAAAAGCTGTTTAAATTTTCTTCCGGTTACTGCGACTTTTTCCGGTACACCATTGCCGAATATTTCTTCTATAATTTTTTTTGGACTGCCGTGATGAGCCAAACTGAAATGATTCTCGACCTTTATTTCGCCATTTTGCCTGGATACTAAAACTGACGAAACTGTTGATGCTCCAATGCATACTCCAAGTGCTTTATTATATTCCGGTATTGCAGTAGTTGAATTGTTCATGCAAGAAATCTAATGTATTTAGTTATAACTTTTCTACGAAAATGAATCAATTAAAACGATTTTGATAATTAATTCCCTCTTGGAATTTAAACTAATTTAAAATATTATCATATAAAAGACTGTTTCTACTTGTTATCTATTGATTTACTATGCATCACATTCCTGCTTTGTACTGCATATAAAATGTTGACTTCAGCAAAAATCTTAAGTATGTTTTACACTAATAAAAGAGAGGTATTTCAATGAGGGCTATTTACTATTTCTCGTATTTACCGAAGTTTCCCTCCGTAATAGATTATAATGTTTTTGTTACGATCAATTCTTGTATTAAACTGTCATTTCTCGTACATAAACCAAAAAATTGATAATTGTTATGAGCGGTTTTTTTCATAAAAGATACCTAATAATGACTGCATTGATGTTCCTGGTGCTTGGAATATTTTCACTCGTTCCTATTAATTGTTCTTTCCTTGATCCACTTGCAAAAGCCATAGGTGATTTTGATGTTTATGATATTGTGTATTCAAAGTTAAGAGATGAACAAAAGGTTGATACTAATATCGTACTTGTTAACTTGAGCAATCTTTCCAGATCTGATATTGCGCGACAAGTGAACATTATAAACTCTTTCAATCCGAAAGTGATTGGGATTGATGCAATCTTCCAAGAGGAAAAAGAGTTTAGCTTTGATTCATTACTGTCTGATGCATTTTCCAAATGTCGAAATTTAGTCTTAGTAAGTAAATTAGATTTATACAGAGAAGACTCTGATGATTATGACACGCTAATTAGCTCAATTGAAATTTTTAACAAGTATGCCTCAAATGGTTTTGCAAATCTTCCTAATGATGACAAAGTGAGTTTCCGAACCATTAGAGAATTCAAACCAGTTTCAAAAACAAACGGGACAGAAGTCAATGCATTTGGTTCGCAGATTGTTGAAATTTATAACCCTGCGGCATTTCAATTTCTGAAAAATCGAAAGAAGGAAATTGAAAAAATAAACTATGTAGGGAACTATAATAAATTTTATTACTTAGATGCATACCAGGTTTTATCAGATGAAAATGATCTCAGCTTTATCAAGGATAAAATTGTGTTGATGGGGTTTATGGGGTTAAGCTTGAATAATAAAACTTTTGAGGATATTTACTTCACTCCGTTGAATGAACGTTATGCAGGAAAAGCATTTCCAGATATGTATGGTGTAGTTATTCATGCAAATATTATCTCAATGATCCTACAAGAGAACTATATTTACATAATGCCGGGATGGCTAAGCTTGGTTTTAGCTGTTATCATTTGTTACATAAGTTCTTTTATTATATTCAAACTTAGGCAAAATTATAAAGATTGGTTCTTCACTTTTTCAAAACTGTATATTTTACTTATTTCTCTACTGAATTTATTTATGGGCGTTATACTATTGCACCATTTTAATTATAAGATAAATTTAACTCTTGCACTTGCTGTTATCGTTCTATCAGGAACAATTGTTGATATTTATAAAACTTATTTGAGCAAGATTTTCCCGTTCTTAGAAAAATAGTTGATATGAAAAAAATATTTTCTAAAATATTTATTCTCGTGTTTCTTATTTTATTAATAAGCTTTAACGGTCATGCTCAACAATACTCGTTTAAAGTTTTAACATTCTGGGGTAAAGTTGATTATCGAACATCTTCCACTCAATCTTGGAAGAAAGTTCAGACTGGAGAGAGTTTGAAAATAGATTGCGAAGTAAGATTAGATAAAAACAGTTATGTTGCCTTGATGTTCAATGATGGCCGAACAATGGAAATACAGGATGAGGGTATTTTTGAAATCAATGACCTCGAACAAAACATGAAGCATTCAAAAATTTCCGTTACACAAAAATTTGCAAATTTTGTTGCACAGGAAATCATAACGGATAAATCCGAAAAGAAAGACATGAAAACATTCGCCGCTGTCGTAAGAGTAAAACCCAATCACATAGATGTGGCAATTCCTTCCTTCACTTCAGTTTTAGATCCGGTTATAGATTTTTCATGGTATAGTTATCCTTCAAGCGAGAAATATATTTTTAGCCTTCTAAGCTCCGAAAACACTGCCATATTTATGGATTTAGTAGATGATACATCTTATACTTTGGATACAGAAAAATTAAAACTTTACAGAGGAATGGTTTATAAATGGTACGTCTTTGATGCAGGTAACCCGAAAATAATCTCGGATACGAATGCTGTCAATGTTATTTCATTTGACAATCGTGCTTTAATATTAGATACGCTTCAAATGTTAAAAGAAGAAATAGAATCAAATGAAACTCCATTAAGTGTCCTTTCATTATGCTCATTTTTTGAAAGAAACAATTTGAATGTGGAAGCATTAAATCAATTTAGCAAAGCTATTTTGTTAGCTCCCGAATCAGAGGAATACAAAAATTTATTCGCCAAGTTTCTTTTGAAGCATAAATTATATGTAAGAGCTTCAGAATTAATTGCAGAAAAGTGATTCGTTTATGAAACTTATAATTCTCATCGGTTTACTTTTTGGATTTATTAATATTTACTCGCAAGAATTTGGATTGGGATTACTTCTCGATGATAGTCTCTATGCTAACAGCCCAACCGCAGCGCCGTTAATGCGTGGTGATTATGGAGACCTTCCGCCTTCTGCTTCGCTTAAAAAAAATGCACCTACTCCAGGAAATCAAGGACTTTACGGAACATGTGCAGGATGGTCAACAGCTTATGCAGGAAGAACAATTCTTGAAGCGATAAGAAATAATTGGACGGGAAGCATAGTAAATAAAAACACATTTTCTCCTTCCTTTGTTTATAACCAGATTAGAGTCACTAAAGGTTGCGATGGCGGTACATCTTTAGTTGAAGCATTAGACGTTATAAGAAATCAAGGCGCTGCAAAGCTTGATGACTTTGGACATGATTGCGATCGTGAAGTTACTCCTCTTGATAAAGTTAAAGCATTTAATTACAGAATAATTGAATACAGAGAAGTTGCATCATCAAGAACAGAAGATAAAACAAAGTACGTTAAAAAAAGTTTAGCTGAAGGAAGACCGGTTGTAATTGCTATTGATTGCCCGCCATCATTTAGTTATGCAGGAGAATTCTGGTCGCCGAAAGATAATGAATATAAAAATTGGGGAAGAGGGCACGGCATTGCAGTGGTCGGTTATGACGATAATAGATTTGGTGGTGCTTTTGAGCTTATAAATAGCTGGGGAACATTCTGGGGTAAAGACGGCTTTGCCTGGGTTCGTTATACAGATTTTGAATACTTCTGTAAGTATGCATTTGAAATGATTGATAAATCCTTACCCGATCCTAATATTCCTGATCTTTCCGGGACTTTACAATTTCGTGAGAGCAATGGATTTGATATGAAAGTAAAGTTCAATGGACAGTATTTTTCAATGGAGAAACCATATTATTCGGGGACATTGTTCGACTTAAGAATCTCAAATAATGAACCGGCTTATGTTTATGCTTTCAGCACCGATTTAACTTTTAAGACTTATCGTATTTTTCCTTTCGATGATAGGATGGTTGCCTATCTTCCTTACCGCCAAAATAATGTTGCCATTCCCGATGAAGAAAGCTACAACATGCTGGATGAAACACCGGGGATATCGTACTACTGTTTTCTTTACTCTAAAGAGAGTCTGGATATTAAAGACATAATGAAAAAAGTTGAATCGTCAAAAGGTTCACTTTGGCAGCGCATCAAAAAAGTTTTGGGAGATAAGATGATTAGCAATAAGAATATTGATTTTGAATCCTCCGAGGTGATAAGTTTTAAAGCACGCAGCAAAGGGAAATCAATTGTTCCGATTTTAGTCGAAATTAATCATATGTAAAAAGTTTTTGAAAATTTTAGGAGAATTAATTATGAAAAAAATCTTTTATTGCGTTTTAATCTTTTTCACGATTATGATTGTAAATCAAAAAGTTTTCCCACAAGGAAAAATTCAAGCGACCTTTGATTATTCTGACGGGAAGATTTTTATCTTTTATGAATTTCAAGGAGATCGCAGCAAGGATTTTAAAGTTAATGTAAAGTTGAAGAGAACCAGTGACCCGAATTTTGAAATAATTCCATCTCAACTCTCCGGTGATATTGGCGAAGGTAAATTTGCCGGTAAAAAAAATAAAATAACTTGGATTCTTGGTGAAGATGAAGAATCACAATTAGAAGGTGAAGATTTTTATTTTGATGTAACCGCCCTCGAAATTGCTGAAGGTGGTGGTATTCCGTGGTATGTTTTTGCAGGCGGTGCAGCAGTAGCCGGTGGAACGGCTGCGATTTTACTTTTGGGTAAAAAAGATAGTGATGGAACGACTCCGCCTCCATCGGGTGGCTTTCCAATGCCTCCTGTTAGGCCTTAAAAATTATTTTATGAGGGATGAATAAAATGAAAAAGATATTAATATTTTTATCATGTTTGATTTTATATCAAACAGCATTTGCTCAAATCAGCGGATCAACAAAACCGGGGAGACTTATTCCTAAAAAAGAAGAACCGAAAAAAGAAATTGTTACTCCGCCAAAAGAGAAAGAGGAAACTTTCAAAGCTCCTAAAATCACAATAATGGATCCCTTAATTCCTAAATCGAATGAAGTAAAACATAAAGAGAGCAGCATAACTGTGCGGGGAAAAGTTTTCGATGTCAAGGGAATTAAAGAGGTAACAGTCAATGATAATGAAGCGACTCTTCTAAAAGACAATTTATTTTTTTCAAATGTGCTGCTTAACAGCGGGACAAATAGTATTGTTGTCAAAGCCACCAATTTAAAAGATGTTTCATCGGAAGTTAGCTTTAAAGTCACAACCGATCTTGATCAAGCAGGACCTAAAATTACCATCACTGAACCCCAAGTTCAGAGGGGAATTAAGATTATCCGTAAATCTGAGTTGGTAAATATTAAAGGCAAGGCATCTGATCCGAACGGAGTTTTGGAAGTCTTTGTTAACCATCAAAAAGCAAAGCTTACAACAAAAGGTGAATTTACCACAAGCTTGAATTTACAAGTAGGGGATAACCCTATTATTGTTAAAGCAGTTGACAACAAATTCAATTCAACCATTGATACATTTTATATCACCCGTAAGCTGGAAGAAGTTATTTCAGTTGGAAAATATATTGCACTCGTGATCGGAATAAATTCCTACGATGGTTATTGGCGCCCTCTTAGGAATGCAGTTAATGACGCTGAAGGAGTTGCAAATGTTCTTCGTGATGATTATCAGTTTGATGAAGTGCACACTTTACTTGATGAAGCAGCCACGAGAAGAAACATCATTCAAAAATTCGAATGGCTTGCTGATAATACAACTAAGGATGATAACGTTTTAATTTTTTATGCAGGTCATGGGCAATTCAATAAAGGATTGAATAAAGGTTATTGGGTTCCTGTTGATGCAAATACAAATTCTGTTGCTGATTATATATCCAATAATGATGTTAAAACTTTTATGGGAGGAATTCCTTCCAAACACACACTGCTGATTACCGACGCATGTTTTGCAGGTGATATTTTCCGGGGTTCGAAAACCGAAAGTATAAAATTTGATCCGAACAATATGGAAAAGTATTACAAGGAAGTTTATAGAAAGCAATCGAGGTTGGCACTAACTTCAGGCGGTGTTGAAGAAGTAAGCGATGCAGGAAAAGATGATCATTCAATATTCACTTATTATTTAATCAAAGCTCTTAAAGAAAATGATAAAAAATATTTTGATGCCAATCAGCTTTTCAGCGAGTTCAGAATTGCAGTGACTAATAACTCTGAGCAGACACCAATGCTACAAGTAATAAGAGATACGAATGATGAAGGCGGACAGTTTATTTTTATTCGTAAAGATTAAGACCTGTCAATCTAGGGCTGATTAAGATTAGGATGAAGATGACGATTGGGATGGGAACTAAGATGCGATGGATTAATGAATTTTAATTGAAATTTTGAAATCAAAAAAGGAAATTTATATGAAAAATAAGATTACAATTTCAACTATAGTAGTATTTTTATTTTATTCATTTAGTTCTTTAGCTCAGATAATTAAATGGGAAGATAGAATGAACGGCGATAATTCGGTTGCGGGATTACAGGCAAGAGGATGGATAGTGTTAAATGAAGACGGAGGAGGAGTTACGGATCCATGGTTCCAAGGGGGCTCTCAATTTTTAACTTTCGAAGGTCCGGATACCGGATATGTTGCTTCTAACTACAATGGTGCAAATATAAATGGTGTTATAGATCAATGGCTGATTTCGCCTGCAATCTCGGTTGCACCAGGAGATACATTATATTTTTGGGCAAGATCTCCTGATGGCTCAGAATTTGATGATTCGATAAATATTATGTATTCATCTACTGCTAGTACAACACCCTCAGCCTTCATTTCCCTCGGAAGATTCTTAGTTGACACAACTGATTGGCAGCAATTTCGTATTTTCTTTAATTCAAATGCAACTATGAGATTTGCAATTCGTTACTATCTTTTTGATGGTGGACCTTCCGGCATTAGATCTAATTACATCGGTTTGGATTTATTCCAACTTTATACTCATTCTATATACCCTAACGCAATTTCAATAAATAAATCATTTCCATTTGCCAACATCACAGAAACCAGCAGTTATAGGATGATTGGGCTTCCCGGTCAGACTAATTTTGCTATTCCAGTGACAGGAACCAGAAAAACTGATTGGAACGCATTCTATGACAAGGGAACTATCTCAAATTATTTAGTTGAATATGATGGAACAACGGATTTTAATTTCAAACCCGGGAATGGCTTCTGGCTCTTAAGTAAAAATATAATAAATATAAATGCTCAAGTTACTTCAGTTCCGCTAGCAGGTGATAACACATATTCTATTCCATTGCATCTCGAGTGGAATATAATTTCTAATCCATTTGAACGAAGCACAAATTGGCCTGCAGTTCAAACTGCAAATGGTTTAGCAGG
>Ga0209521_10002509_pt1 | contig 15000 bp, 12 predicted proteins | sample Rifsed19ft4_FD_184016 | JGI IMG/M metagenome (GOLD analysis project Ga0209521, IMG submission 184016) | Soil microbial communities from Rifle, Colorado, USA - sediment 19ft 4 (version 2) | ecosystem: Environmental > Terrestrial > Deep subsurface > Rock core/Sediment | place: Rifle, Colorado...
AAGGTTAACCGGGACTTTTCAGAAATTACCGGAGCGACCACCTCCATTCTAGTGAAAATTATTCGCAAAAAGAGGGTAAAGATCTCCCCGATTGAAGCCACTTTGTTTGCTTTGGGAATTCACGAAGATACCGGTTCGCTCACTTATCCCACCGCTAAAACGGAGGACGCTCAAACCTTGACTTACCTAATGACCCAAAAGGCTAATCTAGATGTGATTGCCCATTTCTTGAATTATCCTCTAAATCACCAGCAACATTTGCTTTTAGAAAGACTTCTAAAGGCCGCTAAAATTATGGACATTAATGGCTTGAAGGTGGTAATGGTTCAGGCCGAGGTGTCTGATTATGTTGATTCAGCTTCGCTTTTAACCCACAAGCTAAGAGACTTAGAGAACGCCGATGTAATTTTTACCATTTTAAGAGCAGAAGACAAAACGCACATTATTGGTCGAAGCCGCGTTGATCAGGTTGAAGCGGGAGATATTCTGTCAAAGTATGGTGGAGGGGGGCATCCCCAAGCAGCCTCGGCGGCCACAAAGGAGATGAATATCCAAAAAATTGAGGAAGAACTTCTGAAGGAGATTCGGTTAAGAAGTGCATCTAGCCTCACCGCTCAAGAAATTATGACCAAGTTACGCCCGAGCGTGACCGCTTCAACCCGGGTAAAAGAAGCCGAAAAAATCATGAGCCGCTTTGGCGAGACTCAGTTGCCTGTTCTTGAAGCGGGGAAGGTAGTGGGGTTCATTTCCAACCGGGGAGTAGATAGGGCTAACCATTACAATCTGAGCCACGCTCCCGTTAAAGGTTTTATGAATCCTAAGGTAGTGACCGTTAAGCCAAATACGCCCCTTCATCAAATTCAGCAGATTATGGTGGACAAAGACATCGAGAAGCTTCCGGTGACCACCAACGGCAAAATTCTTGGCATTGTGAGGCGCTCCGATGTCCTCAGGTCGATTCACGGCGGTGAATATATACCTGGAAGAACCTTCCAGGCCAAGTTACGCCTCCAGGGAAAAAGGCTGCTTTGGCCGGCCCCTCTTGGAGTCGAAGAAAAGCTCCGGTTCCTTCCGGCTGAAGTCTGGAATCTCCTAAAAGACCTGGGAAGGATTGCGGCCGAAAATGATTTTGGAGCCTATTTAGTGGGGGGTATTGTACGAGATTTTTTGCTAGGTGTGCCCAATTCTGATCTTGACCTAGTTATTGAAGGGGATGGCATTGCCTACGCCCAAATAGTAGCGGAAAAGCTAAATGGCAAGATTACCTCTCATCCCAAATTTGGGACGGCGGTGGTCACTCTTCCTCACCATCGTGTCGATATCGCTTCGGCCCGCACTGAATATTATCCAAAGCCGGCTGCCCTACCTGAGGTTGAGTTTTCATCCATAAAAGAGGATCTTTCAAGGCGAGACTTTACTATAAACGCTATGGCCTTGGCCTTAAATCCAACCCATTTTGGTGAAATCCTTGATTTTTTCGGTGGCGAAACAGATCTCCGGAAGCGACACATTAGGGTTCTTCATTCTCAAAGCTTTGTCGAGGACCCTACCCGCATATTCAGAGCGGTTAGGTTTGAACAAAGAGTTGGTTTTAAAATTGAGCCGCGAACCGAGAAGTGGGCCCGAGAGGCGGTAAAAAAGGGCTTCATTGAAAAGTTAAGTCCCGGACGAATCCGTTACGAATTACAACTCATCTTATCTGAAGACAAAACTTGGCATATTTTGCGGCGCCTAGACGATCTTAAGATTTTACAACCGCTTTTCCCGAAATCAAAGGTTGATGAGGAATTGAGAAGATCCTTTAGGCGAATTGAAGTGAGTCTTTCCCGCCTAGATTATCACTTGGCTTCAAAGCCTGAGAAGTGGTTGGTATATTTAATGGCCCTTCTTCAAAATTCAGACGAAGAAGAGATTAATGTCTTGGCCGAAAAACTTAAATTAAGAAAACAAGACGCCTCAAAGCTCAAGTACGCAGTTTTTGATTCGCCCCAAATTGTTAAGGGTCTAGTCTCGCCCAAGCGCTTAAACTCTAGCGATCTCTACTTTCTCTTAAAACCCGTGCCCGACGAAAATTTAGTGTACATACATTGCCAAAGCCTCTCAAAAGAGGCTAAAAGAAAAGTTGAATTTTATTTGACCCATCTCAAAGGGGTCAGACCAATGATTGGGGGGAACGATTTGCTTAAGCTTGGGCTCGAACCCTCTCCGGCGATCGGGACGATTCTTGAAAGTCTTTGGCGAGCCAAGCTGGAGGGACGTTTAAAGGCGAGAGAAGACGAGTTAAAATTTGTCCAAGAAAGAGTTAAAATTTTAAAGGAAAAAACTCAAGGCCAGGGCGAGGATTGATGAAATGATCTTCTTATTTCGAATTGTGGCTCTTCTTGTAGCCATCACGGTTCACGAATTTTCCCATGGAAAAGTGGCCGATCTCTTAGGAGACTCGACGGCGCGTAACAGCGGCCGGCTATCGTTGAATCCCATAAGGCACCTTGATCCCCTAGGTTCTTTAATGGTTATTCTGGTTGGATTTGGCTGGGCGAAACCGGTGCCGGTTAATCCCTCCAACTTTCGGAATCCCCAAAGAGACATGATGTACGTGGGATTGGCCGGCCCCTTAGCGAATTTCGCCACCGCTTTTTTATTCGGGCTGCCCATAAGAATGGGGTTATTTCCTGATCAAACTATTCTTTCCGGGGTTATTGAGACAATTGTCTGGATAAATACGGCCCTCGGGGTATTTAACTTACTTCCTATACCTCCTTTAGATGGCTCAAATGTGCTCGCGGCTTTTCTGCCGCGTCGGGTTCTCCCCCGCTATTGGGCTTGGGAAAGGTACGGAATCCTGGTCTTGTTTTTAGTTATAGTTGTTTTTGATGGGGTTTTTATTTCCGGGGTACTGATTCCTATGGTAAACTTTCTCTTAAGCTTTTTCCTTTAGAAGAATTTTATAGGTTTCTCATTGCTTCAACTGTGGGACTATGGCCTCAAAACTCGCCCTCGCATTGCTCCGCCGCTGGCAGGGCGGCAGATGCTCGGCTCGCTTTCTGCTCTTGTTACTCGTATGTCGAAAGATGAGAAACCTACGGCCCAAGTTTTAACTCTTGAGCGTTTAAGGGAGGGCAACTTCTTCCAAATCTAGCTTTATGACTTAAGCGTTAAACTTGCCGGAGATAAAAAGTGGATTTATTTGTTGAAGAGGAGATATTGACGCCCGTGAAACGGACAGGGACTTTTAGGGGCGGGCGTGTTTTAAGCGGTTATCGTCCTAGTGGAAGATTACATTTGGGTCACTACTTTGGCACTTTGACTAATTGGATCCGGCTGCAACACGAGTTTGAATGCTTCTTTTTTGTGGCGGACTGGCACGCCTTGACCACCATTTATGAGGATACCAGCCAGCTTCAAAATGACATCCAGGATATGGTTTTGGACTGGTTGGCGGCCGGTTTGGATCCTGAAAAGTGTAAAATTTACCGTCAATCGGACCTACCCGAAGTGGCCGAGCTCGCCCTGTACCTTTCGATGCTCACTCCTCTGCCCTGGCTTGAGCGCAATCCTACCTACAAGGATCAAATGCGGGAATTAAAAGGGAAAGAGATCGCAACCCATGGCTTCCTGGGTTACCCGGTGCTTCAGGCGGCTGATATTTTGCTGGTTCAGGGCCAGTTTGTGCCGGTTGGCGAGGATCAACTCTCTCACCTTGAGCTGGCCCGCGAGATTGTTCGCCGTTTTAATAACTTCTATGGTCAGTATTTCACCGAGCCTCAGCCTCTTTTATCGCCGGCCAAAAAAATTATTGGTACCGACGGCCGGAAAATGAGCAAAAGCTACAATAATGCGATTTATCTAACGGATTCACCCACCGAGGTTAAGGAAAAAACAAAAATAATGATAACTGACCCCGCGAGAATCCGGGTAAGCGATCCCGGTCACCCTGAAGTTTGCTCTGTATATTGGCTCCACCAAATCGTCTCCGAAGAGATTCTCTCTGACATAAAGGAAAAATGCATGAAAGGCCAGAGAGGATGCGTGGCATGCAAGAGCATCTTGGCCGAAACGGTAAACTCCTCCCTAGAAGATTTCAGGGACAAAAGAAAGGAACTGGAAGAAGAGACCGATTTATTGGAAGAGCTTTTGGCCCGGGGGGCGAAACAGGTTAAGCCAGTTGCCCACCTGACCATTGAGGATGTGAGAAAGCGAATAAATATTAGGGAATAAGCGACAACATGAAGAAAGGTTCCCTACGACTTGGGACAGACAGATACTATGAGTTACAAGATAAAGACAGAGGTTTATGAAGGTCCTTTTGACCTACTTTTAGACCTCATCCTCCGGAAAAAATTGGATATTTACGAGATATCTTTGGCCCAAATTACCGCTGATTACCTGGATTATTTGCGAGAGATGAGGGCGCTTGATTTGGAAATGGCTTCTGAATTTTTACTGGTGGCGGCGACCCTGCTCGAGATTAAAGTCAAGGGTTTGCTAAGCGAAGAAGAAGAGGAGGCAGAAGACGCGGATTTCCCGCAGACCAGAGAGGATCTGGCCGAAAAGCTCCTAGAGTTTCAAAAATTTAAAAATGCGGCTGATTTTTTGGAAGAAAAACGGGAAATAGAAGCAAGATTTTTTGCCCGCCAAAATGTGTTAGAGGAAAAATTCGCTACTCACCCCCCGGATTTGTTAGCCGATTTTACCGTGGCGGATTTAGCTGAGACTTTGACAGCCATATTGGCTAAGAATTCTCAATCCCAACCCGAGTATTATTTACCGGCTCCGTCTCCTTTGAACGTTAACAAAAAAATGGATTTTATCCTAAAAAATCTGGCCCGGGCAAGTAAAAACCTTTCTGTTTTAACTAAAGATTGCCAAAATAAAGGCGACATAATAGCGACTTTTTTGGCTCTCTTAGAGTTGCACAAGCAGGGAAAAATCTTTTTGAAGCAGCCCCAGGATTTTGGAGATATCAAGGTTGCTCTGAAGGGAAAACTTAAGCACTGAATGTCCTCAATTTGTTTATAATAGAAGCAAACATAGGAGGGGTTAAATGAAACCGCTAAAGGGGATTGTCGAGTCTCTTCTTTTTGTGGCCGATAAACCATTATCCCCGCAAAAGCTGGCCGAAATAGCCGAGGTCGAACCAAGAGAAATTAATGAGATCTTGAAGGGACTCCTTGATGAAAACCAGGACGAGAACCGAGGGTTTCTGCTCCGTAAGGTGTCGGGAGGGTACCGGTTTTACGCCCAGCCACGATACCACTCTTTTGTTGAAAAATTAGTTAGCGCCACCGTTTCTAAAAGAGCGAGCCGAGCGGCCCTAGAAACTTTAGCTATCATTGCTTATAAACAGCCAATTACTAAGGGCGAGATAAAAGCGATCCGCGGTGTCAGCCCGGAAGCGGCCCTTAACTCACTTTTGGAAAAGGAGCTAATTAAAGAGACCGGCCGAAAAGACGCGCCCGGACAACCCATTCTTTATGGTACCGCTCCTAAATTTCTAGGGGTCTTTGGTTTGAAAAATATCCGCGATTTACCACCTCTTGAGAAGTTTGCTCCGGAAAAGGAGACGAAAAAGGTTATTGAAGGAAAATTGACTCGTGAGGGTGAATTTCAACAGTGACCGGTTCAGGCTTGCGTTATCATTGAGGTTGATGCGATAATAAGTTTAAGTAAATAAATTCTTAAGATTATTGGAAGTTAAGCGTGACAACCTGAAGTTTTTGCGTTGACTAAAGGACTATTTGTGGTTAAAATAGAAAGAGGGGCTAAGAAAGCCGGGGACGACATGAACACTGAGGAAATCCGGAAGTACGAGAGGTACGACCGCACTTTAGCCCTTTTTCTCTGGATTGGTTTGACCCTCGTTCTTCTCTACAACCTTTTTCCCGAATTCGCCTCTTATAAAGAGGGCGTATACGTTTATGTGGGCGCCGGAGCTGTCTTCACCCTCTTTTACCATCATCTTCTCCCCAAAAGATTTATGGGGCGCCGAAAGCTTATTTTAGAGAGCTACCTCGATATCTTTGCCATAGCGGTTTTAATGGTGCTTACCGAAGGTCATTCAAGTCTTTTTTTCTTCTATTATTTTTTGATCGTGGCCGGGTCCGCTTTAATTTTTGATCGCCGCCGGGTCATTATAGAAAGCCTTTTAATCACCACTTTATTATTGGGTGTTCTGGCGCTGGACTATTTTTTTAGGCCAGGTGCAGCCCATGAAATACCCCATCACACAATCCATATCTTGATTCTAATTTCTTCGCTCTGGATTGTCGCCTTCTGGAGCGGCAGTCTGGCTTCAATTTTAGGAAATGTTTTGAAGGCGGAAAAAGCTTTAACCGTGAAGAACAAGGAGTTGTACGAAAAAGAATCGGAAGCCCGGCGGGAACTGGTGACAATCCAGAAGACTTCGGCCTCCTTGCTTTCCAACCTTCGTCTGGACACCGTGCTAAGAAATATTTCCGAAGGTTTGACTAACGGGGTAGGTTATGATCGAGCGGCGATTTTTCTCATCAACCGGGAGAGAAAAACGATCGAGGGAAAGTACGCTAGCGGTCTCTCCCCAGAGCTCACCCAGAAGACCAAGATTCCCCTTCTTGAGGGCAAGGGTATGCTGTTTGAGAGCATTTGGCAGGCAAAGCCCTTTATCGTAAAAAGTCTTTTTGATAACTTAAGAATAGTGAGTAAGTTGAAGGAACTCCGGCCCACCTGGCCGTCGCGGCTGGCGGTTGTGCCTATTGTCTCGCGTCTGGACCAGGGTTCTTGTGCCAAAATGACAAATTGTAATAATTCCATTTGTCCCCTTTATAGGCCTGATCCTGAGCATTCGGAGGTTTTGGCCCTTGGAGCCAACCCGGACGCGCCAACTGAACGGAAAAAAGCCGAGGCTCTTGACTGCCCCAAGTTCAAGGTTTTTGGAGCTATCGTGGTCGATAACTTTAAAAGCAAGAAGCCGATTACTGAAGATAATTTGGCGGCACTTCAAATTTTTGCCCAAAATGCCGCTATTGCTATTGAAAATGCGACCCTGTACGAAAAAAAGGAGAAAACGCGGTCTATCCATAATTAGAAGGAGCCTTAGAGCACTGTATTGGGCAGTAAAAGTCCGTTTTAGTTATTTCTTTAAGAGAACACAGATAAGCGAAAAGTGTTGACGGGATAATTTTTTTGGTCTAGTATGTAGCTTGATTGAGGCAAGAAAGCGAGGCCTATAAGCTTGGAAAAATAAGTTTGAGAAAAATTCGGAGTTTTGTTCGCAGCAACTGCATTTGTTTTTAGCCCCCCACTAAATGTACCACTAATTTCAATACAGCTTCCACCAAAACATCTGACATCTATCTCGGAAAAAATCACCGGCAAATAAAAAGTTATATTAGTTTAAAATTCATTGGGGTCGCTACCTAATGGGAAAGTAAGCGTGAGGATTCGTCTGCGAGTATAAGTTAAGACAAAAATCAGAGGCTACTTGATTAGCGCATCAAAGGTTGACTGAGCTAAAGTAGGGCACTCATAATACCGATACTTGGAATGTATGAGGTGCACAAGATGGATAAGGTAATAGTAATTGGCCGTAATCCCTTAGAATTATTGGGCTTAAAGACTCTTCTTAAGACCGGATTCGAGGTTATCGTTGATACCTCTGATGTTTGGGACGCTTTGGATAAGATCAAGAAGTTTGCGCCCAATATCGTTCTTCTGGATGCCAATTTAAATGGCGGTCACGATTTGGCCGAGTTTTCCGGCGACATTAAGGAAGTTTGTCCCGATACCAAGGTGATGTGGCTCCTCTCTGAAGAGGACGAGGAGACGGAACTAGCCGCTTTAAAGTGTTCCATTGACGGCTGCGTTTTAAAAACAGACATTAACCACTTACCTCGAGCCCTGAAACTAATCCAGGAGGAGGAGGTTTATTTCCCAGGCTCCTTCTTAAAAAAATGGTTGAATAAGATTGTCTCCTTAGTGGAGGCTAGAGATTCTGATGACACGGCTCAGCTCTCGGAGAGAGAGAAGGAGATTGTTGAGCAAGTACGGGCCGGCAAAACCAACCAAGAAATTGCTGAATACCTGTACATAAGTGTTGAAACGGTTAAGACGCATCTTAAAAATGTTCGTCGTAAGATGAATCTTAAACGGGTAAGACAGTTGTCATATTCTTCTTCCGCAGATGTGCAATCCTAAGATTTCTAGAACAAAAATGAATCTCTGAGTTAACCTCATTTTCTCATCTAACCCCTTAAACTCCATCCTGTCACTGGTCTTAGAAGACATCCGGACCGCCCCCAGGCAAACAACGGCTCCTTTGAAGGTGAGAGTGTCTTATCTTTTTGTCCTATGCAAGGGGGTAGTCAAGCTAACAATTAGATTTTGTAAGGTTTACTGGCCGATCTAGTAATTTTAATGGCCTGCCGTGACCCCAGAGTGAATACCAACAGCAGGCGGACGAAATTTTTTTCTGATACTTGGAAAAGTAAAAAGTGCTATAATATGGGTAACGAGGCTTTTAAAGGGGGGAGCGGGGTGGCTTTGGCCAAACCTAGTGGCACTAAGATTAATGAAGAAAAAATTAAGAAATTTAAGCTTCACCGAGAAGTGATAGAGGAAGGTTCGCGTCTTTCCCTGGTTGAGGAAAAAGAACTTGAGATACAGGGGAAAGTTTTAGAGGCTAAGAAGCATGCCGAGCAAATATTAGCGGAAGCCAGAAGAAAAGCCCTGGCGCTGAAAGAAAAAGCAAACGAGGAAGGCTTGGCCGATGCTAAAAAGTTTTACCAGCAGGAACTTCTGAAAGTCCAAAGAGACGCCGAAAAGATAAAACAATCCATTCTCCCCGACGTCAAATCCATGGAAGAAAAAGGAGCGCGCAATTTAGAAGAGGCCGTTTCTTTTCTATGGCGGAAAATAATTCCTTGAGTATCTGTTAAAAGTTCCAGTAAAGTTTCTTAACATATCCTGAAAAATCTAAAAAGAGCCCTAAAGAGTCCTTAGAATTGATAGAGGTTCATCTAGAACCTCTTATATAGCAGGCCTTTAAGCCTCCGAGGGAGGTGGGCGAAATGCAGGTCTCGATGACGAAGGTCGAAATCATTGGACCGAAGGGACTTCTTTTTGACACTTTGGCTCTTCTTCACCGCTTAGGAATCCTCCACGTCGAAAGTCTCTCCAAAGAGCTGCTTAAAAGTGAGTTTATTCATCGAATGAAACTTGAGCCTGCGCAAGAAGAAGAGAAGCAACGCTTAGAGATTCTTCGTACCAGGGTAAACGGGATCCTTTCCGAGCTGGGTCCCTCACTTCAGAAAACTTCTTCCGAAAAGGGGCGCTCTGCGCCCATCTGGGCTGGAAGCGAAGAAGAGTTAACCCAAAAGTTAAGTTCGGCCATTGACAAGTTGGAGGCCCGCACCGCTAAACTTGCTCAACAAAAAAGTAGTTTAGAGGTGGAACTAATACTCCTTGAGCAGTATAAACCGATATTAGAAAAAATTCAGCCTCTCGCCAAAGAAATTGAAGCCTCCGATGGTTTTGAGTCAGTGGCCCTTCTCTTAGAGCGCGATTATAAAGAGGGTTTAGAGCTTTTGGAGAAGGATTTAGCCGAAACTACTAAAGACCAACTTCGGTTGGTCTCTTCCGATGTTGACGAGGATACCACTGCGGCCATTATCATATTTAACCGAACTTTTTCCCGCTCAGTACGCAGTTTTCTCGCCTCCGCTCACGTAAACGAACTGAAACTTCCCCCATATTTAGCCGGAAAACCCTTTGGAGAAGCTTTTGGATTCTTGAAAGAACGGATGAAAATTTTGCCCCAGAAGATAAAGGATATAAAGGAGGAACTCTCCGAAATTTCTGCTAAATGGTCTGCGAGGCTGTTGGATTTAAGGCAAATTCTTTTAGATCGGCTGGCTGAGTTTGAGGAGCTTCCCAAGCTAGGATGCACCGCTTACGCTTTTTTTGTTAGAGGATGGCTGCCCCAAAACGAAGTGGGAAAAACGAGGGAACTCCTCAAAAAAGAGGTAGGAGAAGGTGTCAGTTTAACTAAACTTAAGTTAACTTCCAAAGAGTGGGAAGAAGCGCCGGTAGTTTTGAAAAATCCTTTATGGGCCAGACCCTTCCAGCTCTTTTTTAAGCTGGTACAACCCCCTAAATATGGCACCATTGATCCCACCTCTTTTGTGGCTATCTTTTTCCCCTTTTTATTCGGTCTCATCGTTGGCGATTTGGGTTACGGACTAGTCATTCTAATTCTCGCCCTCTTGATTAAGCGAAAACTAAGGGAAATGGTCATCGCCCAAGTATTTACCTCGATTGCTCTTATTTCTAGCATTTCGGCTATGTTTTTTGGAACCTTTCTCTTTTTTGAAATCTTTGGGGATTTGGGGGAAAAAGTTATCCATGTTCTTTGGCGCTTAGAACCCCCTTACTTTCAAATTGGCGGATTTAATTGGCCGATTCTTAGAGGCGATCCCGAAGAGTCCTTCTATTTTCTTCTAATCATGGCTCTTGCGATTGGGGTTATCCATCTTTCCATAGGCTTCGTATTCGGGATTATAAATAATATTCGGCTTCATCATTATCGCCACGCCCTTGAGAAGGGAGGCTTTCTTCTCTTAATAATAAGCATTATTTTTTTAGTCTTAGCGGGCTGGGCCCAGTTATTGCCCCCTGTCTTTACCTACTTGGCTTTTACGCTATTAGTGCTTAGCGTTGGGGGCATTGGCTACGGCGGCGGTATTAAAGGCGTTATCGAAATTTTTGGGACCTTTGCCAACATTGTGTCCTATTCCCGGCTTATGGCGCTTTCTTTAGCGGGAGCAATTATGGCTAATGCCATTAATGTTTTGGCCTCAGATATGGGGTCTCTGGGACCGGTAGCCATTGTCGGGGGAACGCTTCTAGCCATTTTTTTGCACGCTATCAATATAATCATTTCTGTTCTTTCACCTTCGGTACATTCACTCCGTCTCCATCTGGTGGAGTGTTTCAGTAAATTTTATGAACCAGCAACGGTTTCTTATCAACCCTTTAAAAAAATAGGAGGTGAAGGAAGATGAACGCGGAGGCCTGGAAAACGATGTGGCTAAGTCTTTCAGCTTTTCTTTCGGTAGGAGCGGCCGCTTGGGCGACGGCCTATGCCCAAGCCCGAATCGGAGCGGCTGGCGCGGGAGCCATGGCCGAAAAGCCGGAACTGGCCGGGGTCCTTGTGCTTTTAATCGCCATTCCGGATACTATTGTGGTCATGGGCTTCGTGGTCGGCATCATGCTCGCTTTGAAGGCTGCACAATAAGAAAAAGAGGTGGTTTTTAAGATGACGGTAAACAACCCGGTCCTCGATAATCTTTTTCGAGCCTTAGAAGCTGAGGGTAACAAGGAGATTGGGGAAATTATCGCTGAAGCCGAGAGAGAAGCAAAAACGATAATCAAAGGAGCGCAAGAAGAGGTATCAAAGATAAAAGAGGGACACTTGAAAAAGGCGGAGCTCTTCCTAAAGAGAAAAAAGAATCACCTTGTTAACCAGGCGCAAATCGACAACAAAGAAAAACTTCAGCAGGCAAAAAAGAAAATTATCGAGCAAGTTTTCGAAAGCATGGGAAAAAAATTAAAGGATTTAAGAAAAGAAAAAATTTATCCTAAGGTTTTCCGACGCTTGGCCATCGAAGCTGTAAAGGTAATCCCCAAGAAGATGAAAATGACCATAAGAGTGCGTAAAGACGACGCGGAAGTGGCTGAAAAAATTCTGGGTAAATTGCCTCTTAAGAATTACGTTTTGAAACCCAACTTAAGGTGTTTGGGGGGCCTGGAAATATCAGCCAAAACCGGTCAAATTTTGGCTAAGAATACTTTAAAGTCCCGCCTGGAGAAAGCCAGGAAAGTTTTGGAACGAGAGGTTACTTTGGTTCTTTTTGGGGATTAAATGCAAAAGGTGAACTTTCAGGACTACGGGTACATTAATGCTCGAATTCGAGCGATGTGGAGCGAGCTTCTTTCCAAAGATTTTTTCGAAAAGCTTCTTCGAATGGATTTTTTGGACATTGTCACTGCTCTGGGGAAAACTTCTTACCAGCGGGAAATTGAGGAATGGGTCATAAAAAAGGGAGAATCCAGAGCGGTTGATGAGGTTTTTAAAAGAAACCTATCAAGGACTTTCGAAAAAATTAAGCACTTTATGGGACAGGAGGCCGAGGAGCTAACAGAGCTTCTTTTAGGCCGTTTCGATGTTCATAATTTAAAAACTATCCTTCGGGGAATTCACTGGAATTTAGGAGAAAAAGAAACTGTGACCAGCCTCCTTCCGGCCGGTCAGCTTCACGAAGTGCTTCTTCAGGAATTGGCCAAGCAAACCGATATCAAAAGCTTCACCGATCTTTTGACTACCTGGAAAATTCCCTACGTGAAACCTTTGAAAGCAACTTTGCCTCTTTATTCCCAGAGCCAAGATCTGGTTGTTTTAGAAGCTGCCTTAGACAAGTACTACTACGCCTATGCTTTAGAGAAGGTGAGATCAAAGTCGTATAACTCCACTCTTATAAGAGAACTTTTAGCTACTGGTATTGATGTTTCCAACATCATAACTCTTTTTAAATTACAAAAAGTGGACTTTCCTCATGAGGCCCGGAGACTACGGGCAAAAAGACGAGGAGAGGAGCCAGACGAGGAAACTGAGACGCGCATATCTAAACCGCAGACAAAGAGGATTAAAGCCAAAAGATTTAAGAGATTGAGGACTATTTTAAGATTCACTCTGGGGCGGAAGCAATCTAAAAAGGAAGAAGTCGAGGACAAGGAAGAAAAAGAACTAAAGGAAATCGAAGACCAGTTGAAAAGAAATTTTTTTATTCCGGGAGGAAAAGAGATAAACGAAAAACGATTTTTGGACTTAGCCAGCAAAAAAGGAGTTGAAGAAATAATTAGGGGGTTTGAAGATACTTCCTATGCGAAGGCTTTAGATGAATCAATGGGTTTATACCGCCTATCAGGCCAGATTTCCGTTCTCGAACGCGCCTTAGAGGAATTTACAGCTAGAAAAGGGGTAAAAATCTTTCGAGTTAACCCCTTTTCCATTGGGGTTGTTGCTGGTTATATCTCAGCCAAATTGAATGAGGTGGTAAACTTAAGAATTATTCTCATCGGGAAAAGTATGGAAATGCCCCGAGAGCAAATAAGAGAGAAGTTAATTTTAATCTAGGCTCTGGCAACGAAACTTTTGAGCTCCTTCTTCTAACTATCTGCACCTCCAGCCCATAATCCTCAAAGCCCTATTTTCCTGGGGTCGCCAAAAAAAACAGTTAAATTTGCTTATTTAACTTTTGAAACGGCTCCTTTAGGTTTTTGTGAGTTAAAATAGCAAAATAAGAAACTTTTTGAATTGTAGAAATTTTAGTAGGCTCCGGGATGGGAGAAGATTTGGTCTTATGATGGTCTTATGAGATTTGGTTTCCACACTTCAGTTGGGGGCAAAATATACCTGGCGGTGGATCGGGCCGCAGAACGTCACTGTGAAACGATGCAGATTTTTTCGAGTTCTCCCCGGAGCTGGCATTGGCAGGAGCTTAATCCGGCCGATATTCAAGAGTTTAAAGGAAGGCGAGCGAGAGCCCAAATTTTTCCGCTAGTTCTTCATGCTCCCTATCTTGTTAATCTTGGCTCGCCCTTTAAAGATATCTATAATAAATCAGCCAAAACCCTAAAAGAGGGGGTAAGAAGAGGGGAAAAACTCCAAGCGGACTACCTCGTTTTTCATGTTGGAAGCTTTAAGGGAGGGGATCGAAGCGAAGGGCTTAAGAGCGTAGCGAGATCGGTAAGGACTTTATTTCGTTCAAACTTTAGCCTCCAGCTTCTCTTGGAAAATACTTCCGGTGCTGGTCATAGCCTTGGCTCGACCTTTGAGGAGTTAAGATTTATCCTTGATGAAGTTGGAGAAGACAAGCGGGTGGGGGTGTGTTTTGATACGGCTCATACTTTTGCCGCTGGTTATGATCTTTCAAATCAAGACGCGGTCGCCAAGACTATGGCTCTTTTTGATAAAATAGTGGGACTGGAGAAACTCAAACTGATCCACGCCAATGATTCCAAGAAGCCCTGTGGCGCCAGGAGTGATCGCCACGAGCACATTGGGAAAGGCTATATCGGGCTTGACGGTTTTAAGGCCATCGTTAACCATCCTAAGCTTAAGGACCTGCCCTGTATTTTAGAGACACCAAGGATGGCGGCGGGCGAGGATGTGCGAAATTTAGAAACAATAAGGGGTCTAGTGGGAGAAACCTAGATGAATAGTTCAGAGTTCAGCGCCGTGGGTTCAGGCTTCAGTGCTTCAAATTCCGAATACCGAGTTCCGGATTCCGGGGTTAGAGTAAGATTTGCTCCTTCTCCCTCCGGCTATCTTCATATCGGTGGGGCAAGAACCGCCCTTTATAACTGGCTTTTTGCTCGAAAAAACAAGGGAAGCTTCATCTTACGGATAGAGGATACTGACCAAACCCGTTCTACCGATGAGGCTATTGAAGCAATTATCGACTCTCTGGAGTGGCTTGGTCTTAGCTGGGATGAGGGGCCTAAAATTGGGGGAGAATTTGGTCCCTATCGTCAAACCGAACGGTTTGGCCTTTACCGGGAAGCGGCCGAAAAGCTCTTAAAGGCCAAAAAATCCTATTATTGTTACTGTTTACCGGAGGAATTAAAGGAGCGCCGGGAGGAGCTTTTAAAAAAAGGACGACCTCCCCGGTATGATCGGCACTGTCTGGGGCTTTCTCCTGAAGAAGAGGAGAGGTTCAAGAAAGAGGGTCGAAAACCCGCGGTTCGCTTCCGAACGTCTGACGTGGGAGTAACGCGTGTTTCCGACCTTATCCGGGGCGAGGTGACCTTTGATAACAGCACCCTTGGAGATTTTATTATTCTGAGATCAGACGGCACACCCACCTACAACTTGGCAGCCACTGTTGATGACTATATGATGCGAATTACTCACGTAATCAGAGGAGATGATCACCTCCCTAATACGCCCAAGCAGATTCTTCTTTA
>Ga0209521_10002510_pt1 | contig 14997 bp, 19 predicted proteins | sample Rifsed19ft4_FD_184016 | JGI IMG/M metagenome (GOLD analysis project Ga0209521, IMG submission 184016) | Soil microbial communities from Rifle, Colorado, USA - sediment 19ft 4 (version 2) | ecosystem: Environmental > Terrestrial > Deep subsurface > Rock core/Sediment | place: Rifle, Colorado...
TCGCGGTCGGATCTCTGAAGCCACTAGTCGTCACGTTCTCAGCTCTTGCCTTCCTAGCCAACCTCGGCAGGGAGGTTGCCAAGGGTATTCCTGATGCTCAGGGCGACCGGCTAACGGGAGCTAGGACACTCGCGGTGTCCTTGGGACCCCGGGCGGCCGGAGTTGTCTCAGCGAGCTTCTTCGCGGCAGCGGTAGTTCTGAGCGCCCTGCCTCCTCTGATGGGTAGCGTTTCCCTTCTTTATTTTCCACTGGTTGCCGTAGCTGACGCTGGCTTCCTATACTCCTCGCTGAGACTGGTTGTGGACCCTAGTCCAGAGCCTGTTCGGAGAGTCAAGGCCTGGGTCCTGGTGTGGATGTTATGTGGGCTCGTTGGCTTCCTTCTAGGAGGGACGACTCTTTGAGCTCATTTCTGTCACTAGCTCCCTGGCCCGGTCCAGGCGAACTTTCCGTTCTCTGACCATCATCTCCGCGACCCTGTCAACTAGGTCCCCTTGGGCCCCAGCCATTACTGCGATATTCCGTGCGTGCAGGGACATGTGACCCCTCTGAATTCCCTCTGCCGCCAACGCTCTCAGCGCGGCAAGGTTCTGGGCTAGCCCGACAGCAGCCATGACCTCTCCCAGTTCACGAGCAGTCTTGACGCCGAGAATTTTGAGGCATATTTTGGCAATAGGATGGACGGCCGTAATACCCCCGACCGTTCCCAGGGCAGCAGGGAATTCTATGGAGCCTTTGAGGTCTCCCTTGTCGTCCTTCTTCCAAACCGTCAAAGGCGAATAATGCCCGCTGCGGGCGGCGTATGCGTGGGCCCCAGCCTCTATGGCCCGGGTGTCGTTTCCTGTTGCGAGACAGACCGCCGCGATCCCGTTCATGACGCCCTTGTTGTGGGTAGCGCATCTGTACGGGTCCGCGGCTGCGAAGGCGTAGGCATCGACTATTCCGTCTACCACCTCCTCGCCGCCTAAGGCTTCCTTCGGGATGTGTGTCGTGGCCCGTGCTAGGCGCCTGTCTGCGAGGTTGGAGATGATGCGCAGGTTCACGCGTCCGCGAGAAAGCTGCTCTAAGAGTGGCGCTACGGCTTCAGCCATAGTGTTGACAACGTTCGCTCCCATCGCGTCCTTCGAGTCGACGAGTAGCTCCGCAATCACCATCGTTCCGGTGATGCTTGGAAGTATTCGGACCCGGAGGTCTCTTGCCCCTCCTCCCATGGAGACCAGCATCGGGTCCTGCTGGTTAGCCTTGTCAAGAATCTCCCGCTTCGCCTGGAGAATGCTCCTTTCCGCATCGCCCGGAGAAGGGCATCTCACAATCTGAATCTGCCCGACCATGATGGATTCTGTGCTGCTTGCTTTGAAGCCCCCGGTGGCCCTTGCCATTTTGGCGGCGTTGCTGGCCGCGGCCACCACCGATGGCTCTTCGATCGCCATTGGGATTAGATAGTCGCGGCCATTGACGAGGAAGTTGACAGCAATCCCCAGAGGCACCGGGAAGACCCCGATTACGTTCTCTATCATCCGTTCGGCGGAAGCAAAGGAGAGGGACCCGTTCTTGAGAAACATGGCCTCTTCCTGGGATAGGCCCGCGAACTCTTGGACCAGCCGGAGACGTTCGTCTATGGAGAGTTTGTAGAAGGAGGAAATACTGGAGACGATCTTCAAACCTCTAGCTTCCATTTTCTACTGTCTTCTTCCCCTATCCTTCGCGAACTCGTCAGGGTCGAACTTCCGCGCCAAGAGCCACTCGCGCGTCGGCCCTCGTATGACCGCAGGTGATTTCTGAAGTTCGGCAATGTTCTTGGACCCCGTTAGGAACATGGCTGTTCTCAGTTCGAGAAGTATTGCCTCAAGCCTACGCGTTACCTCCTCTACTCCGCCGGGAGTTGACTTGAGAAATGGAAGCGCCAGCCCGAAAGCATCAGCGCCGAGCGCTATGGCCTTTGCTCCGTGAAGCCCATTTCTTACACCGCCCGAGGCGATGACGGTCAGCTGTGTCGATCGTGAGACTTCCACGACGCTTGCTGCTGTGGGTATTCCCCAGTCCCAGAAGGTCTCGCCCAGCCTCTCGTGTAACGGTGATTCTTTCTCTTTGGCTCTGTAGTATTCGACGGCTGCCCAGCTTGTCCCGCCGGCCCCAGCCACGTCAACTCCTTTCACACCGATTTTTTCCAGAGCAACAGCGGTCTCGTGGGAGAAGCCTGATCCGGTCTCCTTCAACACTACAGGAACTCCCAGTTCTTCCGCCCCCTCCCGAATCTTCTCCATGGCTCCCTTGAAAACCGGCTCTCCCTCTACCTGAACACATTCCTGTACGCTGTTGAGGTGGATGTACAGCCCATCAGCCTTGACCATCTCCACAGCCTTTCGCATCTGTTCTAGGCCGTAGCCCTTCACGAGCTGAGGGGCTCCGAGGTTCGCGAAGACAAGTGCATGCGGGGCATTGTCCCGTACAATCTTGTACGTGTAGGCAAGCTCGGGCTTTTCAATCCCGGCTCTCTGGCTGCCGACGCCTATGGCGATCCCCAACTTCTCAGCGGCCTTGGCGAGAATCTCGTTTAGCTTTGCTGCTGTTGGGGTCCCTCCGGTCATCGACTCGATGACAAGGGGCGCGGCCATGTGGTGTCCGAACAGGTCTACTGAAAGGTTCACGTCGTCCCTGTCGATGCCAGGAATGGCATTATGGACCAGTTCCACGTCGTCAAAGCCCGTCTTTTTCGTCCGGAACTGAACATCCTGCTGCATGGTGGTTTCTATGTGGCTGGCTTTTCGGCGTTCAGTCTCGGCCTCCAACCTACTCACGACGCAGCGTTCAGGCTCTGGCTATTTGAGCACTGTCCCGAGTCAGACGATGCGGGTCCCTTCACGGTCCATGCTTACACGGTAGGGAAGCCCACCGTGCTTCTTGAGGGCACGCGCTATCGAAACTTCGTCATTGCCGGTCTTGCAAAGGGCGATGATGCAGCCGCCTCCACCTGCTCCGGTGAGCTTGGCCCCTAGGGCCCCGGCGACTCTTGCAACCCTGACAAGCTTGTCCAGCAGGGGGTGAGACACTCCTATTTTCACGAGCAGCTCATGGTTAGCGTCCATCAGCGACCCTAGTTCTCCGAGGTCTCCCTTTCTGAGAGCCCTGATGGCATTTTCAGAAATGTCTCTCACGTCGTCAACATGCGCGCTGTAGGCTTGCCGCTGCTCTCGGGATTTCCTGACCACCGCCCCGACGAGCTTCTTTGTAAAGCGGTGGATTCCCGTGTCGCATACGAGGATTCGAGGAGCCTGCTTCAGCTTCAACTGCTTTATGCCCTCTGGCTTGGTGAAACTTATGATTCCTCCGTAGATGCTTGTGGCGTGGTCTACGCCTGAAGGGCTTCCGTGAAGAAAGGATTCTGGGCCGAAAGCAATCCTGAAGATTTCCTTCCTGGCCAGTTTGGCTCTCCTAGCCTTCGCCACTGCAGTTATGATTGCGACCGTTGTCGAGGCAGAGGACCCGAGGCCCGCGCCGACAGGAATCTCGCAATCAACATCCAATGAGATTCCCGATCCCTTATCCCCAATGTAGTCTAGGGTTTCCCTTGCGGCTAGCCTCAGGGGCTCCAGTAGCTTTCTTCCGTTCTGGTTTTGGTTCTGGTTCACCGGCCCTATGGCTTGGAGTGGGATTCCTGCCTCAACTTCGATCCGACCGGGACGGGCCGGTCTTACTGTAGCGTGTGAGTAGAGGTTCACCGCCATCGCCACTGCGGGCGCGCCCAGGACTACGAAGTGTTCCCCTGTCAGGATTATCTTTCCAGGGGCCCTGCTGGTCGCGAGCCTGTTGGGAACGGGTCTGCTCGATGCTGTCTCACATCGTGAAGCTGAGTGCGGCATAGCCCACGACGGCTTTCTTGTCGCCTGTGATATCGCCGCTGGTTTTGTAGGAGAGTAGCTGCGAGTTCTTGGCTCCGAGTATTCTGGAAGCGTGTATCACTGCTGTGACGGGTCCGTAGCCGCAGGCAGAGACCCTCTTCTCTTCGATGGTCGTTTGGAATTTCTGTGGGTCAATTTCCATGGCCGCTCGGAGGGCTTCCATGTCCTTTCTCACTGCCTCATCGTGTGGCTCGTAGTGGGTCCAGTCGGAAGATGCGATCAAGACTGTCCCCTTGCCCGATACGGCTTTTGCAACGGCTTCCCCAATGTCCTTGCTTGTTTCGAGGTCCTGCAGCATCATGCATATTGGTACGAACTGGAACTGTCGGGGGTAGATGAACTGTAGAAAGGGAAGCTGCACTTCTACTGAGTGCTCGAACTTGTGGGCTTCGTCTTCCACGTCTATCAAGCTGGAGTTTCCTGTGATTTCCTTGGCGAGTTCTGTATCGACCTTCACCTCTCCCAGCGGAGTGCTCCATTCCCCGGTGGTCATTGTTGAGACGCCGCTCCCCAGGCCGGTGTGGTTGGGCCCTATGATTACAATGGACCTTCTGGGCCCCGAGGAGGCTAGCCGGTTGTAGCTGTGCGCGGCCACGGGACCCGAGTACATGTAGCCTGCGTGGGGGGTGACAAGCCCTACTAGTTTCTCGTCTCTCTCAGCTGGCACTGAGGGCATGGTGCATGGTCCGGGAGGCCTGAGGAAGCAGTTCTGTATCTGGGTCCGGAGGGCGCCTTCAGTGTCTTCGTAGAAGGATCCGGCCTGGGCGGGCTTTCGTAGTTTCACGCCTCTCCACCGGAAGCTCGTCCCATGGGCATGCTTGCGAGCTTCGTCTCAAAATCGTCAACAGTGTACGGGATTGTCCCGTCCTGGGGGAGTTCACCTCTCTCCCTTAGGACCTGTCGAGCCAGTAGCCAGTAGACCACTGCCAGGGCTCTTCTTCCCTTGTTGTTGACGGGTATTACAAAGTCAACTCCTGCGAAGACATTGTCTGTGTCGCAGAGTGCGATGACTGGAATGCCGACTGAGGTGGCTTCTTTGATGGCTTGCCAGTCGGCCCGGGGGTCGGTCACGAGGACGACCTGTGGTTCCACGTGGTGTGGCTGTAACGGGTTCGAGATGAGCCCGGGCATGAAACGCCCCACTATCGGTGATGTCTTGGTGAGTTCCGTGAACTTTTCCACAGGAGTCTTGCCGTATAGCCTGGAGGACACCGCCAGGACCCGCGCAGGGTCGAACCTTGCCATGAACTTGGAGGCTACCCTAATCTTTTCGTTGGTTTCTCCTATGTTGAGTATGAAGAGGCCGTCAGGTCTTACTCTGAAAATGTACTTTTCCATGTCCACGGTCTTGATACGTGTTCCGATGTGAAGCCCTGCCGCGAGAAGCTCTTCCAGGGACAGTAGGAGGTTTTCGGCCCGTGGTATTGCCTCCCTCTCTTCAATGTCCTGGCTCTCCACTTGTCCCTCCCCCTCTAGACGATCTCCGCCCGCTTCTTAGCAGATACTTGTGGGAACTTTAGAAACTCGTCGATAATCTCTACGTGGGTTATCATCATTCGTCTGCAACAATACCTTTTGAGACCGAGCTCGTCCAGGACTTTTGTCGGCTGGTCTCCAGCCCGGACCCGCTGGGTAAAGGCTTCCCACTTGTCACCTATCAGTTTGCCGCAGGTAAAACATCTGACTGGAATAATCAACTGAGTCTTACCTGTAGGATTTCTGCTTTCTCACTCGGGCCCCTGGTCCGCCGAACTTTTTGGGCTCTGTCACTCGCTGGTCGCCTGCGAGCATAACTCTGTCGAATGCGATGAACTGCTTTCTCAGTTCGCTGCTCTTCGTCCATCCCGCGAGCGCCCGGGCCATTGCTATTCGGACGGCTTCTGCCTGTCCCATTACTCCACCGCCTTTGACGGTTACTTTGATGTCCACGCCTTTTGCCCTTTCTCCTGCGATGAGGAGTGGCTCTGTGATTTTCAGCCTTGCGATTTCAGGGGTTATCATGTCTAGGTTGTAGTCGTTGACCCAGACCCGGCCTTTGCCCGGTCTTATGACTGCCCTGGCGATTGAGGTTTTTCGCTTGCCTGTTTCGAGAAGTATTTTCTTTTTCTCGCTTATGCCGGTACGCCCCCGATTTCTTCAGCCAGTTGTTGGATGGTGATGTATGGGACTCGGAGCTTGGACGCGTCAGCATGGAGGGGCCGGAGGAGCGGCTTTCCATCGTAATCGTCTGGTACTCCAATGTGGACTCTGACCCTGTGAAAGGCCTGTTTCCCTTTGGACTTTTTCCACGGAAGCATGCCTCGTATGACTCTTCTCACGTAAGTATCAGGCCTTCTCGGATGGGTCGGGGCCTTTTCCTGACTGGCTAGGGTCCTTGTCCTTAGCTTGGTCTTTGCGCGCGCGACGACTCGTGCCTTGGTTCCTGATATCACCGCTTTCTCCGCGTTCACGACCACAACGTGCTTCCCATCTAGAGCCTGCTTGGCCACATAGCTCGCCATGCGGCCGAGGATTAGGTTGGTAGCATCAACCACTTCTTCCGACGGGGCCGGTGTCGTTGTCTGCTTCCTCAACTTTCCCCTATTCCTCCGAGGCCTTCTTCAAAACCGAGAGTTTTGGCGTTAATCAGCCGTGCAGCCTCCAGGACGATCTTTTCGGGCGGAAGAGTGCCAGTCGACTCTACGAGAAACGAGAATGTTCGGGTCTTGGGGTCGTGCGTGTAGGTGCATGCGGACACGGGCTGCCATTTGGCGTGCAGTTTTCCCCGTCCGAGGCGCGCGTAGGCTTCCAGCTTGATCTTCTGGCCCTGCGCTAGTTTTACTATTGGGATTCTGTCAGAAACAGGTCGTACGTCCGGGTTTTCCGGTTTGAGATGTGACGAGTATATGACCTCGACCGGGTCGTTTGCCTCGACCTCCATCGAGAAGGAAGCTCTGCATCTTTCGCATCCCAGCTCGCTCTTGCAGCTGCAATCCTCGGGCAGGTTGTAGGACTGGTCAGTCGTGATGGGTATGAGTCCGAGCCGGTGGGCCAGAATCTCATCATACATGACAGAATTATTCTCTAGAATCATGACATCGTCTATCGCCATGATCGGGACCTCCGAAACCATTATTCTTCGGAGGGCGTTGGCGAACGCGGCTGAAGTGTCGGAAAGTACGAAGCGCAGAGTCTCCGTTTCCTTGTTTAGGATCTTGATGTCCATGTGGGTTTCATACTTCCGGACGAAGGTAGCCCGGGCGGACCGGCCGGACTTTATTTAAAGATGACTATGAACAAACGCTAGAAATCGCGCGGTACCTGGAGGAAGCTGGACCTGGCCGACCAAACAATTGTCCTGGTTGGTGCTCTGTTGATGCTGGTCGGGTTTCTCCTGGCTTTCGTAGCCTTAGCGGTTCCTTCTCTTCGGGGAAACGCAAGGTCGCAGGGCGGAGCGGTCATAATAATCGGGCCCTTCCCCATCGTCCTGGGGAGCAACAGGGAGGTAGCAAGGTCCATGCTGGTTCTAGCCGTGCTGCTTCTCGTAGTCCTCATGGCCTTCTTCCTACTACAGTCGTTCCTGGTTTCCCCGAGCTGAAACGGTGACTTGTCGGCGAGGACCTGCGAGGTCTGCGGCGAAAGGACCGCGCTCTACCTCTGCCAGAACTGCGGCTCGTCGATTTGTCCCGTCTGTCGAGTTCGGTTGTTGTGCCGAAAGTGTGCCACAGATCAAGAATCCATGGGACTCGGGTCGGGGCAGCCTATCAAGGTAGGACCGGTTTCGCTGTTAGCCATCGCCGCCGCCGTCATCTTCGTAGGGTTTGTCCTTGTCATTCTCGGTTCGAGGTCTCCCGTTGCGTCAGGATGTTTTTTCTGGCCTTTGCCGCTGGTTGTTGGTTGCGGGTTTGGTTCTGGGGAGGCTTCAACCCTCACCCTATACTCGGTGGTAGCTCTAGTGGCGGTTGTGCTGGCTTTCTGGTTTCTGTCGTTGCGCTGGGCTCGTCTGCCGCCTTAGCTGTCAGGGAAAGGCGATGGCTATGAGAATCCCGAAATAGACCGCGGCTATGCCAACCGCGAGTGAGATCGGGGGGAAAGCCAGCACCGTTCCCACGAAGTCGAAAATGTCCTCTACAAACCTGAGCAGCATGTAGACGGCCAGTGTTGCGATCAGAAACACCGCGCCGAGTATGATGGTCCGTTCAGCAGCAGGTATGCTGATGGTTACGTTCAGCAGGTATGCCGCCAGGAGTCCGACCCCTAGTGACGTCAGCGAGGCCCATCTGATGTTTCGAAGCGGCCGAGAAAAAAGCGTCAGACCCAGGACAATCATCAGCGGCAGAAAGTAGCGGAGGAGAGGGTAGGCGCTTGCGGTCAAGTCTGCGATTGAGGGGGATAGCAAGCGTCCGAAGAGGCCTATCTCAAGGGCCGTATCCGCAGCAACAACAAACACTCCTATTCCGACGAAGAACCCGGCCATGGACAAGAGGCGGCCGAGGGCACTGGCGACCCGTTTGAACAGCGGGGCGCAGGCGCATATTCCTCCGGCGATTAGGATGTAGGCTACTGGGAAGACCAATCTATTCCAGCTCAAGCGTTCGGGGAGGCTTTCTGTTAAGTGGATTGTTACGGTTTCTTCTCTTCAGCCTCGGACTCTGGGGGTAATTCTTCCTCAGGCTCTGTGAGCACAAGTGGCTGTTCGGCCTGAACGATCTCTTTGATTTCCGGCGGAACCTCGGGGAGCACTGGTCCTGCAATGGCTGCCGGAGCTTCTTCGACGGCTCTGGCCGGGACTCTTCTTGTCCCTGCGAGGGCTCTTGCAGGGTGCTGCGGGTTGTTTAGGGAGCTTTGCGGGTGGAAAACGATTCGGGTCTCATCTTCCCGTTCGACGGTGTAACCTGGGATTGACACTACTTGTCCTGCGACGCTGATGTGTCCGTGTATGACGAACTGTCGGGCCTGGTGTATTGTCCGGGCTAGGCCCTGGCGGAAGATGACTGTTTGCAGTCGTCTCTCCATCAGGTCTTTGACCGTGAGGTCGAGGACGTTGTCGATGTTCGCTGATTCGGGTAGAATCCCTAGCCTGGTCAGGCGTTTCAAGTATTGACGTTCAATCTGGGAACGCTCTTCCTCCGTCGCTCCGAGAAGGGACCTTGCGATTCCCCGAATCTCGGACAGCCTGGTCTCGTGGTGTCTCAGCTCTCTCTTGTTTCGTAGGCCGTAGTCGCCTAGAAGGCGGAGCTCCTCCTCCAGCTGTTCCTTTCGCCAGGGGTGGCGAGGAGTCTCGTAGGTTTTTCTCTGCTTTCTAGGGTCTCCCACAGGCTATTCCTGAGCCTACTTTTTCTCTTCCTTCTTCGCCCCGGCAGCCCGAGCGGCTTCCATGAGAAGCTTCTTCTTTACTCCAACGGCTTTCCCGCTTCGGCCTGTGGTCCGGGTCCGCTGACCCCTGACCTTCAAGCCCAAACTGTGGCGAATACCTTTCCAGGTACGAATGTCCTTCATGAAATCGATGTCCCCCTTTTGGCTGAGCACAAGGTCAGGGCCCACAAGGTGGACGTCTCTACCGGTTTCCAGGTCCTTCCGGCGGTTAAACATGTGCGACGGTATGCCGTGCTTTGCCGGGTCGCGTATCGCGTCCTCTATCCGGTTCATCTCGGCGTCGGAGAGAGTTCCTATTCGGGCTTCCGGGTTTATTCCCGCAGCCTTTACCACTGCGTGGGCGAAATTCGTCCCTACTCCTCGTATCTTGCTGATGCCGTAAGCTGCCTTCTTGCTGCCTTCAAGGTCCGTTCCTATGAAACGGACGATGTGTCTGAACTCTCTGGACGACTGACTCATAGCCGATTGGAGAGTGGTTTTCGCGTGTCGTAATTTAACGTTTCCACCTTTGACACCGCCGATCCACGCCCCCGGCCGGTCTCCGGAGGCCGTTTTCAAAAAATTTCCCCCGTTTCCACTGGAGAAAGTTGCCGAAAAATTTCTTTGGCAAAGTTTCAGGGATTTTCTCCGGTGAAAATTCTCGCTGGACGAACTTTTTCGGTGGCGTGTGAATTTTTTCTCTCCGGAAAATTTTTACCGACGACTCTGGTTGCGATGTAAACAATTCTTAAATACGCCGCGGACACTTTTGTTTCACAACCGAAAGAAATTCCGGCAGAGAAAACACTCTAGAAATGTTCGGACCACATCTGACGCTTGATTTGTCGGAGTGCAATCCTCGAAAGCTCTCCGACCTCTCTTACATCTACAATCTCCTAGACGAGTTGCCGGACGTCATCGGCATGCACAAGATCACAGTGCCCTACACGTTCATCTATCGTCCGCGGGAAGAACCTGGCGAGTGGGGCATCAGCGGCTTCGTCATCATAGCAGAGAGCCACATCAGCATACACACCTTCCCTGACCAGGGACATGCCTTCGTCGACATATTCAGCTGCAAGCAATTCGACATTCACAAGGCGATGAATTACGTTGTAGCCAGCCTCGAAGCACGAAGAGCGGACAAGAAACTCAGCGGTCGTGGAAAAGAGTATCCGCGCGAAGTCATTGCGGCACGGGAGATTGTCACCAGCTCCCGGCCGACGTTGAGACACTGACCGGCAAGCCGCGATTCTTTCTTTTTCCTTCCTTTGGAATTACGCTCGAGTCTGCAACGATGGCTGCTGACAAGTTCTCCATCGAGAATCCTGCTTATCGTGCATTCTTCTCCGCCAGAAAGCAGAAACCGTGGTAATGATCGGTGTTTGCATGGATTTCTACTGGCTCGTAGCTTGGAAAGAGGCCCAGCAGTTCTTCCCTTGTGAAGCAGTGGTGGGGACGCCCTCTTCAACGCCCTCCAAGGGCACATGCGTTCCGGGCTCTAAAACACTGTGCGTACTCTGGGCTTCCCGGAGGACCCGTTCATGGTCCTCGTATTCAGGGACCTGGAAGAACACATAGCAACCATTCTTCAGGACCCTATCGACCTCAGAGACGATTCTCTTGATGTTCCCGACACGGGTATGGTGTATGACCCTTGTCGCTAGGACCGCGTCGAAGAACATGCCCGGGTATGGCAGCGGTTCTAGCATGCCGTCGAAACAAAAAATAGCCCAGAATCAGCCCCGATTCCGAGACCAACCAGCCTAGCCGGTTTTCCAGGGCTTTCCAGGGGCTTTCCACGACCCCGGAAAACCCCAGTCCAAACCCAGAACCCGCAAACAGGCCCGAAACCAGCCCAGACCCGCCATACGACAACCAGTCACAACAAAAGGAAGCATGCAAGAGACACCCGAGACGCGAGACCGCGAGAAAACCCCGAGGGAAAATTGTCGGCCATTTTTGGTGCGGGAGGTGGGATTTGAACCCACGAACCCCTGCGGGACAGGCACCTCAAGCCTGCGCTTTCAAGGCCCGCCACAGCGAGCCTCTTTGACCTGGCTTGGCAACACGAGCCGCAGACATCAGCGGACTCCCGCGCCCCTGCCAGGCACTGTCCTCCCGCACACAGCCCACGCCCGACAACCAAGGGCCCTAATTGGGCTTTCCCACCACCAAACCGGAAAAACGTTTAAACCCGCCCCGGCCCGCCACACGCTTTCAAGCGCTTATCCTGTAGCGAGAAAGAGGAAACATGGCAACCCGCCACCGCAAAACACGCCGGCTCCGCGGAAGCCGCACACACGGCTGGGGACGCAGCGGGCAGCACCGTGGCTCAGGAAACCAGGGCGGGCATGGAAACGCGGGATGGAAACGCCACAAATGGTCCGCAGTAATACGCTACGGAATCGAGATAGGAGAACGAGGCTTCCACCCAGTACGCCCCAGAATAGACCACACCATCAACGTCGGCGACCTCGACCAGCAACTAGAACGATTCCTCCAAGACGGCACAGCCAAACAAGACAATGGAAAAATCCAGCTAGACCTAACAACGGCAGGATACCAGAAGCTTCTCGGCCAGGGAACAATCAAGAGACCCGTACGGGTCATAGTCCTCCGAGCCTCCGAACATGCGGCTGAGAAAGTCCGCGAGGCAGGCGGCGAAATAGTCTCCCCCAGCAAGCCCAAGGAGTAGTGACCCTAAACGGTCCGGTTCATCGAACTCTTCAGGCCCCTAACACGCATACTCCCCAGCGTCCGGCCCCCAGACAGGGAAGTAGGCTTCACAGAAAAACTCGTCTGGACAGCCCTCGCACTAATCGTATACCTCGTCATGGCCGAGACCCCGATCTACGGAATCCCACGCACCGGCGGCATCAACGACCCCTTCGGACCTCTACGAGTAATATTCGCCAGCCAGCGCGGAACACTCGTCGAACTAGGCATCGGCCCTATAGTCACGGCCGGGCTAATCCTCCAAGTACTATCAGGCTCCAAGATGATCAACGTAGACTTCACAAAGTCCGAGGACAAAGCACTGTTCACAGGCGCCAGCAAAGTCCTCAGCGTATTCATGACCATATTCGAAGGAGTAGCCTTCCTCGTAGGAGGAGCATACACCGTCCAGGGAAAAGTCCCGACAGTCCAGAGCCAGTTCCTCATAATCACCCAGCTCGTCTTCGCTGGAATAGTAATCATACTCCTGGACGAGATGCTCCAGAAAAAATGGGGATTCGGAAGCGGCATAAGCCTCTTCATAGCCGCTGGAGTAGCTCAGACAATATTCTGGTCTTCCATCGGCCCAATTTCACCAGTCGCTGACGGAAAATACTTAGGAGGCCTAATCGCCTTCTTCCAAACAATACTCGCCCCAGGCTTCACCTGGGGAAGCTTCGCAAGCTGGCAGACCGCCATCTACAGAGGAGGAAACCTCCCCGACATGCTAGGGCTGATGGCAACAATCAGCGTGTTCGTAGTCGTCATATACCTCAACGGGCTACGAGTCCAGGTCCCGGTCTCCTACGCCCGCTACCGCGGCTACCGTGGAAAGTTCCCGATCAAACTCTTCTACGTCAGCAACATACCCGTAATATTCGCCGCCGCACTGTTCGGAAACATATTCTTCATCGGCCAGCTACTCTTCCAACGCTACAACGCCAGCTGCAACAGTTTCTGGCTAAACCTGCTGCCTGGATGTTTCCAGGCGGACACACAATCAGGCCAGTTATTCCCAACAACAGGCCTCGCCTACTACACGTTCGCCCCAAGATCCCTGACCATCGTAACGGATGACCTTGTGCGTGCGGGAGCTTACGCCTTCCTCTTCGTTCTCACGTGCGTCTTCTTCGCCGTTACATGGGTAGAGGTGGGAGGAATGGACTCGAAAACTGTGGCCAAGCAGCTCATCGACTCAGGCATGCAGGTAGAAGGGTTCAGACGTTCAGGCGTAGCCGTCAAACAGATACTCGACAGGTACATACCGACCGTGACAGTTCTCGGCGGAATCATAATCGGAATAATAGCAACAGGCGCCGACTTCGTAGGAGCCTTCGGGACCGGAACAGGAATACTCCTAACAGTCGGAATACTCGAACAATACTACCAGATACTCGTCAAGGAAAGAATCACCGAAATATACCCAGGGGTCAAGTCGTTCCTCGGACAGTGACCCCCGACCTTGACTGGGACAATCATTGTCGCGGGAATTCCCGGAGTAGGCAAGACCACAGTCCTCCAAGAACTGGGCACTCTAGCCAAGGAGAGAAACGTTCCGCTGAAAATAGTCAACTTCGGCGACGTCATGAACCAGTTGTTCAGGAAACAGGGAAAAGAGGTCCACCGGGACCACATGCGCCGGCAAGATATCGCACTACAGACCAGGGTCCAACAGCACGCCGCCCGCAAGATAAGCAAGACCCCCAGCAGGTCCACTCTTGTCGTTGATACTCACATGTTCGTCAAGACGGTGGATGGAATATGGCCCGGCACTCCGAAAAGGGTCCTCGACGCGCTAGGCCCGGACATGATAGTGTTGATAGAAGCGGACCCGGACGTTGTGGCCAGGAGAAGAAGCGTGGATATGACCCGCCAGCGCGAGGCCAAGGAAGTGGAGGATGTGAGAGCTGACCTAGAATGGTCACGGTACATGGCAAGCGCCAACGCTGTCCTGGCAGGCGTGCCAATTCAAATAGTCCACAACGATGAAGGAGGCCAGCGCCAGGCGGCCGAGGACCTGTTAGAGATAATTGAGAGGTTGCACTGAGAAACATGGGCGTCTGGGAAGACATTACAGGGATCTTCGTCAACCCGATCAGAGGCTTCGGAATTCCCGAGTCCACCTTCACAGTAATCGGGGTAGCACTGCTGCTGTCGCTGATGACAACTGGAGCGAACAGGTTCCTCGTCAACTACAAAATGGTCACCAGCTACCGCCGCGAATTCATGACCTGGCAGCAAGCCGTCAGGAAAGCTAGAAAGGACGGCGACGAAAAAGAGCTGGGTAAACTGATGAAGCGGCAGGCGGCCGTCATGAAGATGAGTTCGAGGGCGACCCTAGAACAGATGAAGACCACCCTCATAACCTTCATTCCACTGCTACTGATCTACAATATTCTGATTACCGCGTTCCCGGGCGGTGTAGGAGTGGCCTTCGCGCCCATAATCCTACCGGGCGCAGCCACCACAGCCGGAGAGGCCTCGAGCTTTCTCTCAGTTGTCTACTGGTACTTTCTAGCATCATTCGCCATTAGCATTCCATTGTCAAAGCTGTCCGGAATACAGACCTTCTCCCTGACGCCAACGAGTGGGAACAAATGACCAAGCCCAGCCAGAGAACCCGCGGAAGGAGGCACGTCGCGGTCACGCTACCCTCCGGGCGCAGAACCCACCATTTCCCACCCCGCCCACATGGAGCCGCGACATGCTCAAGGTGCGGCCGTGAACTACACGGAGTCGTCACTGGAAGGTCCGTTGCGAGAAGCCTCCGGTCCCCAAACCGTCCCTACGGAGGCGTGGTCTGCCATATTTGTCTGGCTTCGGAGATACGCCGGCTGGCCCGCTCGGGTCAGGCCAAATGATCATAACGGTCAGCGGGCCGCATGGAACAGGAAAATCCACCTATGCCGCTCGACTGGCTAGAGAGCTTGGACTACGGCACGTATCAGCGGGCCTCTTGTTCCGTCGCCTAGCCGACGAAAAACACGTCTCGCTGGAAGCATTTGGCCAGCTGGCTCTTGAAGACCCGGCCATAGACCGGCAGGTAGAT
>Ga0209521_10002515_pt1 | contig 14986 bp, 9 predicted proteins | sample Rifsed19ft4_FD_184016 | JGI IMG/M metagenome (GOLD analysis project Ga0209521, IMG submission 184016) | Soil microbial communities from Rifle, Colorado, USA - sediment 19ft 4 (version 2) | ecosystem: Environmental > Terrestrial > Deep subsurface > Rock core/Sediment | place: Rifle, Colorado...
CTGACTGCGCGGGGCCTGCACATCCTGGCCACGAGGAGCCTGGACATCCTGAGCCTTACCAGCGCGAGGAGCCTGAATATCCTGACTGCGCGGGGCCTGGGGCGCTACTAGGGTCCGGGGGGCCTGAATATCCTGACCCCGAGGAGCCTGCACATCCTGACCGCGGGGCGCCTGAATGTCTTGCCCGCGAGGAGCCTGGACATCCTGGCCGCGGGGCGCCTGCACATCCTGGCTGCGGGGAGCCTGAACGTCCTGGCTCCGGGCGCCAGCGAGCGACCGGGGCGCCTGCACATCCTGGCTCTTGGCGACCTGCTTGCCTAGCAAGTCCTTGGCCGCCTGCACCTCAGGCGGGCAAGGCGAAGCCGCCTCGACCACCATCGGCGAGAGCGAGACGAAGAGGAAGAAGATCATCAGGGTTGCGAGGAGCTTTCTCATTTGGGTTTGCCCTTTCTCCTTTTTGTTGTGTTGAGACGCTTTGTCTCGTGGAACCGTTTGCCTACCCCCGGACCGGCCTCTCCCCCCCACCTCCTTTTCATCTTCATTCATGGCCGTCTGGACTCCGGATATTGTTGGCACGGCCATTAGTTAAGCAGGATGGATGCCAAGGGGAGAGCCACTATCTTTCTCAATATATCCAGCATGTTACCAATCTGTGGCGGATCAGTTCCGGCATCGTCCACTGGCTTTCTGCCCGACCTGCGAGAGGCAATCTGCCCGACCCCTGAGGGTCGGGGGGAGGCTAGGAGCGGCCGAACATTTCGGTGCGGTTACGCCCCTTTCGCTTAGCGCTGTAAAGCGCCGCGTCTGCGGCCTCGACGAGCCCCGTGGGGTCGGAGGCGTCCTCGGGATAGGCCGCCAAGCCGAGGCTGATGGTCAACCGCCCTCCCGGGAGGACCTCTTCCCCCGGGATCTTGGTCTCTTCCACTGAACGGCGAAGCTTCTCGGCCGCCAGGCGGGCATGGGTCTTGGTGGTCATCGGGAGGATCACGACGAATTCCTCCCCGCCGATGCGGGCGACGATGTCCACCTGGCGAGTGTTCTCGGTCAGGCGGGTCGTCACTTCCTTGAGGACGTTGTCCCCCTGGTGGTGCCCCTGGCTGTCGTTGTAGATCTTGAAATGGTCGATGTCCGCGATGAGCAGCGCCACGGGCAGGTTGTAGCGGATCGCGCGCCGCACCTCCCGGTCCAGGGCCTCCTCGAAGTACCGGCGGTTGAACAGACCCGTGAGCGCGTCCCGATAGCTCAGCTCCCGCGTCTTGATGAAGAGCTGGGCGTTCTCGAGCGCGATGGCGAGCTGCTTGGCGAGCACCGTGAAGTAGGCGGTCTGCCTCTCGCCGAAGGCGCCGGTGGCCGGCGAGTAGAGCAGGAGGACGCCGAGGGTTCGATCGGCAGACGACAGGGGGAGCGCCACAACCGACCGGACGTGCGAGGGAATATCCGGCCAGGGGAGCGACCCCCCGGCGGAATGCGTCTCCGGAGTCCGGGTCTGGTAGACGCGGCCCGAGAGCCCTTCACCGATCGCAAAGGAGCGATCCTGAAGGGCTTCCATCCCCGTCCCGCTGACGGTTCGCGCGATGAGCTTGTCCATCGTTTCGTCGTGGAGGAACAGCGCGTAGCTTTCCACCCCGGTCGTGTCGGCGACCCGCTTCATGGTCGTGGTGAAGAGCTGGTCCAGATCCAGCGAGGCGCTGATGGTGCGGCCCAGCTCCACCAGGGAGTAGAGGTCGAGCATCCCTTCCTGGAAGGTGGTGATCGTCTCCTCGAGGCGCTCCGCATCGGCCGGGCCCTTCGACGGCCCGTCGCGCCAGAGCCGAGGCGCGAGCGCGACGCCGAAGAAGCCGCCCCCCAGTGCGAGCAGCAGCGCGGCCAGCGGGGAGGGAAGGAGTTGCCAGCCGACGACAACGAACAATCCGCCGCCGGCCGCGAACAGGACCTGCCACCTGCTGAGGGGGCTCATCCCCGGCTCCAGCTCATGGTCATCCCCATAGTACATGGAACCCGTATTCCGCGCACCATCGTTGCCGATCCGGGAGCGTTTGCTTGTCGGCTCCTGCAAAGTCTGGTAGGCTAAATCGCCCATGTTCGCATCCAGCCGCCCGCTCGCCGTGCTGCTGCTTCTAACGGGGTGCGGCGCGACCGCATCCATGCCGACTTCCGGCCCGCCGAGTCTCCATCGACCGACGCGCCTCGTGCTCGACAACGGGATGCGGGTGATCATCCAGGAGCACCGGGCGAGCGATGTGGTGGCCCTGCACCTCTGGGTGGGCGTCGGCGGCCGCGACGAGCGTCCCGCGGAGCTCGGCTTCTCCCACCTCGTGGAGCATATGCTCTTCAAAGGGACGGAGACGCGGGGGCCCGGCTTCATCGACCGGGAGGTCGAGGCGGTGGGCGGGAGGACGAACGCCGGCACGTCCCTCGATTACACGTTCTATTACATCCTCCTGCCGGCCCGCCAGGCGCTCCGCGCCATCGAGGTCATGGCCGACGTCGCCGTCAACTCGGCCTTCGACCCCAAGGAGCTGGAGCGCGAGCGGCAGGTGGTGTTCGAGGAGGTCCGGCTCGGCGAAGACAACCCGCGCTCCTCGCTCTTCCGCCAGCTCTACACGCACGTGTTTCCGGGACACCCGTACGGGCGCCCGGTTCTGGGCGACGAAGCCGCCCTGAAGGCGGCCACCCGGGAGACGCTCCGAGGCTACTATCGGCGCCACTACGCTCCCGAGAACATGGTTCTCGTCGTGATCGGGGCAGTGAATCCCGCCGACGTCAGCGCCGTGGTGGAGCGGACCTTCGCCCGGGTGCCGGCGGCCGGGTATCGCCGCCAGCCCCTTCCGCCGCCGCCGCCACTGCCGGGCGTGCGGCGTCACGTGGTCTCCCGGAACGAGAAGCAGGCGCACCTGGCGCTCGGGTGGAGCGCGCCCCCGCTCGATCATCCGGACGTCTTCGCCGTGGACCTGCTCGCGTCCATCCTCGGCGGCTCGCGGAGCTCGCGGCTCAACCAGGCACTCCGCGAGCGCGGCCGGCTCGTCTCCTCCATCCGCGCCGGTTACGGGGCGCTCCAGGGCGGGGGGCTCGTGAGCGTCTCCGCCCAGCTGGAACCCGGCGACCTGGGCAAGGTGGAAGAGGCGATCCTGGGCGAGATCCGGCGCATCCAGACGGAAGGCGTCACCGAGGTGGAGCGCCGGCGGGCCATTACCGCGGCCGAGTCCGAGCACGCCTTCGCCATCGAGACGGCCGAGGGATTGGCATACGCCTACGGTCTGGCGGAGACGGTCTGGCGCCTGGAAGAGGAACTGCGCTACCTGGAGCGCCTCCGGAGCGTGACCCGCGAGCAGATCCACGAGGCCGCCCGCCGCTATCTGCCCGTCGACCGCTACGCCGTGCTCGCCTTCACCCCGCCGGGCGGCGCCCGATGAACCACCCCGTGCCCGGGGCGCTCGGGCTGATCGTGGCGGCGGGGCTCACGCTGATTCCGAGCGCCGCTCCGGCGTCCGGCCATCTCCCGCCCGTGCTGCGTCACCGGTTCCCGAACGGCCTGACGCTCCTGGTCCGGGAGAACCCGGCCGCGCCCGTCGTGGCCGTCTCGCTCCAGGTCAAGATGGGCGGGCGCTGGGAGCGCCCCGAGGACGCCGGAATCTCGAATCTCCTCCAGCACGTCGTGGTCAAAGGGACGGCCCGGCGGAGCGCCCAGGCGATCGCGGAGGCCGCCGAGGAGATCGGCGGGAGCGTGAGCGCCTCGGGGGACACGGACTACTCCGAGCTCCGCGGGACGGCGCTCGCCCGCCACTGGAAGGCGCTCCTGGGCCTCATCGCCGACGTGGCGCTCAGGCCGAGCCTGCCGGCCGAGGAGATCGAGAACGAGCGCCGGGTGATCCTGAGCCAGGTCCGCAACCGCGGCGACCTGCCGTTTCCCCTCACGTTCGATACGCTGCTGGCGTCGCTGTACGGTCCCCATCCGTACGGGCGGCCGACGCTCGGCCAGCGTCAGACGGTGGAGCGGCTGGACCGGGCCCGGCTGCTGGACCATTACCGGCGTCACTATCGCGCCGGCAGGATCGTGCTGGCGGTGAGCGGCCAGGTTTCGGGTCCGGCGGTGGTGAAGGAGGTCGAGCGTCTCTTCGCCGACCTGCCGGCGGGCTCCGAAGCGGAGGCTCCCGCCCCGCCGGCTCCCGCCGCGGCGAGCGCCCGTCAGGTCCTGGAGCGCCCCGCCGCTCAGGCCCAGATCCTGATGGGGTACCTGGCGCCGTCGCTCGCCGGGGGGGACTATGCGGCCGTGAAGGTCCTCACCACGCTCCTGGGGGGCGGGATGGCCGGCCGGCTCTTCGTTGAGCTCCGGGACAAACAGGGGCTCGCCTACTCGCTCGGCGCGCTTTATCCCTCGCGCGCGGAGACGAGCTTTCTGGTGATCCACATGGGGACCGCACCCGAGAACCTGACCCGGGCGGAGGAGGGGCTCCGGCGCGAGGTCGCGCGGATCCGCGAGGAGCGCGTGACGCCGAAGGAAGTCCAGCGGGCCAAGGCCTACCTGCTCGGAAGTCTGGCCATGGATCGCCGGACCAACGCGCGCCAGGCGTGGTACCTCGCCTTCTTCGAGCTGGCCGGGGTCGGGCATGAATTCCTCGACCGCTACGCGGCGGCGGTGGAGGCGGTCACGGCGGAGGACATCCAGCGGGTGGCCGGCCGCTACCTGGCGGACCCGACCGTCGCCGTGCTGAAGCCGATTCCGAAGTAGCGGCGCCGGATGCTCCCGCTCAAAGACGATATCCCCACCCGCACCGTCCCCTTCGTCACCATCGGCATCATCGCGGCCAACATGCTGGTCTTTCTCTACCAGGCGTCGCTTCAGCTCGGTGACGATCCCGCGGCGTCCCGCGCAGCGGAGGCGTTCATCTTCGAGTTCGGGCTCATCCCGTGCCGGCTGACGGGCGCCTGCGAAGTCCCCGCGGGCATGCCGAGCCCCCTGGCGACGATTTTCACATCCATGTTCATGCACGGCGGGTTCTTCCACATTTTCGGGAACATGCTGTACCTCTGGATCTTCGGCAACAACGTCGAAGACACGCTCGGTCACGGGCGTTTCCTGGGCTTCTACCTCGGGTCAGGCGTCGCCGCCGCCGGGGCGCAGACTCTGATGGGTCCCTCCGCCACGACCCCGATGGTCGGGGCCAGCGGCGCGGTGTCGGGGGTGCTGGGCGCCTACCTGTTGCTCTTTCCATACGCCAGCGTGCTCACGCTGATCGTCTTCGGCTTTTTCATCCGCATCGTCCGGATCCCCGCCCTTATCGTCCTGGGTTTCTGGATCGTCGTGCAGTTCCTCAACGGGCTCATCACCTTCGGCGCGTCCGTGGCCGGCGGGCGGCCCGAGGGCGGGGTGGCCTGGTTCGCCCACATCGGCGGATTCCTCGCCGGGATCGCGCTCCTGTATGCGCTGCGGCCCCGGCGCCCCGCCCGCTACTCCTAGCGCTCGCGGCCGCTTTGCCGTGGCGCGCGCCGCTCCTGTATAATCGATTCGTTCGCCTCTTCCCACGCGCAGGAGCGGTCATGAAAGCTTTCATCATGGCGGGGGGATTCGGCACGCGGCTCCGACCCCTCACGACGCACGTTCCCAAGCCCATGGTCCCCATGGGAAACGTCCCCATCATGGAACACACGGTCCGCCTCCTCCGCCGCCACGGGTTCACCGACCTTCAGGCGCTGCTCTACTTCCTTCCCGAGACCATCACCGGTTACTTCGGCGACGGCAGCCGCTTCGGCGTCACGCTCGAGTACGTCACCCCGACGGCCGATCTCGGGACGGCCGGTGCGGTCAAATTCGCACTCGGCAGCCCGGCGGAGCCCATCCTGGTCATCTCGGGCGACGTGCTCACCGACTTCGATCTGGCCGCAGCAGTCGCCTTTCACCGGGAGCGTCGGGCCGAGGCCACCATGGTGCTCACCCGCGTCCAGCATCCGCTCCCGTACGGCATCGTGATCACCGACGAGGCGGGCCGGATCACCCGCTTCCTCGAAAAGCCCGGCTGGGGGGAGGTCTTCAGCGACACCGTCAACACCGGCATCTATCTCCTGGAGCCGTCGGTCTTCGACGCGATCCCTCCGCACCGGGAGTACGACTTCGGCAAGGACCTCTTCCCCGCGCTGCTGGCCGAGGGCCGTCCACTCTACGGCCACGTGGCGGAAGGGTACTGGCGGGACGTGGGCGACCTCACGGAGTACCGGCTGGCCCACCTGGACCTCCTCCAGGGGAAGCTCCGGGTCGAGAGTCCCGGACGGAGGCAGCCGGGGACGCCTCACGCCGTCTGGCTCGATGATTTCGCCCAGGTCGACTCGGCGGCCGCCCTGGCCGGCGCCGTCATCGTGGGGCGCGGGGCCCGGGTGGAGGCCGGTGCGCGGATTGCCGACTCCGTCATCGGCCCGGGCGCCGTGGTCGAGGAGGGGGCGGAGGTCAGCGGGAGCGTCCTCTGGGAGGACGCCCGCGTCGGTCCCGGCGCCGTGGTGAAGGAGGCCGTGGTGGGCCGGGGCGCGACGATCGGGGCCAAGGCATTCCTCGCCGAGGGTGTGGTCGTCGGCGACTTCTCGAAGATCGGCGAGTCCAGCACCCTCAAGGCCAACGTGAAGGTCTGGCCGTACAAGGAGGTGGAGGACGGCGCGACGCTGGCCGTCAGCCTCGTGTGGGGCGAGCGGTGGTCGCGCGCCCTGTTCGGGCGATACGGCGTCACCGGGCTGGCCAACATCGAGGTCTCGCCCGAGTTCGCCTCCAAGCTCGGCGCCGCCTTCGGAGCCAGCCTCGGCAAGCGCCGCGCCGTCATCACGAGCCGCGACCACCACAAGACCTCCCGGATGATCAACCGGGCCCTGATGGCCGGGGCGCTCTCGGTGGGCGTGGACGTCCAGGACCTGGGCGTGGCGCCGATCCCGGTCGTGCGGTATCAGATCCCGGCGCTGGGCCTGGCGGGCGGAAGCCACGTGAGGAAGTCCCCGTACGACCGGGAACTGCTCGATATCAAGTTCTTCGACGCCCGCGGGCTCGACCTGGCGCCGGAGCGCGAGCGGGCCGTGGAACGCCTCTTCTTCCGTGAGGATTTCTATCGCGCGCCGACGGAGGAGACGGGGGTACTCTCCTTTCCCCACGCGGGCACCGATCGGTACCGGGACGGCATGCTACGGACCGTGGATCGAGAGATCGTCCGCAAGGCCCAGCTCAAGCTCGTGCTGGACTACGCCTTCGGGCCGGCCTCCGCCATCTTCCCGGCCATCCTGGGGGAGCTGGGCGTGGAGGTGATCTCCCTCAACGCGTACTTGGACGAGACGCGCATCGCGAAGACCACCGAGGAGTTCCGCCGCTCGCTGGATCAGCTATCGAACATCGTGCGGACGCTCGGGGCCGACCTGGGAGTACTCCTGGATACCGGCGGCGAGAAAGTCTTTCTCGTGGACGAGAAGGGGGAGGTCGTCCCCGGCGAGCTCGCCCTGGCGCTGATGGCGCTCCTGGCCATGCGCACGCACCCCCCCGGGACGGTGGTGGTCCCGATCACGGCCTCCCAGGTCGTGGATCGGCTGGCGGCGGAGCACGGGTTCAGGCTGATCCGGGCCCGCGGGAACCCCCGCTCTCTCGCCGAGGCGGCCCTGAGCCCGGGCGTCGTGCTCGTCGGCGAGGAACGGGGTGGGTTCATCTTTCCCGCCTTCCAGCCCGCCTTCGATGCGATGGCGGCGGTGGTCAAGCTGCTCGAGATGATGGCGCGGCTGGAGGTCCGGCTGCGCGCCCTCATCCGCCAGGTGCCCGAGAGCCACGTGACGCGCGGCGAGGTCCCGTGCCCCAACGAAGAGAAAGGGGCCGTCATGCGCCGCCTGCTCGCCGCCACCAAGGGGCAGGCCGTGGACCTGGTCGAGGGGGTTCGCGTCCGCATGGGTGAGGAATGGGTGGCCGCGATTCCCGACCCGGATCGAGCCTGCTTCCTCGTGGTCGGGGAGTCGCCGGATCGGGATCGGGCGCGCGCCCTGGTCGAGGAACTGAAGGAGCGGATCGCCGGCTGGCGGAGGGAAGGCGCGTGAAGGCGGCGGCAAAGCCGGCGCGGAGGCGGGAGAGACTGGATCGCCTGCTCGTCGCCCGGGGCCTCGCCCCGAGCCGGGAGCAGGCCGCGCGCCTCATCCTGGCCGGGCAGGTCTTTGTGGATGGCCAGCGCGTGGACAAGGCGGGGCGGCAGGTGGGGGCCGAGGCGCCCGTGGAGATCAAGGCGCGGCCGCCCTTTGTCAGCCGCGGTGGGGAAAAGCTCGCCCACGCCCTCGAGGCGTTCGGGATCTCCGTGGCGGGACGGACCTGCCTCGATGTCGGCGCCTCCACCGGCGGCTTCACCCACTGCCTCCTGTCCCGCGGCGCCGCGCGCGTATACGCGGTGGACGTCGGCTGGGGACAGCTGGATGCCGCCCTCCGGGCGGATCCGCGGGTGGTGCTCATGGAGAAGACGAACGCGCGCACCCTCACCGCGGCGGTCTTCCCCGTGGAGCCCGACCTGGCGACGGTGGATGTCGCGTTCATCTCCCTGGAGAAGGTGCTGCGCGCCGTCATGGGCGCGCTGGCCGATCCCGCCGAGGCCGTGGTGCTGATCAAGCCGCAATTCGAGGTCGGTAAGGGACTGGTCGGCAAGGGGGGCGTTGTCCGCGACCCGGCCCAGCACCGGGCCGTCGTCGGCCGGCTCGCGCGGTTCGCGATCCTCCACGGCTGGCACGTCCTGGGCGGGGCGGCCTCCCCGCTCACGGGGCCCAAAGGGAACCGCGAGTTCTTCCTCCATCTCTCGCGACGCGGGCGTACGCTGGCGGAGCTGGACGCCCTGATCGCCCGAATCACCCAGGGGGCAAACGGCACATGAACCGCGTGGGGATCGTCGCCAAGGTGGACCGGCCGCAGGCGCGGGAGGTGGTCGCCCGGCTCGTGGAGTGGCTGGCCAAACACGGCAAGCAGGTGCTGCTCGAGAAGGAGACGGCGGAACTGGTGGCGCACCCCGGCCCCGCCGTGAGGAAGTCGGACCTTCCGGCCCAGTCGGACCTGCTGGTCGTCCTCGGGGGCGACGGCACCCTGCTCTCGATGGCGCGCCTCGTGGGGGACCTGGGCGTCCCGATCCTCGGCGTCAACCTCGGCGGTCTCGGGTTCCTGACCGCCACCGCGGAGGCCGAGCTCATCCCGACCGTCGAGGCCCTGTTTCGCGGCGAGATGCTGGTGGAGGACCGGATGATGCTCGCCGCCCGGGTCCGCCGCGGAGAGGAGCGGCTCACCGAGCACGTGGCGCTGAACGACGTCGTCATCACCAAATCGGCGATGAGCCGGATCATCACGCTGGCGGTGTCGGTGGAGGGGCAGTACGCCACGGGGTACCGCGCCGACGGGCTGATCATCTCGACGCCGACGGGCTCCACCGCGTACTGCCTGTCGGCCGGCGGCCCCATCGTGTACCCGACCATGGACGCGGTGGTCCTCACCCCGATCTGCTCCCACACCCTCACGAACCGTCCCCTTGTGCTCCCGGCCCGGCTCCCGATCGAGGTCACGCTCCTGACGGGGCAGCAGGAAGTGATGCTCACCCTGGACGGCCAGGTCGGGGTCGCGCTCGGAGAAGGGGACGTCGTCGAGGTCCGCCAGGCGGCGCCCCGCATCCGGCTCGTACGCGATCCCCGGCGCCACTTCTTCTCGGTCCTCCGGACCAAGCTCAAGTGGGGTGAGCGCTAGAGCGTCGTTCCAGGCAGCCCCGCCGGTCCGGATCAGAGCGCCGCGGGTGGCGCGGGCGTCGCCCCCGGAGCGGTCCGGCGGAGTGGGACCCCTTCGGCCTCCTGCCCCAGTTCGAGGAACTGGGGCAGGGGGTGAACGGGTGACGGAGCCGGGCCGCGGCGTGGGGCAAGCCGGCGCCAGGACCTGCGGCGCTCGGGCACCAGACGTTCGGCGAGGCACGCTCGAGTCGCGCTAAGGACTCCCGATCATGCTCCGTGAGCTTCGGGTGAAGCGCTTCGCGGTGATCGAAGAGGTCACTGTCCCGTTCGCTCCCGGCCTCAATGTCCTGACCGGCGAGACGGGCGCCGGCAAGTCCATCCTCATCGACGCCATCCTGCTGCTCCTGGGCGCCCGCGCGCAGTCCGACCTGATCCGCTCGGACTCCGAGTCGGCCACCGTGGAGGCCATCTTCGACATCGATCCAGGCGGGGAGATTCCCCGCATCCTCGAGGACCTGGGCCACACGGCGGAGGACGGGCAGCTCATCATCCGGCGCGAGTGGAGCCGGAGCGGCAGGAGCCGCGCCTTCGTGAGCGACACGCCGGCCACCCTCGGGCTCCTGGAGCGCCTCGGCGATCAGCTGGTGGAGATCCACGGCCAGCACGAGCACCAGCTCCTCATGGAGCCGGCCCGCCAGCTGGATCTCCTGGACCGCTTTGCGGGGGCGGAAGCCGCTCGCGAGGCGGTCGGGGCCCTCGTGAGCCGGTGGGAACAAGGGCGGGCTGAGTTAGAGGGCTTGGCCACGGCGGAGAGGGATCGCGCCCGGAAAGAAGACCTCTACCGCTTCCAGCTGTCGGAAATCGACGGGGCTCGGCTCAAGGCGGGCGAGGAGGAGGACCTGGGCCTCGAGCGGCAGCGGCTCCAGCACTGCGAGCGCCTGCGGGAAGGCCTGGCCGAAGTGGAACGCCTCCTCTACGACGACGCTGAGTCCGCCGCGGCGCGCCTGGCCCGGTCCTCCCGGCTGCTCGGCGAGCTCGCGAAGTTCGACCCGGCGCTGGCCGCCGCGGGCGAGCCCCTGGAATCGGCCCAGGCCCATCTGGAGGACGCCGTGGGGCAGGCGCGTCGCCTCCGCGAGCGGCTCGAGTCCGATCCTGGGCGGCTGGAGGAGATCGACGCGCGCCTGGACGCCCTGACCAAACTCAAGCGGAAGTACGGGGAGAGCGTGGAGGCCATGCTCCGGTACCGCGAGCAGATCGCGGCCGAGCTGGAGCGGCTGGACCGTCACGACGAGCTGGTCGCAGAGCAGGAAGCGGCGCTTGCGTCCCTGGCGGCTGAAGCGGAGCGGGCGGCCCTCGCGCTGTCCGCCGCCCGCGAGAAGGCGGCGGGGCGGCTGGAAGGGCTCGTCCAGCGTGAACTGCGCGCCCTCGGCATGGAGAAGGCCCAGTTCCGGATCCTCCTGACCCGCGAGGTGGCCATCCCCGGGGGGTTGTCGGCGGGGCCCCAGAACTTCCGGGTAACGCCGCGCGGGATGGAGGCGGCGCAGTTCCTCCTCTCGACCAACCCCGGCGAGGTGCCGAAGCCGCTCTCGCGAGTGATCTCGGGGGGCGAGCTCTCTCGGACGATGCTTGGCATCAAGGTCATCCTTGCCGCCGCCGACAGCGTGCCGACGCTGGTCTTCGACGAGGTGGACGCGGGGATCGGCGGGCGCATCGCCGAAGTGGTGGGGCAGAAGCTCCGGCAGACCGCGCGGAGCCGGCAGGTCCTCTGCGTGACCCACCTGGCCCAGATCGCCGTGTACGCGGATCAGCACGTGCTCGTCACGAAGACGGTGACCGGCCGGCGGACGATCACCGGCGTGGGGGCGCTCAACGAGACGGGGCGCGTGGAGGAGCTGGCGCGGATGCTGGGCGGCGAGCGGATCACCGAGACCGCCCTCAGGCACGCGCGGGAGCTCCGCCGGGGCGCCCTGGCCTCCGGCTGAGGTTTCCCAGCACCCCCCTTAACTTCCGGGCCCCCCTTGACACACTCCGGCGGCGTTCCTATAACTTCGCCGGTTTTTTTGCCCACCGTTCAGTTGAAAAAGGAGGAGTGACGCGCATGGCACAGGTCGGCAAGGTCAAGTGGTTCAGGAGAAGGCTTCAAGACGCTGGCCGAGGGCCAGCAGGTGGAGTTCGAGTTCACCCAGGGCCCCAAGGGGCTCCAGGCGACCAAGGTCGTGAAGCTCTAGCAGCGCTCAGCGCTCAGCCGTCAGCGGTCAGCCATCAGCCGGAGCGGAGAGCTGGCTGATAGCTGAGGGCTGGCAGCGGATAGCTGGTGTACAATCTTGACATGCTTGCCGCACTCCTCAAGGCGGTCTTCGGCACGAAGCACGAGCGCGACGTCAAGCGGATGGCGCCGGCGGCCCAGGCCATCGGCGTCCTCGAACCCGGCCTCCAGCCCCTCTCCGACGCCGCCCTCCGGGCCAGGACCGAGGAATTCAAGAAGCGCCTGGCCGACGGCGCCGAGCTGGACGATCTGCTGACGGAGGCGTTCGCCGTCTGCCGGGAGGCGGCCCGGCGCACGGTGGGGATGCGCCACTTCGACGTCCAGCTCATGGGTGGCATCGTCCTCCACGAGGGGAAGATCGCCGAGATGGCCACCGGCGAGGGGAAGACCCTGGTCGCCACGCTCCCGACCTACCTCAACGCCCTGACGGGGCGGGGGGTCCACATCGTCACGGTCAACGACTACCTGGCGCGCCGCGACGCCCAATGGATGGGACCGATCTATCACGCGCTCGGGCTCCCGGTCGGGGTGATCCAGCACGAGGTGTCGTTCCTCTACGACCCGGCGTACGTCTCGTCCGACATCCGGCTGGCGAACCTCCGGCCGTGCTCCCGCCGGGAGGCCTACGGGGCCGACATCACCTACGGCACGAACAACGAGTTCGGCTTCGACTACCTCCGGGACAACATGCGCTTCGGTCTGGAGGAACTCGTCCAGCGGGAGCTCCACTACGCGATCGTGGACGAGGTGGACTCCATCCTGATCGACGAGGCCCGCACCCCGCTGATCATCTCCGGCCCCGCCGAGGAGTCCACGGACAAGTACTACAAGATCGATCGAATCATCCCGAAGCTCCAACGGGCGGCGACCATCGTGGAGGGCAAGCTCTCGGAGGTGGAGGCCACGAAGGCCGGCGACTACATCGTGGACGAGAAGTCGAAGGCCGTGGCTCTCACGGAGCAAGGCATTGCTCGCTGCGAGCAGCTCCTCGGCGTCGACAACCTCTACGACCCGATCCACATGGAGACGCTCCACCACATCCACCAGGGGCTCCGGTCCCACGCCCTCTTCAAGCGGGACGTGGACTACGTCGTGAAGGACGGCCAGGTGCTGATCGTGGACGAGTTCACCGGCCGCCTGATGCCGGGGCGCCGCTGGTCCGACGGGCTCCACCAGGCGGTGGAGGCCAAGGAGGGCGTCCGCATCGAGCGGGAGAACCAGACCCTCGCCACGGTGACGTTCCAGAACTACTTCCGGATGTACGACAAGCTGGCGGGGATGACCGGCACCGCGGAGACCGAAGCGGAGGAGTTCGCCAAGATCTACAAGCTGGACGTGACTGTGATCCCCACGAACCGCAACCTGATCCGGACCAACTATCCCGACGTCGTCTATAAGACGGAGCGCGAAAAGTTTGACGCGGTGACGCAGGAGATCGGCGCCTGCCACCAAAAGGGGCAGCCGGTCCTCGTGGGCACGGTCTCGGTCGAGAAGTCCGAGCGCCTGTCGAAGCTTCTCAAGAAGAACGGGATTCCCCACGCGGTCCTGAATGCCAAGAACCACGAGCGGGAGGCCGAGATCGTGGCGCAGGCGGGCCAGGAGAAGGCCGTCACGATCGCCACCAACATGGCCGGGCGCGGCACCGACATCCTCCTGGGCGGCAACCCGGACTTCCTGGCAAAGGAAATTCTGCGCAAGAAAGGGCTCGACCCGCTGACGGCGCCACCCGAGGCGCGGCGCCAGGCCCTGGAGGAGGCCAAGCGAGTCACCGACCCCGAGCACGAGCGCGTGGTGGCGCTGGGCGGCCTCCACATCATCGCCACCGAGCGCCACGAATCGCGGCGCATCGACAACCAGCTGCGCGGCCGCTCGGGCCGTCAGGGCGACCCGGGCTCGTCGCGCTTCTACCTGTCGCTCGAGGACGACCTGCTCAGGATCTTCGGCTCGGAGCGGATCCGGAAGATCATGGACAAGCTGGGCATGGAAGAGGGAGAGCCCATCGAGCACAAGCTCGTGACCCGGGCCATCGCCACCGCCCAGAAGCGGGTGGAGACCCACAACTTCGAGATCCGGAAGCACCTCCTCGAGTACGACGACGTGATGAACAAGCAGCGCGAGGTCATCTACGGGATGCGGCGGGAGATCCTGGAAGGGGAGAGTCAGGAGGAGACGATCCGGGAGTGGACCGAGGACCTGACGACGGGCTTCCTGGATGTCTATGCGGGCGCGGGCGCGCACCCGGAGGACTGGGACCTGAACGGTCTCAACGAGGCGTTGCACCGGCAGTTCGACCTGCGCCTGCCCGCGGAGGCCCAGCATGGGGAGGTCGCCTCGCGGGAAGGGATCGAGGAGCTGGTCCGTGACGCGGTGGAGTCGCGCTACAAGGCGCGTGAGGAGGCGTTGGGCGCGGACGGCATGAGAAACCTGGAGCGCGTGGTGATGCTCCAGGTCATCGACAGCCAGTGGAAGGACCACCTGCTGTCCATGGACCACTTGAAGGAAGGGATCGGCCTCCGCGGCTACGGCCAGCGCGACCCCTTGACCGAGTACAAGCGGGAGGCCTTCGATCTCTTCCAGGAGATGGTCGAGCGGGTCAAGGCCACCGTGGTGGAGTGGCTCTTCAAGATCCAGCTCGTGCGGGAGGCTGCGCCCGAGGTGCGGCGAAGCCCCTGGGCCGACGCCCGCGAGTCCAGGGGAGAGAGCGTCGAGGTCGCCTCGGCGGCCCGGCCCGTCGCCCGGGACGCGAGCGGCCAGAAGGTCGGGCGGAACGATCCCTGCCCTTGCGGCTCGGGCAAGAAGTACAAGAAGTGCTGCCTCCTCAAGACCGCTTGATGTCACTCGGAGGGGGGGCTCACTGCCCTCAACAGGTAGTAGCCTTCCCCCTCCTCTTTCCCCCAGGCGTGGTGTTTTTTCTTTGTCCATAGCGAACGCCGTGGTATGAATACGTCAATCTCCCTGGGGAGTGCGATGCGGCTCGAGAAGATCATCGTCCACGGCTTCAAATCGTTCGGCGAGAAGACCGAGCTC
>Ga0209521_10002517_pt1 | contig 14984 bp, 8 predicted proteins | sample Rifsed19ft4_FD_184016 | JGI IMG/M metagenome (GOLD analysis project Ga0209521, IMG submission 184016) | Soil microbial communities from Rifle, Colorado, USA - sediment 19ft 4 (version 2) | ecosystem: Environmental > Terrestrial > Deep subsurface > Rock core/Sediment | place: Rifle, Colorado...
GGGGTGGCGGGGGAAGTTCCGGTTGGGGCGGCCGTCGTCCTGGATGGTCGCGTGGTCAGCGAAGCCCACAACGAAACCGTGGCGCGGCGAGACCTGACGCAGCACGCGGAGCTGATCGCGATTCAGCGGGCCCTGCAATCCATGGGCGTCGATCGACTGGACGGCGGAACGCTCTACGTGACGCTCGAGCCGTGCGCCCAGTGCGCCGGCGCCATCGTGCTCGCGCGCGTGGGGAAGGTGGTCTTCGGCGCCTACGACCCCAAGGCGGGCATGGCCGGTAGCGTGGGCGACCTGCTGCGCCATCCGCGGCTCAACCATCGGCCGGAGGTGCAGGGAGGCGTGATGGCCGACGAGTGCGGGGCGTTGCTGGCGGACTTTTTCGCCAGCCGCAGGTGACGCAGGGATGACGCAGATCTTCGAGTTCCTGTTCAAGTACCGGCCGCTTCTGTTCGAGCGGGGCCATCTGGCGTTCGGGGGGCCCTGGCAGCTTCCGCTGGCCGTGGTGGCCTTGGGCGCGCTGGTCGTTGCCCTGGGCTACCGCGCCAGGCCGGGCCAGGCTCGGCGGGCCGAGCGGCTGGGGCTGGCGGGGCTTCGCCTTGCCGCCCTGGCGATTCTGGCGTTCGCCCTGAGCCGACCCACCCTGGTGGTTCCCACCGTGGTGCCGCAGCAGAACTTCCTGGCGATCCTGGTGGACGACTCTCGGAGCATGCAGGTCCCGGATCAGGACGGGCAGGCGCGGGGACGTGTTGCCGCGGAGCTGGTCGCACCGGACGGGGATCTGCTTCGTCGCCTCGACCAGCAGTTCAAGGTCCGGCTGTATCGGTTTTCGGCGTCCGCCGAGCGCATCGCGAGCGTCGCCGACCTGTCGTTTGCGGGTGGCAGCACCCGCCTGGGCGCGGCGCTCGAGCGCGTGCGGCAGGACCTGAACGGCACGCCGTTGGCCGGCATCGCCCTCTTCACCGACGGCGCCGACAACGGCGGCAGCGCGATGAGCGAAGCCGTCTTGCAGCTCCGCGCCGCTCGGGTTCCGGTCTACGCCGTGGGGCTGGGGCGCGAACGGCTGGAGAAGGACATCGAGGTATCGCGGCTCGACGTTCCGGGCTCCGCCCTGGCCGGTTCCACGCTCATCGCCGACCTGTTGGTAGCGCAGTCCGGCTACGGCAACACCCCCGTGCCGGTGTACGTAGAAGAATCAGGGCGGATCGTTGCCACCGACACGGTGCGGCTGCCGCGGGACGGTGCGGCGACCGTGCGCATACCGTTCACTCTCACCGGCACGGGCCCGCGCCGGATCCGCGTCCGTGTCGCTCCCCAAGATGGAGAACAGCTGGTCGAGAATAACGCCCGCGAGGCCAACGTGTACGCCGACGACCGGCGTCACAAGGTGCTCTACTTTGAAGGCGAGCCTCGCTTCGAGACCAAGTTCATCCGGCGTGCCGTCCAGGACGACCGCCAGATCCAGCTAGTGGTGTTGCAGCGTACCGCGGAGAACAAGTTCCTGCGGCTGGAGGTGGACAGCCCCGAGGAGCTGGTGGTGGGATTCCCCAAGACCCGGGAGGAGCTGTTTCGCTACGTGGGGCTGGTCCTGGGAAGCGTCGAAGCCAGTCAATTCACGCACGACCAGCTGCAGATGATCCGCGATTTTGCGGGTGAGCGAGGCGGGGGAGTGCTGCTGCTGGGGGGGCGGCTGGCGTTCGCCGAGGGTGGGTACACGGGGACGCCGGTGGCGGACCTGGTGCCGTTCGAGCTGCCGGCGGTGGAGCAGGTGGGTGCGGATTCCACCGGGCACCTGGTGGAGGTCAAGGTGGATCCCACACCTGCTGGCCGGGGACATCCCGCGATGCAGCTGGCGGGAGCCGGGCGGGCCTCGACCGAGCGGTGGGCCACGTTGCCGCCGCTCACGCTGGTGAACCGGGTCGGCTCGCCCAAGGCCGGGGCGACCGTGCTGCTGACGGGGCGGCCGGCGGACCGGGGAGCCGCCTTGCCGGTGCTGGCGTTTCAGCGGTACGGCCGCGGCAAGGCCATTGCGCTCGCGGCGCAGGACTCCTGGCTGTGGCAGATGCACGCGGACATCTCGGTGGAAGACCAAACGCACGAGACCCTGTGGCGACAGGTATTGCGTTGGCTGGTGAGCGGCGTCCCCGATCCTGTGACGGTGACCCTATCGGCCGATCGGGTGGAGCCGGGCGACAGTGTTGCCATCACGGCGGCGGTGAGCGACTCCGCGTACTCCGGCGTCAACGGTGCTTCCGTCGTGGCCCGGGTTACGCTGCCCAGCGGAAACGAGTATCAGGCGCCGCTGGAGTGGAGCGTGCTGCGGGACGGCGAATACCGCGGCTGGTTCGTGGCGGACGCGGCCGGCCGGTATCGGGTCCGGGTGGAAGCGCGGCGGGCGGGACGGCCCCTGGGCGAGGGCGACGCCTACCTGGACGCGGGGGCGCTGGGGGCCGAGTTCTTCGGTGCCGGGATGCGGCGGGCGGCGTTGGAACAGTTGGCGCAAGAAACCGGCGGCCGCTTCTACACGCCGGCCCAGGCCGCCGCGCTGCCGGAGGACGTGCGGTTCACGGAGTCTGGCGCCACGGTGTTCGAGCACCACGATCTCTGGGATATGCCCGCGACGTTCCTGCTGCTGCTCACGTTGCTGGGCGTGGAGTGGGGATGGCGGCGCGCGCGGGGGCTGGCATGAGACCGGCGCTTTCGGCCGAAGTCCGCGGGACGTTTCACCGCGGAGATCGCAGAGAGCGCAGAGGGCGCAGAGATGGGACTGAATGGGGGGTCTCACACAAACCCCCTCTGCGATCTCTCCTTTTGATCTCTGCGTCCTCTGCGGTGATCAGTTGGCGAACGGTAATCGGGTTGGTGCTCCTGTGTATGGCCCCCTTCGTCCGGCCCGCATCTGCCCAGACGCACGTGCTCGTAGTCTCTGGCGTCGGGGGCGATGCGCAGTTCACGGAGCGGTTCACGCGCTGGGGGAGCGACGTCGTGGATGCCGCGCGGCAGCGGCTCGCCGTCCCTGAGGCGAACGTCACCTTCCTGGCGGAGCATCCGGAACGGGATACGAGCATCAACGGGCCCGCCACCAAGGAACGGCTCGAGGGCGCGTTGCGGGAGATTGCCGAACGCGCCGGGCCCGGCGCCGACGTGGTGCTGGTGCTGTTCGGGCATGGCAGCGATCGGGAGGCGGAGCCCCGGTTCAATCTGGTGGGCCCCGACGTGACCGCCGCGGAGCTCGCGACCTGGCTCGCGGCGTTGAAGGCGCACCGCGTCGTGGTGGTCAACACCGCCAGTGCCAGCGGCGGGTTCGTGCCGGCCCTGGCGGGGCCCGGCCGCATCGTGGTGACGGCGACCAAGTCCGGGTTCGAGCGTAACGCCACGCGGTTCGGCGAGTATTTCGTTCGGGCGCTCACTGCAGAAGGAGCGGAGGGCGCGGATACCGACAAGGATGGCCGGTTATCGGTGCTCGAAGCCTTCGACTACGCCCGGCGGGAAGTGGCCCGCGCCTACGAGCAGGAGAAGCGACTCCTGACCGAACACGCCCTGCTGGATGACGATGGAGACGGTAAGGGCAGCACGGAACCCAGCGTCACCGGCGGGGACGGCGTGCTCGCCGCGTCGGTGTTTCTGACGGCGGCCAGGGCGGCGGTCGCGGCCGACACCTCGGACCCTGAGGTGATGCGGCTCTACGCCCGGCGAGACTCCCTGGAGCGGCGGGTCGCCGAGCTGCGGGGGGCGAAAAGCTCCATGGCCGGGGAGATCTACGAGCGGGAATTGGAGGAGCTGCTCGTTGAGCTGGCGACCACCAATCGGGCCATTCGGCAGCGGGAAGGGAAGCGCCCGTGATCCAGGCGGTCAGGGCGGCCGGGGCGGTCGCGGCGGTCATGGCGGGCGCGGCGGTGGCGCAGGATCGGTCGGACGGCGGCCGCAGGGCGTTTGAAGCCGGCCGCTACGACGAGGCGATCAGTTTGCTCGGAGCGGCTGCCGACCGGGGCGACGAAAACGCGGCCCGGTTGCTGGGACGCGCGCTCGCGATCGTTGGGAGGTACGCGGACGCCGAGCAGCGGCTCCGCGCGTACCTCGCGGCCCACTCCGATGCGCGGACGCTTTGGCTTCCTCTGGGAGATGTGTTGCGCGATCGGGGCCGGCTCGCCGACGCGGAGTTGGCCTACGGCCGGGCGGCGGCGCCCCCAGGACCGGACAGCCTGGTGGCCGCCCTGCGCCTGGCGGAGATCAAGGAACAGCGGGGGGAAGGGTCCGCGGCGCGCCGCGACTATCGCAGGTTCATTACCGCGTACAATGCGGCGACGAGGCTCTCGTCGGAGGAGCTGGCCGCCGTGGCTCGGGCGGTGCGCCACCTGGGGCGGGAAGACCCGCAGTTGTTCAAGGACGCGCTGCGAGCGTACGACGAGGCCGTGCGGGCCGACTCCGGCAACCTCGACGCCCGCGTGGAGCAGGGCGACCTGTTCCTCGACAAGTACAACGGCACGGACGCTCGTGCCACCTACGAGGCCGTGCTGAAGATCAACCCCAATCACCCCGCCGCGATTCTGGGGCTGGCCCGCGCGGCCCGGTTCGAGGGGAGTCCCGAGACGGCGGCGCGCGCCCGGAAGAGCCTGGAGGTCAATGCGCGCTACGTCCCGGCGTTGGTCTTCGTCGCGCAACTGGAGCTGGAGCGGGAGGCCTACGCCGAGGCGCGGGAACGCATCGCCCAGGCGCTCGAAATCAACCCCGCGTCGCTGGAGGCCCTGTCGCTGTTGGCGGCGACCGACTTCCTCGAAGGCGATTCGTCCGGCTTCCAGAAGACCGTGGCGCGCATCGCGAGCGCTCACCCTCGGTACGCGCCAGTCTACACCACGCTGGCGGACGTGACCGGGCGCACGCGTCGGTACCATCGGGCCCTCGAGTTCGCACGTCAGGCGGTGGCGCTGGATTCCGCGTCATGGCGGGGCTACAGCCTGATGGGCGTGAACCAGCTCCGGTTGGGTCAGATGGCCGAGGCCCGGAAGAGCCTCGAGACCGCGTTCGTCGGCGATCCCTACGACGTGTGGACCAAGAACACCCTGGACCTGTTGGACAACCTGGACCGTTTCGAGGGGACCCGTACCGCGCGATTCCGGGTCTGGGCCGCGCCTGCGGAGGCCGAGCTGCTCGCCCTGTATGCGGGCCCGCTGGCAGAGGAGGCGTACGATTCGCTGGCGGCGCGCTACCGTTTCCAGCCGACGCCGCCGGTGCGCGTGGAAGTGTACGACCGCGACGCGGATTTTTCGGTGCGCACCGTGGGACTGGTTGGTCTGGGTGCCCTCGGCGTGAGCTTCGGGCCGGTCGTGGCCATGGACTCTCCGTCGGCCCGGGAGCCGGGGCAATTCCACTGGGGCTCCGTGCTGTGGCACGAAGTCGCCCACACGTTCCATTTGGGCCTGACCGACGCGCGCGTGCCCCGCTGGTTCACCGAGGGGCTGGCGGTGTTCGAGGAGCGGCGCGCGCGTCCCGGGTGGGGCGACGACGTGACGCCGGGGTTTCTGGTGGCTTTCCTCGAGAAGCGCCTGGTGCCGGTCAGCCAGCTGAACCGCGGCTTCACCAGTCCGGATTATCCGGAGCAGCTTGGGTATTCCTACTACCAGGCGTCGTTGGTGTGCGACTTCATTGCCGCGGAGCACGGCCTCGACGCGCTCCGGGCACTGCTCCAGCAGTTCCGGCAAGGGCGTTCCTCGGCGCAGGCCTTCCAGTCGGTGCTGGGTAGCGAGCTGGACGCCTTCGACGGCCGGTTCGACGTGTACCTGCGCCGGCGGTTCGCCACGCCGCTCGGCGCGTTGCGGCCCCTCCCGGAGGCTGACGCGCGGGCTCACCCGGGCCTCGAGGAGCTGGTGCGCCGGGCGCGCCGCGCGCCGGACGACTTCCATGCCCAATTCCTGGCGGGGCAGGCGGCGTTCGCCGGAAAGCAGCTGGACGCTGCCGAGCCGTTCTTGGTCCGGGCCAAGCAGCTGTTCCCGGAGTACGCTGGTGTGGACAGCCCGTCCTGGTACCTGGCCCAGATCTACCGGCAGCGCGGGGCGCGGGCTCAGGCGGTGGCGGAGCTGGAAGCACTCACGGCGATCAACGCGGGGCATTACCCCGCGTTGCTGGCCCTGGCCGCGCTCCGCGATTCGCTGGGTCAGAAGGCCCAGGCCGCGCGGGCGCTGGAGGCGGCGCTGTACGTCTATCCGTTCGAGATTCCGGTGCATCTGCGGCTCGCGGAGCTGGCGGCCGAGTTGGGCTGGTGGCCCTTGGGCGTCCGCGAGCGCCGGGCGGTGCTGGCGCTGGCTCCGGTGGACCGGGCGGAAGCGCACTATCAGCTGGCGCTGGCATATTTCGGGTCGGGGAAGCTCGACGAGGCACGGAGCGCCGTGCTGCGAGCCCTCGAGGTGGCGCCCAGCTTTGAACCAGCGCAGGAGCTGTTGCTCAAGATCCGGGAGGCGCGGCGTGACGGGGATACCTGATCCGGCCGGGGCGTGGCGTGTCGCGACGGGGGTCGTGGCGGTGGTGGCGGTCGTGGCGGTCACGGTGGTCACCGCCGGGCAGGCCCAGGACCGTGGTATTCGCCGGGGGCGGGAGCCGCGGCCGCGACTGTCGGACGAGGACTACAAGAAGTTCAACGTGCCGTACGACGGGCGCTTCACCTTCGCGCGGCTCCGCTACGACGAATCGGTCTGGGACGGCGGCGGCTTCTGGGGCCGTGGCCGGGGGGACCCTGGGTGGGCGCACGACTACCCGCGCGCCGAGCGGCACTTGATGAAGCTGCTGAGCGAACTCACCGTCATCCGCCCCTATCTGGACGGCGGCAACATCCTCAAGGCCGATGACCCGGAGTTGTTCAAGTACCCGGTGGCGTACCTGTCCGAGCCCGGCTACTGGTCCGTGAGCGAGGCGGAGGCGACCAACCTCCGCAGCTACCTGCTCAAGGGCGGCTTTCTCATCGTGGACGACTTCGAGGGAGAGCACTGGCTCAACTTCGAAGACAAGATGCGGACGGTCTTACCCGGCGCCGTGTTCGTCGAGCTGGACCCGTCGTACCCGGTGTTCCACGCGTTCTTCGACATCGAGTCCCTGGAGAATCTGAGCCTGGGTAACTACCGGGCCGCTCGGGCGCCGTCGGTGTACTACGGGGTGTTCGAGGACAACGATCCCAAGAAGCGATTGATGGTGATCGCGAACTACAACAATGACATCGGCGACTACTGGGAGTGGTCGGACATGGGGTACTTCCCGATCGAGCTGTCCAACGAGGCCTACAAGCTAGGCATCAACTACATCATCTACGCTCTCACCCACTGACATGACGACGGAACAGGCGGCGCTGCAATCGGCGGACGACATCGCGCTGGCGGATCGCTTGCGGTTCGGCCGCGAGCGGATCATGGCCGAGCTCAAGAAGCTGATCGTGGGGCAGGAGCACGTCATCGATCAGGTGCTGATCTCGCTCTTCGTGGGCGGCAACAGCCTGATCATCGGCGTGCCGGGACTGGCGAAAACGCTCCTGATCCAGACCCTGGCGCGCGTGCTCGATCTCAAGTACTCCCGCATCCAGTTCACCCCCGACTTGATGCCGTCGGACATCACCGGGACGGACATCATCCAGGAGGACCCGGAGACCGGGCGGCGGCATCTCCAGTTCATGCCGGGCCCGATCTTCGCCAACATCGTGCTGGCGGACGAGATCAACCGGACGCCACCCAAGACCCAGGCGGCGCTGCTCGAGGCCATGCAGGAGCATCGGGTGACGGTGCAGGGCAAGACCTACACCCTGGATGAGCCGTTCTTCGTGTTCGCCACCCAGAACCCCATCGAGCTGGAGGGCACCTACCCCCTGCCCGAGGCGCAGCTCGACCGCTTCATGTTCAACATCATCATAGACTATTCGCCTGAGTCCGAAGAGCTGACGGTGGTGCGCGAGACCACGGCGGTGCAGGATCCCCGGTTCGATCACGCCGTGTCGGGCCGGGACATCGTGGCCTTCCAGCGGCTGGTCCGCAACGTGCCGGTGGCGGATCCGGTGCTGCAGTACGCGGTGACGCTGGTCCGGGCCTCGCGCCCGTCGGCCAACGGGACGCTGCCGTTCATCCAGCAGTGGGTGTCCTACGGGGCCAGCGTGCGGGCGGCGCAGTATCTGGTGCTGGGCGGCAAGGCGCGCGCGCTGATGCGGGGGCGCTACCACGTCACGTTCGAGGACATCCGGGCGCTGGCGCACCCGGTGCTGCGGCACCGGATTCTCACCAACTTCCACGCGGAATCCGAGCGGGTCACCACGGACTCGCTGGTGGAGCAGCTGCTCCAGGCCGTTCCTATACCCAAGTCCGGGTTGTGACCGGCGTCGCGTTCCTCGACCCCAAGGTCCTGGCTCGGATTGACGATCTCGAGCTGCTGGCCCGCACCGTGGTGGACGGGTTCATCAACGGACTGCACCGCTCGCCCTACCTGGGGCGCTCCATGGACTTCGCCGAGCACCGCGCCTACATGCCGGGCGACGACATCCGGCGGATTGATTGGCGGGTCTACGGACGGACCGATCGCTTCTATGTCAAGGAGTTCGAGGCGGACACCAACGCCAACTTCTCGGTGCTGCTCGACATCTCGCGGTCCATGGCGTACGGCAGCGCCGGAATCACCAAGCTCGATTACGGCCGCTATCTGGCGGCCTGCCTCACCTACTTCTCCCGGCAGCAGCGGGACCGGGTGGGCCTGGTGACCTTCGACCGGGACGTCGTGACGGTGGTACCGCCTTCGGCCAAGCACCTGGAACGGGTGCTCCACGAGATCGCGCGGATCGAGCCGGGTCCCGGCGGAGCGCTGGGTCCGTCGCTGCACAAGATCGCGGAGACCGTGCGGCGGCGCAGCTTGCTCGCGGTCATCTCCGACCTGTACGAGGAACCGGACGCGATCCTGCGCGCGGTGAGTCGGCTCAAGGGGAAGGGGAACGACGTGATCGTGTTTCATATCCTCGATCCCGCGGAGCTGGCGTTTCCGTTCGAGGACATGATGCTGTTCGAGGACCTCGAGAGCGGCGACCGCATCCCGGTGGTGCCGCTCAAGCAACGCGAGCGCTACCGCGAGCTGATGCGGGAGCACGTGACCGCGCTGTCGCGATTGCTGGTGGACGCCCGCATAGACTATGCGCTGTTCGATACGTCCAAGCCGTTGGACTTCGCGCTGTTCGAGTACCTGAGCCGGCGCGAGCGGCTGGTGCGGGTGCGATGATCGGGGCGAAGAGAGGGCGCGTGGGCCCCCTCCCCGCGCTAGCAGTTCCGCGCGCGCCGCAGACGATGGGAGTTTCCAAGGCGCGCGCTTCACTGACGCGCGCTCCGGGGGCCCACGCGCCCTCTCCGCGCCCTGACGCATGACATTCCTCGCGCCGCTCTTCCTCGCCGGCCTCTTGGGCCTTGCGATCCCGATCATCGTCCACCTCACCAACCGGCCCAAGAGCAACGCGTATCCGTTCCCGTCGCTGATGTTCCTTCAGCGCATTCCGTTTCGGACCATGCGGCGGCAGCGCATCCGGCATTGGTGGCTGCTGGCGATGCGGGCGGCGGTGCTGGTGCTGGTGGCGGCGGCGTTCGCGCGGCCGCTGTGGGAGCGGTTGGGCGCCGGTGCCGCGGGCGTTCAGGGCCGGGAGCTGGTGATCCTGCTGGACGCGTCCTACAGCATGCGGTACGCCGATCACTGGGAGCGCGCCGTGTCCGCGGCGCGGCGGGTGGTGAACGGCGTGGGGGCCGACGATCGAGCCACCATCGTGCTGCTGGGCGATCGGGCGGTGTCGCTGGGCGAGGCCACGGCCGACAAGGCCACGCTGCTGGCGGCGCTGGACCGGGCCCGCCCCGGCTTTGGCGCCACGCGGTATGCGGCGGGCATCCAGGCGGCACGGGACATTCTGGAACAGTCGGAGTTGCCGCGGCGCGAAGTGGTCGTGATCTCCGACCTCCAGCGCGCCGGCTGGCGACCGGACGAGGGCGTGCGGCTGCCGGCCGGGACCGCCGTCGAGACGGTGAACCTGGCCGAGCAGGAGGCGGCCAACGTGGCGGTGACCGGCCTGCTCGCGGAACGCGGGTTCCGCGGCGAGCGCGAGGAGGTCACGGTCTCGGCGCGGGTTGTGAACCTGGGATCCGCGGCGGTGCGCGCGGTCCGGGTCGCATTGAACGTGGACGGACGGACGGTGCAGAGCGTAGGGGTGGACCTGGAGCCGCGCGGCTCCGCTGCCGCCACGTTCAGCCCGCTGCCGCTGGGACAGAGTCCGGCGCGGGTGACGGTGCATGTCGAGACGGCGGGGCTGGTCGCGGACGACGACCAGTACGCCGTGCTCGCGCCGGGGGACGTGCTGCGGGTGCTACTGGTTGGGTCCGCAGGAGCCGGCCGAAGCGGCGAGTTCGTCCGGCAAGCCCTGAGCGTGGGCGCGAATCCGCGGTTCGCCGTCACCGCGGTGTCCGGGGGCCCGCGACCGGGCGACCTGGAACGGCACGAGGTGGCGGTCGTGGAGGAGGCGGCGCCGAGCGGAGCGGCGCGGCTGGCGGGGTTCGTCCGGCAGGGCGGGGGCCTGCTGGTGCTGCTGGGCGGCCGCAGTGGGGTCGGTGGGTGGGGGCCCGAATGGCGTAGCCTGCAGGGAGGTACGCCTGGCGGAACGGTGGAGCCGGCGTCATCCAGCGGGGCGGCCCTCGCCGGCGTGAGCTACGAGCATCCCATGCTCGAGCCGTTCCGGGCGCCGCGGAGCGGGGACTTTGGGTCGGTGCGCGTGTATCGCTACCGGCGCTTCGATCCGGATTCGAGCGGTGCGGTGCTGGCGCACTACGACGACGGCGCGGCGGCGCTGGTCGAGCGGCGTCTGGGTGAAGGCAGAGTGCTGGTGTGGACCTCCGGCATGGACAATGTGTGGAGCGATCTCCCCGTGCAGCCGGTGTTTCTGCCCCTGGTGCACCAGATGGTGCGGTACCTCGCCGGCTACACCGAGCGGCGCACCGCACTCACGGTGGGGCAGGCCCTCGATCTGGAGGCGGCGCGGGAGATCCTGGGCGGGGGATCGGAACTGGTGGTGGAAGCTCCCAATGGGAGTCGCGCGCCGCTCGACGCATCCGCCGCGGCGGTGTCGCTGGATGAACCCGGGTTCTACACGGTACGGGCGCTGAACTCGGACCTTGCAGCGCAGACCGTTGCGGTCAACCTGGACCCGGGGGAAGCCGATCTGACGCCCCTCGACCTGGACGCGTTCCTCGCGGCGGTCGCGCCCGGCGGGTCCGCTCCGTCCACGGTCTCCGCCGGCACTGCCCCGATCAGTCCCGCCGAACGGGAACGCCGGCAGGGGCTCTGGTGGTATCTTGTCATTGGGGCGGCGGTGCTGGCGCTGGCGGAAACGTTGCTCTCCAACCGGCTGCCGGCCGTTGGGCGCGCCGGCGGCCTCGCGTAAGGAGCGAAACTCATGGGTCGGTCACGGCACGAAGAACTGCTGGGGATCGTCCACGCCGCGCGGCGGCGGCTGCGGATCCGCCAGCTGCTGCACGGCGCCAGCGTCGTGGCGCTGGCCGCGGCGCTGCTGCTGTTGGTGGCGTCCTTTGGCGTGGACCAGCTCCGGTTCTCTCCGTGGGCGGTTATCGTCTTCCGCACCCTGGTCATCGCCGGGCCGCTCGCGCTCGCGGCCTGGCTCATCGCTCGCCCCCTACTTTCGCCCGTCTCGGACTCGCGCATCGCGCTGTATCTCGAAGAGCACGCCCCGGCGCTCGAGGCACGGCTGCTGAGCGCGGTGGAGTACGTCCGGCGCGGGGGGGAGGCGCCCGGATCGCCGGCGCTGGTGGATCGGCTGGTGGCGGACGCGGTGGAGTGCTGCGAGGCGATCGACCACGGCCGGCGCATCGAGCAGCCGGCCATGGTTCGCTCCGGCAGCATCCTGGCCGGCACCATGCTGGTGGGCGCCGCCCTCCTGCTGGTGGGGCCCGGCTCGGTGCGGCGAGGCGTGGCTGGGCTGGTGCCGGGGGGCGGCGGCGAGCGGAATCCGTATCGTATTGACGTGAGCCCGCGAGACACGGTGGTGGCGCGCGGGAGCGATCTCAAGGTGACGGCGGTTCTGCAACACTTTACGGCCGATCGGGTGGAGATCGCGGTGCGCCGGGGCGCCCAGGGAGAGTGGCAGCGCTTCCCGTTGGTGGCCGAACCAGACGGGAGCGGGCAGGCGATAGTGCTGTTCGACCTGGCCGAAGCCACCGACTACTTCGTGGAGGCGAGCGGGGTCCGCTCGGACCTGGTGCATGTCGGCGTGGCGGATCTGCCCCACGTTCGGCGCATCGACCTCGAGTACCGCTTCCCGGCGTATACCGGACTGCCCGCCCAACGAGTGGAAGACGGCGGCGACATCGCGGCGGTGCGGGGCACTCGGGTCATCGTCGAGGTGACGCCCACCATCCAGCCGGCCGGCGCGTCGTTGGTGGTGGGCGGCCGGGACACCGTCCCGCTCGCGCTCGAGGGCACCAGCGTGCTGGCCGGGCAACTCACGGTGGAGAGGCCCAGCTCGTATCGGGTGCTGTTCCAGACGGCGGCGGCCGGTCTGGTCGTCGGGTCGCCCGAGTACGCGATTGACGTGCTCAGCGACCAACCCCCCACCGTGCGGTTCCGGACGCCGGGCCGCGATCTCCAGGTCACCGCGGTGGAAGAGGTGTTCGCCGAAGCCGAGGCGCGAGACGACTATGGGGTGTCGCGGCTGGAGCTGATCTATCAGGTGAACGGCGGGGCCGAGCAGGCTATCGCGCTTGAGCCCGGCGGTGGCGCGCGCCAGGAGGTGGTGGGCAGCCACACGTTCTTCCTCGAGGAGCAGGGGCTCAAGCCGGGCGATCTCGTCGCTTACTACGCGCGGGCGGTCGAGGCCGACCACGCGGGTGGGGCGCAGCAGGCCACCACGGACATCTACTTCTTGCAGGTGCGCCCGTTCGAGCGGGAGTACCGCGCCGCGGACGAGCAGCCGTCGATGGGCGGGGGTGGAGGTGGGACCAGTCCGGGAGAGTTGTCTCAGCGGCAGCGCGAGATCGTTGCGGGGACATTCAACCTGGTGCGCGACTCGGCGCAGTACACGGCTACCCAGCGACGGGAGAACCTCGCGACGCTGGCGCTGGCCCAGGGCCGCTTGCGGGAGGATGTGGAGACGCTGGTGGGCCGGATCCGCGAGCGAGGTGTGATCGGTTTGGATTCGACGTTCGCGATCGTCGCCGCATCGCTCGACACGGCGGTCACGGAGATGGCGGCCGCGGAGGACCGACTCGGCGAGCGCAAGTCCAAAGAGGCACTAGCCCCGGAGCAACGCGCGCTCCAGCAGTTGCAGCGAGCCGAGGCCGCGTATCGGGAGATTCAGGTGGCGCGGTCCAACCAGGGCGGCGGTGGTGGCGGTGGGGAGCAGCGTTCGGCCGAGGAGCTGGCGGACCTGTTCGATCTGGAAATGGACAAGCTCCGGAACCAGTACGAGCAGGTGGAACGCGGCCAGCGGCAGGAGACCGACAATCAGTTGGATGAAACGCTGGAGCGCCTGCGCGAGCTGGCTCGCCGCCAGCAGCAGGAGAACGAGCGGCTCCGGGCGCGCATGGATGAGATGGCGGCGGGGGCGGGGGCCGGAGGCACGTCCAGCAGCCAGCGCGAGCTGGCGCAGCAGACGGAAGAGCTGGCGCGGCGGCTGGAGCGACTGGCTCGCGAGCAGCAGCAGCCGGAGTTGAACCAGACGGCGCGGGACCTGCGGGAGGCGGCCGATGCGATGCGCCGCGCGGCAGCCCAGACCGGCAACGAGGGCGCCGCGCGCGGGCGCACCGCGCTGGATCAGCTGCGCGAGGCCCAGCGCTCGTTGGAGCGGGACCGTGGGGAGCGGCTGAAACGGGATGTGGGGGATGCGCTGCGCCGGGCCCAGCAGCTGGCCGAGCAGCAACGGAACGTGCAGGACGAAGTGGGCAATCTCACGGGACAGGGTGCGGCGGATCAGCAGCGGATCCAGCGGCTGGATCAGCGCAAGCAGGACATGGCGGCACAGGTCGAGGGGCTGGAGCGGGACATTGACCAGATGTCGCGGGAATCGGCGCGGGATCAGCGAGATGCGTCTCGCAAGCTGGGCGAGGCAGCCGAAGGGATTCGGGACGACAAGCTCCGGGAGAAGATCCTGTACTCCCGCGGCGTGATCCGGGGCCGCTCACCGGAGTACGCGCGGAACTTCGAGGACCAAATCGGCGCGGACATCGAATCGCTCCAAGACCGACTGGCGGAAGCACGGGATGCCATCGGCGAGTCGCGGGAGCAACGCGTGGGGCGGGCGCTGGAGCGGGCCAACGATCTGGTGAACGGCCTCGAATCGCTCCAGGAGCGCCTGCGGGCCGGACAGCGGCAGGGCCAGCAGGGCCAACAGGGCCAGCAAGGACAGGAGGGCCAGCAAGGGCAGCAGGGGCAGCAAGGCCAGCAGGGCCAGCAAGGCCGGCAAGACCAGCAAGGCCAGCAAGGACAACAAGGACAACGGGGGCAGGAGGGACAGCAGGGTCAATCGGGGCAGCCAGGCCAGGGGGCCCGGATGGGAACCCCCGGGGCCATCGACCAGCAGGGACAGGGGTTCGGTGGGTGGCTCGGACCAAACCGCCGCCAGTTTGACCGTGAGTGGCGGGAGCGCTTAGGAGATGCCGACCGGCTTCGGAGCCAGCTGGGTGCGGAGGGTGTGGATGTGCGCGACCTGGATCGCATCATCCAACAGCTGCGAGGGCTGGACCAGCGGCTCCTGGCTGGCGACCCGCGCTCGCTCGCGACCCTCGAGAACGAGGTGGTGCAGGGGCTCAAGGAGTTCGAGTTCGCGCTCCGGCGGCAGTTCGCCGAGGCGGAGAGCGACCGTCCGTTCCTGACCGGGGCGGATGAGGTGCCGGAGAAGTATCGGAAGATGGTGGAGGAGTACTACAAAGCGTTGTCCAGGCGGCCGAAATAGACGGGGAAGCAGCGAACGGGGAAGGGGGAAGGGTAAGACT
>Ga0209521_10002521_pt1 | contig 14965 bp, 10 predicted proteins | sample Rifsed19ft4_FD_184016 | JGI IMG/M metagenome (GOLD analysis project Ga0209521, IMG submission 184016) | Soil microbial communities from Rifle, Colorado, USA - sediment 19ft 4 (version 2) | ecosystem: Environmental > Terrestrial > Deep subsurface > Rock core/Sediment | place: Rifle, Colorado...
TCCCCATCCTTCATCTCCCAAGTCCCAAATCAACCCGGTCGTCTGGCCTCTCTCATAATGGCAACTGGCGCATGCATACTCACCCTGCAAACCCCATGATGCATCGTTGAATATAAATTGTCCGTACCTTACCAACTCACTCTTATAGGGTGAGTGTTTTACCCGGTAATGCACCTCTGGCACCGTCAATGGCTCTCCCCTTGGAAGCGGCTCCCACTCCGGACCCGTCTGGATCGTCGCCACTACCTGCGGCGTACCTGCCATCAACTGACCAGTCGTCGCCACCCCGGCTATCCCAAGGGCAGCCAGTAAACCGATCTTTAAAGTTTTAGTAAACATGTCAAACCTCCTTCGCTACATAAAAAATTGCAAATCCAACAATAAGACCCACACAGATATAAAAATTTACCATCTTCTCGCTCCTTCGTGTATTTCACATCGGGAAACAATTTCTTCCCAACCACCCCCTTTCATTTTAAGATTTATTGTTGTTATTCTCTATAATTTTTTTCATAACTGGCTGATATTTAAGCAATGAGAGTGCCATAGATATCTGTCTTAAACATGCCACTCTATAACTGGTTAAAAAATAATGAGTTAAACAATCCAAGGCAAGGTTTTTTATATTTCTTGTAAGACAGATGACATTTTAAAATTGACTAGAGTAAGTCAGGAGGGCTTCTTTAAGTAAATTCAGTCTATGTTAGGTATTGGAAATCCAAGACTTAGATCAGCGCCCGAATATAGGCATCAATTCGCCCATTCACTGGCAGGAACTTTGTTTTTAATAGTTACCACAGAGGGCGCGGAGCAGGTCGGGTCTCTTATCCATTAAATTTCCATTGATTTTGCCAGTTTAGTAACTACAATACGGCTAATAATAAATTTTGCAACAGAAGGCCGTTTGATTTCGTTTTTTGTATGCAAATAGTTTTTAGCTTGTTAACATTGTTCAGGCGCTTTTCGGTTAGCTCGGAATTGACGGCAAAAAGTGATACATTACGGTTATGAAATGCACACAGTACTTTTTATTTGTCAAAAGACGACCAACTAATCCTTTTAAAAATCGGGTAATGCGCTGCACATTGCCCATCACCTGATAATTCTCCTATAATTTCACACCATTCTCTCCCGTTTCTCTTTCCTTTGATTTTTCATTTTGCTGAAAAAATTAAAAAATGCTTGCAATTTTCTTCGTTTTTGCTATATTGGTTTTCCTATGGGGAAAAGCAATTCCTATCATCCTATCATCCTATCATCCTATCATCCTATCATCCTATCATCTCCTCCGGGTCTTTCACAATTCCAGCCCGTACCGGATTTAAATGAATGCCTCTTTTCAGATCTCATATTGACAATGCCAACTAAAGTTCCCATACTAACCCGAACGACTCAGATGATATGCATTGCATGTGCTAAGGTAGTATACTCAATTACGCTGTCTGCATGAAATAGAAAACCCTTCCGACTCGTTCGGGTCAGGATTAAATAATTCACTTAAATGTAACAATGAATATAAATGACATTTTAGAATTTATAAGAAAAATTCCACTTTTCTCTGTTTGTAGCGAAGAAGAATTAACAGAACTAATAAAAATTTCTGAACTGAAATCAGTAATTGCAGGTGAACTTCTCTTTGATCAAGGTAGCCATGGAGACAAGTTCTTTATTGTTTATAGTGGGAAGATAAGGATATTACAAAAAGATGCAGCGCAGAAAGAGGTAAATCTTGGCGTTAGGACTAAAGGCGATCATTTTGGTGAAACAGCCCTTATTACTGATAAGCCCAGAAATGCTGCTGCACGAGCCGTAGAAGATAGCATTGTCCTATCAATAGATAAGGATGTATTTAATGAATATCTTCTCCCTAAATCTGATTTAAGAGAATATTTTGATAAATACATTAAGTTTACATCTATCCAACGATTTCTAAAATCTTTTACAGATTTTGCAACTTTACTTCCTGAAGATTTAAAGAATTTAATTCATAATTTTAAATCCGAATTCTATAAAGAAGACGATGTTGTCTTTAGAATAGGAATGGAATCAGATAAATTCTATCTTATAGAAAAAGGCAAGGTTAAAGTTGTTAGATGGGAGGGGAAAAAACAAGAGGTTATAAACTTTTTACGCGAGGGTGATTTCTTTGGTGAAAAAGCCATAATAGAAGATACCCACCGTTATGCAGATATTATTTGTCTAACAGATTGCCATCTGTTTTCCCTTTCAAAAGATGCATTTAATGAAATCGTCGTAAAATCTCCAAAGATGAAACAGGCTTTTGAAAATAGGATTAAGTCTTATCTAACCGACAAGCCCCCTATACCTTACAGAGAGATAATAAAACAGGAACTTGCTGCATTAAAAGGAATAGAGGTTAAAAAAGATGTACTAAAAGAAGAAAAAACTCTCTCCGTAGCAGATAAGAAAAAGTATTTTAAGAAATTATCTTCGTATTATTATCAGTATGTAAGCTTCCCCTTTATAGAACAGCATGACCAGATGTCATGCGGTGTTACGTGTATTATGATGATTGCCAAATTCTATGGAAAGAATTTTTCTTCAGCGAGGTTGCGGGAACTTGCCTACGTTGACCTTAGCGGTTCGTCTTTGGCTAATCTTGCATCAGCAGCCGAGCAAATAGGTTTTTCCACCCGTGGAATGAAACATGATTACAATACCCTAACATCAGTGCATCTACCCTGCATAATACACTGGCAAGGATATCACTATGTCGTTGTTTACAAAATAAATGAGAAAAAGGTATGGGTTGCAGATCCAGCGCTCGGATTGCGTGTATACAAGAGAGAATCTTTTGAAAAAAACTGGAACGGTATAACGCTTATTCTTGAGCCTACGATAGAATTTGAAAGGCAAAAAGGGGATAAATCATCGTTTAAAAATTTTATACAGTTTGTTCTTCCATATAAACTAATACTCTCTGAAATTTTTATTGCTTCACTTCTATTGAATTTTTTTGGCCTTGCCACTCCTATTTTTACCCAAAATATCGTAGATAAGGTCCTCATGCATCATAATATCTCTATGCTTAATATTATGCTTGTAGGTATGCTCCTTGTTCTCATATTTCGTATCCTCACGATGATTGTACGTCAGTATTTAATCATACATACTAGTATGAAGATAGATTTAAGCATGCTGATCGTATTTTATAAGCATATGCTTGCCCTCCCACTCGGTTATTTCAAAGTTCGTAAGATAGGTGATTTTATAACGCGTTTTGGCGAGAATATGAATATACGTAATTTTCTTACTGATACAGCTTTAACAGTTGTTTTAGATTCTATTCTTATAGCCGTTTATATATTGCTAATGCTCTATTACAACATCTCAATGACCATTCTAGTCCTGGTTTTTATACCTGTCTTTGTGGCATTGACGTGGATATTTACCCCTATACTCAAGAGATTAAATATTGACTCTTTTTCAGCACGAACAGAATCTCAGTCCCATTTGATCGAGTCCATTGAGGCAATCAATACAATCAAGGCAACGAATATAGAGTACCCGATCCGTTGGAAATGGGAAAATAAATTTATAAAGTCACTGAATATCGATTTTAAACTGCATAATGTAACTATGTACTTTAACTCTATAGGGGATTTTGTGGGAACAGTGAGTTCCACAATTATTCTCTGGTATGGCGCCCACAAGGTAATGGAGGGTATAATTAGCATTGGAGAATTAATGGCATTTACTACCTTGATGGGGAGTGTAATCACACCAATAACCCGCATTATTGCTGTATGGGACAATATCCAGCAAACACTGGTTTCTGTTGACAGACTAAATGACGTATTTACTGCCAAGCCTGAATTTCCTGAATCAACGAATGCGGCAACGGGCTTTATAATTAAAGAGCCAAGAGGTGAAATTATCTTTGAAAAAGTCTACTTCAGGCATGGAGGAAAGGACGACAAATATATACTTTCCAACGTAAATTTAAAAATTTCTCCTGGTCAAAAAGTTGCCATTGTTGGTCGAAGCGGGTCGGGGAAGAGTACTTTGGTAAATTTGATTGCAAGATTTTATGATACCACAGAAGGTAAGATTATGATTGATGGGTGTGATATTAAAAATGTTAATCTCTCAAACCTGCGCAGAATCATCGGGTTTGTACTACAGGAAAACTTTATCTTCAACGAGACAATACGTGAAAATATATCACTTGGTGACACGGAAGAGACGATGGAGAAAATTATTGAAGCTGCTAAACTAGCAAATGCACATGATTTTATTTCAAATCTTGGATTAGGTTACGAGACAAAGATCGGCGAGAGTGGGTTACAACTCTCCGGTGGTCAGAAACAGAGGATTGCAATTGCCAGGGTACTCTATTCTAAACCAAGGGTCATAATATTTGATGAGGCAACAAGCTCGCTTGATACAGAATCCGAACGAGCCATCCAGAAAAATCTGGATTCTATTTTAAAAGACAAAACGGCTATTATTATAGCGCACAGGTTAAGTACGGTGAGAAATGCGGACAGTATCATCGTCATTGACAATGGCGAAATTGTTGAACAGGGTTCACACGAAGAATTACTTGCCAGACAAGGCCTATATCATTATCTGAGTTATCAACAACTGAATCTATAAAAGAAAGTGGCTGCTTATAATGCGCCTGGATTTCAGGAAGATATATACAGGGTACAATGGTAGATAACAATAAAAGTAATCAGGAGACGGAACAAATTGAAATTTTACAGGTTGTCCCTGTAGAATCTCATTCAGAGAATTTCAATGTTACAGAGCATATTCAGAGGATGCCCAAAATATTCTCAAGAGGACTGCTTTATCTTATAGTGATAATACTGGTTGTTGCCGTGATATATTCGCTTGTAAGTAAAATCGATATTGTAGTAAAATGCAATGCCGTTGCAATACCTGCCTCTCACAAAACAAAAATACTTTCAGGTAGAAATGGTTATATAGACGAAATATATATATCAGAAGGCCAGTTGATTGAAAAAAATGCGCCACTATTTCTCATTAGTTCCAAAGAAACGCTTACATACAGGTCAAAAGTCTCAGAACTTCTCAATTCAATACCTCTTAAAGAAGATTACTATAATATAAAAGTATCCTCTCTTCGTGATGAATTAAGACAACTCTATAATGATTTTAGCAATAACTTAATGACAAAGAATTTGAAACTTGAACAAAATAGCATATCAATCGATTCGGGTGAAGATGAAATTGCTTACTGGCAAAAAGAAATATGTAATCTATCTATCGAATATAATAATACAAAGAAGTTGTATGAAGAAGGAATTGTTTTAATTAAAGAGTGTAATAACATAGAAAGTGAATTAGAAAAAGCCCGGACGGAGGTAAAGAAACTTATATCAAAAAAGGATATTATTCTGAAAGAAAACTTGATTATTAAAAAAGAAAAAGATGACGCAAAAATAAACTATAATAACAAGAGAAGGATTCTTAAAAAAGATATAAAGCAGCTTGAATTGGAAAAAGAAGCAACTCTCCAGTCTATGCAAAATGAACTAAAGAAGAACGAAAAAATGATAGCGATTATGGATGGAACTCCAACAAAAATAGAGGGTGAAAAAAAGGGAGATATCGTAAGAGCAGAGAGAGGGGGAACGATATCGGAACTTTATTATAGAAATACAGGTGATTACGTAACCGAAACAGACCTGCTTTGTACAATCGTTCCAGGGAATAGTCCTCTTTTTATGGATATAGCCGTTAAAAATGAAGACATCGGCTTTCTTAAAACTGGCATGGAAATAAAATACAAATTTGATGCATTTTCTTACAGTGACTACGGAATGTTATTGGGGAAAGTTTCCGTAATTTCACCATCTGCTATTGAGGATAAAACAGGGGGGTTTATATACTGTTTAAAGGGATCGCTGGATAAGGACTACTTTGAAATTAAAACTGAAAAATACGCGATAAAGCCAGGAATGACTGCAACCGCTGAAATCGTAACAGATAAGAAAACAATTTTCTCTATTTTATTTAAAAAACTAAAAGAGTAAATTTATAATATATGAATTTTAATCGCTTATGACTTGACAGCCTTAGTCAAGTGCATAAGCATATAAAAAAATTTAAAAATTTGTGATATACGTCACATACGTATACAAACGAACCGACTATAATGTTCATCACGTTGGTAAAATAAATTTAAGAGAAAATTTATAAACATTGCTTTTACAGTTAAAGGAGACGTTATCTTGCAAATAACTTATTCGCATGGCGTTATAAGCCCGGAAGAAGTAGTAAAATATCTTTTCCTTACCGGGCAGGGACGCCGTATCTATTCTGAAATTATCAAAATAAAAGAGGCTGTTAAAAAAACTGAGGAGTTGGGAGTTACTGTTACCGACGAGGAGATACAACTGTTTTCAGATCAATTCAGGAGAAGTCGCGGTTTGTATGCCGTTGGCGAAACGCTCAATTTCCTGAAAGATTCTGGCATTACCGAAGAGGATCTTGATTCTTTTTGCGAAGGTTCTGTCTTGACCAACGCACTCAAGGAATATCTATCTGATAAAAACAGGGTTAAAGAATATTATATCAGCAACAAATCTGACTTTGATCTTGCGCAGATTTACATTATTGTCCTTAAAGAGGAGGGCTTGGCAAATGAACTTATGATACAGATAAAGGAGGAAAATGCTGATTTTCACAAGCTCGCAAGGATGTATTCAATTGACGAAGAAACCAGGTTTTGCGGAGGCTATAAAGGCGCTGTTTCCCGCAGTATGCTTTCGCCAATAATCGCGGCAAAGGTATTTAATGCAGCCACTGGCGATGTTCTTGGTCCCATTCAGGAGGAAGGGTTTTTCAATCTGATTCTGGTTGAACATGTGATAAAACCCGAGTTGGACGATAATGTCACAGAAACTATCAAAGAAAAGCTATTAAACGAATGGTTGTCGCAATATGTGGAAAGAATAACGGTGTCGCCATAAACGGCTTTTTGCCTTTGCCAAAAATCTGAGGGTTGGTAATTGGGCTTATTTTATTTGCCCGATAGAATTCAATTTAGTTTAATATGAACCATAATCGGGAAAATGGCGCTTGATCTAAATCCAGATACAATAGTTGCCTCATATCTATCACTGGGGCTGTGCTATAAATATAAATGACCTGTCACGGAAAGGAGGTGAGGAAGAGTTTTGGGGTTGCTCCAATTATTTACTTGAAACATTTCACTGAAAGGGGGCAAGGAAGAGTTTTAGGTTTGTTCCAATGTATTCTATATTATTCTGAAACATTAAACCAAAAAGGAGAATTTATCATGCCTGAGAAGAAAAAAAGGACAAAAATTAAAGATATCACGGGAGACCTTTCCAGGGATAAGATGGAAAAAGTGAAGGGGGGAATGGCTGGGAATTGTGGTGGAAACTGTATGGGGTCAGTAAAAGCCGCAACAGGAGCAAAGGTAGATGTCGCACGTAGGCAGAAATGGTAACCTAACGAAACCTTCTCCCATCCCTCGAGAAGCTGTATCATAATTAATCATGGTAGGGTGTATTCCTAAATATTATACTCAAATTCATCAATGAAGTGGGTAATGGAATACTAATATCACGATATTTTCATGATAAATGTGGGTGACAGATTTTTACAATTTATATTACGACACAGTCTCTGAGGGGTGGGTATAGAAGGCTATAGGGGGGGGTCTAGTATGATGTTTCAGAAAAAAGTATAGAGTATAAATGTCACCGCAAGAACGATGTGACGAAGCATCTCTTGTATTAAAAAGGCATTAAGAATGCTTCGTCATGTCGTTCTTTGCGGTGACAAGCTGTAATGGTTTAAACGAAACGCCATACAAGGCACACTATGTTTCCTGTTTAGAATTGTCTGATACAATAAAAATGGCTACCAAACATTAAAAAAGATATAATTTTTATCTAATAAATTATAGAATTTATGAAAGATATTGGCTACCTTAAGCTGAAGGTAAATGGATATTATTATATCTACGATACCACGACAAATGCGCTAATAAATGTGGAAGAACCAGTTTATCACATCCTTGATGATTATCTGATCTCAAAAAACATACCTGTATTATATAAGAAATATGGCAACCAAATGTCTGCCGATGATATCTCCCGTGCAGTGAATTATATTGACAGTATAATGGAAACAGTGGGAATGTTTCAACCCCACATTAGAAAAGACTATACCGCTATCTTAAATAGTAAAAAAATTGAGAAATTATTTTCAAATAACCTGAAGGAACTTTTCCTGAATGTCACCGACCAGTGCAATCAAAGGTGCAGCTATTGTTCATTTTCAGGTAATTATATAGGGGAACGTACGCACAGGGATGTCCATATGGTGTGGTCTATTGCCCGGAACAGTATAGATTATTTCCTGCGTGGAATGCGCAAACATGAAGAGACCTGGATAAGTTTTTATGGGGGTGAACCACTCTTTAAATGGGCACTGGTAAAAAAGAGTATTGAGTATATCAAGAACAAAAACAGCTCGCCGCATTTAAACATCCAGCTTATATCAAATCTCACGTTATGCAGCGATGAAATTTTAGAATTCCTGATGGCTAATGATATTCATATCCAGGCAAGTCTGGACGGCCCACAATCAATACATGATGCCGCAAGGGTTACACGAAACGGCAGGGGTACGCATAAACGTGTGGTAGATATATTAAGAAAGATCAAGAAAAGAAATCCAGACTACTATTACAACAAGGTTGCGCTTCATTGCACCTTCAACATGAATAACGATCTCCTAGAAGTGTTCAGGTTCTTTAATAATGAGCTGTTTAACGGCCTGATTATTAATGTTGGAGGAATAAGCGAAAGAGATACACGTTCTTACCCCATCTTAGATGAGAATATTGACAAACACCGCTCTAATTTGGACGCCCTTGTAAATAAATATCTAAACTCCCTGAGAAATAATAAAAAGAGGTTTAACTACAATCTGTTTAGCAATCTATTTCCTGGTGTTTTTGATCTTGCGCGAAGAAGGGTTAGCATCCAGTGTGCCGAGTCACACCCCAATGGAATCTGCATACCTGGAATACGCAGGATATTTGTTTCTTCTGAAGGTTTTTTTTATCCCTGTGAAAAGTTCAACCCTAAGGGATATGAGATAGGGGATCACGAGACTGGGCTTGATATTGAAAAGATAATGAAACTATTAGAGATGTACGTTGAAATATGCGACAAAATGTGCCAGGACTGCTGGGCATATCGTTTGTGTTCCCACTGTTTTGTTAGCCTTCTGGAAAAGGGGACCATCAGCAAAAAAAGGAAAATGGAGGACTGCAGGATTGAAAAAGAAATTATAAAAAAATCTTTTGAGCGTTTTGTTTATCTATGGTTGAACGAACCAAATTCCGCACTTAATAACAAATTCAGCCTTCATTCACGTGTAAAACAGTTCCAATCAGGGGGATAGACGGCATCTATATCTTGTATTCCAAGAACCCTTGTGGAATTATTGAGGAATTGATATGTATAATTAATAGTTGTGTGCCATAGAAATGAAACGAGATATGGATAGAAGGTAAAGGGATGGATCAAGAGCACAGGCAAGATATTGACCATGGAAACTCTCAAGATAGCCGTAAAGGAGTGGTTAAACCTTTCTTTTTTAACAAATTTTTTATTCCCCTGCATTCTCCATTGATAGTGCGCTTTTTTCCGGCTACACTGCGTTATGCCTGTTCTTTGGCGGGAATACCGGTTCTGGTTATATTATATTTGACGAGTTTGTTTTGAAGTGTTGTGCGGGGTATCCGCAAAATCTCTGACATGCGCACCTGATTACCATTCGTCTTCTGATATGCCCATTGAAGAAGTTTTCTTTCCGCTTCACTGAGGGTTTCTTGTAAGTCAATGGAATCAATCGTTGAAAGTTCTATTGGAAATATACCTGAAGATATTTCTCCTTCTATAAGATTTCTGGGTAAATTTTTGGGTATAATCACATCCGATGTACAAAATGCCACGGCGTGTTCAATGACGTTTTCCAGTTCCCGGATGTTTCCAGGCCAGTTGTAGAGCATAAGCAAATTAAGCGTTTCCTGCGATACTGAATTAACCGTAACACGTTGCCGTTCCGCATATTTTTTAAGAAAATACGTTACCAATAGCGATATGTCCTCTTTCCGTTCCCTTAAAGGCGGAAGCTGAATCGTTACGACATGGAGACGATAATAGAAGTCTTCACGAAAACCGCCTTCCTGTACCAGTTTTTTCAGGTCTTTTTTGGTTGCACAGATGACACGGACATTGACAGGTATTGTTTCCTCACCGCCAACACGCTCAAACTCGCGTTCCTGAAGCACTCTCAGCAGCTTGACCTGCATTTCCAAAGGTATGTCATCCACGTCATCGAGAAATATTGTGCCTCCATCGGCAAGTTCAAAACGCCCACGCCTTGTTTTTATCGCCCCTGTAAAGGAACCTTTCTCATGTCCGAAGAGTTCACTCTCCAGAATCTCCTTGTTTAATGCGGCACAACTGACTTTTATAAAAGGCCCATCCTTACGGTTACTGTTATAATGAATTGCCCCCGCCGTGAGTTCCTTGCCTGTGCCGCTTTCACCTTGAATGAGTATGGTGGTATCCCGGTTTGACACTGTGCTGATAATCTCAAACACACGCTTCATCCCCTCACCCCTACCTATCATATTATCGTAACCGTACTGGCTAAGGACGCGCTGTTTCAGCATAATGTTTTCTGCGATAATATCCTTGTGCTTGATTGCCTTTTTAAGTTTTATGATTAATTCTTCCAGGGAGAATGGTTTCGTAACATAATCGTGTGCGCCTTCCTTCATTGCAGTTACGGCATTCTCAATGGAACCGTAAGCAGTCATGATGATTACAACTGTATCTGGAGATGTCTTTTTTGTTTCTTTCAAGAATTCTATACCGTCCATTTTTGGCAGACGCATATCGGATATTACTGCATCATAGTTTGTGGATTGCAGGGACTTGAGAGCTTCCACTGCATTTGAGTAAGAAGTAACGGTAAATCCCTCTTTGGTCAATTTGTCTTCGAGGGACATGCGCATTAGTTTTTCATCGTCAACTATTAGTATTTTATTTTTCATAATAAAAGTCTTGAGTTTCAGTTCGTGAAGAATCGAGTATTAAATGATTTAATGTAATTTATGATAAGATAACTCATTGATTAATTTATCTTCTTTTTTGACGCAGGCAGGCAAATCCTGAAAGTAGTTCCTTTTCCAATATTGCTTTCTACATTAATTTTACCATGATGGTCTTCTATTATCCTTTTGGAAATTGCCAGTCCCATTCCTAGCCCTTTTTCGCCTTCTTTATTTTTTGTGGTAAAAAAAGGTTCGAATATCTTATCTTTTAGTTCCTCTCTAATACCGCAACCGGTATCAGCAATACAAACTGTAACGCAGTTATCGTGTTCCTTGCAAGTGTCTGTCTTTATCGTCAGTGTTCCACCGTCTGGCATACTCTCGAGGGCGTTTACCATGATATTGATTAGTACCTGAGAGATATTATCAGCGTCTATGTATACGTATGGAATGGTTTCGTTCAAATCCTTTTTAATAGTTATGTGACATGGTTCAATTCTGTATTCAATAAATTTTATTGAGTTGTTTATAATATAATTAATGTTTTTATCGGACATTTGAAGGCTATAAGGCCTTGAAAACGTCAGGAGCCGCTTCACTATTATCTCAACCCTTTTGAGTCCTTCCAGTATAAGGGCGGCATATTTTTTTGTTTGTTGAGTGTTTTCAGGCTCATTTTCAAGCATACTTGCAAAATTTCTCAGACCACCCAGTGGATTGTTGATTTCATGAGCAACCTCTGCTGCGAGTTCTCCCACAGCAGCCAGACGTTCTGCGCGCAGTAGTTGTGCTGTCCTTTCTTCCACCTTTTGTTCAAGGTTTGAATATGATTCTTTTAGTTTTGTTGCCATTTGGTTAAATTCTTTAGCAAGGGCACCCACCTCATTTTGCGAAGTGATTGAAATGCGATGATCTAAATTCCCCGAACCAATAGCCTTTGCCCCTTCAGCAAGTTGTAATATTGGTTGTGTGATGCGATTAGTAAGTGAAATACCAATTGCAATGACAACTGTGGTACATACAAAAATCAAAACAATAATGCGCATCTTTAATTGTTCAACAGGTGCAAAAGCCTCGGTTAAATCCTGTTTTGCTACAAGACCCCAATTGAGAGTTGGAATATATCTGTATGCAGAAAGAACGCTAACGTTTCTGTAATCCATAGACTCTTTAATGCCTTCTTCCCCGCTTGCACTGAGTATCGAAGGGATGTCAGAGGTGGAATTGATATTACAAACAAGTTTTAGCCCGGCGTCTTCTTTGTGTCGTAGGTTATTTAAATAAACAATATTGTTTTCCTCTTTCCTTACAAGAAGTGTTTCTCCCGTATTACCCATTCCGGGCCAGTTACGCATCAATGGTTCAATGCTATTTTTTACATCAACATCTAATAATATCACACCTATAATTACATCACTGCTTTCTAGGGTAAATGGATCTGTCAGACAAACCGGGCAAAAATACGTCATGCAATTCTGATCTGTGAGTTCAGAGGTGTAAACATCCCTTACATCCACTTCTTTCTGTTCGAGTGTGTCTATATATTTGTTAAAGTATTTTACTGTTTTTCCAACAATATCGGGGTATGTGGATATAACTATTTCTCCGTTTGCGCCATCAATAATGGAAATAATGTTATAGTGTTTATAAAGCTGTTTGAGGGCATGAAGATTTTCCAAAACCCTGTTGTAATTTATGCGTGCAGTTTCTGAGTTCATCAATTGATGAACGTTTTCGAACCTTCGTCTCTGTTGCAAAAGACTTGTTGTTGCTGCAGCGAGCACTTTATTGCGGGCAATTACAGAGGTATCTATAAATCGCTCTTCCAGCCAGTTGTTTAGTTCTCTTTTTTTCAGGTCGGCGATAGAAGTAAGTTGCTCAATAACTCTTTGTTCGATGGCGTTTTTGCTGCTGTAGTATTCTACGATACAAACGAATAGCAAAGGTATGGTAGTCAATAGGCAGATGTAGAATATAATCTGAACTTTGATGCTGTTGAATAGGTTTCTATAGTGTTTCATACAGCTTTATACAGGTTTTATCAGTTTTTAAATTTTTATTTGTTCTTAATAAATTCTATCGGTAATCTTAAGGTATTCAAGAAAATTTAATTACTAAAAGCTGCCAAGAGTATTGCGTGTGTTTTTATACGATTATGTCTAAATAAATTTTATAGAACCTATTTGAGCGATTTTTGTCTTAAATATTCTGCAAATTGCTAGAACTCCTTGTAATAAAATGCTAAAATTTTTAACTTGTTATAATGGATTATTATAAATAAGTAAACAAACCATAACCTTACTTAAAAGAGGAATCAGGCAGAGATGATTTTCATTACAAATTTTTTATGAATGAAACAATCAAAGCAACTAAGATATCAGGAGTATTTTTGTGGAAAAGAGTGACTTTAGGGAAACAGTTTTTGCCTTCAATAAATCCGATGTAGTCGCTTCATATGACCTGGATATGGATATTTGGCACCCAAACCGCGTGAAAATGGCATCGGTTTTATGTGAGTTATTACCTTTTAATAAAAATGCCAATTTACGCATGGTGGATCTTGGTGTAGGGACAGGATACGTTTCTTATAGAATATTAGAAACGTTCCCAAATGCAACAATTATAGCCATAGATGCCGCAGAATTGATGATAGAAAAGGCAAAGTTGCGGCTTAAGGATTATCTTAAGCAGATTACATTCAAAAACCTTACTTTTCAATCGTTACTTGAGGCAGGAGAAACTATTTCAGATATAGACTTAGTGGTTTCAACATTTGCGCTTCACCATTTATACAGAGAAGAAAAGCTTAAATTATTTAAGTATATTTATTCAATTTTAAGGACACATGGCTGGTTTGTGAATGGCGATGTCTTTAGGACTAACAACGCGGTGATTGAGGCAAGATACCGATACTTGCATCACCTTGGAATCCAACATAGGACAAAGGTAATAAAGAACCAGGAAAAGTCTCGAGACCAAATTTCTTCTGAATATCTGGAGAAAGAAACAAAGGATGGAGACCATCCGTTAGTTCTTAATGATGATTTACAGTTACTTTCTGAAGCCGGGTTTTGTACAGTAGAATGCTTCTGGAAGGAATACAGAGAAGCTGTTTACGGTGGAATAAAATGATACGTCTAAATGATTTGAGTATTTCTTTTGGCAGCAGGAGTATTTTAAACGATGTTTCTTTACACATCCGGCGGAATGATAGGATTGGTCTGATTGGTCCAAACGGCGCCGGTAAATCTACACTTTTCAAGCTTATTTGCAAATTAATAGAACCGAGTAATGGCGAGCTTATCATTGCAAGAGATATAAATATAGGTTACTTACCACAGGAAAAATTTGTTTTTGAAAGAATGACCGTGTTTGAAGAAGCACGGTCAGCCTTTAGCGATGTCATTTACATCAAAACCCAAATTGACGGAATCCATGGTTTACTGGAAGATCAATCCCTAAGCAGCGAGGAACATCAATTGCTCCTTGATAAGTATGCAAACTTTCGACATCAACTGGAGGTTATTAACGGTTCAAAGGTTGACGCCGAGGTGAGCAAGGTTCTAAAGGGTATGGGATTTAAGGAATCCGATTTTGTAAAAGAAATTAACGATTTAAGCGGCGGCTGGCAGATGCGGGTTGCGCTTTCCAAGCTGTTGCTTCAGGACCCCAATCTGCTGTTGCTTGATGAACCTACAAATCACCTTGACATTGATTCTATTCTGTGGCTGGAGGAATACCTTAAAGAATTTAAAGGAAGTATTATTATTGTGTCGCATGACAGGGCATTCCTGGATAGAAATGTAACAAAAATCTGGGAGTTAGAAAAGGGTGAGGTGGATGAATATTACGGGAATTATTCCT